>Ga0256914_1000476_pt1 | contig 39907 bp, 36 predicted proteins | sample HulkmetaG_FD_191571 | JGI IMG/M metagenome (GOLD analysis project Ga0256914, IMG submission 191571) | Hydrothermal chimney microbial communities from Main Endeavour vent field at the Juan de Fuca Ridge, Pacific Ocean - Hulk | ecosystem: Environmental > Aquatic > Marine > Hydrothermal vents ... | reverse complement strand
CCCGGCCGTCGATGTCGGGGGCGTCACCAGGCCCCCGCGCCAGGATGGCCTCGTCGGTGACCTCGTCCACCAGCACGATGGTGCGGCTGCCCACCTTCTCCGCCAGCTTTTCCGCGCTGATGGCCGCCTGCACCTCCATGAGGCGGGCCAGGCGCTCCTGCTTGACCGGTTCGGGCACCGCGCCCGGCAGCTCGTTGGCCGCCGCCCCCTCCACCGGCGAGTAGGCAAAGGCGCCCACCCGGTCCAGGCGCGCCTCGCGCAGGAAGTCGAGGAGGAGCTCGAAGTCGGCCTCGGTCTCGCCGGGAAAGCCGACGATGAAGGTGGAGCGGAGCGTCAGTTCCGGGCACTGCCGGCGCCAGCCGGCGATCCGGTCGAGCACCTTCTCGGTGGCCGCCGGCCGCCCCATGGCCTCGAGGATGCGCTCGCTGCCGTGCTGCAGGGGCATGTCGAGGTAGGGGAGGATCTTCCCCTCCGCCATGAGGAGCACCAGGCGGTCCACCTGGGGATAGGGATAGACGTAGTGGAGCCGCACCCAGGCGGGCAGCTCGCCCAGCACCGCCGCCAGCGATTCGATGCGCGTGGGCAGCGGCCGGCCCTGCCAGAAGTCGGGACGGTACTTCATATCCAGGCCGTAGGCGCTGGTGTCCTGGGAGACCACCAGCAGTTCACGCACCCCCGACTCCACCAGCCGCTCGGCCTCGGCCGCCACCTCGGCCAGCGGCCGGCTCGCCAGGTCGCCCCGCAGCGAGGGAATGATGCAGAAGGTGCAGCGGTGGTTGCATCCCTCGGAGATCTTCAGGTAGGCGTAGTGGTGCGGGGTGAGCTTCACCCCCTGGGGCGGGATGAGGCTGCTCCAGGGATCGTGGGGCGGCGGCAACTGGCGGTGGACCAGCTCCATCACCGCCTCGAAGGCGTGGGGGCCGGTGACTCCCAGCACCTTCGGATAGCGTTCCCGGATCTCCTTCTCGCGCACCCCCAGGCAGCCGGTGACGATGACCCGGCCGTTGGCCGAGAGGGCCTCGCCGATGGCCTCCAGGGACTCCTCCACCGCCTCGTCGATGAAGCCGCAGGTGTTGACGATGACCAGCTCGGCCTCGTCGTAGCTGGGCACCAGCCGGTACCCCTCCGCCCGCAGCCGGGTGAGAATGCGCTCGGAGTCCACCAGGTTCTTGGGGCAGCCGAGGCTGACGAAGCCGATGGCGGGGGGTGGGGAGCCGGGAATGGTTTCGGAGCTGGACATGTTCTATCGGCGGCGGTGGATGACGGACGGACCCTGAATGGCGGTTCCGGGGCCTTTCGAGGAGGTGACCGCGGTTCTCCGACGGGATCTCGGCGGCAAGGATGCCGCCGCGAAGCCCCCAGGGACGGGTTCACGGCGGTCCCGTCGGAGAACCGCGGTCACCTCGCTGCGCACCCCGCCCGGTGGATCCCCCACCTCGGGACCAACGGCATGGCGTTCCATCTACCCGTTGAGAAAGTCGGTGATCGAGACCGCCTGCGACTGCGCGATCTGCACCACGATGGTCTCCTCCAGGGCGATCTGCCCCTCCCGGATGTAGGGCAGCATCTCGTTCACCAGCTGCAGCACGATGGCCATGCCGTCGCGGTTGCGGTCGCCCTCGGGCAGCCTGCCGATGCCCTCCACCAGCTCCCGCTGGTAGTCGGCGAACCGCCGCCCCTGCTCCTCCAGGGAGGCGGACTTGAACGCATCGGTGAAGGTCACGATCAGTTGCCAGCCGGCTTGGCCCGGCTCCTGTGCCACCATGATCTTCAGGGGACCGTCGATCTCGGTCTTGGGGGTTTCGTCACTCATGGTTTCAGCCTCTTCAGCCATTGCTCCCGTCCCTCACCGCTGCGCCGCTTCTTCCCCTGGGCGGCGTTGAGGATGCCGCGCAGGATGTTGATCTCGTGGGCGTCCAGCTCGGCACGGTGGAAGAGCCGGCGCAGGCGGCGCAGCAGCTTCTCGGGGTTGCGCTCGTCCAGGTAGCCGATGTCGTAGAGCGCCTCGGCGAGGTGCTCCATGAAGCCCTCGAAGGCCGCCACCGGAGCCTGCTCGCGCGCCCCCTCCTGCGGCACGGTCTCCGCCATGCGCAGCTCGTAGGCGATCACCTGCACCGCCATGGCCAGGTTGAGGGAACTGTACTCGGGATTGGCGGGAATGTGCACCAGGTAGTGGCACAGGTCCAGCTCGGCATTGGTCAGCCCGGTGCGCTCGCGTCCGAAGACCAGCGCCACCCGCCGGCCGGCGGTGGTTTCCGCCGCCACCTTCTGCGCGCACTGGCGCGGATCGAGCTGGGGCCAACGCACCTTGCGCAGGCGGGCGCTGGCGCCGATCACCAGCTGGCAGTCGGCCAGGGCCGCCTCCAGCGAATCGAACAGCCGCGCACGCTGCAGCAGGTCGTCCGCTCCCGAGGCCCGCGCCACCACCTCCTCGGTGAGGAACTGCTGCGGCCGCACCAGCGCCAGCTCCTCGAGGCACATGTTCTTCATGGCCCGCGCCACGGCGCCGATGTTGCCACCGTGGGAGGTCTCCACCAGGACGATTCGCACCAGATTCTGCATGGCGGGAGGGTACACCAAGCCGCAAGAGCGGACCAGCGGCACCGGGGTGGGAAAGCCCTGCCCGACCTCCCTGGCGAGACGTCCGAGGCCAGGGATGGCCGAGGCCGAGCGCACACGGACGTGCTCGTAGCGGTCTCGCCAGGGAGGTCGGACAGGGCCCTCGCCACGGCATGCCGCTTTATGAAACCACCCCGTTGGGGTATCCTCGCGCCCCATGAATCCCATGACCAACATTGCCGCCCGCGCCGCCCGCGAAGCGGGCCACCTGCTCCTGCGCTACTTCAACCGCATGGAAAACATCCCGGTGGAGGAGAAGCAGGCCAACGACTTCGTCACCGAGGTGGACCGCGCCTCGGAGAAGATCATCATCGGCGCCATCCGCAAGGCCTACCCGGACCACGCCATCCTCGCCGAAGAGAGCGGTGACCATGCCGGCAACGACTACCAGTGGATCATCGACCCTCTGGACGGCACCACCAACTACCTCCACGGCTTTCCCCAGTTCTCCATCTCCATCGCCGTGCAGCACCGGGGCGAGCTGGTGGCGGCGGTGGTCCACGACCCCCTGCGCGACGAGACCTTCACCGCTCACAAGGGCGGCGGCGCCTACCTCAACGAACACCGCATCCGGGTATCCAAGCGCAAGGACCTGCATGGCGCCCTCCTCGGCACCGGCATCCCCTACCGCGACCAGCGCTTCGTGGACAACTACTTCGGCATGATGAAGGCGCTCATCCGCGACGCCGCCGGCGTGCGCCGCCCCGGCTCCGCCGCACTGGACTTCGCCTGGCTGGCCGCCGGCCGCATCGACGGCTTCTGGGAACTGGGCCTGGCGCGCTGGGACTTCGCCGCCGGCGCCCTGCTGGTGCAGGAGGCGGGTGGCGTGGTCACCGACCTCTCGGGCGGCGACCGCCACTTCGAGACCGGCAACGTGGTGGCCGGCAACGTGAAGATCCACCCGGTGATGCTCGAGACCATCAGGCCCTTTCTGTCGGAAGAGCTGAAGGCCTGAACAGCCGTTCGCGAACCTCCTCGTGGAGGCGCAGCAGCGAGGGCACCAGGAAGAGCACCAGCAGGGTGGTGAAGGCCAGCCCGAAGGAGATGGAGACCGCCATCGGGATCAGGAACTGGGCCTGCAGCGAGGTCTCGAAGAGCAGCGGCGTGAGCCCGGCGATGGTGGTGAGGGAGGTGAGCAGCACCGCCCGCAGCCGCTGGCAGGCCGCCTCCACGATGGCCTCGCGGGTGGAGAGCCCCTGCTGCCGCAGCTGCTTGTAGAAGACCACCAGGATGATGGAGTCGTTGACCACGATCCCCGCCAGGCCGAAGAGGCCGAAGAAGGAGAGAATGGTGAGTTCGATCCCCATCGCCCAGTGGCCCACCAGGGCCCCCACGATGCCGAAGGGGATGACGCTCATCACCACCAGCGGCCAGCCGTAGGAGCCGAAGACCCAGGCCAGCACCAGGTAGATGAGGATCAGGGCGTAGAGCGCCCCCTGCTTCATGTCCGCCAGGGTCTCCTTCTGGTCCTCCGCCCGGCCGGTGTAGCTGGTCTCCACTCCCCAGCGCGCCTCCAGCGCCGGGATCACCTCCCTCTTCAGCTGCTCCCGGATGCGGTTGGCGTTGTTGCGGGTGCGGTCCACGTCGGCGAAGACGGTGGCGGAGAGCCGGTTGTTGTAGTGGCGCAGAATCTCGAAGCCCTGGTAGGGCTTCAGCTCCACCGCCGTGGCCAGCGGCATGAAACCGCCCCCCGGCAGCTTCAGCATGAAGCTGTCGAGGGTGGCCAGGCGGTTGCGCTCGTCGGCGGGCAGCATCACCCGCACCTCCAGCTCGTTCCTGCCCTGCACGAAGATCTGGCCGAGATTGCCGTTGAGGGCGTCGCCCAGCTGGCGTGCCACCCGCTGTTCCGTGAGGCCATGCAACCGCCCTGCGGGCGTGAGCTCGAGGATGAGCTGCTGGTAGCCGTAGGGCATGTCGTCCTCCACGCCCGAGACCCCCTCCAGGGTCTCCAGTGCCGAGACCAGCTCCAGCGCCGCGCCCTTGATGCTGTGGGTGTCGGGACCGGTGATGTTGATCTCCAGGTCCTTGCCCGGCGGCCCGCCCCCGTGTCGCGAGCTGAGGGTGAGGCGCTCCAGCCCCGGCACTTCCCGGATGTGGCTGCGCCAGGCGTCCAGGAAGGTCTCGTTGCGCACCGCGCGCTCGTCCGACGGCACCAGCTCCACGGTGATGGAGGCGAACTGCTCCCCCGCCCTGCCCGAGGAGGTGTTGGAGAAGATGCCCATGCCGTGGTTCACCCGCGCCACCCGGACCAGCCCGCCGCCCAGTTCCGCCTCCGCCTCGTAGAGGGCCCGTTCCACCTCGTCGATGAAGCGCTCCACCCTCGATGGCGGTGTGCCCGAGACGAAGCTGGCACTGGCGTAGACCACGTTGCCCTCCACCCGCGGGAAGAAGGTGAAGCCCATGCGCCCGCCCGCCAGCAGCCCGACGGCCACCACCAAGGAGGCCACCGCCAGCGACAGGGTCACCGTGGGCCGGTTCACGGCGGCGGAGACCAGGGGCCGGAAACGCCGCTCGCGGAAGCGTTCGAAGGCGGCGTCCAGCCGCTGGCGCAGCGGCGAGGGCGGTCGGTGGTGCACCCTGTGGAAGCTATGGCGCAGGTGGCCCGGCAGCACCAGGAAGCTCTCGATGAGCGAAGCGATGATGACGCAGATCACCACGAAGGGGATGTCGAAGAGGATGTCGCCGATGATGCCGGAGACGGCCATCAGGGGCACGAAGGCAGCCACCGTGGTGAGCGACGAGGAGAGCACCGGCGCCAGCATGCGCCGCGCGCCCCCTTCCGCCGCCTCCAGCGAGCGCTCGCCCTTCTGGTAGTGGGTGAGGGCGTCCTCGCCCACCACGATGGCGTCGTCCACGATGATGCCCAGGGTCATGATGAGGGCGAAGAGCGAGATCATGTTGATGCTGCCCCCCGCCATCCAGACGATGGCCAGGGCGGCCATGAAGGAGACGGGGATGCCCAGGGTCACCCACCAGGCCACCCGGGCGTTGAGAAAGAGGAAGAGGATGGCCACCACCAGCACCAGCCCCCCGGCCCCGTTCTTGAGCAGCAGGTTGATGCGGTCGCGGATCAGCAGCCAGCTCTCGTCGTAGACGGTGAGCTCCACACCCGGCGGCAGTTTCGCACGGGTCTCCTCCACCCACTGGCGCAGGATGCTGGCCGACTCCAGGGTGTCGCCGGTGGTGGCACGCTGGGCGTGGAGTTCCACCGCCGGCTCTCCCTTGTAGCTGAGCGTGATCTGCCCCGGCCGGGGGCGCCGCTCGATCCGGGCCACCTCGCCCAGGCGCAACCGCTCGTCGCCGCGGCCGATCAGCAGGCTGTCGAAGCCCTTTTCGTCCCGGCGCTGGGAGAGCAGGCGCAGCTCCCGCGCCACGTCGTCGCGGCCGATGCGCCCGGCCGGCAGGTCCACCGAGCGGCGGGCGATCTCCTCCCCCAGGTCGGCCAGGGTGGTCTCCATCGCCTGCAGCCGGCGGCTGTCGATCTCCACCGCCAGCTCCTCCTCGGGCAGGCCGGTGATGTCCACCCTGGCCACGCCGCGTCGCAGCAGCTCCTCCTCGAAGCGATAGGCGAGACGGCGCAACTCGCGCGGCTGCAGGTCGCCGTGGACCAGTATGCGGGCGATGGGCTCGAAGTTGATGACATGGGTCACCTGGGGCGTGCGAGCGTCCCTGGGCAGGTTGCGCACCGCCTTGACCCGCTCCTCCACCCGGTTGGTGGCGTCCCCCATGTCGGTGCCCTCGGGAAACTCCAGCAGGATCAGGCTTACCCCGCGCGCCGAGGTGGAGGTGATCTTCTCCACCCCCTCCACCGAGCGCAGCTCCTGCTCCACGGGAATGGTGATGGAACGCTCCACGTCCTCTGCCGTGGCGTCCGGCCAGACCACCCGCACCGAGACCACCTGCACCTCGAAGGTGGGAAAGAACTGGGTATTGAGCCGGGTAAGCGCGAGCAGCCCCGCCGCCAGCATCATCAGCATCACCAGGTTGGCCGCCACCGGGTGGCGCGCGAAGATGCCGATCAGGTCCTCCTTGTGGCGAAAGCGGTCAGTCACGGCGCACCACCTTCACCAGCAGTCCCTCCACGGCATTGGGCAGCTGGGTGGTGAGCAGCCGCCCCTCCGGCTTCCCCGGCAGCCGGACCAGCAGCAGGTCGCGCCCGTCCCGGCGCAGCTGTCCCACCCGTTCCACCTTCACCGCGTGCAGGCGGTTCTCACCGTTGATCAGGTAGACCTCGTCCGCGCCGTAGAGGGCCTCCCAGGGGATGGGCACCACGTCGTCCAGAGGCGGCAGCTCCACCTCCAGCTCGAGCACCCGGCCCAGCTGCAGCCAGCGACTCTCCGGCTCGAGCAGAAAGAGCCCTTCCACGCCGCCGGAGTCGGTGGTGGCCGCCCCCAGGCGGAGAAGCCGCGCCCGCACCGGGCGGCCGTCGAGGCGGCCGGTGGCGGTGATGGTGCCGTCCTGCTCCAGCATCTCCCGCAGTGCCGCCAGGTGGACTTCGGGAACCACGGCGCGCAGCACCATGGAGGTCTCTGCGAAGAGTTCCAGCAGCACGGTGCCCGGGCTCACCCGCTGACCCACCGCGGTGCGCACCCGGATCACCCTGCCCGCGTAGGGCGCAAGAATGCGGGTGCGCTGGAGCTGCAGCCGCGCCTTTTCCAGCGCCGCCTGCTTTTGCGCCAGGCGCGCCTCCAGTTCGCGCAGCTTGCTCTGGTGAGTACGCACGCTCTCCTCGATGCGCGCCACGGCGATGGACTGGCGTGCCAGCGCCTGGCGGGCACTGTCCAGGCTGGACTGGGAGGCGAGCTTCTTGCGGATGAGGTCGCCCAGGCGGTCCACCTCGGCCTGGGCCAGCTCCAGCAGGCGGCGCTCGCCCGGCAACGCCTCCAGGTTGCCCCGGTGGCGGGAGTTCTCCTCCTCGATGGCCGCCCGTGCCTGTTCCAGCTCGGCCTCGCGCTGCTCCAGGTCCAGCCGGTAGTCGCGGTCGTCCAGCACCACCAACAGCCTTCCCTCTCGCACCGCTTCGCCCTCCTCCACCGGCACCGAGGTCACCTCCGCGGCCAGCGCCGCGGTAACCGGGGTGCGGCTCAGGGCATCCGCGCGGCCGTAGAGCGTCAGGGTCCTCGGCCAGCGGCCGGGCCGGATCTCCATGGCCGCCACCGGCCAGGCCTTCTCCTTCACCTCCACCACGTGGGTTTCGGGACGGGTGGCCACCAGCAGGGCGAAGATGCCCGCGGCCAGCAGCAGGATCGCCACCGACCAGAGAAGACTGCGCCACTTGCCGCTGCTGTTCTTCATGAATCCTGTTCCGTGACGAAACGCCAGACGATGAGAGCGCCGGAGAAGGCGACCAGGGAAGCCAGAGTATACGCCAGCGGCGCCCCCCACTGCTCCCACAGGAAGCCGCTGGCGAAGGTGCCCGCCGCGCCCCCGGCACCGAAGCTCATGCTCGCATAGAGCGCCTGTCCCCTGCCCTGATGTTTGCCCTTGAAATATTCATGGATCATGTGGATGGCCGACGCGTGGAAGCTGCCGAAGCTGGCCGCGTGCAGCAGCTGCGCCACCACCACGGCCCAGATCGCTTCCGGCAGCCAGCCGATGAGCAGCCACCTGGCGCCCGCCAGGGCCAGGCTGGCCATGAGAATGGTGCGGGTACGATACCTGCACAGCAGCCGGTGCATGAAAAAGAGAAAGAGGGTCACCTCCGCCAGCACCCCCAGCCCCCAGAGCCCGCCGATGGCCGTCTTGCTGTAGCCCCACTCCTGCAGGTAGATGGTGTAGAAGGCGTAGTAGGGGCCGTGGCTCATCTGCATGAGGAAGACGGCGGCGAAGAAGGCGATCACCTCGGAACGCTTCAGCACCCCGAGAATGGAGCCCTGGGCCGGGTGGCCGTCGCCGTGGGGCCGGTCCGCCACCAGCAGGCTGGAGAGCAGCACGCCGCCGAAGGTGGCCAGCACCGCCCAGGTCACCACCGCCGGGCTGGCGTGGTCCACCCACTGGCCCACGCCCACCACGGTGACGATGAAGCCGATGGAACCCCAGACGCGGATGCGGGAGTAGCGTTCCACCTCCCTGCCCAGGTAGTTGAAGGTCACCGCCTCGAACTGGGGCAGCGACGCGTTCCAGAAGAAGCTGTAGAGGCCCATCACCACGGCGATGGACCAGAACCCCGAAAGCCCGAAGATGGCGCTGAAGGCCGCCAGCGCCGCCAGCGAGGCGAGCTGCACCAGCGCCATGCGATGGCCGAAGCGATCCCCCAGCCAGCCCCAGACGTTGGGCGCCACCACCTTGGTGGCCATGAGGATGGCCATGAGGGAGCCGATGGCCACGGCATCGAAGCCCAGCGATTCGAGGTAGAGCCCCCAGTAGGGCACCAGGGCCCCCAGCGAGGCGAAGTAGAAGAAGTAGAAGGCCGAGAGGCGCCAGTAGGGCATGAATGGAAGCCGCGGTTCACTCACAGGCGGGCCATTCTACCAGCCGCGATCCGGCCTTCCCTTGAACTTTCCCGGAAAAGCCGCATCTCCCCAGACACCCCCATACAGAGGAAAGAGGTCATGAAGTTCCGGTTCTCGTACAGGAAGATCGACAAGGCGGAGAAGAAGGCGCTGCAGGAACTGGTGCAGGAGCAGGAGCGGAACCTGCAGGAGATGCTCGGCAGCCTGGACTCGGAGGCCGTCGTCCTGGAAGGCAGGTTGGAGAAGCACCCGCAGAAGAGGCTCTACCGTGCCCGGCTCAAGCTGCACCTTCCGGGAAGGACCCTGGCCGCGCTGGAGGAGTCCGACGGTGCCGGCACCGCCCTCCACGCCGTCTTCGCCGAACTGCGACGGCAGCTCGAGCGCCAGAAGCACCTGATGAAAAACGACCACCTCTGGAAACGCCCCCGCCGGCGCGCCGAGCTTCGCAACCGGCTCAAGGAGGCGGCATCCGGCGACGCGGAAGCGCAGCGGAGGGAGTATCTCCGGCTCATCGATCCCCACCTCTCCGCACTCTACCGGTTCATCCGCCACGAACTGGCCTACCACCAGGCGCTGGAGGAGCTCCTGCCCTCGGAGATCAGCGCCCAAGAGGTGCTGGACGCCGTGGTAGCGCGGGCCTACGAGAGGTTCCCGGAACGCCCCGCTCACCTGGAGATCCTCCCCTGGCTCACCGGCCTCGCCCTGGAGGTGATCGGCGAGGAACTGGAACGCCACCGCATCCGGGAACGGAGCATCGCCACCGAAGCGTGGGCTCCGGAGACACCCATGGACGTCACCGACGACCTCGACACCGAGTACTACGAATACCACGAACCGGAAGAGGTGATCCGCCTGGAGGATCTCATTCCCGACCCCACCACCACCGATCCCGAAGAGGCGGAGGCGATCTGGGAGCGCAACCTGGCCGTACAGAAGACGCTGGCCCGCCTGCCGAGGCGCTGGCGCCATGCGCTGGTGCTGATGGATGCCATGGAGATGGAAGCGGAAGAGGTGGCCGGTATCGTGGGCCTCCCCGCCGACGACCTCGACGAAGTGCGTCGCTGTGCCGAGGGCTTCATGCGTGAATGGCTGAGCCAGCGCCTCTCCCCCGAGGAGATCCGCGGCGCCACCCTGCAGGAGCTGCTCGGCTCGCCGCTGGAGGAGACCCTGCCGGAAGATCTCCAGGAGCAGCTCCGGGAGAGGTTCGCGTCCCTCTGAGGCTGCTCAGTCGCGCCAGAAGCCCGGTGAAAGCAGGGTCAGGATGGTGAAGATCTCCAGCCGCCCCATGAGCATGGCCACCACCGAGATCCACTTGCCGCCGTCGCTCACCGCCTGGAAGTTGTAGGCCACGACGCCGAGCCCCGGCCCCAGGTTGTTCATGCTGGTGGCTACGGCGGAGAAGGCCGACACCTGGTCCAGCCCGGTATGGATCATGAGCAGCATGAGAACGACGAATACCGCGGTGTAGGCGGCGAAGAAGCCCCACACCGCGTTCATCACCCGCTGATCGATCACCTGCCCGCCCAGGCGTACCGGCAGCATGGCGTTGGGGTGGAGCAGCTTCTTCACCTCCCGCATCCCCTGCTTCACCAGCAGCAGCACCCGCACCACCTTCATGCCGCCGGCGGTGGAACCGCCGCAGCCGCCCACGAAGCTGAGGAAGATGAGCAGCACCGGCAGGAAATCGGGCCAATGGGTGAAGTCCACGGTGCCGAAGCCGGTGCTGGTGACCACCGAGACCACCTCGAAGGTGGCGTCGCGCAACGTAGGCGGCAGCTGATGATAGCTCCCCTCTAGCCGGAGCATGAGCCCCACCAGGATCACGATGGCGAGCACGAAGAGCATGAAGGTGCGCGCTTCCGGATCCTTCCAGTAGTGGAAAGGGTCCCGTCGGTGGATAGCATGGAAGTGGACGGCGAAGTTGAAGGAGGCCAGCAGCATGAAGACGATGGCCACCGCCTCCACGGCCCCGTTGTGGAAGAAAGAGATGCTGGCGTCATGGGTGGAGAAACCGCCGGTGGAGACGGTGGAGAGGCTGTGGGCGATGGCATCGAAGAGCGGCATGCCCGCCAGCCAGTAGGCCAGTGCGCAGGCTACGGTGAGCGACAGGTAGATGAGCCACAGCGCCCGGGCCGTGTTGGCCAGCCGCGGCGTCATCTTCTCCTCCTTCATGGGACCGGGGGCCTCGGCACGGTAGAGCTGCATCCCGCCGATGCCCAGCATGGGCAGCACCGCAATGCCCAGCACGATGAGCCCCATGCCCCCCATCCACTGCAGCAGCTGGCGGTAGAAGAGCACCGACCGGGGCAACCCGTCAAGGCCGGTGATGACCGTGGCCCCCGTGGTGGTGATGGCGGAGGTGGACTCGAAGATGGCCTCGGTGAAACTCAGATCCACCCCGAGCCAGAGCGGCCAGGCGCCCAGCATGCTCATGATCACCCAGAACAGGGCCACGATGAGGAATCCGTCCTTGCGGCTGATGCGGGTGTGGAAGGGCCGCCGCGGATTCCACAGCAGCATGCCCACCATGAAGGAGGCCGCCATGGGCCAGAGGAAGATGGAGAGGTGGTCCTCCCCGTAGACGAGACCCACCAGCAGGGGCAGGAGCAACGAGAGGCTGAAGATCACGGCCAGCAGGCCGGAGGTGCGCAAGACGACCGCCAGATGCATGGATTCACGTCCGGGTCCGGAAAACCATCGGCACACCGTGCCGGAAAAACGGTTATTCTAAACCCCGCCCGCTCCATTGAAAGCAGGATCGCCCGGCAGCAACGGGCAGAATGTCCCGATACTGATCATTGTCAATGTGGAAAGAGGGGAAGCGGGCCAAACTTCGCGCTTTGTGTCTACCACCAACACGTTCAGGAGAGAGAAGGAAGATGAAAAAGCGTCTCTTTGCATCCGCACTGCTCGCCACCGTGATTTCTCTGCCCGCCACGGCGCAGCAGGTGGACCCCAACGTGGCGGAAGCCCGCCAGATCATCAAACAGTTCTTCACCCAGCTCAAGGGCGAACTGCAGAAGGCCATGAAAGAGGGCGGACCGGTCCACGCCATCGAAGTCTGCAACGAGAAGGCGCCGAAGATCGCAGACCGGATCAGCGCCGAGACCGGCTGGCACGTGGCCCGCACCAGCCTCAAGAACCGCGCCCCCACCAACAGACCCCTGCCCTGGGAGAAGAAGGTACTCAAGGAGTTCGAAGCACGCAAGGCGGCCGGCGCCGACATCAAGACGATCGATCACCACGAGGTGGTGGAAGAGAATGGACAGAAGGTGTTCCGTTACATGAAAGCCATTCCCACCGGAAAGATCTGCCTCAAGTGTCACGGCGGCGAGGAGGTATCCGCAGAGGTGGCCGCAAAGCTGGACGAGCTCTATCCTTCGGACAAGGCCCGTGGTTTCAAGGTGGGTGACATCCGCGGCGCCTTCGTGCTGGAGAAGAAGCTCTGACCGGCTTCGGGGCCGAACGCCGGCTCCTGAAGGCCGATCATTTCACATTCCGGCCCATTGGCGATGCCAATGGGCTTTTTGTTTGTGATCTTGTGCTAGCATTTTCCGACAAACATCTCTTGACGAGCCAGGCCACCAGTGAAAAAAACGTTCGACGTCTATTTCTCCGGGGAGCTGCTGGAAGGGTACGAGCCGGACAGGGTCAAGGAGGCGGTGGGAAAGATGTTCGGCCTGTCGGGGCCCCGGCTCGAGGCCCTCTTTTCCGGCGTGCCCGTGCGCGTGAAGAAGAACCTGGGCGTGGACAAGGCCGGGCGGCTCCGCAAGGCCTTTCTCGAGCTGGGCGCTCTGGTCCAGATCGTCCCAGCCGGCGAAGAACCCGGAACCCTCCCCTTGTCGATTACCGGTAGTGGCCTGCGACTGGCCCCACGGGAACCTCTGAAAGCGGAACCGGCCGACCGAACCGCCCCCCTGCCGGATCCGGGCCGACTGAGCCTGGTCCCCCTCGAGGAGAGCGGGAAAAGGGAGACGACCTCCGAGGAGGAGCCCCCTCCCCTGCCCGACACCAGCCACCTCCAAGTGCTGCCCCCCGAGTCCGGCACCCTCGAGGAGTATGCCCCCAGCATCAAGCCGACCCCCATCCCGGACATCAGCAGGCTCTCTCTCGAGGAATGACCCCGCTAAGGGAATCCCGGTCAGGCGCTGCCCGTCATCTCCTTCCGCAGCCGTTCCAGCTCCTCACGCTGACCGATGACCACGATGACGTCGTCCACGTCGATGCGATGGCGCTTCGGATTGGTGGCGAAGATGAGGTGGTCGCCGTAGTCCCGGTCCACCACCCCCAGCACCACCAGGTTGTAGCGGCTGCTCAATGAGAGCCGGTCCAGGTACTCACCGTCGAGAAAGCTCCCTGCCGGAACCGGGATCTCGGCAATCTCCAGGTCCACGTCCGTGCCGAACACGGTACGGTCCATGATCTCGGCGATCACCGGCCGGTGCACCATCTCGTAGATCCTGTAGCCGGAGATCTGGTAGGGATCGATCACCTTGGTGGCGCCTGCGGCCTGCAGCCGCTTCACCGTCTCCTCGGTCTCGCTGATGGAGACGATGGAGACCTCCGGCGCCAGCGCCCGCGCGGAGATCACCAGGAACACGTTGTCCGCATCGTTGTCCAGCAGGGAGAAGAGCACGTCCACCTCGGTGCCCAGTCCCAGGGAGAGCAGTTCGTCGTCGTCCTGCAGGTTGACCTGCTGCACCTCGAAGCCGGCGAGCCGCGCCTTCTTCAGTCGCTCTCCGTCGTAGTCGACCAGGCACAGCGCCTCCCCCCGCTCGCGGAGCTGCCTGGCCACCTCCAGGGCCACGGGACCCGAACCCGCTACCACAATCTTTCGCCGTCCCTTTGCGCTCATCTCTTCAACCGGTGCCGCAGGCGCAGAATGCTGTAACGGTGCCCGAAGACCAGCAGCATGTCCTCGCCGAGGAGCACGAAATCGGCTCCCGGATTGAACTGGAAACGGTGCGCGCGCAGGTCGTAGTGGTGCCTCACGTGGTCGCTCTCCCGCTCCAGGGGCGTGATCACCCCGAACAGGATCAGGCGGAGCTCTTCCAGCGGCGCCTCCTCGACCCGCCTGCCGTCGAGCCAGGAACCCCGGGGCACGCGAACCGCCTCCAGCGCAATCTCTTCCTGCCCCATGAGGATCCCCTGCACCGCCTCGAAGGCCACCGGCTGGCCGATATACTCTCCGGCGATGAGGCCGACGACCTTGAAAGGCTCCACCGCATGGCTGGCACCCGCCAGCATCAGCTTCTTCATGGTCCTGTGGTGGTTGGCCCGGGAGATGATCTCGATCTTCTCGTCGAGCTGGCGCGCAGTGAGGGTGATGTAGACGTTGACCACGTCGTCCCCGGTGAGGCACAGGATGCGCCGGGCGTTGCGTCCCACGCCCAGCTTGCGCAACATGCCCAGCCGCTGCGCCTTGCCGTGGACAGCCAGGTATCCCCTGCGGCGCGCCGCCATCACCACCTCCCGGTTCTCATCGATGACGACGAAGGGCTGATGGTCCTGGTGCAGGTAACCCGCCACCACCTGTCCCACCCTGCCGTGGCCGCAGATCACGGTGTAGTCCTTCTTCTTCTGCAGCTGGCCGAGTACCTGCCGGTCGCGCACCTCGCCCAGCTTCTCCTGGAAGGCGGAGACCACGATGGAGGTGAAGAAGGAGATCACGCCGATCCCGCTGAGGATGAGCACCATGGTCACCAGGCGCCCTTCGAAGGTCTGGGGAGTGATGTCGCCATACCCCACGGTGGAGAGGGTCACCAGCGCCCAGTAGATCCCTTCGAAGAAACCGTGCACCTCCCCGCCGTGGCTGGAGGATTCAAAGAGATAGATGGCCGAGGAACCGATGACGAGAATGAAGAGCAGGAGGGTGAGGAGCGTGAAGAGCTCCGACTGCTTCTCCCGCAATACCGAACCGAACTCCTGGATGTTCTGCGCGTAACGGAAGAGCTTGAACAGCCGGAACAGCAGGAACAGCCGCAGGATCCGCAGCGGGCGGTAGCTGGGGATGATGGCCAGCAGGTCGATGATCGCCAGAGGGCTGCTGACATAGGCCCACTTGCTGCGCAGGATCTCCCGGAGCGCCCGGGAGACGCGGAAGGGCTCGTTGATCAGTTCGCTCTCCTCGTACACCTCGATGACGTGCCGGTGGATGTCGTCATAGACCCACAGCCGCGCGAGATACTCGATGATGAAGATCACCACCACCAGGTTCTCGAACTTCACCGCCCAGTGGCCGAGCTGGTGGCGCACGTCGTAGAGCAGGACGAAGACGCTGGTCAGCACCAGCATCATCATGAAGAAATCGAAATAGGGGCGGATCGTCGAGTGGGGGTTTTCGAGCAGATCGTAGGCGGCCCGTTTGACCTTGCGGTAACGCTGCGACTCCTCAAGCCAGTAGGCAGCGCGGATGACCAGGTCGGAGAGCCTCATGGCGCAGCCGTCACCTCCATGCGCTCCGTATCGGCGAGCCGCACCCGGCGTCCATCCACGGTTTCGAAACTGCGCTCCTTCAGCCGGTCGCGGTAGACGGCGTAGCGGCTGACCCGGCCGGTGCCGGAGTCGATGACCGTCACCCGCACCACCTCGTGGGCGTCGTGCCAGCGCAGGTAGGCCACCGCCAGGCCACTCACCACCATGACAGCGAGAACCGCCAGGGCGATCACCCTCACCGGCCTCGCGCCGTTCCCCTGGCGGGGAGGGGCCACTGGGCCAGGCCTCTGCCGGAACCGGACCAGCCAGATCACCACGCCGACCACCGCGAGGGTGAAGAGGATTTTGGTTACCATGCCCAGCCGCCGTTGTTATGATGAAACGCAAAGTAACATCAAACGCCCCTCATGAAAACAGCCCTGCTCCCGATCCTGGCGCTCCTGCTGATCACCGCCTGTTCCGGGCCGGAAAAGCCCACGGTGACCCTCTACCTGGCCATGCAGCGGGGCGACATCGAGCAGATCGAACGGCACATCCGCTGGGGCAGCGACATGAACCGGCTGAACCGGGACGGTTACACGCCCCTGCAGGTGGCGGTGAAGAACGGCCGCACCGCCATCGTCCGCCTGTTGCTGCGCAGCGGCGTGGAGGTGGACAAGCCCGACCGGGAAGGGCGCACCGCCCTCTGGCATGCCATCGTGGGTGGCCATACGCTCATCGCCGACCTGCTGCGGAAAGCCGGTGCGCACGTGGAGGCCACCGCCTGGCTGCTGGACGCCGCCCACCTCGGCGTGCGCAAGCGGGAGACCGTGGAGTACCTGGTCCGCCACGGCGCGGACCTGGAAGCGCGCGACGAAAAGGGCGACACCCCCCTGCTCATCGCCATCCGCCAGGGCAACCACAAGCTGGCCAAGCACCTGGTCAACGCCGGGGCCGACGTGCGGGTGCGCGACGCCGAAGGACGCACCGCCCTGCAAATTGCAAATTCCCTGGGATTGGGCGATATTGCGCTCCTTTTGAAACGCAACGGAGCGACCTGACATGGCAAGCACCCCCGAAGAGCTGACCATCACCTACCGGGAAGGCGACCTGGAACTGGTGAAGGAGCTGGACAAGGAGATCCTGAGCAAGGGCGCCTGGACCACCATCCTCTTCCGCTACCAGGAGTGGAACCAGGCCAAGCAGGAATACGGCCCCGAAAAGTACAGCATCCGCCGCTACCAGAAGCGCAACGGCGAATACCAGCAGAAGTCCAAGTTCAACATCTCCAGCAAGGAGCAGGCACGAAAGATCATCGAGGCCCTCTCCCGCTGGGCCGGGGAGTAGAAGCGGCGGCCCCGCCGCACGCGGTCGCCGGACCCGGCCCGGCACGGGCCTCCTGCCGACGCGAGGGATTCGAAACAACGAATCTGAATGGAAAAGTCCCTGGAAATCGGCGCCATCCTCATGGGCCTCTTCGGCGGCCTGGCCATCTTCCTCTACGGCATGGAGCTGATGACCGGGGCGCTCAAGGCCAGCTCGGGCCAGCGCCTGAAACGCCTGCTGGCGCGCATGACCACCAACCGATTCAAGGGGGTACTGGCCGGCGCCGTCACCACCGCCATCATCCAGTCCTCCTCGGTGACCACGGTGCTGGTGGTGGGCTTCGTCTCCGCCGGGCTGATGAAGCTGGAGCAGACCATTCCCATCATCATGGGCGCCTCCATCGGCACCACGGTCACCGCCCAGATCATCGCCTTCAAGATCACCCACTACGCCCTGCTCATCGTCACCGCCGGCTTCGCCATGCAGTTCCTCGCGCGCAACGAGGTGGTCAAGCGCACCGGCACCATGATCTTCGGCTTCGGCCTCATCTTCTTCGGCATGAGCCTCATGGGCGAGGCCACCGCGCCCCTGCGCGACTACCCACCCTTCATCGAGCTGCTGCGGGAGATGGACCACCCCCTCTACGGCATCCTGCTCAGCGCGCTCTTCACCGCCGTGGTGCAGAGTTCCTCGGCCACCACCGGCGTCATCATCATGCTCGGCAGCCAGGGGCTCATCTCGCTGGAACAGGGCATCGCCCTGGTCTTCGGCGCCAACATCGGCACCTGCGTCACCGCCCTGCTGGCCGCCATCGGTAACTCCCGCGACGCCCTGCGCACAGCCCTGGTCCACATCACCTTCAACACCCTGGGGGTCATCGTCTGGTACCCCTTCGTCGACCAGTTCGCCGAGCTGATCCGCCAGCTCTCGCCCCAGGCTCCGGAACTGCAGGGCACGCTGCGCCTGGCGGCGGAGACGCCGCGCCAGATCGCCAACGCCCACACTCTCTTCAACGTGGGCAACACCATCCTCTTTCTCGGCTTCACCCGCCAGTTCGCCCGTCTGGTCACCTGGATGGTGCCGGTGACGGCCGAGGAGAAGGCGATGAAGGTCGTTCCGAGGTACCTCGACCCCCACCTCATCGACACCCCGGCGCTGGCCCTGGACCGGGTACGCATGGAGATCGGCCGCATGGCCGAGCGGGTGCTGCCCATGGTACGCAAGGGCACCGAGGCAGCCATCCGCGGAGATGCCACCCAGCTCGCGGAACTGGCACGGATGGACAGCCAGGTGGACCAGCTCCACGGCCCCATCGTGGAGTACCTGCGCCGGCTCTCACGCCAGGATCTCACCTCGGAAGAGGCGGAGCTGGTGCACCATTACCTGGCCATCGCCAGCTACTTCGAGAACATCGGCGACACCCTCAAGCTCAACCTGGTCCACGTCGGCCACAAGCGGCTACAGGGAGAGGTGGTGATCAGCGAGGAGACCGAAGCCCTCTTCGGCAAGCTGGTAGACGAGCTCATCACGCTGCTGGAACAGGCCACCCGGGCGGTCACCCGCTGGGACCGGGAGGCGGCGCGCGAGGTGATTCGCGCCAAGAACCGCATCAACGGGCTGGCGCAGGACATCGAGCGCCACATCACCCGCCGCATGACCGCCGACGCGCCCCAGCGCCGCCTCACCTGGCAGATCGAGAGCGAGATCCTGGAGAACCTCAAGCGGGTCTACTACTTCACCAAGCGCATCGGCAAGCTGGTACTGGAGAGCGAGCTGAAGGCGGGCAAGGCCACGGAAGCCGCCTGATCGGCCCACGCTCCTTCGGCACGTCCTCCATGGCGGCAGACCCGCCCCGCGCCGAACGCCAAGACCCGCAGGCCGGGCGAGGCCGCGGCGCGGCCGACCCCGGCGGAACCTGGCCGCTCGAGGTCCCTCCACGCCCAACAGCAAACGTCTGCCGGGGTTTCGCCTAGAGGCCGATCTCCCGCGGCCACTCGATGAGCGCATCCACCACCTGCCGCTGCGCCTCCGTCAGGCTCACGTCGATGCTCAGGCGTGCCAGCTCCTTCCGGTACGCCTCCAGGGTGATGCTGGAGCCGCCGTCCGGCCGGGTGAGGCGCTGGATGCGGTACTGATCCCAGCGCGCCCGCTCCTCCCGGCCGAGGGTTTCGGGCCAGTTGCGGGCGCGGTAGCGGAAGAGCAGCTCGTGCAGCTTGGACGCCTCGAAGGGTGGACGGAGGCCGGCCAGCTCCTGGGGCGGCGTGGCGCGCACCCGCTCGCACAGGCGCCGGTCGTGGTCGGAGAGGAAACCGTCGTAGAGGCTCTGGTCGGGATCGGACGAGGGTTCGAAGGCCGACTCGCGGAAGACCTCCGCCACCTTCCGCTCCAGCAGGGCGGCGTTCTCGCGGATGAGCTGCAGGTGGCGCAGCTCCCGCTCCTCGTCCAGGTCCCACTTCTCCCGCGCCTCGCCGGTGAGGGTGTTCAGGGGCACCACCACGGGGGCGTGGTTGACGCTCACCATCTTCAGCGGGATGCGCGCCTCTCCCTCGGCCCGCTCCGCGGCGGGGGTGTAGAGGCGCCGGCGGATCTCCGCCGCCGACAGCTCCAGGAGGGGTTCCGGGTCCACCCGCAGGTCGTAGACGATGACGCCGTTGCGGTTCACCGGGTGCCAGGCCAGGGGTGCCACCACGGCGATGCAGCCCAGCCGGGCGGGATACTTGTCCGACACATGCACCACCGGACGTTGCACGGGCACGGCGAGCTGCTGCGCCAGCCACCCCTTGTCACGGTGGCCGAAGAGGAAGTCGAAGAGCCGCGGCTGCCTCTCCTTCACCAGCTTCGCCAGGGCGATGGTGGCCTTCACGTCCACCAGGGCGTCGTGGGCGCCCTCGTGCTCGATGCCGTTGGCGGCGGTGAGCTGTTCCAGGCGGAAGCTGGTGACCCCCTCCTCGTTCCTCGGCCACTCGATCCCCTCGGGACGCAGGGCGTGGGCCAGGCGCACCATGTCGATGATGTCCCAGCGCGAGTTGCCGTTCTGCCACTCGCGGGCGTAGGGGTCGAAGAAATTGCGGTAGAGCCCGTAGCGGGTGAACTCGTCGTCGAAGCGGATGCTGTTGTAGCCCAGGGCGCAGGTGCCGGGGCGGGAGAGCTCATCGTGGATGGCGGCGAAGAAGTCGGCCTCGCACACTCCTTCCGCCCGCGCCTTCTGGGGGGTGATGCCGGTGACCAGGCAGGCGCCGGGCTGGGGCAGCATGTCGTCCGCCGGCGCGCAGTAGATCACCAGCGGCCGGCCCACGGGGTTGAAGTCGAGATCGGTGCGCAGCCCGGCGAACTGGGCCGCCCGGTCGCGGCGCGGGTCGGCGCCCCAGGTCTCGTAGTCGTGCCAGTAGAAGGTGGTGGGTCGTTTCATCACGAAAAAGGCCACCACGACGAGAGGTCGTGATGGCCCGGATCGCGATTCACCAGGGATGCCGGCTTCAGACCTTCTCCTTGATCCTCGCCGCCTTGCCGGTACGGCCGCGCAGGTAGTAGAGCTTGGCGCGGCGCACGTCGCCCCTGCGCTTCACCTCGATACTGTCGATGAGCGGGCTGTAGGTCTGGAAGGTCCGCTCCACCCCCTCGCCGTGAGAGATCTTGCGCACGGTGAAGGCGGAGTTGAGGCCGCGGTTGCGCTTGGCGATGACCACGCCCTCGAAGGCCTGCAGGCGCTCGCGGTTGCCCTCCTTCACCTTCACCTTCACAACAACGGTATCACCGGGCCCGAAGTCCGGGATCTCCTTGTTCATCTGTTCAGCTTCGAGTTCCTGGATGATGTTGCTCATCGTTGTTGCTCCTCTCTATTCGTGGCGCCTCACGGCGCGTGTTCTCAAGTTGCCTATTCTACTCTTCCCCGGGCGAAGAGGCAGCCGTGCCCTGGTGCGTGCGGATGAACGCTTCCAGCAGCTCCCGCTCCTCGTCCGAGAGGTGACGCTGCTCCAGCAGGTCGGGCCGCCGGATCCAGGTGCGCCCCAGCGCCTGCTGCAGGCGCCAGCGGCGGATCGCCTCGTGGTCGCCGGAGCGCAGCACCTCCGGTACCCTGCGCCCCTCCAGCTCTTCGGGCCTGGTGTACTGGGGAAAGTCCAGCAGGCCGTTCATGTAGGAGTCCTGCACCGCCGACTCCTCGTGTCCCAGCACCCCCGGCAGCAGGCGGATCACCGTGTCCATGATCACCATGGCCGCCAGCTCGCCACCGGAGAGGACATAGTCGCCGATGGACCACTCCTCGTCCACGCAACACTCCACCAGCCGCTCGTCGATGCCCTCGTAGCGGCCGGCGAGAAGGATCATCCCCTCCCGCTGCGCCATCTCGCGGGCGGCGCCCTGGTCGAAGCGCCGGCCCTGGGGCGTGAGGTAGACCACCCGGCTGCCCGGGGCCGCGGCCCTGGCGTCGGCCAGCGCCCGCTTCAGCGGCTCCACCATCATCACCATGCCGGGCCCGCCACCGTAGGGGCGGTCGTCCACGGTGCGGTGGACATCCTCGGTGTAGTCCCGCGGGTTCCACAGGTGGAGCTCCGCCGGTCCTTCCCGCAGGGCCCGCCCCGTGACGCCCGACTCCATGGCGCGGAACATCTCGGGGAACAGGGTGACGACGTCGAAACGCATCAGAACTCCGGATCCCAGTCCACCAGGATCCTGCCCTGCTCCAGGTCCACCTCGCGGATCACCTGCTCGGGCAGCCAGGGAATCAGCCGTTCCCGCTCGCCCTTCACCACCAGCACGTCGTTGGCGCCGGTCTCCATCAGGTGGTCCACCCTGCCCAGTGCCACGCCGCCGGTGGTGACCACCTCCAGGCCCTCGAGGTCGGTCCAGTAGTACTCCTCTTCGCTCTGGCCCAGCTGCGACCGGCGCACGGCGATGGTGGCGCCCATGAGCCGCCGCGCCTGCTCGCGGTCGGTGCAGCCACGCAGCTGCGCCACCAGCGTCTTGGCCTGGGGACGGCCGCGGACCACCTCCCAGGGCTCCCAGGCGCCCTCCCGCAGGAGGTACCAGGGAGAGTATTCCAGTATGTTCTCGCGGGGCCTGGTGTCGGAGTGGACCTTCACCCACCCCTGCACGCCGTGCAGCCCCGAAATGCGACCGAGGGCGACCAGCCTCTCCGGCCCGTCACCCTCGGCTTTCGTCTTCACCTGGCTACCGTCCAGGTCCGGTTCCACAGGCTGGCTCAGGCGGCTTCGCTCTGGGCCTGCTTGCGGTACTGTTTCACCAGCGCCTCGACACGCTCGGTCATCTTCGCGCCCTGGGAGACCCAGTGGTCCACGCGCTCGAGATCGATGCGCAGCGGCTCTTCCTGGCCCTTGGCCACGGGGTTGAAGAAGCCCAGGCGCTCGATGTAACGCCCGTCGCGGGGGCTGCGCGAGTCAGCCGCCACGATGTGGTAGAAGGGGCGCTTCTTGGCGCCGGTCCTGGCAAGACGAATCGTAACCATGTGTTGTCAAAGCCCTGTTGTTTCGAGTTCGGTTCGGTTCTCTTCGCGGGCCGGAAAAAGGCCGGTCCGGGGAAACACGGCATTTTACCCCTTTTTCCCGGAAAGTGAAGCCCTGCGCGACCTTTTTTCACCTGGTGTATCATTCCCGCCATTCGACCTCCCCGCTTCGCGCGCCACCGTTTTCCATCCCCCATGAACGACGAGACCCTGTTCCGGCAGCTCGCTTCGCTGCTCGCCCGGTATCGCGCCCGGGAGAAGGAGGGCCCGCTCCTGCACTACCTGGAGCCGGAGGCGCTCTCGCGCCTGCTGGAGCTGGAACGCCCCGCCGCGGGCGACTGGCGGCAGATCCTGCGCTGGCTGGAGCTCTACCTGGACCACTCGGTGAAGACCGGCCACCCCGGCTTCCTCAACCGCATGTGGTCGGGCGCCAACCTCCCCTCCATCCTGGCCGAGATGGTGGTGGCGGTGAGCAACACCTCGGCCTGCACCTATGAGGGCGCTCCCGTCTCCACCCTCATGGAGCACTACATGCTCGACACCATGCTGGAGCTGGCGGGCTTCCGCAACGGCGAGGGGCAGATGACCACCGGCTCGAGCAACGGCAACCTCATCGCCATGCTGGCGGCGCGCAACGAGGCGCTGGAGGGGGTCAAGGAGCGGGGGCTCTGGGGCCAGCCGCCCCTCTACGCCTTCGTCTCCGCCGACGCCCACTACTCGCTGGACAAGGCGGCCAACGTGCTGGGCATCGGTACCGGGAACCTGGTGAAGGTGGCAGTGGACGAGCGCGGCCGCATGGACCCCGGCGCGCTGGCGCGCGAGCTGGAGGCCTGCCGGGCCGCCGGCGGTCGCCCCTTTTTCGTCTGCGCCACCCTGGGCACCACGGTGCGCGGCGCCTATGACCCCATCGGGTCCCTGGCGGAGCTGCGCGAGGAATACGGCTTCTGGCTCCACGGCGACGGCGCCTGGGGCGGCGCCGCCCTGCTGGACGACGGACTGCGCCGACGCTACCTGCCCGGGGTGGAGCGGCTCGACTCCTTCACCTGGGACTTCCACAAGATGCCCGGAACCAACCTCATGTGCAACATGCTGCTCTTCAACGGCCGCCGGGACGCCTTCCGCTGCGCCTGCAGCGCCGGGGAGCACAGCTACCTCTTCCGCGAGGAGCGGGAGACCCACGCCCTGGATCTGGGCGTGGGCTCGCTCCAGTGCGCACGGCGGGTGGATAGCCTCAAGTGGTTCCTGGACTGGAAGTACTACGGCAGGGAGGGGCTGGCCGCGCGCGTCCGCCGCTACCTGGAGCTGGCCGAGTACGCCGAGAAGCGCATCGGCGAGACCCCGGAGCTGGCAATGGTGGTTCCGCGGGAGTCCTTCAACGTCTGCTTCCGCTTCCTTCCGCCGGAGGGGATGGACGCCAACGAGTTCAACCTGCGCCTGCGCCACCACCTCTTCCACCGGGGCGACGCGCTGGTGGGCGTGGCCTGGATCGGCGAGACCCTCACCCTGCGGCTGCTGGTCACCCACCCCGATTTCACCGAGGCGTCGGTGGACCGTTTCCTGGAACAGGTAATACAGGAGGGCAGGAGATTGACCGGGGGATCGTCCCAGTAGGCCCGGTCTCTCAAGCCGGATAGAGCGGCTTCAAACCGCCTGGCGCGGCCGCAGGCGCTCGACCCTCCTCTTCCGCCAGGCGCTTCATCTCCCGTTCCATCACGGCGCCTTCCCAGCCGCCCTCCCCGTTGCCGTAGAGCTGGCGGCTGAGCTGCAGCAGCATCTCCTTCAAGGGCTCGCGGGTGCGCCGGGCCAGGGCTTCCAGGGAGCGGGGCGGCGCCTGGGGCCAGAGAACGGCGGCCACCTCCAGCAAGGCGTCGCGCATGGCTTCCGCCTCCTGCGAGACGGCAGCCCGGTGCAGCCGTTTCCAGGCCGCTCGGGCATCCACCCCCTGCGCTTCCACTGCCCCTTCTTCCGCCGACCGTTCCCCGGTGGCAGCACGCCGACGTGCCCGCAGCCAGGCCACCAGGGTAACCAGCCAGAGCAGGAACAGCACCAGGTTGCCGGCGACGAGCCACCACGTTCCCCCGCCACCACCGGTCATGGCCACCGGCGCCTCGGCACCCCGTGCTCCCTGCACCGGAGCCGGCGTGGGCGTGGCGCCTGCCACCGGCGGGACGGTCCCCTCGGACAGGGACGCGGCACCCGGCGCCACTTTCAGCCGCCGGGCGGGCAGGCGTGCCACCGTCTCGGCATCGGTGGCCAGGTTCCACCAGCGGATCTCCATGGCCGGCAATTTGTATTCTCCTTCCCGCACGGGAATGATGGCGAACTTACGGGTGGCGGTGGCGCGCACGCCACCGAAAACGGCCTCTTCGCGCGTCACGGGGTCGTCGGCGTAGACGCGCAACCCCGGCACTTCGGGCAGGCTCGGCTCGGGAAGCTGCCCCAGGGTGACACCGTCGGCGACCAGGGTGACGGTACGGGTCACCGGCTCACCGGCCTTCAGCTTCTCCGGCGGTGACGACCACCTCTCCTCCAGCCTGAGACTGCGGGCGGGAAGCCACCTCTTTCCGGTAAAGGAGCCGGGAACCGGCTTCACCTCGAGCCCCAGCGTCCTGCTCCGCACCACTTTGCGCACATAGTCCTGGCGCGAGAAGAAGTCGTCGAAGAAGGGATCACCGAAGGGGGAACGCTGGCGCGCGCTCCGTTTCCCCGAGGGCACACGCAGGTCCAGCAGCAGCGGCTCCATCTCCAGCCTGCCGCTGGCCTGGGGAAAGAGGGCGTAGCGGCGCTCGATCACCTGCCAGCTCTGCCCGTCACGCAGCGACTGGTAGTGGCGGTCGTCGCCCAGCCTCTCCACCAGCACCTCGCCCCCCTGGAAACGGGGCTCGGAGAGGGAGGCTTCGCGCCACTGGATGCGGTGGAAGATGCGCACGGTGAGGAGCACCTGCTGCTGCAGGTACGGCTCTTCACTGTCCACCGAGACCTCCATGAAGATCTCTCCCATAGTGCCCGCATCCGGCGGCGGCTCGGTGATGGTCACGGTGAGGGGCGGACTGCGGTCCTTGCCGAAGGAGACCGGCGGGATGGTGAGCTTTCCCGCGCGCCTGGCCATGACGCTCACCAGGTACTGGTCGCGCCGCTCCATCTTGCCGTTGATGAAGGTGGTGCGCAGGGAGCGACTGGTACCGAGCACCTGGAACTCCTTCTCGAGCACCGAGAAGTCGGGCTGCCCCTGCACCTCGCCATGGAGGGTGAAGGTGATCTGGAAGCTCTCGTCCAGGGGAACGGGATCGCGGTCCACCGAGACCTCCACGGAGGCCGCCCACGCCGCCCCAGCCAGCAGCCAGAGCGGCAGCAGCCACAGGAGAGGGAGCAGCCATTCACCAGGGATTCTGATCGGGTGCTTCATGGTCCTGCCTCTGATAGTAGTAGCGGAACTTGCGCCGCAACAGTTCACCGGGGTCGTCGGGAATGCGCCGGAGCCACTGGTCCCGCGCCAGGGCGCGCTCGTCCAGTGGCGCTTCCCGCTCCTTTCCCTCTTGGTGCCGGCTGCGCTCCGGCGGTTCCTGCTTCCCTTCCCGGTCGGCCTGCCGACGGCGCTTCTCCTCGGCCTCCTTCATCTGCTGCTCGAATCGGCGCTTCAATGACTTCGCCTCCTCTTCATCCTGCTTCGATTCCTGCGCCCGTTCCTTTGCCTCTTCCTGCCGCCCTTGCTGTCCCTGCTGATTCTGCCGGTTCTGCTGATTCTGCTGATTCTGCTGGTTCTGCTGATTCTGCTGATTCTGCTGATTCTGCTGATTCTGCTGGTTCTGCTGGTTCTGCTGGTTCTGCTGGTTCTGTTGGTTCTGCTGGTTCTGCCGGTTCTGCTGTTGCTCACGCAACAGGCGTTCCAGGAGCGCCTTGTTGGCCCGCGCATCCTCCAGCGACGGATCCAGTTTCAGTGCCTCGTCATAGGCCCGGATCGCCTCTTTCAACTTGCCCTGCAAAGCCAGGGCATTGCCCAGGTTGTAGCGGTCCTCCGCCGTGTTTCCCCGGCCCCAGAGGGCAGCCGCCTCACTATACTTTCCCGCCCGGTAGAGGGCGCTGGCCTTCCAACGCGGGTCCTCGAACCTGGCAGCGGCCTCCTGCGGTTTCTGCGCCTCCAGCAGCGCCTCCCCCTGCTGGTCCGGCCGCTGCCACAGGTCCTGCCACCAGCCCGCCTCCACGGGCCGCGGCAGCGGCACCAGCAGGGTCACCAGGGCCAGCACCAGCACGCCGCGGCGAAAGGCCAGGGCCGCCAGCGGCAGCACCGCCAGCAGCAGCCAGGGACCCATGTCGCGCCAGCGGGTCACCTCTTCCTCCTGCGGCTGGAGTGCCGCGGCCGACTGCATCTCCAGCATGCCAAGCCGGCGCAGGTCCGTATCATCCAGGGTGATGCGCACATAGCGGCCACCACCGGCCGAGGCCACTCCACGCAGCGCCCCCTCCTCCAGCCGCGCCACCACGATGTTGCCGCCGGCGTCCTCGAGCACACCCTGCGGCGTGGGTATGGGCGCGCCCTCCAATGTGCCCACGCCGATCACCGAGACCGGGTAGCCCGCCCTCCTCGCCCGCGCGGCGGCCGCTTCCGCACCTTTTCCGTTCACGCCGTCGGCCAGCACCAGGATGCGCCCCCGCCCGCTTCCCGCCTGCTTCAGCAGGGCCACGCCCCGGTCGATGGCGGCGGCCAGGTTGCTCCCCTGCACCGGCATCAGGTCGGTGGCCAGGGCGGGCAGTTGCGAGCGGATGGTCTTCGTGTCGTCGGTCAACGGCACCACTGTGAAGGGTGCGCCTGCGAAGGCCACCAGCGCCGTCTCACCCTCGCCCCGCCGCGCCAGCAGGTCCTCCACCTTGTAGCGCGCCCGCGCCAGGCGGGAGGGCTTGAGGTCCCGGGCGTCCATGGAGCGGGAGAGGTCGAGGAGGATCACCAGGGCCGAGCCACCACGGTAGACCGGCTGGGGCAGCTTCTCCCAGGCAGGGCCGGCCAGGGCCAGGATGGCCAGCAGGAATCCCGCAGCCGCCACCAGCAGCGGCCACTGCCGGGCCCTGCCCCCCTCCTCCAGCAGCAGGTGGGGCAGCAGCGCCGGCTCCACCACCTTCCGCCAGGCGCCGCCGTCACCGCCCCGCCGCCAGAGGCGCCACAGCCCGATGGCCAGCGGCACCAGCAGGAGCAGCCAGCCCGGGCGGAGGAAGTGGAAGCTCTCCCAGTTCACGTGCGCCTCCTGGTCCACAACAGACCCAGGGCCAGCAGCAGGGAGGCCGCCAGTGGCCAGTGGAACCGCTCGTCCACTGGCCGGAACAGCCGCGCCTCCCCTGCCACCGGTTCCAGCCGGTCGATGGCGTCGTAGATCCGGATCAGCGAGTCGGTGTCCCGGGCCCGGAAGTAGCGACCGCCGGTGATCCGGGCGATGGCCTCGAGCGTGCGCTCGTCCAGGCCGCTGCCGGTGGAGAGGCCGAAGGGATCCAGTGGCGTCTCGGACCCGATACCGACGGTGTAGATCCTGAGTCCCTCCTCATGCGCCAGTTCCGCCGCCTTGAGCGGATCCACCTGGCCGGCAGTGTTCTCGCCGTCGCTCACCAGGATGAGCACCTTCTCGCCCTGCTTGCCGCGCAGCCGCTTGATGGCCAGGCCGATGGCGTCGCCGATGGCGGTCTTCTGTCCCGCCATCTTGATGAAGGTCTCGTCCAGCAGCTGCTTCACCGTCTTCCGGTCGTGGGTGAGTGGCGCCTGCAGGTAGGCGCGGTCGCCGAAGAGGATCAGGCCGATGCGGTCGCCCTTGCGCCGTTCGATGAAATCGCCCACCACCACCTTGGTGGCAGTGAGCCGGTCCACCCAGCGGTTTCCGAGGGTGAAATCCCGCTCGGCCATGGAGCCGGAGAGGTCCACCGCCAGCATGAGGTCCCGCCCCTCCCGGGGCAGGGGCACCGCCTCCCCCTGCCACTGGGGCCGCGCCGCCGCGGTCACCAGCAGCAGCCAGGCCAACGCCCCCAGCCAGAGCGCGGAACGCGAGCCCCCGGCAACGCTGCGGGCTGCGCCGGCCGGCTCCCGGAAGTCGTCCAGGAAGGGCACCCGCAACGCCGCCTCCCGCCGTCGCACCGGCGGCAGCAGGCGACGCACCAGCCACGGCAGGGGCAACACCAGGAAGAGCCAGGGCCAGGCGAACTCAAGCATGGCAGCCGTCCGCCGTCACCTTGACGATCCAGCGCCGCGCCAGCGCCAGCAGGGCCTCGGCGTCCACCTCACCGCCACCCCGGTAGGGGACCTCGATCAGCGCCCGGCCGGCGCCCTGCCCGAAGGGCCCTTCCGCCGCCTCCAGGGTCCGGTCCAGGAAGGTGAGCCACTCGCTGCCGGTGAGCCCGGCCACCTCCCCGGCGGGAAAGCAGTGGACGGCCACCTGGCGCAGCAGGCGCGACAGCCGGGTGGCCAGCCGTACCGGGTCCCGCTGGGCCTCGAACTCCTGGCGGATCTCCTCCAGCCGGGCCAGCGCCTCCTTCGCCGCCTTTCCGCGGCGCCGCCGGCGCAGCCGGAAGCGCCAGAAGAGCCAGCCGAGCAGGAGCACCGATCCGGCCAGGATCCACCAGCCGGGTGCCGGCGGCCACCAGCCTGCCGGCGGAGGCAGATGGATGTCCCTCAGTTCCGACAGCACCTGCGGGTTCAACTGCGACGCCTCCCGAAGGCCCTCGCCAGCACCTCCACCGGCTCCTCGTCGGTGGCGCACTGCAGCCAGGTCATGCCGTGTTGCCGCCCGAGCCGGCGCAGCCGCTCCACGCGCTCGCGGTACCGCGCCTGGTGCGCCTCGAGCAGTTCGCGGCGACCGGTGTCCAACACCAGGCTGCGCCGCCCGTCGCCCACGCGGTAGAGCCCCGGCTCCGGCAGCTCCCGCTCCAGCCGGTCGTGAAAGTGAAAGAGCACCACGTCGTTGTGCCGGGCGATGCGCACCAGCTGCCGCTCGGCCGATTCGTCGAAGCCGCGGAAATCGCTCGCCAGCACCACCAGGCTGCCCGGGTGCGCCGTGCGCCGCAGCCGGCGCAACGGATCGGCGAGAGAGGCCGTGCCGTCGTCCTTTCCCGGCGGCTGGTCCGCCAGCGCCTTGAGAAAGCGGAGCAGCGAGGAGCGGCCGCGGCGCGGACGCAACTCCAGGTGGCCGGCCCCGGAGAAGAGTTCGCCCCCCACCCGGTCCCCACCCTGGAAGGCGGCCCAGGCCAGGAGGGCGGCGGCGCACTGGGCCCGGGCCCACTTGAAGCGGCCACGGATGGCGAAGAACATGGGGGCACGGGCGTCCACGCCGATGAGCACCGGCCGCTCGCGCTCTTCGCGGAAAAGCTTGCTGTAGGGCCTGCCGATGCGCGCCGTCACCCGCCAGTCCATGTTGCGCACGTCGTCCCCCGGCTGGTAGGGACGCGATTCGTCGAACTCCATACCGCGCCCACGCAGCCGCGACAGGTACTGCCCCGCCTGGCGCGCACGCGCCACCTGGGGGGTCAGCTTCAGCTGGCGTGCGGCCTCACCGAGCCGGACGAGCTCCTCCAGGGGGGCGGCAGTGACGGATGCGGCCCGTTCCATCTCAGGGCACGGGCACCCGGGCCAGCAGTTCGGTGATGAAGCGGTCCGGCGTCACCCCTTCCGCCTCCGCCTCGTAATTGAGGATGATGCGGTGGCGCAGGATGTCGAAGGCCATCTCCTGCACGTCCTCCGGTGCCACGTAATCGCGGCCGGCCAGCCAGGCGTGGGCGCGCGCGGTGCGGTCCAGGCCGATGGAGGCGCGCGGGCTGGCGCCGTACTCGATCCAGGCGGCGAGCTGGCTGCTATAGGGTCCGGGCCTGCGCGTGGCCACCACCAGCTGCAGCAGGTACTCCTCCACCGCCTCCGACAGGTGCACCTGGAGCACCTCGCGCCGCGCCTGGAAGAGCAGCTCCTGGCTCAGCGGCGGCGCTGCGGGAGCCTGCTCCCCGGACAGCTCCTCCAGCGCCTCGTTCCGGGCCAGCCGGAGGATACGCCGCTCGTAGTCGAAGCCGGGATAGTCGATGACCACGTGCAACAGAAAGCGGTCGAGCTGCGCCTCGGGCAGGGGATAGGTACCCTCCTGCTCGATGGGGTTCTGGGTGGCCATCACCAGGAAGAGCCGCGGCAGCGGCCAGGAGCGGTTGCCCACGGTGATCTGGCGCTCGGCCATCGCCTCGAGCAGTGCCGACTGCACCTTGGCCGGCGCCCGGTTGATTTCGTCCGCCAGCACCAGGTTGTTGAACAGGGGCCCCTGCTGGAAGACGAAGCTGCCTTCCTGGGGACGGTAGACGTCGGTGCCGGTGAGGTCGGCGGGCAGCAGGTCGGGCGTGAACTGGATGCGGTGGAAGCTCCCCTCGATCCCCTCGCTGAGGCTCTTGACGGCCCGGGTCTTGGCCAGGCCCGGCGCCCCCTCCACCAGCAGGTGGCCGTCTGCCAGCAACGCCACCAGCAGGCGGTCGACCAGCTTCTCCTGGCCCAGGACCTGTTTCTGCATGTGCGCCTGCAAGCGGGAGAAGGCTTGCCGGGCGCTGGAGGAGGTTTCCGTCATGTCTTCATTCTCCTTTGAAATACTGGACCTTAGAGCCCCAATCACGAATTTGGTTCAGGCGCGATCCCCCACCGGAACCGCAGCGGCGGCGGAATGATCTGGGCGCTCCGAAAATAACCGGGCAAAAAACTGGAGAAGGCCTATAATGGCCTTGTCGTTTCAGGAGAAGCGATCTGCAAGGTACCAGCCTGCTGGCTGGTTTTTTTGTTTTTGTCCGGACTCGTCCGGATTGTTTTGAAAGAGTTATCGATATGTCAAATCAAGTAGAAGGCACTGTAAAATGGTTCAACGATGAAAAGGGCTTCGGCTTCATCGAGCAGGAAGGCGGCAAGGACGTCTTCGTTCACTTCAGTGCCATCAACGGCAGCGGTCGCAGGACCCTCTACGAGGGCCAGAAGGTGACCATGGACGTGACCATGGGCCAGAAGGGTCCCCAGGCTGAAAACGTAACCCCTCTGTAAGGAACACCGGGAGCCGCAAGGCTCCCGGATTTCCGCAAGAAGCGAGCCCGGCAATGCCGGGCTCGCTTTTTTCATGCCCGCCGGAAGCGGGGTGTGACCCCGCAGGCCCGCTCAGGCGGCGAGCGCCCTGAAGGAGACCCTGCCGTCCCCGTAGTCGGGAAAGGTGACGCTGAAGTCGGCGCTGCGGGGAGACTCCTCGATGAGCGCCTGCAGCGAGTCCGGCAGCTCCTCCGGCGTCCTGTAGAGCGTCTGCAGGCGCAGGTGAGGGCTTCCGGAGTTCATCAGAAGCCGGGAACAGATGTTCATGATCTCGTGGACGTTGCCCAGCATGATCTCCGAGAAGTCCCCGTTGCCGGCGCACTCCTTCGCCGTGCCCAGCGGAATACGGGTCAGGGAGGCACCGGCATAGGCGGTGAAGGGATAGTCCACGGCGCAGGCGACCACCGGCTGATCTTCGTCGTCCACGTAGACGGCGACCAGGGACTTCGAACCGGGCTGGGCCGGCACGGGTTCCCCCTCCTGGGCCTTCAGGCCATTGCCATACATCATGGAGAGGATCTGCTGCAGTTCGATGGCCTTCGGCAACGGAATCTTCGACATGGTTCCAGCCTCCTAGTTGATGTACGGACCCAGTTTTTCCTGGAAGGTCTCCGGAGTGAAAGGCTTCGCGATCAGGAAACGGGCGCCCATCTCCGACGCCTTGCTGCGCATCTCCTCCGAGGCCTCCGTAGTAACGAAGCCGAATTTCACGTTGATGCCCTCCTCCTTGAGCGCCTCCAGAAGCTCGGGTCCGGTCATGTTGGGCATGTTCCAGTCGCAGAGCACGAGGTCCGGCTCCTCCTCCCTGATCGCCTCCAGCGCCTTGGCGCCGTCCTCCGCCTGGATGATGTCGTGTCCGTCGAAACCGGCTTCGCGCAGGGTCTTCATGACGATGAGGCGCATCGCCAGGCTGTCGTCGACTACCATGATGTTCATCTCGCTCTCCTCATGTTGGTTATCAGGAAAAAAGCCTGTCTGTCGCCAGGCGCAGCTTCCCGGCAGCACGCCGACCGGCATTGGGTACCAGGGCCACCAGCGCGGCGGGAATCTCTTGCAGTGGCAGTACACGCTCCGCAGCCCCCAGTTTCACGGCCATTCCGGGCATGCCCCAGACGACGCTGCTGGCCTCGTCCTGCGCCAGCGTCCTGGCACCGGCCTCCCGCATCTCCAGGAGGCAGCGGGCGCCATCGTCGCCCATGCCGGTGAGCAGCACCCCGATGGCGCTGTCGCCGGCACAATGGACCACCGAGCGGAACAGCACATCCACCGACGGCTTGTGCCGGTTCACCTGGGGGCCGTCGTGCAGCCGGCAGTGGTAACCCGTCCCTTCGCAGTCCACCAGGAGGTGGCGGTCGCCGGGCGCAACGTAGGCGTGCCCCGGCAGCACCGGTTGCCCGTCCTCCGCCTCACACACCTGCAGCGGGGTGATCCGGTTCATCCGTTTGGCAAAGGTGGCACTGAACCCGGGTGGAATGTGCTGGGTGATGACGATGGGAGGCAGGTTCGAAGGCAGGGCCGAGAGGATCTCCTTGATCGCCTCGGTCCCGCCGAGAGAAGCACCGATGGCGATCAGCGGCGAGGGACCGCCCTCTGCCGGCGTGCCGCCGCCCCGGGGTACCACCACGTCCACGCTGTGCTTCTCGTCCACCCTGACGAGGGCGGCGCCGACCTCCTCGCCAGCAGCGCTGCGGATGCTCTCCGCCAGTCGGGGCACGAGCCTCTCCACGAGCCGCGCGGGCTCCTCCCGCGGCCGCTCCACGGTGTAGACGGCGCCCAGCCCCACCGCCCCGAGTACCGCCTCGGGAGGGGTGTCGGTACCCGGCGTGAGAATCACCGCGGGCACGCCCTGCAGTTCCACCCGCCGATCCGTGGCGTCGCCGTGGGCGGCCAGCAGTTCTCCGCCGAGCACCAGTACGTCCGGTTTCAGCCTTTCGATCCTGTTCCGGGCAAGGAGCAGGTCCCCCGTGACGCCGACGACTTCGATGTCGTCCTCGGCGCCCAGCATCCGGGCCAGCAGGTTCCTGATCAGTGCCGATCCATCGACGACGAGCACTCTAATGTTCATGAGGCAACGATTCCTCCCTTGGCTTGGTGTTTTTCTTCTTGCAGCGATAGATCGACTTCCCGATCAGCTCGTAGCAGTCGACCAGCCCCATGGGGCTCTCGGAGTGGCCGATGAAGAGGTGTCCTTCCGGCCGAAGGATCCCCGAAAAACGTTCGAACAGCCGCGCCTGGGTGGCCTGGTCGAAATAGATGAGCACGTTGCGGCAGAAGATGAGGTCCAGGGGCCCCTTCATGGGCCAGCCCTCAAGCAGGTTCATCTTGCGAAAGCAGATCATCTGCCGCAGCTCGGGCTTCACTCTGACCTGCCCCTGGTGTCGCCCCTTGCCGCGCTGGAACCAGCGTTTCAGCCGCAGGTCGGGGATCCCCTTCACGTTCCGCCAGTGGTAGATCCCCTCCACGGCGCGGGCGAGCACGCTGGAATCGATGTCCGTGGCGAGGATCCGCACGTCCCAGTTGTGCAGGTCTGGAATGGATTCGCGCAGCACCATGGCCAGCGTGTAGGGCTCCTCCCCGCTGGAGCAGCCCGCGGACCAGATGCGCAGCCGCCGCCGATCGCGGTTGCGCTGCAACAGCTCGGGGATCAGGGTGTCGGTCAGATAGTCGAAGTGGTGGGCCTCCCGGAAGAAGGCAGTGTGGTTGGTGGTGACCGCGTTGCAGAAGGCCTCCAGCTCCTCTTCGTGCCCCTGCTCGACGAACTCGCGGTACTCGGCGAAGCTGGCCAACCCCAGGGCCGACAGGCGGCGTGAGAGCCGGTTGTAGATCAGGTCGCGGCGGTTGTCGGCCATGCGGATGCCGGTGTACCGGTAGACGAGTTCACGCAACCGGCGGAAATCGTGATCGGTGAACTCGTATCCCTGATGGATGCTCTTGCTCGCGATTCCCTGATTCATCTTCATCTCCGGCTCCCGTCCATGTATGACCCGCTGTGCTCGTCGTGCAACCGTCAGAAATCCTCCCAACCGTCGTCTCCACCCACCACCTGCAGGCGCCGGGTCAAGGAATCCTGGCCCGGAGTCGCTTCGGAAACCGTGCAGGAGCTCTCATTCCCGCCGGTCTTCCGTTCCAGCGTATCGAGCAGGGCGACGATGCGGTCGGAATAGCTCTCCACCTGGCTGAACACCGACTCGGCCTTGCCGCTGTCGCCGGCATGCTTGTTCCGGATCACCTGTTTGATCAGCCCATGCATCTCGGCGTGGATTCGCTCCAGCTCCTGCATCTCTTCCATGGATCCGTAGTTGCGCATGCCACTGCTGTAGAGCCACTTGCCGAGATCGCAATCGTGGTGGGACACCGCCTCTGCCTCGCTCATGGTCTCCTCGCCGTCGAGGAAGGCCCGCAGGCGCGTCTTCCAGAGCTTGTGCTTGGTTCGGGCCCCGGCGAAGTCGAGATCGGGCGCCTGGCTCGCCGGGGCGGTCCAGGGACGGTCCGGGGAGCGCCGTTCCACGCCGTCCCAGCCTCCGCCACCGGCGGTGAAACCGGTGTTCTCGGCGGCAGTGCGGAAGTAAGAGACCAGCTCCCTCAGCTCCCGGGCCTGCTCGTCCATCAGCTGGCTGGCCTGGGCCACTTCCTCCACCAGGGCCGCGTTCTTCTGGGTGGCCGCGTCCATCTGCGACACCGCCTGGTTGACCTGGTCGATGCCGGCATACTGCTCGGAGCTGGCCGCCGCGATCTCGGCGAAGAAATCGTTGACCTTCTCCACCGAGCTGACGATCTCTTCCAGCGTTTCACCGGACTGGTTGACCAGTTTCGACCCTTCCTTGACCTTGGACACGCTGTCCTGGATCAGGTCCTTGATCTCCTTGGCAGCAGAAGCGCTGCGCTGCGCCAGGTTGCGCACCTCGGCGGCCACCACGGCAAACCCGCGGCCCTGCTCGCCCGCCCGCGCCGCCTCCACCGCGGCGTTGAGCGCGAGGAGATTGGTCTGGAAGGCGATGTCGTCGATGACACCGATGATGTCGGCGATCTTCTTGCTGGCACCGGTGATCTTCTCCATGGCCTTGATGGTCTCGGCCACCACGGTGCCGCCGGTCACCGCCTTCTCCAGAGTCTGCTTCGACAGCTCGCTCGCCTTGCGGGAGTTGTCGGCGTTGTGGCGCACGGTGGAGGTGATCTCCTCCATGCTGGATGCAGTCTCCTCCAGGTTGGCGGCCTGCTGCTCGATGCGCCTGGCCAGCACCGTGTTGCCTTCCGTGATCTCGTGCGCTGCATGATTCAGGGCATTGGTGTTGTAGCGGATGCTGTTGATCACGCCGGTCAGATTGGAGATGGTAGCGTTGACGTCGTTCCTGAGCTGGGCGAAGGCCCCCTCATACTCGGTCTCGATGGTGGCGGTGAGATCACCCCTGGCTAGCGCGTTGAACACCTTGGCCGTATCCTGGAACAGCCGTTCCAGCACCTCCATAAGCTCGTTGACACTCTCGCTGAACTCCGCGAAAAAGCCTTCCTTGTCGTCCACTGAGATGCGTTTTCCCAGGTTACCGAAGGAGGCGGCGTGGACGATGGCCTGGAACTCCCGCTCCACGGCGGCCTCGTCGGTATGGTCGATCCACTCCACCACGGTGGCGGTACGCTTTCCGTTCTCATCGAGAACGGGCGTGACGATGGCGCGAAGCTCGCACTTGCCGATGGCGATCTCATCGTCGAAACTTTGGGGAGGATCCACATCCAGATCCCATCCCCGGCCGAACAGATCCACCGACTGCCCCTCCAGCCGGTCGGCGTCGAACTCCGGAAACTTCTTGCGGATCGCCTTCTCCCTGTCCTTCATCAGCCGCCTGGCCGACTCGTTCATGCACATGATGCGGGAATCGCGATCCGTGATCATCACGCAGGCACTGACGGCATGCAGCGCCTCCTTCACCCGGGTCAGCTCGCCAGCCTGCTCTCGGGTATGGGCCAGCTCCTTGTCGAGCCGGGCCTGGGCCCCCTGGAGTTCCTCCACCATGCCATTGAGCTCCTCCCTGACCCGTGCCAGTTCATTTGCGCGTTCCTGCGCCTGGGAGACCTCGTAGCCGAAGCGGGTCTGCGCCGCCTGCAGAAGATCCTGCATCTGCCCCAGCTCATCGGTGCGCCCGCTCTCGAGCCATTGAAAATAGTCCCCGTCGGAGATGTGTCGCAGCACCTCGGACATGCGCGCCACCGGCCGTGCCATGTGCCGGTAGAAGAAACCGGATCCGATCGCCATGAACACGACGAACAGGCCGATCACCCCTCCCAGCGTCAAGGGTGAGCTTCCGGTGTAGGCCAACCAGGCCACCGTGCCCAACGGCACGGCCGACAGCAGCGTGGCCAGCGCCAGGTAGCGGGTGGCTCCCAGGCTGGCCAGCCTGCCGCCCAGCCGTTCCATCGGCTTCGGCTCGAGCGAGGCCCGGCCGGCCCGGATGTCGCGATAGAGCGCTTCCGCCCGCTCAATCTCCTGCCGCGTGGGCCGGGTGCGCACCGACATGTAGCCGACGACCCGCCCCCCTTCGTACTGCGGCACCACGCTGGCCTTGACCCAGTAGAAGTCGCCGTTCTTGCAGCGGTTCTTCACGATGCCGACCCAGGGCTTCTCCTGGTGGAGCCGTTTCCACAGATCGGCGAAGGCCTCCGGCGGCATGTCCGGATGCCGCACGATGTTGTGGTTCTTGCCCACCAGCTCCTCGCGGCTGTAACCGCTGACCTTCTCGAAGGTGCTGTTGACCGAGGTGATGATTCCCTTCAGGTCGGTGGTGGAGACGATGTACTGTCCCTCTTCCAGGACCACTTCATTGTCGGTTACGGGTTCATTGATCTTCATGGCTTTCTCCGTTGTGCGCGCATTGCTCCGGCTCCTCCCCGGGATCCTCGTCGAGCCGGCCGAGAACCCCGTTGACCATGAGGTTGTCGATGTCCAGCAGGATGATCATCTCCTCGTCGACGGTCACCAGGCCGGCGATGGCGTTGCACACGCCGTCGGCGGCGGGGGGCGGCGGCTGCACTTCCGAGACGGGAATGTTGTAGACCTCGGAGACGGAATCCACCACCACGCCAATGGTGCGAACGCTCCCCTTCCCGTCGTCGGCCCTGACCACGATGATCACCGTGGTGGGTCCGCGCGGCACCTCGGCCAACCCGAAGTGCCTCCGCAGGTCCACCACAGGGACTACGGAACCGCGCAGGTTGATCACGCCAAGGATGGCCTCCGGCGTGTTGGGCATGGGGGTCACTTCGGTCCAGCCCTTGATCTCCTGGACCTTGAGGATGTCCACCCCGTAGTCCTCATCCCCGAGGCGAAAGGTGAGGTACTGGCTGGTGCCTTCGCCCGGCTGGAGGTCGCCATCGAGTTGCTGCGCCGCGTTTCCGTTCATTCCGCTCTGGCTCCGTCAAGATACGGCGGCGATCGCCGCCGGTCGGTTCATGGTTTCATGGAAGAGTCTCACCAGCCCCGGAACGTCCAGGATCAGGGCCACCCGCCCGTCCCCGAGGATGGTGGCCCCGGACAGCCCCTGGAGCTGCCGGAAATTGGTCTCGAGGCTCTTGATCACCACCTGCTGCTGCCCCAGGAGTCCGTCCACGAAGAGCCCCACGTGCTGTCCCTCCGCCTCCACCACCACCAGCAGCCCCTTCTCCAGGTCGTCGGTTCCACCGCGGATGCCGAAGAGCCGGTTGAGGCGGATGATGGGGATGTACTCGTCCCGGAAGCGGTAGAGCTCGGCGGCGCCGGCCACGCTCTTGAGATTTCCGGTGCGTACCTGCAGGGACTCGACGATGGAGATCAGGGGAAGGATGTAGATCTCCTCCCCCACATTGGCCAGCTGGCCGTCCAGGATCGCCAGGGTCAGGGGCAGGCGGATGGTGACGGTGCTTCCCTTTCCCGGCTCGGACTGGATGGCGACCGTGCCTCCCAGGTCGTTGATGTTGCGTTTCACCACGTCCATGCCGACACCCCGGCCGGAAAGGTCGCTCACCCTGTCGGCGGTGGAGAAGCCGGGCTGGAAGATGAGGTTGTCGATGCGCTCGTCGCTGAGCTCCTCCCTGCCGTTGACCAGCCCCTTCTCCACGGCCTTCTTCAGGATCTTCTCCCGGTCGAGGCCGGCGCCGTCGTCACTGATCCGGATGACGATGTTGCCGCTCTCGTGCTGGGCGCCGAGCTCGATCCGCCCCTTTTCCGGCTTGCCGGCGGCCGTGCGCGCCTCCGGTGTCTCCAGGCCGTGGTCCAGGGCATTGCGCACCAGGTGCACCAGGGGGTCACCGATCTTCTCCAGCACCGTCTTGTCCACCTCGGTCTGCTCGCCGGTGAGCACCAGCTCCACCTTCTTGCCCATCTTGTTGCTCAGGTCGCGCACCAGCCGGGGAAAACGGTTGAAGGCGAAGCTGATGGGCAGCATGCGGATCTGCAGCACGTTCTCCTGGAGCTCCCGGGTATTGCGCTCCAGCTGGGCCAGCCCGTTGAGCAGCGACTCGGCTTCCGGCCCTCCGCGCTGGAGAATCGCCTCTCCCACCTGGTTGAGCATGGACTGGGTGATCACCAGCTCGCCCACCAGGTTGATGAGCAGGTCCACCTTCTCGATGGAGACGCGGATGGAACTGCTCTCGCGGGCGCCGGAGCTCTTCACCAGCCTGGGCTTCGAGGGAGGGGCATCCTGTGCCTGCGGCGGATCGGCCGGCGGCGGTCCACTCTCTTCCCCGGCCTCCGACTCGGCGGAATCCGCTTCCTCGTTCTTCGCCCCTGTCTCCTCCGGCCGGGCCTTTTCGCCCGCCGCCTCCTCCTCGGCCTGATCCGGCAACGCCTCGATGGTGGCCTGGAGGCGTCTGGTCAGGTCGGAGACCACCTCCTCGTCGGGTCGCTCGTCACTCTTGAGCCCCTCCACCATTGCACGCAGCACGTCCACCGACGCCAGCAGCAGGTCAACGGAGGCCCGGTCCACGCCGCGCTTGCCGCTGCGCAGCTGGTCCAGCAGGGTCTCCATCACGTGGGTGAACTCGGAGATGTGGTTGAAACCGAAAGCGGCGCTACCCCCTTTCATGGAGTGCGCCGCCCGGAAGATGGTGTTGATCTCCTCGAGGTCGGTTCCCTCATCGAGGTTCAGGAGCCCCGACTCCATGACCTCCAGGCCCTCGAAGCACTCTTCGAGGAAAACGTCGAGAAATTCGGAAAGATCCATCGACATGGAGTATCCCGCTGGATGTGTGATCAGACCCATTTCCTGTTCAGCAACAGGTTTCGGCAACCCGTGGCTTTCCTTAAACCCACGCTCCCCACGGGGATTCGGAGATGACCGGACACGATTAGAAGACACGGGGCCGGACATATCCAAAGCCCGGCGTCTCCCCCATTTTTTGAGGGCTGCTCCAGAGCGATCTGGACCGGTGGGCTTGCGAGGAAGGGTACCGTTTCACCAAGCAGGGGTTCCGGCTGGAGGGGGTTCAGGCCCGGCACCTGATCACGCTGCAGAACCTGGTGGCCCTGGCCAGTCTGGCCTGGGCTCTGTTGGCCGCCTATTCCGAGCGGGCGGGCGCCTTGATGGTCAAGGCTCGACGGCA
>Ga0256914_1000475_pt1 | contig 39933 bp, 56 predicted proteins | sample HulkmetaG_FD_191571 | JGI IMG/M metagenome (GOLD analysis project Ga0256914, IMG submission 191571) | Hydrothermal chimney microbial communities from Main Endeavour vent field at the Juan de Fuca Ridge, Pacific Ocean - Hulk | ecosystem: Environmental > Aquatic > Marine > Hydrothermal vents ... | reverse complement strand
TCTTGGTGCTGATGTCACCGAAATTATTCCAGGAGTTAAAAAAGGACCATTATTTAAAAGAGGGCATATCATCCAGAACGATGATGTTGAAAAGTTGCTTTCCATAGGAAAGCATTATGTCTGGGTATTTGGAGAAGATGAGGGCTTTATACATGAAGATGATGCAGGCAAAAGGTTAATGGAATCTCTTTGTGGAAGCAATTTAAGGCTATCAACTCCCAGTGAATCAAAGGTAAAACTCTATGCCGAAAAAACTGGAGTATTGTTCATTAATAGAGAAGGATTGTTCAGAATTAACAGCCTCAAAGACCCGCGTGTTGCAACTAAGAGACATTTTACTCTAATTAGAAAAAATGAGCCTGTTGCTCTTGGAAAAGTGATGCCTGTGGAAATTCCTGTTTCAGAAATGTTAGAAATAGAACGTATTGCAAAGGAATTTTATCCTATAATAGATTTGAAACCTATTGTACAGAACAAGATTGCTATTTTTCCAGTAGGAAGTGAGTTTTTAGAGGGAAGAAGAGAAGAAACGATGAGTTATAAGGTGAAAGAATACCTTGAATCACTGGGTCAGTTAGTAGAGCGGAAAGATGTTTTACCTGATGACGATAATGTAATTGCAGAAGCAGGAAAAGATGCAATTGAACAGGGTTTTGATATGGTGATATACCTTGGTGGAATTTCAGTTGATCCCGATGACAAAACTGCTTCCGGAATAAGAAAAATCGGAGTTAATGAAGTGATATATGGTGTTCCAATGTGGCCCGGAACAACCTTTTTAATTTCTTATAAAGGAGAAAAGGTAATTCTTGGAATACCATCTTCCTCTGGTCTTGCAAAAAGTGGAACAAGTTTTCATAGAATTACCCCGATACTTTTAACTCATTATAAATTAACCAGAGAAGAGATTTTAAATATGGCTGAGGGAGGATTTGTTGATGCCTCAAATTTATAAGAAAATTGCCGAACTTGTTAATGAAAATAAGGAGTTTGTTCTGGCAACTGTTGTAAATGCAGAATCTTCCACCTCGGGAAAAATCGGATTTAAGATGATAATCCTTCCAGATGGAAAAACGTTTGGTACTGTTGGTGGAGGAATGTTAGAAAAGGATGTAGTAGATATTGCAAAAGATATCTTTAAGACACGAAAAAGTGTTTTTAAAACGTACGTTTTAAAAGAAGGTGATGTAAGTTCTCTCGGTATGGTTTGCGGAGGAAAGGTACAGGTGTATATGGAATACGTTGGTAGGAAACCTCAACTTGTGATTTTTGGAGCTGGACATATAGGAAAAATGCTCCATAGAATTTTATCGTTGGACGATACATTCGATATTCTTGTGTGTGATAACAGGCCGGAGTTTGCTAATGAGGAAAATTTTCCTGGTGCACTTGTTTCATCAGGTGATTATAAATCATGCATAAAAAGTTTGCCTCTAAGAAACGGGGCTTTTGTTGTTATGGTAACTGCTGGTGGAAAAGACGATCCAGTTATTCTTAAATCTCTGTATGAAAAAAAGTTGGATTACGCATATATCGGTATGATAGGTAGTACAAATAGGCGTAATAAATGTTTTTCAGAAGCAAAAAAACTTGGAGTTCCGGAAGATTTTCTTAATATGATTTTTGCACCTATCGGGCTTGCGATTAATGCCGAAACTCCGTTTGAAGTAGCGATTTCAATAATAGGTGAAATTATTGCTTACAAAAAGGGAGCGTTGAATAACGTTAAAACCGAGAAGGAGGTTCACAAATGAAGGAGTTTAATTATTTCAAGGCATCTGATTTAGAGGAAGCTCTTGAAATTCTCGACAAACTCAAAGGAAATGTAAAAGTGTTGGCTGCAGGCACAGACCTTGTTGTACGGTTGAAAAACAACATGGTTAAAGAGGAAAATATTTTGGATATTTCCTCAGTGAAAGAGTTGAAAGGGATTTTTACAGATGGTGATACCTTGCACATCTTACCTTTAACCACTCATTCTGAAATTATTGAGTACCCAGAGTCCTCAAAAGTTGCTCAGGTTCTATATGATGCCTGTAGGACGGTTGGTTCTCCCCAGATAAGAAATAGAGGGACACTTGGCGGTAATGTTGCCAATGCTTCGCCTGCTGGAGATACTATTCCGGCATTGTTTGTCCAGGAGGCAAAACTAAAATTGCAAAGTAAAGATGGCGAAAGAGTAATTTCTGTTGAAGATTTTTTTACGGGTCCAGGAAAAACCGTACTAAAACCTAACGAACTTTTGACCGATATTTATTTTCCGAAAATGAAGGATAACGAAATCGGATTCTTTAAAAAATTAGGGCAGAGGAGTGCACTTGCGATTTCAATGGTGAGCGTTGCTGCAAAACTTCGTAAATCTGGTGGGGCAAATCGGTTTGATAAAGCACTTATTGCTTTTGGCGCTGTTGCGCCTACTGTTGTACGAGGATCAAGAGTGGAGAATGCCTTAATGGATACAGAAGTTGATTCTCCGGAAAAAATTCGATATATAGCACAACTTGCATGGAGAGAAGTTTCTCCCATTTCTGATGTAAGAGCCTCTCTTCAATATAGGCAGGATATGAGCGTAAACCTATTGTATGAGGGTTTACTTGAATTATATAAAAACAGTTGGAACAGGAGGTAATTATGGGAGAATATAAGTACATAGGAAAGTCAGTTCCACGTGTAGATGCAGCGGAAAAAGCAACAGGTCATATAAAATATATGTCTGATCTTTCATTTCCTAATATGCTTTGGGGCAAAATTGTACGCTCCAAATATCCTCATGCCAGAATACTCAAAATAGATACCTCCAGGGCAGAAGCCCTTCCCGGTGTTGTTGCCGTAGTTACCTGGAAAGATGTTCCTGGATTGAATGGTTTTGGCATAGTGGTTCCTGATCAACCTGTACTTTGTGAGGACAAAGTGAGATACATCGGTGATGCTGTTGCAGCTGTTGCTGCAGAAACGAAGGAGATTGCTGAAAAAGCAGCCGAACTTGTAGAAGTTCAATACGAGCCTCTTCCTGTTGTAGATGATCCGATTAAAGCGATTTCTCCTGATTCTCCAAAGGTACACGAGGGAGGAAACGTTCACTTACACACGAAAATTGTCAGAGGCGACGTTGAAAAGGCATTTGAAGAAGCTGACTTAATTGTTGAGCATACTTATTATACTGGAAGACAGGAGCATGCATTCCTTGAAACTGAATCTGGTGTTGCGAAGTTAGAGGATGATGGTACTCTTACAGTTTATGCGGGTTCACAATATCCTCAAAGAGATCAAATGCAACTTTCAAGATGCCTTGCACTTAATCCAAGAAAGATTCATGTGGTTTCATATCCAGTGGGTGGTGCATTTGGTGGAAAAGATGAACTAACAATTCAACCAATTCTTGGCTTGCTTGCATTGAAAACGAAGCGCCCGGTGAAAATTGTTCTTTCAAGAGAAGAATCTATTATTTCATACTGGAAACGCCATCCAATGATAATGAAGTATAAAACTGCAGTAAAGAAAGATGGAACACTCGTTGCAAATAAAGTAGAGATCTATGCAGATACCGGTGCTTATGCCTCTTTGGGTGGACCTGTTTTAAATCTTGCAGTAGAACACGCATGTGGTCCGTACAAACTTGACAATGTTTACATCGATGGATACTGCGTTTACACAAACAACGGTGTCGCAGGTGCGTTTAGAGGTTTTGGTGTACCTCAGGCTACATTTGCAATGGAAACTCAAATGGATATCATTGCTGAAAAGTTAGGAATAGATCCAATAGAATTGCGAAAGAAAAATGCCTTAAAAAAAGGCGACATCTCCCCCATTGGAAATAAACTTACCACAAGTGTAGGTACGCTTGCCGTTCTCGAGGGTGTAAAAGAAACAGATATATGGAAAAATAGAAAAAATATTGAAAAAACTGATCCTGAAAGGCCCTGGATTAAGAGAGGAATAGGCTTTGCGCTTACATATCAAGGCACAGGACTTGGAATTGGTTTGCCTGACTATGGAGGTGCAACATTAAAATTCAAAGAGGATGGAGGATTTATAGTAGGTGTAGGAATCGTTGATTATGGTCAGGGTACAGGTACATCTTATGCTCAAATAGTTGCAGAAGCAATGAAATGCCCGGTCGAAAAAGTGCGTGTAATATTAGGAGATACAGATCTTACAGCAGACTCAGGGCCTACAAGTGCTTCAAGAGGCGTGTATACAGGCGGAAGGGCTGCGGTTATTGCTTCTGAAAAGATGATGAAAATTTTGAAGAAAAAGGCTGCAGAGATCCTCGATGTAACTGAAGAAGAACTCGTACCGGAAGATGGGAATTTTTATTTGAATGGACATCCTGAGATCAGCATAAGTTATGAAAAAATTGCATTTGAATTTCTCAAAGAAAGTGGCCATCTTCCTCAAACTGAGGGCTATTTCCTTATGCCTATTGCAGATATAAAAATAAAGGATGCTTTCGGTCTTCCGCATCACATATTTGCATACTCTGGACATCTTGCACTTGTTGAGGTAAATACACTTACGGGGCAAACAAAAGTTATAGAAGGCGCAGAAGTAGTTGACGGAGGAATTGTTATAAATAGACAGGGGTTTGAAGCACAGGTGGAAGGTGGATACGTAATGGGTATGGGATATGGACTAACTGAGGATGTAAAAATTGAAAAAGGGATATTCAAAACAGTAAATTTCTCAACCTATATTATTCCTACTGCAAAGGATGCACCGAAACGAATACAAACTGTGCCTGTTATCAATCCTGAGGAAACAGGACCTTACAGAGCAAAAGGAATTGCAGAAACCGTTATGGTAGCAACAGCGCCTGCTATTACTAACGCAATTCACGATGCAACAGGCATTAGAATTTTCAAAATTCCTGCAACAAGTGAACTTGTTTATACTCTTTTAAAGGAGAGGTCTAAAAATGAAAACACTGATTAGAGATGCTGACATTATTGCGACTTTTGATTCAAGAAATAGGGAAATTAAAAATGGGTGGATTTATATTGTTGACAATGTAATAAAAGATCTTGGAGCAGGAGAACCACCCGATGTGGAAAAGGACAGGGAAATTTCTGGAAAGGGTATGGTTTTTTTACCAGGATTTGTTAATGTACACCATCATTTTTATCAATCATTGTTTAGATCTGTTCCTGAAGTAGCCAGCGCAAAATTGTTTGATTGGCTTGTTTTCCTTTATGAGAAGTGGAAAAATATTGATGAAGAAGCAGTGATGATTTCAACTGTTGTTGCTACAATGGAACTTATGAAAAGCGGTGTCACCACAACAACGGATCATCTTTACCTTTTCCCAAAGGGACATCCCAATTTGATTGATGCCGAGATGGAAGGTGCTGATATCACAGGAATTCGTTTTTATGCAACTCGGGGAAGTATGTCTCTTTCAAAAAAAGACGGTGGTTTGCCACCTGATTCTGTCGTCCAAACAGAAGACGAGATTATTAAAGATTCTATACGAGTTGTAGAGAAATACCATGATAGTTCACCATTTTCAATGAGAAGAGTAGCACTTGCACCTTGCTCACCGTTCTCGGTTACGGAAGATTTAATGAAAGAAACTGTAGAAATTGCTGAAAAATACGACCTCTTGATTCACACGCACCTTGCTGAAACAAAAGATGAAGAAGAATTTTGTCTGTCAAAGTTCGGGTTAAGACCTGTTGATTACATGGAAAAACTTGGTTGGTTAAATCCAAGAGCGTGGTTCGCACATCTTGTGCATTTGTCTGATAAAGATATAGAAAAACTTTCGGATAATGGTGTTGGTATGTCTCACTGTCCAACCTCTAATATGCGTCTTGGTTCGGGTATTGCAAGAGTCACTGAAATGAAAAAAACAGATATAAGAATAGGACTTGGAGTAGATGGGAGTTCATCAAATGATACAGGCAATTTCCTTATGGAGATAAGAAATGCAATGCTTTTGCAGAGAGTTAAATACGGTGCAGATGCAATAAGTCCACGGGAGGCTTTAAAGATGGGTTCGATGGGCGGAGCAAGTGTTCTTCGAATGGATAGAGAAATTGGTTCCATTGAAAAAGGGAAAGCAGCGGACATAATAGGATTTAAGATGGACCGCCTTGAATTTGCAGGAGGTTTAGACGATCCTGTTGCTTCACTTGTCTTATGCGATGCAAAACAGGTTGATTTTTCAATGATTAATGGTGAAGTTGTTATAGAAAATGGAAACTTTGTAAAACTCAATGAAAAGGATTTTATAGAGAAACAAAACGCAATCTCAAAAAAATTGCTCGGTTATTGATTTATATAAATGCCCGCCTGAATGTGGCGGGCATTTATGCTATCTTATCCAGATATTCGTAAAAATTCTAATAGCCAGTTCTTGTTTTTATTAGTTTTCCAGTTGTAGCATCTATCTCAACCCAGAATGGCTCTTTATCTTTTCTTCTGAATTTTATATTCCATTCAGGCACATTTTCTCCTTGTAGAAGTGACATCCAACAATCCTCAAATTCCTTATCTTCGTACCTGCTTATTGCAATTTTCATTGCTTGATCACTATTTATCCAATTGCCTTTTACTGCTTTTACGGTTGAATGCATTGGCACTTCATCGGTTGATATTTTACTTCCATTTTCGGAAATGGTTATCTTTAGCACTTTTTTTCTTGCTCTTGAATAGAATTTTGCTATCCAAATATCTGCCTTTCCGTCTTGATTTTTGGTTCCTGCATAATTGTGAATACTTACGAAAACAGAATCGCTTGCCCAATTTTTACCTTTGTCTTGTGCAAATTTAAATGCATCTTTTGCTGTGAGTTCCTTTTCTCTGGTTGAAATTGAGGAATTTATTCCTGTTTTTTGTGAATAATTGTCTTGCTTGTTTACTATTCCGCAACCTGGTACTGTTAAAGAAGACAGCATAAAGACCACAATAAAGATTACGAAGAAATATCTATGTTTTTTCATTACTCACCCCCAGTTCTATTTTACCATTCAGTAGAATTTTTTCAAATTAATTTTTTCTGTATTTAGTGTGATTATTGTATTAGCAATTATAATGGTTGGTGGTTGATATCATCTTTCTATATTTCCAGCATTGAAATTGTCAAAATAGACATAAATGAAACATTTAAAGTAATTCTGAGGAATACAGGATATACTGATTTATCAATTGTTTAATATACTTAGTTGCAATTCAATAAAATGGTGGCGGCGGAAGTCCACAACCACATTACCCGATACTTGATAAACTTGCTGAAGTATTGCTTAAAAACTCTTAGTTTTTGAAATACTGATCGCAAATAATGTCTCGCACGTGGAATTTGTGGAAGGAGTTTCTTCAAACGAAAGACAACAAATGTTACGACAGTTTCAAAAAGGCAATGTGAAAGTATTCGCGGCTATCCTAGGCGCTGGAGGCCAAGGATTAAATTTAAATGCTGCATCCATTGTAATTTTCATTGATAAATCATGGTCTCCAGCAGTGAATCAACAAGCCCAAGATCGAATATATAGATTATCGCAGAAAAAGAATGTTACAATCTATGAGTTAATCGCTCGCAATACTATAGAAGAAAAAATCTTACGTCTCTTAAATAAGAAACGTAAGATTGCTGGAAATCTACTTCTTTCCGATCTTGAGTAGTTATAAACCAATACTATCTAGATATCTGTTTAGCGCGCGCACTCCATCCGGTGTAAGCGTATGAATCTTTTCAATGTCTTCTATTTTTACATTTTGCAAAGCGTTCACGTATGTATCTGTGAAATAGAAATAAGGTTTGTAAATTTTAGGTGTGGGAATAAACTTTTGAAGAGGTTTTCCACGCGTGCTTTCTATTAGATACCATTTTCCATCCAAGTTTACCTCGCACCACCCATGACCGTAAATGCCCTGGTTCGGGATGTCTACTTCACCGATGACTTCTCTTGCTGGAACTCCTTCGGCAAGAAACAACGATGTCAAAAGCATTGACCCAGTTTCACAATCAACCGCGATCTTGCCTGTGGCTTTGTATTCTGCAAGAATAAATTTCGGAAACTCCCATAAATCAGGAAAGTTTCCAAATTTGACCACAGCGTTTGAAAAGGTTGCTGTTGAATCCGCTGTATAGAAGTAGACTCCCGAACGCTCAAACAAATCAAAAGTCTTGATTACACGTTGCTCAGGAGACCCGGTATTTAGAGAATTCTCTTTCACAAACTCCTGTATCGCAATATCTTGTGGCGTAATCATCTCCGTCAAAGTCACGGGCATACCCCAATATTTATCGTCTGCTACATATCTGTGAGAAACTTTTGTAAAAACAGGTGGCTCTATTGATTGAAAGCCGCTCCAAAAAAGAATACCTGCGACAATTAAACTTAATATCTCTGCGATTAGTAACATTTTTTTCCTCATCCTCTTCCCTCATGGTAATATTTTGTCTAGGACTTTCCGCGCTTTCGGCGGGAGTCCTATATTTTTATTTAAATACACAGTCCCTTGCGTAACTTTGAGTTTCTTTTTCGAACTTTTCACAGGGGTTCTTATACTGAAGATCATGCTCACCAAGATACATAATACTATGACAATGATTATTTTAGATCGCTCCATACGTAGCCTCCGTTATGACATGAAATCCTATAGGCTCCTCGTATAAAGTCAAAATATGTTTGATTATCTATAGTATATACAATTCCTAAAAGGGCTGTGCGTTTTCCTGTAAAAATTTTCTTGTATTCTTTTTTCCATTTCACTTGCGATGCGATAACAGAGTCTAGTCGGTATGCATAGATTCCTGGTTTTTGAAACAATTCTTGTTGTTTACCCGTTTCAAACATTTTTACAATGTATTGATGTAGACTATCATGACTGAAAGTGCACAGCCATTCAATTACATCTTGCGTCATGTCATTGTCCGGGTCTATGCTCTGTTTATATGTGTTTATAATGTTTGGTGTAATTGGATAATCTACAGGAGCATACCCAACGAATACTTTTTTATATACTTTCTTTCCTTTATTCAGCAAATAAATATTTCCTTTTATTTGCCACATTCCCTTTGCGGAACTGGCCTGTGTCTCAAACTCGTTTTGCGTAATAGGAGCCTCAAACCCGCCAACACCTGGAAGAACGCCGTCCACAAGGCCTTCAACCTTTTTCTTATACTGCGTATCATAATATGTATGAAGATTTAGATCCTCGTCGGAGGACAGATAAATATGAAAGCGAACAGGTTTAGTAAACCACAACCAATTAAATTTATATTCCATGCCGTTGTAAGCGCCATTTGTTGGTAAATTTCTTTTTATCATACCAACAGCACTTTTCCATGAAATAAAATCTGTTAGCATTCCAAGTATCACCAAAACTAATACAATTGCCGCAAGGTAATAAAAAACAGTTTGCGCCTTATCTTTTTCCGAACCCCATTTCATTTTGACACCTCCTCTCTTTTCTTTGCTTTATTAAGCAATTCCTTTTTAGCATTTAAAAGATCTTTGTAATTTAAAATTGTCTTATATATTTGATACAGAAAGTCCGATCCGGCTGATACTAAAACACCAGACAAAATTGCATCTTCTAACGGATACAAAAATATTCCAAAATATCCGAAGATGCCTAAAACAGTGTTCAAATGGATATAACTGATCATAACAATTTCGGAAAGAGCAATCATGATAAATAATTTTACATCACTTGTTTTGAATCTCCATATTTTCTCTTTCTTGAAAACACTAAAACGAAAAATAACTGTCCCTGTGTAACTCACAAGGACGGACATCCCGATCCATAGTAAAAACCCGGTCAATTTCATACGTGTCACCTTCCTTCTTGAATTCGATACAAAATCACAGCCAACTCACGGCGCGTGAGAGGCCTGTCCCAATAATCTGCTGGAGGTTTAATACCTTTTGATTTATCATAAGGTTTTAGAATTCTTGATCCTACTATCCATTCTTGCGCTTTTTCAAGTTGCGTTTTAGGAAACGTTTCTAAAATATTTTCAACTTTCCGATACCATGAGCCGTCACTTGCATAGTGCTGTCCTATAGACCACAAGGTTTCGCCGCTGTAGTAAATGGCTCCGGGTTTCAAATACAATTCATAAATCAACTCGGGAACTCCTTTTTGGTAGGCTCCAGTGATAGGATTAATTCCACCCAACAAGCACTCTTTTTTGCTTCTATAGAAAGCCCATACTTTCGGACCACTGTCCGTAATCCCCCAACTAAAAATTTGATTGCAAGGATATATTTTTCCCTGATACTTTGCGTATCCACTCCAATAGTTACGTCCATAATCACTTTCATGAATCGCAATGGCAAGCAATATATCTGCACCTATTCCACTTTCCTTTTCTGCTTCTAAAAAGTGCTTTCCAAGTCCATAAAGTGGAGTTCCTTTAACAATTGAATCAAGTTCTTGCGACGTCATGAATGATGGACGTAAAACAGTAATTTCTTGAGCCAATTGAACAGAAGTGTTTCCAATCTTTTGCTGCTTCTGGGGAACCTCTTTCACGGTGAGGTGTCCCAGAAAAACTCCAAATAGAAAAGCAAGTAATACAAGTATGATTGTAAAGTTTCTTTTCATAAGAATCACCATGCTGTCAGTTCTATACGTTTCCAAGTGTTTTTTGCAATGCAAACGTATAGATAATTTTCATCAATTGCAATGTCTCCTTTTTGTCCAGGAGAATTCGGTGCTGTCGGTGGAGAAGCAAGGGTTTGTCTAACTAAAACTTGATGAGGATTTTCCGTATTCACGGTATGCGTAATCAAATCCTCCATGAACACAACTTTCTTCCAAGTCCCTTTTGTGCCTAACTTAATTAAGAGCGCGTCTCGAAAATTCATTTTCCTTTCTCCACTAATATCTTTTTCTGTAAAATATGAGCCTCATGCACATCACACAAAGGCTTAAAAACAGAAGTGTAATCTGCTTTTTGAATGTTTTTCAAGATGTCTTCTTTTGATAAAGAAACGCTTTCATGCACATCACACAAAGGCTTAAAAACAGAAGTGTAATCTGCTTTTTGAATGTTTTTCAAGATGTCTTCTTTTGACAACGCGATAGCACTATAGAAAGTCATTTTTATACACCTTCTTTAACGGCCAAATGATTATATGAAGAAAGATATCTATATGCAGCATCTGCTACAAGATATGAACTTGTATCATCTGGCACCGTTACAAAAGAGTCAACTATCGTAATTTGTGTTGCTGTATTCGAAGCAATCTTATGTATTTCTCCAGCACCCGGCCCTCCAGTAATAACAAGAACCTTATCTTGAAAGGCCGAAGAAGCCCAATTCTTTGTTGTATCATTCAAATGAGTAGCATCATTACTTCCCGAAGAAACTCCGTGATCTTTTTCTCCAATCGAAAAAACATCTTCTGAAGATCCTGTAGGAGCATATAAGAAATATTCATCAGAATACCCAAGAACTCCAATTCCATTATATTCAAGAGCACTCATAGGTTGCAAAATATACAAGTTTTCTCGTTGGTCTGGGTCAAGATAACTTGTGGAAAATAAAGGATCATTTAAACGTGCTTTTCCTGAACTAGATCCAGATGATGTTCCTGCAGCATTATAAGGGCATGTCAAATAAAAATCGACTCCATTAAGTCCGCTGAGAACTCCAAATGTTGAGGGGGCTGCTCCAAAAAGAGATCCAGAACTATAGTTTCGGGGTAAACTTTCAATTACTAAATGGGTTGCATCTGTTATCGAAGTTACTTTTATTCTATCACGTCCTTCACCGGAAGCCCCTACAATTTGATATTCTTTTCCTGCAATAAAATCACCTGTAGTATCTAAAGTCAATGTAATATTTGAACCAGAAGTCGCGTCTGCTGTAAGATGTGCTAAAGGAGTCGTCCAAAACCTTTTAGGAAAATGTCCGAAAAATGAAACGTAATAACTAGACCCTAACAGTGTGAGAATTACAACAAGGTTCTTGTTTCCATAAATCCATCCATAAAAATTTGATGAAACATTCGCAAGCACCTGGTTCCCATAAGCAGTTCCAACTCCTGAATGCGAACTACTGTCCCAATGATAATATGCTGTAGCATGTAATTGCGAAGAAGAACTATAGTCTATCTTTATGAACTCTTTAATCCGATCTCCATTTTCTCCGTCAGAACTATATACTCTGTATTTAGAAGCATCTTGATTGTCTTCAAGTGTCCATCCCATCGCTTCCATTGCGCTAAACAAATCAGAAACGAAATCGGCTCCAGAAGTATAATGTTTCCTGACAATATCATCTTTATACATTGTCTCTCACCACCTTTTGTAAAAATTGTTCCAAAATTTCACTCTTTAATACATCCAATACGAAAACCACAGACTGCGGTGTAAGGTTCAATTCTTGGATTTTGTTTACTACTGCATTGTGAAATTCTTCTTCGGACTCACGTTGCTTTTGTCGCAGTAATGTCTCGGTTTTCGCGACTTCGTTTGATACAAGGTTTGCAATAATTTTTTCTGTATCAACAATTGCTTTACCCTTTTTCTTTCGACTCATCGCTATGCTCCATACACGTATAAGTGGCCATCACTGGAGTTGTAAAAAACTTGTCCAGCGACTTCGTTGCCTGTATTTGGCAATGATGTTCCAGTTTCCACAACAGCATGAAGCAACTGTTTATAGTTCATAGGTAAGTCACTATCAATGTTTAACTTTGCAACTGTTACTCCACCATCTTTTATTCCAATTACATGATTGGCGGCATCTTCTTCAATAGTTGTTCCATCAACTTTATCCGACAAATACCCTGCAGACGGATCACTACTGTCTGCCTTTACCTTCTCGTCTGTTGTTCCACTTGCATCTACCCAACTTGGGTTCGCTCCTGATCCACCCGTTGCAAGCAACTGTCCTGCAGTGCCAGCAGGTAATCTTGTCCATGAAGATCCATCATAATACAAGATGTCTCCTTGTGCTGCGTTACTAGGGGCTTCAATTGCATCCCCTTCAAGTAAAATCTTTTTCCAAGCCATACTTTCACCTCCGCTATAGATTTATAAACACTTTTCCAGCAATCACGACGATGTCTCCTTGTTTTGCCGTCGCTGGAAAAGACGACAAAACGCGAACACCTTCCGAAAAGTCTACAATGCCATTGTGATTCGCGTCGTAGATTGACACTAGCATGTCTCCGCCACCTTGAGGAACAGCAAACACTATTCCAGAAGATGTGCTTTTCAAAAACTTTCCCTCCTTGTAAGTTTGTGGCGTATCTTCCAATTCAATAAATTTGCTAACTCCAGGAGTTACAACTTGCACGTGTATTGTAGTCTCCTCAATGCGAACATTTATCTCGTCACTCATTCTCTTCACACCTCTCGAGTTACATCTGCTTTTACAATAAAGTCTCCAAATAATATCGTGCGAACTTCGTCATTGCTTTTCACAATTTGAACATCATAAACGTAATTTCCTGGATCTATATCGATAACACATTTTATTGTTGTTTTACCTGCAAGTCCATTTGATACAACATTTCTTACCTGAATTAGTGCATCAGTATCATTATCGTCTCCTACGATATATTCCGGACGTTTAACAGTGAAGGTTATAGTCCAGTTAGTAATGTCCAAGTTGTTCCCTTCACTATCTGTAAAAAACAGTGTTTTTTCAAACGTGTCTCCACGAAATACTTCAAAATTAACTTTCATTAGAAATCACCGTCCTTTGTAATGCGATCTGCCCAAAAGGATAAAACGTTGCACTAAATGGAGGAACTCCTGTAAATGCAACTCCTACGTAGTCGCCATCATCAAACTCAAACCAGAAATTACCTCTTGAAAATGTTGGCGAAATTTGCCCCCAGATTCCAATAGGCAAACCCGGATCACTAAATTCTTCGGTATCAAAGTTCCAAATCAATCCTTTTGTATAATTATAATAGTTTGAGACACCTATATAAACATTGCCACTACCAAGAACATAATAAGAAGAAATCGTCCCTTCCGATACTTTTGAACTACAATCTATCTGTTTTGCCACAGAATCTTGAGTTGCCACATTCACTCTGTGTATATGCAAGGGTTCTAAAGAGTATTCTGTTGGATTCCCCAAAATGTAAACAACATTTGAATCCCAAAAAATGTCTGGAGGTTTTGAATATTCGGTTCCACTTCCATAATCAGTATTAGTTTCATAAAAAGAAAATTCATCTTGCAAATTCCCATCACTATCATATTTCCTTAGATACGATGTCCACGTGGACTCATTGTTATCAAAGTCTTCTTCATACTTTTCATAAAAGAAGTATAAAGCATTCTTATGAAATGAGAGTCCAAGAGGATGTATCTCGGTCCTGACTCCCGAAAGGATTCCGCTTTTTGAAGTATTATCACCAGGATTTGAAGGGTCTAAGGTAACAAAAGAAGTCCACGGAGATACTTTTGATTGATCATTGTTCTCAATACGTGCTCTAACATACTGAACATCTCCACTAGCCGGATAATTATCAATGCTATAAATAATATGAAAATCTACATCACCACCATCATTACATATAATAGGCTTCGTGTAGTCATGAAGCAAATCATGAAAGTCGGAATAGTAAGAAAATTGAGTTCTAACTTGCGTAGCCTCCCAAGTATCCGTTCCCCTAGAACTATTCGGAGTTACATGAACTGCAAAATTAACAGAGTCATCGTCATTCACTGTATGATACTGATGTAAGTCAGGTCCAGGAAGTATAGAATATGTTACTTTCAAAAATTGTTCAAGACAAAAAACATTGTCTTCTCCAGAATACTTCTGCAAATAAATTCGTTTTGCGCAGGAATCGCTTCCTTCACTGAGGTCTTGAAAAGTATCCACAGAATAAATAGTATTGAAATCAGAAGCACAACTGAAATCGTCTTCTACTGCAGTATATGTGAGAGGTATGTGCAAGATTCTTTTCTCAACTGGATTCGGTGAGTCATCAATCCACATCCTCGTGAAGATAAGGACAGTCCTTTCATTTGTTTTTGCTCCGTAAAAAGTGCCATCTATATCAAAAAGTCTTCCTCCGCTACGAAAACTCCCTTTATTTTTTACATATTGAAACGGATACAGTATTGAGGTAGATCCAGAATCAGGATGTTTAAAATGCTCCCAGCCTACAATGTTAGGATTCGCTGCATACATCGCCCCTAAAGCATTTGATGCCAAATATAAATCATAATTCCAATCGGATTTTTTGACTCGAATCAACTTAATCACTTGAAACTCCTATACCAATTGCCATCCAATTAACACTGCTACCCTTTCCATCTGTATGCACAGTGCATCCTGTATAATATCCATTTGCATCTTGAGAAAGTGCTTTCACGTAACATATAGGTTGAGCACTTTCATCATTAGAGTCTTCTACAGCCTGGACAAAAATAATAGGTTTCTGGATAAACGTGAATCCGAAGGATACAAGAATATCGCCTCCCGTGTTTGAAAAAGTTCCATACCGAAGCACGTGAGTCATACCTTGAATAGCCGTTTGCACCTTATGCTCCATCATAGACTCAATCATAATATAGCCTCCAGTGATGTTGTAATTTCTTGCGGAGTTACATTGACCGCATACCGGGAGATCTTGTAATTCCCAGCATTTCCGTTTGCATCGATCCAGGATAAACTATTCCAAAGCAATGAGGTTGTGTAATATCCTGCAACACTCAAACTCAATGTTTGACTCCCCCTCCGGGATAAGTCAAATATGTTTTTTGCAATATCTTTCAACTTATCTTCTTTCACTCCAAAAGTAGTCGCAAAGGCAACTTTTTCGAGTTTCCTGATATCAAAATTAGTAGTATCCGAAGTATCTGCAAGATATCCATACGCAACTGCCTTTCCAGAAACCTTGTCTCCTACGACTACTGTTGTTGCAATATTCGAATATTGCATATCAAACCCAGCCGAAAGAAGGTTTTCACTATTAAAAGATATTGGAAGACTACCTGTAGCAGGAGTGTTGTTAGGATCAATAATATTTATACTCCCATTATAAGGATCTGCATACAATTTATATCCTACCCACGTCAATACTTTTTGAAGTTCTGCAAGATATGTAGAACTTCGAATAGTATAAACACCTCCGTCCAAAATATCAGAAAGTAAAGTAGAATTATCAGGGAGATTTTCAAGAGGAACTCCGGAAGCAAGAGCCCCATCATTCGCCAAATCAGATATTAGATCTCCAACCGTATAAGAAGGATTTGGCGATGCCGGATACATTTTATCTTTCACAAGAACATTCCAGGCCTCTGTTTGGTCAACTAAGGAAACGGATCTTTTCATTAATTTCCCTAATCGTTCACTTCGCACATCCATTGCATAACCAGTCCAAACCGGGTTCCCATCAAAATAAATTACCCACTTACCACCCATGTCCCATACATTATAAAATGCACCGTTCCGCGGAACTTCATAAAATACAATACTTGCATCCCCTTTCGTGAATATGGATCCAGAGAACGCAAGACTTGTAATGGTTATACCAGAAAGAAGCCCCAATCTCTCAGTTTCAATACTTATTGTAGGAATTTTCACGATCATTAAGCCATCACCAACTCTATTCTGTATGTCCAAACTTGCACAGGATTAGTATCTCCAATACCAAATGTCTCAATCGGCGTCACAGAGACAACAACGTATTGCTCTCCATTAACAACAACGCCATCTGGATCAAGAAGAGCCTGCATTAAACTATCGCGGACTTGCAAACTCCTGCACTCAACTGTGATTTCACGTTTGAACATGATTTTGTTTTGCATTGCAATCACAGAATTTATCCCAGTAACCACGTTCACAGTAGGGGCAACGTAATCCCCCGTGTCGTCAATGAACTTGATTCCTGTTGAAGTTCCATCGTTTATCAGAACACTGCCGGGCATTTTTATCCTCCTGCTCCAAAAGCAACTGCACGTCCATTTTGAATTTGCCTTAAAACTGCACGGCCTATTTCTTGTGCAAGTTGAGGATTACTTGTATCCATTTTTATTTTACGACCGTCCCACTTTAATTGAATTTCTACAACGTGTTTCAAAACAGTTTTGGACGTCAAACTTCCAACGTAAGACAGAAGACGATTCGAAGAAATTCCTTCAATATTAAATGTCCGCCATTTTGAAGAAGCACTTGCTGCTTTATTTGCTGCATTACTTATCTTACTTCCTGTATTAACTGCAGCAACCCCTACATTTGCAAGGGCTTTTTTGTAGGAGTCAAGTGCTTTTTGAGAATCTTCGAACTCTTTTTTTGACTTATTAAAGATTTTAGTTGTTTCGTCCAAGCGTTTAGACGTTATATCACTTGATATATGCATCGTCCTTTTCAAAATATCCTCTTGCAGCGACAAGAAAGATTTAGTGTTATTAAATTCTGTTTTAAACCCTTTGCCCGTGAAGATTCCACTTATACCCGCAGCAACTTCACCCACAGGCCCAAGAATCTTCAAAAGGCCTATTCCAAGAGTATTGACAACTTGAACAAATCCATTTTGAAATTTAACAACTGCATCAGATAATGAATGAAATACATCTAAAACGCTGTTTCCCATAGCATAACTGTCTTCACTAACGTCTCCCATAGTATCCTCGACAGCCATAAGGGATTGAATAAAACTTTGCGCACCAAGTAGTGCGCCTTCCCAAAACGGAAACGTATTAACCATTAAACTCTTTTTGAATCCATCAAATGCACTCTCTAAATCTGTTAACCTATCTCGAAACAGAGCAGCGGCATTCGCATCACGGGTGCTCCAAGTGTAGCCTAGTTCATCAGATTTCTGGAGCAACGCCGTTAGCCCTTGCGTTCCGCTTGTAAGAAGCGGGAGTAACTGAGTTCCAAAACGGGCTCCGAAAATATACTGTGCCACGGAGATCTTCTCCGTCTCATTCTTCATTTTCGAAAGTTTATTAGATACTTCTTTTAACACATCGAATGAGTTCCGGAGATGTCCTTGACTGTCAATTACGGAGATTCCAAGTTCATTGAAACCTTTTTTGGCTTCACCTAAACCATTCTTTGTATCCGCCATTGCTTTCGTCAAATAGCGGATACTACTTTCTAAAACTTGAATGTTTGTTCCAGAACGTTTTGCAGCGAAATCTAGCCTAGATAAATCAGAAACCGACAAACCTGTTCTTAAAGCCATTTTTTGAAAATTGTCCCCAGCAGTAGCCACGGAGTTTGCTAAAGCAAAAGTAGCACCTACAGCGCCAACAGCAACTCCAGAAAAAGCAGCAATCCCTTTTGCAGCAGTTGCAAGGGTCTTTTTAAAACCTTTAATTTCATTAGTGCACTTCTCAATTCCTTTAGTGAACCCTGCAATACTCGCAACAATTTTAACTTTTAAAGTTTCTTCTTTAGGCATTTTTCATCTCCCGCAAAATTGCATAAATAAGACGTAAATCCGTAGTATCAATCTCCTTTTTGCTCCATCCCAATTTACCTAGCACAATGTATATTTTCGCCTTCCATTCCATTAACTCGACTTCGTCTTTGCTCCACTTCCTTGGGGAGTCAACGGCGTAAAAAAATAGTTTATTGCCTCCGAAAGTAAATCTACAAAATTGTCTGGAACGTGAATTCCATCAGAACCATCCATCTTATGAACGGCTTGAAGATATTCTTGAACCAACATTCTCTGCGCTAACGGATTTGTATGACGCCACTCATCTGGCGTCAAAAGTAAAATATTCACGCCAGTTGCTCTAAAAATTCGATCTACAAGTTCAATTGTTAACTTCTTCATTGCGATGCTCCTGCAATCTTCGTAACTGTTATGTCGTAAACCCACCAATCACTCTTCTTTCCTGACAATTTACAACTTGTAATTTTTCCTGTTACAGAAGGGCTCACGGCACTAGTGTCATCACTCGTTGCAGAAAAAGTGCATTCTTTTCCAATGACTTCCACAGGTTCAATATACGTTTCAAACTCTGCAGAGAAACTCACAGTTTCTTTCACGCTGGTGGCTCTCACATCAATAACTGTTTGACCTGCGTTGTTCCCAGTTAGTTCTTTCTCCGCAGAACTCGCGTCAATATCGAATGTTTCAATTACAAATCCGCTTGGCCCTCCTGTGATTGTTACACTATTTGCTGCAATTCCAAAAACTTTTGGAGTCAATGCCATTATTTCACCTCCCTAAAATGTAAGTTTCAATGCTGCAACAGTCAATCCCGTTACATCACTATACGTGATACTTACTTTTTGCGTAGTATCATTGAACCGGGTTGGAGAAAAGGCTCCAACCAATACTTCACCGCCTGCGGGAACCGTTATAACAACATTATGTATGTAACCTTGATTACATTCTTTCAAACTCAAAATCGTCACTGTTTTATCAGCAGTATCCGTGTTTTTGAAACTTAAAAATGTACGCCCCGCAGGATTCTTAAATACATCTCCATTACTATCACATGCAACATAGGTTGGCGAAACACCTGCTAATGTTACATTTTGGACTGTCAACTCTGCCATTTATTGCACCTCCTCATATACAAGTGTATATGATAATTTTTTCATGAAGAATCCATTACCAAGATCTTCGAAGTCCTCATCTGCTTTCAATACTTGATATACATATACAGACTCTTGAGGTCCTAAGTAGCCTTTATGGAAAACTTTATCTATATGCTGCTCAATACTTTGTAAAGAAGTTGCATCTTGAAACGTGATCCACACTGTCACAATTGTTTGCTTTGAAAATGAATATGATTTCTCGGAAAGTATTTGAACAAAGATAGCAGGAGTTTTAAAATCATATTCGGAACCATATCGATTCACGGGGGTGTCAAAACCTTCTTGAAGTATTGAAATTACGAAATCTGTCGTCATAGTTTTATGACCTCCCCAAGTATTCGTTTAATTTGTTCGATATTGTCCTTCCATGCTGTTATAAGCATCAGTTTTGGCTTTTGTCCGCTTGTTCGGTAGAACCCCTGTTTATACTTACCTACATCAGCATTCAAGTGATATACCCATGGCGTTTTCCGTCCTTTACCATTTGTCGCATAAATCCCCGTTCCAAACTCCACGTAAGGCGCATACTTAACATTTGTGCCTACGGTTCCTACGTATTGCCATTCCTTTCCTACCCGTTTTCTCTGTAAAACATGATGCCATGAACTACGAAGCCATCCAGTATTCACAGGGGTTTTGCGGCGTGCGGAGTTTTGCAACAAATACAAGCATTTGAAAAAAGCACTTGCGATTTCCTGCTGTTTTTTGCCTTTTATTCTTTCTAAATCTTGTATTACTTCGGTTGCATTTGAACGAATTCCCTTCATATTATCTTTTCTCCTAAAACAAAATAAAACGAAGAATATTCAGTGATTTGCACAATTTTGTAAGATTTCGATTCGTATTGTAAAACATCAAATACTTGAATCGGAATCTCTTTCGAAACATATGCTTGCAATGAAACATCTATACCGTTCATATAAGCATACACTTTTGAATTAACATCTGGAGAAAACGGTTCTACTTTAACATACCCTAAAGAGTCTCCTTTTCGTAATACCATCGCAGTTTTCGTGCGTGTTTTTTCAAACATTATAAGGTGGGCCTCCGAAACAAATCTAAGATATTTGTGATTTCCTCGGACAAAATATCTTCATTGTTGTAACTCCGATTTACGCCACCTTCACTCTCTGACGATGGTAAATCTTTTGCACGCATCCCACGGGCATAGATCTTTTGAATTATGAGACCAATTGCAAATTGAAGTGTGGAGTCAACCTTGGATGGCTTATATCCTAAATATTGCCATGCCAAGTTCTCTGCAACATTGTTAAATTTATCAAATTCATCTTCGCTTATATCAACATTTTTAAAATACACTTTAAAATCATCGTATTTTAACATAGCCTGTCCCTTTTTCTTGCTTTGCCTTATGTACCATTTTGTCTTTTTTCGGCCTTTCAACTGATTTTGCTTTCTCAAGTATTTCAACTGAATCGCCAAGTGCTTTTACGCGTTCGGGCGTGGTTTCGAAAATCTCGCCTTTCTGTATCACTTGGTAATTTTCGTATAAATTTATTTTTGCTCTTACTTTCATTTTTCACCTCCAAGTGGGCGGGGCAAGGAGGTTGGATCCCCGCCCTTATTTTCAAATCGGCTTCCGGTTATGCAGAGGCTAACTTGAGTGCTCTCATTCCTTTTGTGTCAACAGGTTTTCCATCTGTAGAGGCAAACGCAATCATATAAGTCTGTCTTTTGCTCATTAACTCTTTGCCCTGGTTCGTAGTGAGTACGGAAATCCCACCCTTATCAAAGATGAAGTAGTCTTTCCAGTACCCGAAGTATGCAATAGGATCTGTGGTTCCTGATGTAGCAATATTGTCATTGATGTAATATGGTTTTCCCATAATTGTCCCAGCATTTGGGTTGAAGATTGGGATTCCGTTACTATCTTTGAGCTTCATCACAATCCCTTCAAGCGTAGATGTAATTATCCAGCTCGATTTTGCCCTATACTGTTGAGGAACTGCTAAGAAAAGGGAAAGTAAATCATCGTAGTCAATATCCGTAATTGCAGTGTGTCCGCTTGCAGCAATAACTGCCGTTATTCCTGCATTATTTAACCCTGTAAAAGAATTTGTACCTGAACCCGTGATAAATTCGACAAGTTCGAGGTTTGCAAATGCCTGTCCAAGCTGTGTGTAAACGAACTGCCTAAGGTTTGGTTTTGCAAGTTTCAGAAGTTTATTTGAAATCAGGGTGTCTGCTGCGACGTCGTACCCTTCGTAAGTTACTGCATTATATGCAAGGGTAGACGGCGTCCCGTTATTTGGAGCGGTATTTTCTGCAGTTCTATATGCAGTAGCACCTTGAGATTTTACGAACAAAGTTCCTTTATCATCAGGGAATACTGTGCATATTTTTCTAATATAACTCGCAGCCTGCAACTGATCAAGGATCTTAGATGCTACAGTAGAGGGAACAAGAGTTCCAGCCGTGCTTGTATCTGTTATATCCCCTGTTGCTTTTGCATATACTCCGCTTGCTATGTCTTTCCAAAACTTTTCTTCTGTTTCTGTCATTTTCTCTTCAGGCGTAGTTTGGTGTAAGCTCTCCAATGCCTTTTTCATCTCATCAACTGTGACAAACTTATTTTCAAGTCCTTCAGCAACTCTTTTTGCTGTTACATCAATTATCTCTTTTTTTAAAACTTCTACATCCATATTTCACCTCCAAAGTGATATATTTATATTGTTAATGCCTCTTTCAGCTCTTTAAGAACTTCTTCAATGCCGATTTCTTTTTCTTTCTCGCCTAATGACGAGCTATCTTTTTGAGGTTCCGACATGGCAAGTAATTCCTTCAGAGCCGATTCAGCAGTTTGCAATGCCTTGATTGCATTTTGTATTTTCTTCCTATTCGCTTCGCTTAAAACTCTGCCTGACTTCTCTGTAGTTTCAATTAATCCGCAAGCTTTTAAAACCTCTTCTTCATTTTCATATTCTCGAAGTTCAGGCGGTTTCTTCCCAAATTCTTCATAATGTTTTGCTAAATGATTGTAAACACCTAAACGATCTTTATCCGGTATTTGAACACCTCCACGAGCGCCAAGCAAGGCAGCCATTGCAGCAGCCACCGCACGCCATACGGTTACGTAATTCCTTACGTAATGGTGCGGAAGTTTATAGCTCGACTTAATATCGGGCTTCGAACTGTCGTACCAAGCGCACATTTCCTTCAGCTGTTCAACTGTCGCCTGTTTCACTTCCTTTGCGGCGTCCCACTCCGCATTTAGATCCGCAAGCGGGTGCTTCTTATACGGAATTACTCCCTTTTCTTCCATCTTTTCATTTCCTGCGAATGATTTAATTGCCATCAAATACTGCTTTTCATAGTCGTTTTGTACTGCTTCGGGATTTGCAGGAACGAGCACTTGAGAAATCTCAAGTAGCTCGACTTCGTCGTAAACTCTTCGCACTCCGTTTTCACCGTTGTGTGATTTTAGAGGAATAAAGCCGACAGAAAAACTTGCAAGTCCTTGCTTTGTCAGGAAGAAAGCCCAATCTGCTTTGAAATTTCCTTTCTCCGTAAAATATTCAAACGTCGCCCATAAACCCTTCTCGTCAACTCCGAAATCCACAGCTTTCCCAATCTGATTTGACAAATCGTGATAATCGTGTGATGCTAACAAAATGGGATGCTTTTTGTAATTCTCTAATTTCCAAGCAGTCGGCAAAATTACTTCATTGTCTCTGTCCTTCGTAGCAGTCGAAACATAAACGGTAATTCTGTCACCTTTGATCTCTTTAATCTTACCGTTAAAGAATTTGGTTATTTTATCCATTTTTCACCTCACTTATATGTCATTGTGCATCTGCAATTTATAATATTTTCAGGGCTTCCGTTTGGGTCGCCCGGAAACTGTAACTCCTCACCGTTTATGATGAAAGGTTCATCCATCGGGACTGTTCGCCCATCCGCTTCAGCGTGCCAGGGCCTCGTACGTTCGTCAAGAGCTGTCAACCAAACCTTATATCGCATCCCCGCTTGTTTTGCCGCTTCCATTCCAGCTTTATTATTCGCGCTTATCACTTCCGTTCTCGCCACTGTTTGCGCTCTGTTTTTGTATGTTTCCTCAAACAGGTTTTTTATGCGTCCTGCCATCTCATTTATCCCCTCGCCGTTAGCTTCCGCTTCCTGTAACTGCTTTAGAATGTCCTTTTTTGTTGTTTCATTCACCTGGACAGCTGATTTCATTACTTTTTTTTCTAACCACTGCATAATCTCGGGACGTTGTAAATCAAAAGAGATTCCAAATTCCGCAGCCTGCCTATCGCCCGCTTGTTGCATGAATGCGAGTAAATATGTTCTCAACAAAGAAGCAAGCGCTTTATCCCAACTTTTCGGAAATTCAAATTTCAAGTTTAAGGTTTCCAGCACATATTTTTCCTGTTTTTTCCAAAATTTCATTAGTTCCTTTGCGAGTTTGTTTTCTTGCGGTGTTGTATGCGCGACGAAATTTTTCCAGATCTGGTCAGTTTTTTTGCTTTTCTCTTCCACATACATTTTCGCAATCAATTCAATCAATTTGTTTATATCCTTGCTGTTTCCCTTTACTGTCCCAAGTTCCGTGAGATTAAGCGGACCCCACCAAGAATCACCCCACGGTACTGGTTGAAGTCCTATTTCTGCCCTTACCTCGTTAATGGTTTTTACACCGTCTATGATATACGTATGTGCTGTTTCTGCTTTCAGTTTTTCATCTTCTTTAAGTTCAGGCAACTGCTCCCACACAAATTTAAATTCGTATCCCTCTGCACCAATAAGCGGAAGAAGTCGATTCGTAATCTCCCTTTGCAAAAGTGTCAATTTCGGGATAATTGTATTTCTCGTAAATACGCGCTCTTCAACTTTAGATTTAGCATAATCGCTCCGTTCTGTATCGTTTAGGAGTGTAGGTGGCACCCCGAAAACCGTTGAAATCCTATTTTTCGTCATTTTCTCGAATAATAACACACCCATATCAATTGGAGAAAGTCCTATTTGTTTTACCGTAACACCCGGAGGCAAAATCGGAGTATGCCCTGCATTCTCTGTTCCCCCATAACGTTCTTGCCATACCTTTCGGAGAGTTTCAACTTGCTGCGAAGTAAGCACTTTCGCTGTTTCCATCACTAGCGGAACAACTGCACCGTTTTTTAAAACTCCTCTTGTTGCTGCCTCCGAAAGTGCTTGTAATTCCACTCCGCTCATAGCAGCTGAAAGAGTAGAGAGCGGAGGAAATTTTGCATACGGGCTAAAGTTTTGAAAGAAAACGACCTTTTCAGGATCGAGCTTTTCAGGTATGCCATTTCTGTAATATGTGTAGGAAAGTGGTCTTAGCGTCATTTGCATTAAGTCGGTATCAAGTATCTCTATATAAGGATAATTGACGTAAACAAATGCAATACCTCGCAATTCTTTCCATGCCTGGATTATCTGAAAGAGTTGAATATCTGTAAAGAAACGATTCGGCTTCTTTATTATCGCCTCTGCTTTTTCATTTCGTTTATCTTTTAACTTGATTTGCCAAGGTATTGCTGAAACCTTTGTCGCAATAGCACGAACACAGGCATATACCCATGCCGATTTTTCTATTGCTTCCTCAGGATTTGAAATCGGCGAATTGGCATTCTTTCTAAGCAAATATGCTAATTCGCTTAAAGAAAAACCTTTTCTTCTATATCTGAACATCTTAAATAAACTCAAATTCATTTCTTGCCTCATATAATATAAGCATTCGCTACTCCCTCGCTTAAATAGTGGAACGCCCCGCTTGCGGCGTCCACTTGGTCATCGTGTTCGCCTTTCGGAAAAATCTCGATTTCATCAAGGAATGTTTTATTCCAATCCGCTTTGACAAGTTTGATATTCCCCGCTTCAGCCATTGCCGAAAGAGGCTGCGCTCTGACAACCTTCGACACGTCCTTTTTGTCCGGATAAAAAGCAAAGCCAGGAAGAACAAAACGACGAAAATGATCTATTGTGTAAATTCCTGAACTTCCTGGCTCCTGCTCAATATATATAGTGGTCTCAACACCATCAGTAACAGCAGTTTGCCTTATTAAATCTTCGCTTTCTTTCGGCGACAACCTATGCTTTTTTACATCGACAATGTAATATATGCCGTCCTTTTCCGTCATTAACACACCGACAGTAAAATCTGATTTTCTGCTTTTTGTTCCCGCTAAATCCCAATACCGCACTTTTTTGCCGTCGTGCGGGTATTCTCTCACTATCCCGAACCACTCACGCTTAAACATCGTTGCACCTTTTTTAAATGCACTCGGGTCGTTCTCATACTGTGCCCTATAAAGTGCAGTTCCCATAATTGCCTTTTGTTTATTTAGAAACTCTTCGCTCAACACTTTTGGGAAAAGTAAACTTCCGTCTTCCTTGTGTGCCGTGAATAGAATGCGGTTGAAACTCGGGTTCTGCAAAATCTCACCATATAAATCCCGTGGGTGCCAGCGTGTGCCGATTACAACATTTTGCCCATGTGTGAGAAGCAAACCGAAATCCTCTTGCCAAGCGCGTTTTACTTTTTCCCTCATTTCTGCAGTCTCAACATTTTTTCTCGTAACGATATCGTCGTCGATTATCACATCGTAATGCTGGGATACAACATTGGATCCAATCCCTGCAACCGCTATGGAAACCTCTTTCATTCGTTTACTCCTCGGAACGATAATTGACATTTCCTTCCAATGTGTGCTTTTCCTCTTCCAATTGCCAAAAAGATATTGAAAAAGTGCGTTATGCTCGATATGTCCCTTAATTTCCCGGAGAAATGATTTTGCAAGTTTATCAGTTCCCGAACGGATAAGAATACGGAAATTGTTGTTGTTGACAAGAAGCCAAAGCGGATAAGCAACAGAAGCCACCGTACTTTTGTATGAGCCTCTCGGTGCGAGTAAGAGAATACGGGATTCCGTTTGCAGTATTGCGCACCATTCCTTGTGGAACGGCTGTAAGTCATATCCCAAAACGGCCCGAGAGAACCAAAATAAATTACTCTTTGCTTTCTTCCGTAGTATTTTCTTGCGCTCTTGCCCATAAGACACCTTCTGCGCCTCCGTCATCATTGATTTCTACTCTATTTGTTGGTTCACCCTGTGCAAGGGATAATTTGTCCCTCATTGTACCGATTATAATAGCGCTATCACGTGCAGATGTTTTTGCAACAACCTCAGGATCTTTTAAATGCTCAAGATAAATGTCCACAACTTCTGCTGCTTTTTCGACAAATAAATCCCGCACCTCACTTTTTATCTTTTCAAACTCTTCTGGATACTTCGATACCCATGTCCCAACTGTAGAGACAGGGATATGCCACTTTTTCGCTGCATAATTAACCCCAATATTCGCAACATCCGCAAGTACTTTTGTAATCGTTTCAAAACTATATCTCCTGAGTTTCCTTTTTACTCTCTTTTTCACTTACTACCTCCGAAAACAGATCCTTCCGCGTGCAGGAAAGGAGGAAATAAAAAGAAACTGCACGCGGAAGCAGGATAAGGGAGTGAATTTGTAGAAAAATGCGGACAGTTAGTAAACAGGCTTGCCCCTATGGAACAAACTAACTTTTTGTGCCTGTGTCCCTCACTTCGAGTTAACGAAGCTACTCCGCTCCAAATGCATTTCATATCATAAGAATATGTCATAATCACAAAGGATGTAAATAAAAAAACAGGAAAATCGCTGTGAAATCTTGTTAGATTCTTGCTTTTTCGGTTTTTGCTCTTTTTTGCAAATTCTCTTGACCTTTATGCTTTCGCCAACCCAATTGCTTGTATCTATACCACCATACCGCAGCAATGGAACGTCCTATTTTATATGCTACCTCAACATGAGATAGCGAAAAATCTTTCATTATTTCGATTTCCCAATTTTGGTATTTCCAATGCCGAGCCGTTTTGCCCTCAAGAAAATTTTTGATTTCTTCTCTGTCTGCAGGTGGAAGCAGATCGATCCATAGCAAACGGTAAATCCCCTCGTAATTCCTCCTAACTTCTAAATTACGGTGCCAAATATCTTGTGTCTTAATCAGAAATTGAATGCCCATTTTTGCAGGCGTAGAAAGTGTGCGAAAATCAGGATGTGCACGAAGATAATAAACTATCTCACGTGCAGTGTCCTGGTATTCTTCATATGCTTTTTTCTGCAATAAAGCGTGCGCTCGTTCGTCCACGAGAACACGAATGTTGGCCTGCAAATCCCGATATTTCAAAAACAGATTCTTATAAAATTCCCTCAGCTGTTTAAGCGATAATCTTGTAAAAGAAGGTTTATACGGGTCGATTATTTGTTGTTTACTCATTTTACCACCTTCAATTCCAAATCTTTATATTTATACTCAAACAACTTTCGCTTCAACTGGAACACAGCAGTTTGGAAGCCTTTCACGTCGATGATCTCCTTGTGGCCGTCCTTATATACAACTTTAAAATCCGCAACATATTCAATAGCCCGATATCTTTTGCCTTTTTTCCAGAAAGCGGGCTGGAGTAAGAAACGTGGTTGGAATTGAATTTTTACGATTTCTCCACTTTGAAGTTTAGGAAGGAGCTCAAAAATGTAATAATCCCGTTCCATCTTGCTATCAAAAATCCTTCCATCTGCCTCTACTTTTACGCTGTGGTATTTAGTCATTTTTACATCTCCTTAGTTTTGCAATACTTTGAATACCAAACGTTGTATCGATTTTTTTTACAACTTCAACCGGTGCTTCAGTTCTCACTATTTTGCCATCTGGAAGCAAGAATGATTGAAATCCTTTCTTTCGCAGAAACTCGATGAATCCATAAATCCTCTCTAACGGTGTATGCAATGAAAAGAAAACATCACAGATAGGATGATTAAAGGGTTTTTCTTCTTTAGAGGGAGTTTTAATTTTTAGATACCTAAGAACAGCTTTCAAAACCAATACAGGATCGTTTTCATTCATGGCTTCTGCGATGATTTCATAAAGCTCTAAGAATTGTTCTCTATTTATTGTCATCGTTATTGTATAGCTCTCCTCGATTTGCCAGATAAAACCAGGACGGAGCACATCTCACGCACTCTGTCAATAATCCTCTCCCAACCAGGACGGTTATAAAACTCTTCCTTCAACAGATTAGTCGTAATAACAAGTCCACGCTTTGAGGCATATATCTTTTCGATAAGTGCCTCGAACTGTGATAGCACAAATGGTTCTGCATACTCACGCCCCCAGTCGTCAAGTAGCACATATTTTTCAAGTCGTGGCATCCCTCCTGAGTGCAAAAGAGCAAATAACCTCGGCATAAAGAAATACGATACAGGCACTCTTTCAAGTTCAAGATAGTGTTTCTGAATACACCTTTCTCCTTCTTCCTCAGTAACTCTTTTTGCGATATAAAGAAGTGCCATTGTTTTGCCTACTCCAACATCTGCCATGATCACAGCACCTTTTTTCTTTCCGACAAGGTTCGAAATTATTGTATCCACTGCTTTCTTATTTTTTACTTTATCTTCGCTAAATTTTTCCACATACCGAAATCCGATGTTGCGCTCTGCAAAGTTACGGAATAGAATTCTGTTTTTATTCCGTAAATCACGAATATGCGTATTCCACTTGTCTCTTATTTTTTTTAATTCCTCTTCTGGCACATCCATTATTTTTTTTATTACATTGTCAAGATCATCATGGAATGAATTCATCTTTGAACTGTTTATTCCGCTTTTCTGACTTTGTGATCCCGACATATCGGGATATTCCATTTTTGACATAGCCAACCTCCTTTTGGTTTTTCAATTGTTGTTCTTCCTTTGCCAGCCAGCGAGCGAGCGCAGCGGCATAATCCCTGTAAGGCGAATGTTTGCCTTTAAGAATAAATTTCGTAAAAATCCAGCTTTCCATCGTTTTTAATACGTTTTTCACGTCTATATCCGGGTACCTCGCTTGAAAATAACTGATAAGCTCTTCCGGAAATGACTCGAAACGCCCTTCGCTTTCGTTATAACGGATTTTCTCTTTTAGGATTTGCTTTTTGGTTGGTTTCGGTTTCGGATTTTTTTCTTTCTCTATATTCTCTTTCTCTATATTTTCTTTATATATTTCTTTAATACTTTCTTTAGGGGTCTCGGCAGGTTTGATTTTATCTACATTTGTCAAAGGTGCTTCTTGGTATTTTACCAACTTTTTGTTGGTGTTTTGCCAATTTTTTCTTGGTGTTTTACCAACCCCTTTTTGGTGTTTTACCAACTGTCCATCTTTTTCTTTTGTTGGTGTTTTACCAATTTTTTTCCACTCACTATAATGTTTATTAAGCGCAAGATGTTTATTAACACGAACAAGAACATTCTGAGATTCAAGTTTTTTAATAGTTCGAGATATATCTGCTTCATCAATCTCTGTGTTGTTAGCTATATTTACGATCTTTTCAGCACTATCAATAGTGTATTTTTTATGGTATCCATAACTATATCGGATAACATATAAAATTACCTTGATCTCTCGTTTTGAGAACGGGAAGGTCAAAATTGCTTCAAGTAATTCGTTAGCAATCCGGGTGTATCCATCTTGAAGTTGCGGATTTCCTTGCGAATTTCCTATTTTATTTATTTGCATTTTCGCCGCCTCAGAAGGGGGCTTAAGCCCCCTTCTCTATCCTTCAAATTCTTCTTTTTGCTTGCGCCACTCTGCCTGATAAAAGGCGATCATGTTTTTTCCTTCTTCGTACGTGGCATTTTGTATTTGTTGCTCAAGTTTTTTCATGTCAAGCCCAAGTTTGCTTCCAAGCAGTAATATCACATTCTTTTGTTGCGGTGTAATAGGTGTATCTTTACTTGTTTTTTTAGTGATTTTATGTGTTTCGGTTTCGGTTTTTTCTTCAGTCTCTTTCGGTGCGGGTGGTTCTGGTCGCACTTGTATCTCTTCTTTATCTCCGTATAAATCGACGAGAGCTTCTTCTGTTTCCTCGTCAGTGAACTTTCTATATGGTTTTACTTCCGCAGTTGGATCTGTGCTATCTCCAATTTGAACTGCTGCAGGACCTACAATGCCAGGGAATGCTTCCCTGAGTGCCCGTGCAATTGCTGTTTTTCGGAGCATCCATTTCGGCATAGTCGCCCAGGGCCCCATCGGACGTTTCTGGTGTGTCTGCTTATCATAGATCATCCGGACCGCTTCGCTATACTCGACTTCCACGACGGTTGGGTGGCTTCTATCTTTCCGATACACGATTGCCGTTGCCTTCAAATCGGGCGGTTCTTTTCCTTCAATCTTTACTTCCATCCCGTCGTAGTTCTCATTCGCCTCTGCACGCATCAGCAGCGTGTGGTAGCTCACGACGAACTGTGCAGGCTGGTCCTTAAATTTTACGAGATATATCTCCTTCAAAAATGGGTTGAGATGCATAAATTGTGCGAGTTTAAGAAACATAAAGATTTCTTTATCAGTCACAGCAGGATCCGTACTGATATAATCTCTTACGATGCTCCCTGTAAGGGTAACTAATTCTCCCCGCTGATCTTGAAATCGTACAGCTAATTCTTTATTTTTTTCTTTTTTCATATTATCTCTCTCCTTTTACCAAGCTATAAAATATCAATAACACCGCTGAGCAAAACAAGTCCGTAAATTTGCTTTGCTTTTTTTTCTGAAAAACCTTTCTCTTTTACTAAAAATTCCATTACTGCTTTTTTGCCTCCTTTTTTATACTGGAGGCCTAACTCTACAAGAAGTTCCACATCTTCATTAATCTGACTGTTTTTCTTTTTCATATCTTCTTCTCCTTTCGAATATATTTCGAACGCTTTGCTATTACGCTCGTTTAGAATTTTTAACTAATATCTCGAATACTGTTCGAGATATTAGTATTGTTTATTACCACTTGCTTCACGTAACCACCAACACATTTTCTTGACTTTCCGACTACAACTGGAAAGTCATTTGTAGTTGAATAGTTAATTAGCTCTTTTGCAATGTTCTCCACTTCGTGTTCGTTTGTTCCAACGATTTTAATCCTGATCATCTTGCATTACCTCCTTCACAAATTCTTTCAATTCTTTTTTAAATTCTTTTTTCTCTTCTTTGTTGCATACCAACCATGTCTCAGCACACATAAACAGTGTCTCAGTCATTCTTTTTCGCCTGTCTTCTCTTATCATTTTTTGGATACCTCCTTTACGACAAGTGCTGATGTTTCTTTTCTAATAACTTTTGCTCTTTCAATTTCACTTCCTATAATCCCTGCTTTTTGAAGTGAAAAAATCTTTTTCTTATCAACTACCGTCCTTGCCACAACGTTAAATATCGAATCACCTTCAATTTCTCTAACTTTGTCCGGATCGAAGTCAAACGATACTCTTCTTATTAGTACAAATTCTCTGTCCCCCACGCGGAAGTTTCCTTTTTCTGCGATTTCCTTCTGTAAAATTTCTTTGATTTGTTTAATTCTGTTTTGCAGTCGTTCTTGCTCTTCTTTTAAACGTAAATATTCGTTTGCTAATTCGTATATTTCCATGGTTTTCCTCCTTTACTCTTGATCAGCAAGTCCCACAAAATATCTTTTGCCTAGAATACCTATCTTAGTCTCTTCGGACGACGGATCTAGTGATGCTAATTCATCCTGAGCGGCTTTATACGAATGCCACAGGGAACTTCTTGATTCTGGTTGCGTCTTAACCTGTTCTCTTATTCGTTTCAGCTTTTCGATTAGAAACCGAATTCTCCCTGCTATGAGATAAAGTTTGGCAATAGTTTTGTATTGAGGATTATCCCAATCTCCTCCAATGTATTTTTCCATCTCTTTTATCCCTTTGTCATCGTAAGAAAAGTGTTCTATTCGTTGTAAATCTGCCAGAGCAGGCGCTCCTATGAATCTTGGCTCTACAGTCCAGCCTGTTTTGCTGAATCCAAGGTAAATTTCACTATGCCAATCTCCCCTTATTTTTATAAACATTATTTTCTCTGTTCTTCTCAAGATTTCCTTAACGATAAGAGAGTGAATTACAGGATTGTTTTTAAACACTTCGTAATCGTGTAATAGTGCTTCGGTTCCTTCTACACGCAAGTTAATTTTGTTTTTGTAAGCAAGTTCTTCAAGTTCTTGACAATTCTCTCTTTTTACTGTATCATTAACACGCACGTGGGAGTCTTTCAGTTTTATAAAACTGAAAGACTCTTTTCTTTTTCCGACATTAGCTTTTAACATTAGTTGCCTCCTTTGCTTTGATTTTTTGCAATAATTCTTGATACTTTTCCGGTTCATCTCTTTTAAGCCTTTGCACCACCTCCCAAATTAATTCGTTGATTGCTTCTTCGACTTCTTGCTTTGTCATCTTTAACGTCTCGGTTCAACAAGCCTAAGTAAATCGGATTCGCTAATGTAAGTTACGTGTCCAATTCGTATTGGTTGAATGTTAGCGTTTCTGATATACTTACGCATTGTTTTGTCCGTAATTCCGAAAAATGTTTGAACACTTTTTAGTGAATAAAATTTCCTTCCACCTATTTCTTTTTCTGCTGTTAATTCTTTAACTGCCATTTTGCTCATCTCCTTTCTTTTAACTTCTTTTACCTACATCTGCCTACTATTATATCTAATTTTACTAACTTGTCAATAGTTTCTCGGAAAAAATACCTACTTTTTTGGGCGTAATCCTTCAAAGATTTTATAACTGTGGTTTTTTTCGGTTTTATACGGAATTTATCTTGCAAATTTCGGTAAAGATATTATTATTTTATAGGGGTATAAATTATGAAAGAAAAAAGTTTTGGTGAATTAGTGAGTTTTTTGCGTAAGAAAAAAGGGTGGAGGCAGGACGATTTAGCGAAACAAATTGGTGTTGCACGTTCTGTTATCAGTGACTATGAAACAGGTAAAACACTTCCTAAGCCAGAGAGAATGCGCAAATTGGCTGAAGTGTTAGGTGTCGATTTCAAATTATTGCTTGAAAAAGCAGAAGAAAAACGGTTAGCAGGTAAAAACGGAGATTTTGAGGCTTTCCGTAATGACAGTGGTAAATTAGTAAATTTGGGAGAAATCTCTGATGTTGTTACACTACCAGTATTAGGCAGAGTCCATGCAGGAGATCCAAACATTCCCGATGAGGAAATAATTGATGTGTTAAAACTTCCGCGCAGAATTGCACGAAAAGCAGATTATGCATTGCTTGTTGAGGGTATGTCGATGAAAGAGGAAGGAATTCTTCCAGGTGATATAATTTTGATTAAAATGCAGAGCGATGCCGACAATGGACAAATTGTTGTTGCCCGAATAGGCGATGAGTTTACTTTGAAAAGATTAAGAAAGGAAAATGGTCGCATATGGCTTGAACCTGCCAATTCGCATTACAGCAAAATTGAACCACCTTTTGAAATTGTTGGCAGGGTTGTATATTTAATTAAACAATTCAAATAAAAAAGGAGGCAGTATTCTTGTGGATGTTCTTATAGAAAATCATGGTAGTCAGCCTAAAGATTACAACGTCTTTGATTTCACATTACAGGATAAGGAGGGCTATACATATGAACAAACAATTGATTGCTCCATTGAGCCTGAATTGGATTCTGGAACATTGCAGCCGGGGAGAAAAGTTCGTGGGAATATTGTTTTTGAAATTCCAAAAGGTGATTCCGGTTTAGAATTAATTTATCAACCAGATTGGTTTAACAGTGGCCAAGTAATTGTCAGATTAACAGATTAGGGGATTTCAATGTGTGCTTGTACTGTGACTTGCGAATTAGCTGCAAAGCTTGTTAATAATCCGCCTAGAGAAAATTTAACTACAAAAATTGACGTCAGTGTAGTGAACTCTGATAACTATTTAAAGGTTGAGAATACTACAAAAGAGGAATATAAGCAATCAGTTTATAAGTTTTCTCTAACAGTGCCTGCTGAGATTTCTTCGTTTTGTAAATATGAGTGGTGGTGTAAACTTGTATCGGTTGCTCTGTCTATGTTAAATCCTGGTGTCCTCTTTTCGGAAACACAAAACAGTTATTTGGAGCAATCTGTAAATAAGCCGAGAAAAAAACCAAAAGATCCTTTGTTTAATAATACTCCTGACGGCAAATCCCTCCAGCTCTATGAAATTGTCACAGTGAAAGAGCAAATCAAGATCGAGATCACTGCTTCTCCCATTGAAATTAACGAACGAGAGTTTTTAGAAATACTAAAAGGCTTACTGAATATTTTCAAAAAGGACGGTGATAGAACTCTTTTTGAAGGGAATATTGTAGAGGCTATAAACAATTACATAAACGCTCTGAACGGGAATAATAAAGAACATTTTTTTAAATTCCTGTATATAGCGCTTGAAAAAGCAGCAAATGCTGATAAAGATAGAGTAAGTGATGAATTTGATCGTAATGTTAGCGAACTAACTCACGCAGATAAAGAAGTAATTTCGAAGTATAGATTGTTGAATGATAGAGTCAAACATTCATTCAGAAATGAAAAAGACAGAGAGATCTATAAATCTTTTTTCAAAACAATTGATATCCAGGGCTTAAAGGAAATAGTTGATACTGCAATTAAATATCGGATAAAAAAACATGAAAGCGGCAATATACGTTAGGGTTTCTACCCCTCGGCAAGCACTCAAAGGGGAAAGCATCTCAATGCAAAAGGAGAGGCTTACAGCCTATATTAAAGCGCAGGGATGGAAACTCTATAAAATTTACGAAGATAAAGGATTTTCCGGTAAGAATACAGCACGTCCTGCGTTTCAAGAAATGATGAAAGACGCTGAGTCTAGACTTTTTGATGTGCTTGTTGTTTATAAAATTGACAGATTATCTAGGTCAATATTAGATTTCCATACTACCATTGAGAAATTAAAGAAGTATAATATATCATTTGTATCGGTAACTCAGCAATTTGACACTACTACATCTACCGGACGCCTTATGCTTGCAATTTTGGTTGATTTTGCGAATTTTGAACGCGAGATTGATGTAGACCGTGCTATAGACTCTTTTCAACAAAGACTACAAAATGGCCTCCCATCGGGGGCCATTCCTTATGGTTATAAGAGGTTAAAAGGCAATAAGGTTGTGATTGTCCCGGACGAGGCCGAGAAAGTAAAGGAGATTTATCAGTTAGCACTTAAACGATACTCTATGTCGGAAATTGCTCAAAAAATGGGGTTTTCTGTATGGCATGTTCGAAGTATATTAAGACAACCATTTTATTGTGGGTACCTTGTGAGACGCAGAAATGGGAAAAATAAGCGAATCCCTGAAGAACAGTGGGAATGGTATAAAGGACAACATAAGGCAATTATTTCTCTAAAAACTTATCAAGATGTATCTCAAATCAGGCACAGCAGAGCAAAAAATACCAAAACAAAATATGCTCGCTTATTTTCTAAACTTATATACTGCCCTTATTGCGAGCATAATCTTTCTTTCCACACCAGGCATTGGAAGAATAAAAAAGAAATCACATTTTATTATATTTGCGAAAAGATAAGCCGTGAAAGTAAAGCATGTTCCCAATATGTGAATGAGTCAAAAATGGAAGATTTATTACTTTCCGCGATAGAAAAACTTGTAAACATTGATATTAAAAAAGATAATAAATTTAAAGAGAATAACATTGAAAAAGAGCTTAAACAGATTGACAGAAAGATCCGAAGATTAGTTGCCCTCTCAGAGAGAACTGGGAATGTGCAGGAAGTTGCACGGAGAATAAATGAACTCAAAAAACGTAGAGAAGAAATCTTAAAAACGCCTAAAAAAGAAAGGACAATTGATGCCAGGGAGATAAAGAGAATTATCAACAACATTACAAATGTTTATCAATACATGAGCAGGGAAGAAAAAGCACATTTCTGGCACCTTGCTATTAATAGAATAATTGCATATCGGGATAAGTTTGTTATTGAATGGAATGGATTAGGAACAACTGAGGTTCCACGGGAATTTAATAACAAATCAAGTATCGGGAATGGTGGCGGCGGAAGGATTCGAACCTTCGACACTCCGGGTATGAGCCGGATGCTCTGACCTCTGGGCTACGCCGCCTTAAAGTTTCTTCATCTTTCTTTTCAAACGTCTCTTGTAGGCGGTAAGGGAATCCTGCGAATCTTTTAAAAATTTCTTTATTTTTAGTTCAAATTCGTCTTTTTTCTCTTTTTTAATTTCTTCTTCGCTTACCGTTCTAACGAATGTAAGGTTTAACTTCCCTTTTTTGCCTTTACCAAGCACTCTTACGAGTACCTTCTCGCCTACTTTTATAAACGCATGGGCATCTTCCACGAACTTATCGTCAAACTGTGAAATGTGGATTAGCCCCACTCCGCCTTCTTCCAGTTTTACAAACGCACCATAAGGCATTATTCTTATCACAGTTCCAAGTTTCTCTTCTTTACCCATACGCCACTATAATATTATTTAATTTTGAAAAAGATGCAATACTTTATAGAGCATTTTTTTGAAAAAGTTAGATTTTTTTTCTGAATGTTTGGATAATGGATTTTTCTCTTTTTCTTTAAAGTAGATTACAGTTTCACCTTCTTTGGCGAGCATTAGATTCTCGCGTGCAAACTTCTCTATGAATTCTGGATTTGATGAGTTCTCTATATCTTCGTCAAGTTGTCTGTTTTGTGTTTGAAGTGCTTGCAGTTTTGTTTTAAGCATATGAATTGCCTTTTTGTCGTTAAAATAAGTTGCAATGTAAACAACATCAACAACTGATAGATAAAATAATGCGGAAAATAAAAAGATTTTTAAAGCAAGGTTTTTATTTTTCATGTTTCAATGATAGAGGAATTTTGGATAGAGTCAAGTTTATTTTATAAACGGCTTCATTATCAGGTACAAACTAATAAAACCCGCACTCACTGCTGCAAGAGTAAAGGGGACACCTATCTTTGCAAATTCTCCAAAACTTACTTTGTATCCCTTTTTTCTTAGTAGTCCTGTTGCTGCAATGTTCGTAGATGCACCTATAGGAGTTAAATTACCTCCAAGTGTTGCTCCAATAAGAAGTCCAAATAGAAACAGTTCTGTAGGTGCATTTAACAGTGCTGCAAGTCCTCCTGCAACAGGTAACATTGTAGCAACATAAGGAACATTATCAATGAATGCAGAGAATACAACTGATCCCCAGACAATAAGCGTATAGCCTAAAAATATGCTTCCTTTTGAAAGCGATGCAATAAACCTGGCAATATCATTTATGATGCCTACATTGATTAGTGCATTAACAATAATAAATAACCCTACTAAAAGCAAAATTGTTTCCCAATCTGTTTCTTGTACTATACTTTTTAACATATGAAACCGCTTTTTGAAAAATTCGTAAATTACTCCAATAGCAAGAAATGAGACACAAATAACTCCGTTAATATTTTTAAATGGAAGGAATGAAGCAAAAACGAGTGCGATAATCATTAAAATGGCAAGTATACCAGGAAACCAATCTTTTACAATTGTTCTTTCCTTTAAATGTATTGGCTGTGTATCTTTTCTGAAAATGTAAAGCAAAATAAGTGCTGCAGCAATTGCTCCTATTTCAGTTGGAACAGCTATACTCAAATGATGGTCGTACCAGAAAAAATCGAGAAAGTTCATATGAGCATATCCTGCAAGAAGCATTGATGTAGGATCTCCTACAAGTGTTGCGGCACCTTGCAAATTTGAAGATACAGCTATTGCAATTATTACTGGAACCGGGGATATATCTATCCTTTCACAAATGGAAAATGCTACAGGAGCAACAAGAAGAAGTGTAGAAACATTTTCAGCAAATGCAGAAATTATCCCTGTGAACACAGCAAGTGCAAATATTGCCATTTTTACGTTGGGCATTTTATCAATGATTTTATCTCCTAAGTATGCAGGAATTCTTGAGTCAATAAGGAGGGTCACTACACCCATTGTTCCAAACAGAATTCCCAGAACGTTCCAATTTATAACGAAAATAGTAGATTTTATCGGAACAATGCCAATTGCAATAAAAAAGATAGCCGCAGTTATTGAAATGATATGTCTTATTTTTGGTTTTAAAATGAGTAATAGGTATGTTAATGTAAAAATTACAGTCGTTATGAGTTTAAGACTCACTCTTCATCACCTTTCTACTGGATTCTGGTGTTTTAAACAGAGATCGAAGTAAAATGGGAACAAGAATTGCAGATAAAACTACGTATGTAATGGTAACTGAAACGAGTTGTGAGCCCACAATTTGAGGAAATATGTTTTGCCCATAAGCAAATGTAACGATAACAAGGGCTACCTCCATTTCTGGCATCATACCAACACCTACACGTACAGCATCTTTTAGTTTTAATCCACTGAGTAGTGAACCTGTTCCGCATCCAAGAAATTTACCAAAAAATGCAAGAGGAATAAGCCAGAAAAATTTAACGTCTACCTTTGTAAGCATTCTAAAATCAAAAAGAGTTCCCACTTTTACAAAAAACATAGGAACAAAAATTGACCTTGCAATATAATTTAACGGTGTATCAAGAACTTTTTTCTCAGGAGTCATTCCTATGAGTAATCCTGCAAAATATGCACCTGTAATAGGTGCAAGACCAACCTCTCTTGCAAGTACTGCTATAAGGAGTCCAAAACCAATCGCCATTGCAACGAGTGCATATGGAGAATGCATTTTTTCATGAGCAAATTTCATATATTCCTGGACAGGACCAGCAGCAAGAATAAATATAATAAACACGAAGAAAAGGAAGCCTACTATTAAGCCTGAAATTGTTTGTGTTCCAAGAACAAATGTTAGAACAAGTATTCCTATAATATCGTCAATAACTGCTGCTGTAATTATTGTTGTACCTGCTTCTGATCGGAGCTGCTTTAAATCCATTAGCGCCCTTACTGTAACTCCTACACTGGTTGCAGTGAATATTGCTCCAATTACAAATGATTGCTTTAATTCAAAATGCATTATTTTCACTGCAAATGCAGTGCCAAGAATAAATGGTAAAGTTACCCCAAGGCTTGCTGTAGATAATCCTCTTTTTCCGCTCTTTTTCAAATCTCCAATTTTTGTTTCCATGCCAGCAATGAATAGTAAAAGAATTATTCCAAGATTTGCAAAAAGTTCAAATGCCTCACCCGTAAGATTAACCTTATATGAAAAAGTATGTCCAAAATAGGTAATACTGAAACCAGGGAAATAAGTCATAACAAGAGCAAATAGTATTCCAGTAAAGAGTTCCCCTAAAACAGCCATTTGTTTCAGGCGGATCATTAACTCACCGAACAACTTCGAAACTATCAGGGCTAATGCTACATCAAGGAGATCCATTTTAAATATTTAAGAATTCTTTTTAATCCAGGCAACTACAAGTTCTAAAATGTTCAAATCCCCTATCACATGCATTTCATCATCTACAACTGGGAGTTCTTTTAAGTTTTCTGAAAACATCTTTTGAAATGCTGTGTCAAGCGTGTCATCTTCTTTCACATATACTGGAGGAAGCATTATATCTTCTGCGGTAATCTCTTCAATAGGCATTAC
>Ga0256914_1000474_pt1 | contig 39934 bp, 35 predicted proteins | sample HulkmetaG_FD_191571 | JGI IMG/M metagenome (GOLD analysis project Ga0256914, IMG submission 191571) | Hydrothermal chimney microbial communities from Main Endeavour vent field at the Juan de Fuca Ridge, Pacific Ocean - Hulk | ecosystem: Environmental > Aquatic > Marine > Hydrothermal vents ... | reverse complement strand
TGACCGCCTGTGGCGTGCATACGGCGGCTAGAACTCTCGGTCATTATACCGTAAAAGTGTCAGACTGCAAAGTTTCGGGATAGGCGGATTCGGTGTGGACGGTGTTTTCGGCAACCACCGAAAACCCGGCGATTTGCCCTCCGCACTGCAAGGTGTTACAATTGAGTCTATGGGGGACCACACCGCGGAGATACGGAGGGTGCGAAGCGTTTCAGGCCGAATCCATGTAAAACTCTGTGTCCTCTGTCTCCGTGGTGCGATCGTTAGGCCAACAGGGCCTTTTTTCGGAGAACCTTGCGATGGTCGCAGAAAATGGAGGGCAGCCCCATGAACCGAATCGTTGTGCAAAGCGGCGGACCTTTGCGGGGCCGCATCGGCGTGCCCGGCGACAAATCCATTTCGCACCGGGCGCTGATCCTGGGCGCCATCGCCGAGGGAACGAGCCGTGTGGAGAACTTTTTGCCTGCCGCCGATTGTCGGGCCACCCTCCGTGCCGTGCGCGCTCTGGGCATTGAAGTCAAAGAGCAGTCACCGACCGCGCTCATCGTCCACGGGCGGGGATTGCACGGCTTGCGCGAGCCGGACGATGTGCTGGATTGCGTCCGTTCCGGCACGACTTTGCGCTTCCTGGCCGGGCTGCTGGCCGGGCAACCCTTTTTTAGCGTCCTCGGCGGCGCGGCCCAATTGCGCCGTCGGCCCATGGGCCGCATCGTCGAGCCGCTGCGCCGCATGGGGGCCACGATCCTGGGCCGTCAGGGGGGACGCCTGCCCCCTCTGGCCATCCGGGGCGGGGGGTTGCGCGCCCTGGACTATACCCTGCCCGTCGCCAGCGCGCAGGTCAAGAGCGCGTTGCTGCTGGCCGGCCTCTACGCCGACGGCCCGACCACCCTGCGCGTCCCCGGCCCGGCCCGCGACCACACCGAGCGGATGTTGGTTGCGATGGGCGCTCACCTGGACGGCGAAATTTGGAATTTGGAGATCAAACCTGCGGAACGATTGGAGCCGCTGGACGTGACCGTGCCGGGGGATTTTTCCTCGGCGGCGTTCCCCCTGGTGGCGGCGGTGCTGGTCGCCGGGTCGGAGGTCGTCATCGAGGGGGTGGGGGTCAACCCGACGCGCACGGGGCTGCTGGACGTATTGCGGGCGATGGGTGCGGACCCGGCGGTGGAGAACGAGCGGCTCGTCGGCGGCGAGCAGGTGGCCGACCTGGTGGTTCGCGCCTCGGCGTTGCGGGGGACGACGGTGGGCGGCGAGACGGTGGTGCGCATGATTGACGAATTCCCCCTGCTGGCCGTGGCCGCTACCCAGGCCCAGGGTGAAACCATCGTCCGCGATGCCGCCGAACTGCGGGTCAAAGAAACCGACCGCATCGCCGTCGTCGTGGCGGAACTGCGCCGCCTGGGGGCCGAGATCGAGGCCCGGCCCGATGGCTTTGTCGTCCACGGCCCCACGCCGCTGCGGGGTGCGACCGTCCACAGCCACGGCGACCACCGCCTGGCCATGGCTTTGACCGTCGCCGGGCTGCTGGCCCAGGGCGAAACCGTCGTGCAGGACGTGGATTGCATCGCCGATTCCTTCCCCGGTTTTGTCCGAACCTTGCAGGTCGTAGGGGCCGGGGTTTCTCACCACGGCCACCGAGAAAGGAGCGGTTGAAATCGCGTCTCGCGGGCCGTTGGCCAATCGCCCGCCTACGCGGGCGCCCGGCCACAGGCCCAAAAGGGGCGACTTCAGCTCATACGGCCCGGCCCGCGCCTTGCACCCTGCCGCAGGCCGGGTTGCAAAGACCTATGGCGGCGTATAGCAACCGCGGGCGAAACCTGTCCGGGCGACGGTTTACGAGCCTGCGGTGAGCCGGAACCGGTCATGATGGATGCGTCTGGTTATCTACGTAGGAAACGCGGATGAGCACCGATGCGCAATATGCAACACGCAATATGGTCGGTTTGATCGGTTGGCCGGTGGAGCACAGCCTTTCCCCGGCCATGCACAATGCCGCTTTTGCGTCGCTGGGCCTGTCCTGGCGCTACACCCTCCTGCCGACGCCGCCGGGGGAGGTCGCCGCCGTGTTGCGCCGTCTGCGCCGCGAATTTCGGGGGGCCAACGTCACCGTGCCCCACAAACAGGCGGTGATGCCCCACCTGGACGCGATAGACGAAACCGCCCAGGCCATCGGCGCGGTAAACACCATCGTCGTCCGGGAGGGCCGCCTCATCGGCTACAACACCGACGGCGACGGCTTTTTGGCTGCCCTGCGGGAAGCGGGTTGGGAGGCAAAGGGCCGCCGCGCGCTGATCCTGGGCGCGGGCGGCGCGGCGCGGGCGGTCGTCTATGCCCTGGCCCGCTCCGGTTGTGCCGTCGCCATCCACAACCGGACCCCGGATCGCGCCGCTCGGCTGGCCGCGGCAATGCGATCCCTGGGCCTGGCGGTCCGCTCCCTCCCGGCCCTGACCGATGCGGCCCTGGACGATTTTGATCTGCTGGTCAACGCCACGCCCCTGGGGATGTGGCCCCACACCGACGCTTCCCCCTGGCCGGAGAGCCTGCCCCTGCCTGCCCATTGGACCGTCTTTGACCTGGTCTACAACCCGGCGGAGACGCGCTTGCTGGCCCGGGCCAGGGCCGCCGGGGCCAGACCGGTGGGCGGGTTAGGGATGCTGGTTCACCAGGGGGCGTTGGCCTTTGCACTGTGGACCGGACGGCCCGCGCCGGCGGAGGTCATGCGCCGGGCTGCGGAAAGGGGGATTGCCGATCATGCTCCGATTTCTGACCGCCGGTGAATCCCACGGACCGGCGTTGACGGCCATTTTGGAAGGGTTGCCTGCCGGGCTTCCCCTGAGCGAGGAGGAGGTCAACGTCCAACTGCGCCGCCGCCAAAAGGGCTATGGCAGCGGTGGGCGGATGCGCATTGAGCGGGATCGCGTCCGCTTCCTGGGCGGCCTGCTGGCCGGGCGGACGACGGGTGCGCCCCTGGCCATGCAGATTGAGAACCGCGACTGGGCCAACTGGCGCGACCGCGCCGTCCCGCCCATGACCGTGCCCCGTCCCGGCCACGCCGATCTGACCGGCGCGGTCAAGTACGGCTACCGCGACTTGCGCCTGGCCCTGGAACGGGCCAGCGCCCGCGAAACGGCGGCCCGCGTCGCGGTGGGCGCCGTCTGCCGCCGCCTGCTGGCCGAGTTCGGCATCACCCTCGGCAGCTACGTCGTCCAGATCGGCGAGGTGACCGCCGACCTGCCCGCCGACCTGCCCTACCCCCAACGCTTTGACCGGGCCGAAGCGAACGAGGTCCGCTGCCCCGACCCCGCCGCTGCCGAGGCCATGCGCGGCCGCATCGAACAGGCGCGGGAAGCGCGGGACACCCTGGGCGGCCTGTTTGAGGTCGTCGCCCTGGGGGTGCCGCCCGGCCTGGGCAGCCACGTCCATTGGGACCGCCGCCTGGATGCCCGGCTGCTGGCCGCCGTCGGCTCGATTCAGGCGGTCAAGGGCGTGGAGATCGGACCGGCCTTTGCCAACGCCGCCCGGCCCGGCACGCAGGTCCATGATGAGATTTTCCTCCGCGATGGCCGATTGGTCCGCCGCAGCAACCGGGCCGGAGGGCTGGAAGGGGGCATCACCACCGGGCAGCCCCTGGTGGTGCGGGCGGCGATGAAACCCATCTCGACGACCCTGACCCCCCTGCGCTCTGTGGACCTGGCGACGGGGGAGGAGGCGACCACCCGCTACGAGCGGTCCGACATCTGCGCCGTGCCCCGCGCCGCCGTCGTCGGCGAGGCTATGGTCGCCTACGTCCTGGCCGACGCCCTGTTGGAGAAGCTGGGCGGCGACAGCCTGGCCGAACTGCGCCCCCGCTTTGCGGCCCTGCGCCGCAACCGCCTTGACGACCTGGAGATGGACGATGCGCCCTGGCACTTCTGAGAACCTGATCCTCACCGGCTTTATGGGCACGGGCAAGAGCGCCGTGGGCCGGGAGGTGGCCCGGCGGCTGGGCCGCGAATTCGTGGATATGGACGCCCTCATTGAGGAGCGGGCCGGGCGGCCCATCAGCCGCATTTTTGCCCAGGAGGGCGAGGCCGCTTTCCGGCGGATGGAGTCGGCCCTCTGCCGGGAACTGGCCGCCCGGTCGGGGCTGGTCATCGCCACCGGCGGCGGTGCGCTGCTGGACGAGGCCAACCGGCAGATCATGGCCGCCAGCGGGCCGGTCATCTGCCTTCAGGCCGCGCCGGACGAAATTCTGCGCCGCCTGGCCTCCGCCGCCGACCGCCCCTTGCTTGATGTTCCCGACCGACGGGCGCGGATCGCCGAGTTGCTGGCCGCGCGGGCCGACGCCTACGCCCGCATCCCCCTCCAACTGGATACCACCGGCCTGACGGTGGCCCAGGTCGCCGACCGGGTGCTGGCCCTGGCCGCTGCCGCCCCGGCGAGGGTGCTCCCGGTGCGCTACCCCGGCGGCGAATACCCCATCCACCTGGGGCGCGGTCTCCTGGGGCAGGTGGGGGCCTTGCTCCGCGAGAGGGGGTTGCAGGGGACGGTGGCCCTGGTAACCAACCCCACCGTCGGCGAACTGTACGCCGAAACCGTGACCGAAAGCCTGGAAGGGGCGGGGTTCCGGGTGGCGGCCTGCACCGTGCCCGACGGCGAGGCGTACAAGACGCCGGATACGGTGCGCGGGCTGTACGATGCGTTCATCGAAGCCGGGTTGGACCGGGGCAGCCCGGTGCTGGCCCTGGGGGGCGGCGTCATCGGCGATATGGCCGGGTTCGCGGCGGCCACCTACCTGCGCGGCGTGCCGCTGGTTCAGGTGCCCACCAGCCTGCTGGCCATGGTGGATGCCGGCGTCGGCGGCAAAGTGGCCGTGGACCATCGGCGGGGCAAGAACCTTATCGGCGCGTTCAAACAGCCGGAATTGGTGGTCGCCGACCCCGATGTGCTTGCCACCCTGCCCCCCGCCGAGCTGCGCAACGGCCTGGCCGAGGTGGTCAAGGCGGGCCTCATCGCCGACCCCGACCTGTTCGCGCAGATGGAGGCCCACGGCCCCGCGCCCCTCCCCTGGCTCATTGAGCGGTCGCTGCAAGTCAAGATCGCCATCGTTGAGGAGGACCCTTTTGAGGAGGGGCGGCGGGCGGTGCTCAACCTGGGCCACACCTTTGGGCACGCCCTGGAACTGTTGAGCGGCTACGCCCTGCGCCACGGCGAGGGGGTGGCCGTGGGGTTGGTGGCGGCGGCCCGCCTTTCGGCGCGGCTGGGCCTGGGCGATCCGGCCCTGCCCGCCCGCGTTGAAGCGTTGCTGCGCCGCCTGGGGCTGCCCACGGCGTATCGGGGCTACACCCCGGAGCAGGTCTGGCAGGCCATGGCCACCGACAAAAAGCGGCGGGGGCGAACGTTGCGTTTTGTCCTCCCCCGCGCTTTGGGAGATGTTTTTGTCACCGGGGATGTGCCCAAAAGCGAGGTGCTGGCCGTGCTGGGAACGCTCAAAATCGCTGCATAGCCTTTCCGCAGGCTTGGAGGCGGTTTCGGGTTGAAACCGGTTGCCCGTCGGACAAAGTCGGCGATTTCAATCGGTTTGCCAGCCTGCGGGAGGGTCGGCGGAGTAGTAACTCCGCAGCAAGGAGTTGCCCATGACCGATCAACCGACGCATCCATCCACCGATCTGCCGATCTACCGGGTTCTCGTTCTGCATGGTCCCAATCTGAACCTTCTTGGCCGACGGGAACCGGAGGTGTACGGCCATCTCACCCTGGCCGAAATTGACGAGCGGCTGCACGCTTGGGCTGCCGAGCGGGGCGTCGCCCTGCGGACCTTCCAGTCGAACCACGAAGGGGCGTTGGTGGATGCCGTCCATGAGGCGGCGGCCTGGGCCGACGGCCTGGTCATCAATCCCGGTGCCTTCACCCACTATTCCTACGCCCTCCGCGATGCCATCGCCGGGGTGGGGCTGCCGACGGTGGAGGTGCACCTGTCCAACATCCATGCCCGTGAACCGTTCCGGCGCACGTCGGTCGTTGCCCCGGTGTGCATCGGGCAGATCGGCGGCTTTGGCTGGCGCAGCTACCAACTGGGGCTGGAGGCGCTGCTGGGCTGGCTGGAGGAGACAGCTGCCGGGATGGCCGATGGGTAGATAAAGGCTTCAACATCGCCGGTCTGTGGCCGTCCTTCCCGATCCGACGCTGCGCCGATCCGCATCAGGTCCCCACCAACACCACTTCATCCGTCTTGCGGTTGCTGAGGACGTATTGGTAATCGGTCAGGCGGTGGATGGTGACTCGGCTTTTGACTTCTTCTAGCATTTGCCGCAGGGTCTCGATGGAGGGAATGCCGTCGGCGCGGTAAGAAACGACCAGAATAGAGCGGCGGAAGTGGCGGAACAACCGCCGAAAAGCGGTGTGGATGGCAGCGCAGAGGCTCGTAGACCGGCCCGGCGATCCGTCATGCCCCAACTGCCTGCAACCGCTCCGCCTGGTCGGTGGTGGCCAGCTCGTCAATGATCTCGTCCAGGTCGCCGTCCATGATCGATTCCAGGCGGTAGAGGGTCAGGCCGATGCGGTGGTCGGTGACGCGGTTTTGGGGATAGTTGTAGGTGCGGATTTTCTCGCTGCGCTCGCCCGATCCCACTTGCAGGCGGCGGGTTTCGCCCCGTTCCTCCATTTGTCGCCGCCGCTCCTGCTCGTAAAGCCGGGCGCGGAGGACGGCCATGGCCCGTTCCCGGTTCTGGGTCTGGCTGCGCTCGCTCTCGCAGGAGACGACCATGCCGCTGGGCTTGTGGGTGATGCGCACCGCCGTTGCGTTCTTTTGCATGTGCTGTCCGCCCGGCCCGGAGGAGATATAGACGTCAATTTCCAGGTCGGCGGGATTGATCTCAATTTCCACGTCGTCAATTTCGGGCAGGACGGCCACCGTCGCCGTTGAGGTGTGGATGCGGCCCTGGGATTCGGTGACGGGCACACGCTGGACGCGGTGGACGCCGCTTTCGTACTTGAGCCGGGAATAGGCCCCCTTGCCCGTGATCTGAAAGACCACTTCCTTGAAGCCGCCGACGCCGGTGCGGTGCTCGCTGAGGATATGGGTCTTCCAGCCGTGGGATTCGGCGTAGCGGGTGTACATGCGGTACAGGTCGGCGGCAAAGATGCCCGCTTCGTCGCCTCCGGCCCCGGCCCGAATCTCCATGATGACGTTCTTTTCGTCGTTGGGATCTTGGGGCAGCAGCAGGAGCCGCATTTGTTCAAACAGGGTTTCCATCTCCTGTTCAATGCGTTCTATCTCCTGCTCCGCCATGCGGCGGGCCTGGGCGTCGTCTTCCAGCTCAATCAGCTCACGGGTATCGGTTAATTCTTGTGCCAACGCTTGGTAACGCCGGTAGGCCTGCACCAGGTCGGCGATTTCGGCTTGCTCCTGGGCGTATTCGGCGATTTTGGTGTGATCGGTTGCTACCGCCGGGTCGGCCATGAGGCGGTTCAGCTCTTCGTAGCGTTCTGCGATTCGTTCGATCTTGTCCAGCACGGGTGGTTGCTCCTCTTGGATTTTGCCTTTTGATTATAACACCTTTGGCGGCGAACGCCAAGCGCATCCCTTTTGGAAACCCGACCCCTCTGTGCTACAATAGGATTATGGCTCGCGAGATTGCCGCCCATCTGCGAGAGCAACTGGATAGCTTGCCCACCAAGCCGGGCGTCTATTTGATGAAGGACGCCGAGGGGACGATCCTTTATGTCGGCAAGGCCGTCAACCTGCGTGCCCGTGTGCGTTCCTATTTTCACGCCTCCGCCGGGCATAACCCCAAAACGCGGCGGCTGGTGGCATCTATCGCCGCCATTGATTTCATCGTCACCGCCTCCGAGCTGGAAGCCCTCATCCTGGAAAGCACCCTCATCAAACGCCACAAGCCCAAGTACAACGTCCGGCTCAAGGATGACAAACGCTATCCGTATATCAAAGTTACCTGGCAGGAGGACTATCCCCGCGTGCTCATCGTGCGGCGCATGGAGCATGACGGAGCGCGGTACTTTGGTCCCTTTACCGCTGCCTGGGCCGTGCAACAGACGCTCCACACCCTACGCCGCGTCTTTCCTTACCTCACCTGCAACCGGACCATCCCCGGTGAAGGGGAACGGGCCTGTCTCTACCTGGACATCGGTCTGTGCCTGGGTCCCTGCGTCGGCGCGGTGAGCCGTGAGGAGTATCGGGCCATGATTGACCGCCTGTGCCGCTTTTTGGAGGGCCGCGCCGACGAGGTCGTGGATGATCTGGAGCGCAAGATGCAGGCCGCCGCCGCAAAGTGGGATTTTGAGCAGGCGGCCGTCTATCGCGACCGGCTGCAGGCCATCCGGCGGGTCATTGAGCGGCAAAAGGTTGTCTCCCCGGCCCTGAGCGACCAGGATGTGATCGCTTTTGCCCGCGACGACGGCGACGCCTGCGTCCAGGTCTTTTTCATCCGCCGGGGGCGGCTCATCGGCCGCGAGTATTTCGTCCTGGATGGTGCGGCGGAAGAGACCGACGCCGAGATCGTTTCTTCCTTTGTCAAGCAGTTCTACGACGAAGCGGCTTACGTGCCGCCGGAGATCCTGTTGCCCCACGAGGTGGAAGAGGCGATGATCATTGAGGAGTGGCTGCGCGACCGGCGGGGCGACAAGGTTGTGCTCCACGTGCCGCGCCGAGGCCGGAAGCGGGAGTTGGTGGAGATGGCCGCCGAGAACGCCGCCGAGACGCTGGCCCACCTCCGCGCCCGATGGCTGGCCGATGAGGGCCGCCAGGCCCGGGCATTGGCCGATCTCCAAGAAGCGTTGGGGTTGGAAGGGCCGCCCAACCGCATTGAATGCTACGACATTTCAACCATCCAGGGTACGGCCACCACGGGGGCGATGGTGGTCTTTGTCAAGGGTGTTCCCCGCAAGAGCGATTACCGCCGTTTCAAGATCCGCACCGTGGCGGGCGGCGATGACTATGCCGGCATGAGGGAGATGTTGCGCCGTCGCTTCCGGCGTATCGCCGAGCCGCGGGAGGAGCCGGGGCCGGGGGCCAAGAGATCGTCGTGGGACCTGCTGCCCGACCTGGTGGTGGTGGACGGGGGCCGGGGGCAACTCAACGTGGCGCTGGAGGTGCTGGCCGAATACGGCCTGGCCGACCGGGTGTTGGCCGTGGGCCTGGCCAAAAAAGAGGAGGAGATCTTTATGCCCAACCGGGCCGAGCCGCTGCGCCTGCCCCGCGCTTCCGAAGGGCTGTACCTACTGCAGCGCATCCGTGACGAAGCCCATCGCTTTGCCGTCACTTATCACCGCCACCTGCGCCGCAAGCAAACGGTCGCCTCCCTCTTGGATGATGTGCCGGGCATCGGCCCCAAGCGGCGGTCTGCCCTGCTCCAACATTTCGGCTCCATCGAGGCCATCCGCGCCGCCAGCGTGGAGGAGCTGGCCGCCGTGCCGGGCATGACGCGCAAGGTGGCGGAGCGGCTAAAAGCCAGCCTGTGACCCGGTTCCGTCTTTTTCGCCCTTTGACCCATCCCGGCCTTTTTGCTATACTGTTTCCGGAAGGGAGGTGATGACAATGGCCGTCCAAAGGGCTGTTGCGGTGGCAACGCCCCCGCGCCTGGAAAGAGAAAAGGCGTTACAGCAGACGTCTCCTCCCCACAGGAAAAAGATGACCTATCAGGAGTTCCTAGCCTGGGCCGACGAGGACACCTTGGCCGAGTGGGTAAACGGGGAGGTTGTCATGACATCGCCGGCATCAAGGCAACACCAAGAGATTGTCAAATTTTTGGCTTATCTGCTCGATTCCTTTGTGGCCGCCCGGCGGTTGGGCAAAGTGCTCTTTGCGCCTTTCCAGGTCAAGCTCGGTCCCGACCTGCCGGGGCGGGAACCGGACCTATTGTTTATCGCCCGCGAGCACCTGGGCCGACTGCGCGAGACCTATCTGGAGGGGCCGCCGGACCTAATCGTAGAGGTTACTTCTCCGGAGAGCCAATACCGCGACCGGGGGGCCAAATTCTACGAGTACGAAGCTGCCGGAGTGGGCGAGTATTGGCTGATCGACCCGCATCGCCGCCAGGCCGAATTTTACCAGCCGCAAGATGGAGTGTTCCGGCCGGTTCCCCCTGACGCCGAGGGGATTTACCGTAGCGCCGTTTTGCCCGGCTTTTGGCTGCGGGTGGATTGGCTGTGGCAAGATCCTCTGCCGACCCCTTTGGAAGCGTTACACCTATTGAGCGGGATGCTGGGCGATGCCCCTGTCGCCCAGGAGGTGCAGTCGTTTCTGCGCCGAATCTGATCCCGCCCCGCGTTTAACCGCCGTGCCGGGGAGAGCCGCTCCCTCCGCCCGCCGTTTTGGAACCGAAGTGGATTCCCTTTTCCGTCAGGGACCAGAGGCGGTTGCTCCCCGCCACTGCGCAGCCCCCCAGGGGACAGGTGGCGCACTGCCCGTCGCAACCGTTTCCCAACACCCGCAAGTAGCCCCGGCGGGTCAGATCGTCCAGCATGGCCTCCACCATCTCCGGGGAGACGCCCAATTGCCCGGCCAAGTCCCGGAGGCTGTGGATGCCGCCGTCGGCGACCGATTTCAGCAATTCTTCCAGCATGGTTCTCGTTCCGTGCCGTGTCTCCGTGGGGCTAAAGCCGACTCCCCACCTGGTAGGTCACGATGCCGCCCAGCAGCGAAATGGTCAGCAGCAACCCCAGGCTGAACAGGGTCCACCGCCAACTCCCCGTCTCCTGGCGGATGACGGCCACCGTCGCCACACAGGGGATGAACAGCATCTGGACGACCAGGAAGGCCAGGGCTGCCGTCGGGGTGAGGGCGGCGGCCAGTGCCGTTTCCAGGCTCGTCGCCCCGTCGCCGAAAAGGATGCTCAGGGTGGCGATGGAGTTCTCTTTGGCGACGAAACTGGTCAGCAGGGCGACCATCATCCGCCAGTCCAGGCCCATCAAAGCCCCCACGGGAGCCAATGCCCGGCCCACGGCGGCCAGGTAGCTGGTTTGGATGTCACCGTGGGGCAGGGTGGAGAGAGACCAGACGACGACCGACATGAGCAGGATCAGCGTCCCCGCTTTGCGGAGAAATTCGGTGCTATTTTGCCACACCTGCAAGCCGATGGTCCGCAGGTTGGGGCGGTGATAGAGGGGCAGTTCCATGATAAAGGCGGCCCGTTCTCCCCGCAGCACGATCTTGTTGATCAGCACGCCCAGGACGGCCAGCACGGTCAGGGAAAGGGCCACCAATCCCCAGGCCACCAGGGCGGCTTGCTTGAAGAAGATGGGGGTGAGGAAGACCAGAACCGTCATCCGTGCCGCACAAGGGACCAGGGGGGCCAGCAGGATGGTCAGCAGCCGCGCTCGCCGCGAATCGATGATGCGTGTGCCCATCACCGCCGGGACGTTGCAGCCAAAGCCCAAAAAGAGGGGCAGGAAGCTTTTGCCGTGGAGGCCCATCAGGTGCATAAAGCGGTCCATGACGTAGGCGGCGCGGGCCATGTAGCCCATATCCTCCAAAGAGGCCAGCACCGTGAAAAAAATGACCAGGATGGGCAGAAAAGTGATGACCATTCCCATCCCGCCGAGGATCCCGTCCACCACCAGCCCTTGCAACCAACCCGGCGCACCGGCCAGCCAGGCGGAGGCCAGGTCGGCGAGGGAGCCGATCACATAGGTATCCAGCAGGTTTTGCAACGGCGTGCCGATGGTAAAGGTTAGCCAAAAGATCACCCCCAGGATGGCGGCCAGGATGAGCAGCCCCCAGAGGGGATGGGTCGCCCAGCGGTCCAGCCGCTCGGTGCGGGTGATCTGTCCGGCACGGGGGCGCGTCACCGCTGCCCGGATCATGCGTCCTACCCAGTCGTAGCGACCGCTGGCCACGGCCAGCACCGCGTCCTCGTGGGCCATGAGGATTTTGTGGACCTGCTCCCAGCGGTCGGGGGGCAGGCATTGGTCGCGCATCATGGCCGTAATTTCGCCGTCGCCCTCCAGGAGTTTGAGGGCCACCCACCCGCTGGGGTACGGCTCCGGTACGCAGTCGGCGATGAGGGCGTGGATGGCTTCCAACACCTGGCGGTGGTCGTCGCGGATTTCGGGCAGGTGGGGGTGGTATTCGATCTCGCCCCGCGCCAGGCGGTCCACCGTTTCGACCAGTTCGCGGAGGCCCCTGTTTTTGGAAGCGGTCATGGGCACAACCGGCACGCCCAGGGCGGCTTCCAGGACGCGGGGTTCGACGCGCATCCCCTCCTCGGCGGCCACGTCCACCATGTTCAGCCCGACGACGACCTTTTGGGCCAGGGGCAGCAGCTCGGCCACCAGGTACAGGTTGCGCTCCAAGGAGGCGGCGTTGACCACGGCGATCACCACGTCGGGCCGCTCTTTGATGATGTAATCGCGGGCGATCACCTCTTCCGGCGAGTTGGCCGTCAGGCTGTAGGTCCCCGGCAGGTCCACCAGGCGGATGGTCGTCCCGTTGTGGTGGTAGACGCCGGTTTTCCGCTCAATGGTTTTGCCCGGCCAATTGCCCACATGCTGACTCAGGCCGGTCAGCAGGTTGAAGACGGTGGATTTGCCCACGTTGGGTTGCCCGGCCAGGGCGACGGTCAACGTTGTCCCGTCGTCCGGCTCGGTGGTGGGTTGTTGTTCCTTGCCGGGCAGGTTGCAATGACCGGCCATCACTCGGTCTCCGGGCGGCTGACCAGGATCTTGGCCGCTTCGCCCCGGCCCAGGGCTACCCGCGTATCGCGTACGTTGACGATGATGGGGCCATGCCCGTAATTTTGTACCACTTGCAGCCGGGCGCCCGGCGTAAAGCCCAGGGAGGCCAGGCGGCTCAAAAAGTTGTGCCCCCCTTGCATCTTTTGAATCTGCACGGTTTCGCCGCTTTTGACGGCGCTGAGGGTCGTCCCGTTCTTTGGCGTCGGCTTCAAAGTCATGGGTCTCCTTCCTTTTGGGTGCGACAATCGGCGCAGTAACCGGTCAGCTCCACTTGGGCGGCAGCGATCTCAAATCCGTAGGCCGCGCCGATCTGTCGGGCAGCTTGGGCAAAGGCATCGCCGTCTACCTCAATCACCCGCCCGCAGCCCAGGCAGACCAGGTGCGAGTGTTCGTCTTGCCCGTCCAACTCGTAGTGATGGTGTTCGCCGTCCAGGTGCAGCTCCCGCACCACTCCCGCTTCCTTGAGGACGCTCAGGGTGCGGTAGACGGTGGACAGGCTCAAGCGGGCATCCCGCCGTCGCCCCCGTTCGTAGATTTCGCCGGCGTCCAGGTGGCCGTGGGCCTGGGCCAAAATGTCCAGGACCAGGCGGCGTTGGGGTGTGATCCGCTTGCCTTGCGCCCGCAGGCGTTGTTCGTGGAGTGTGACCGGGTTGTTCATCGTTCCTTGCAATTGCAAATCATTCTCATCTGGGGGGATTATACCCGACGGGGGAAAAGTTGTCAACGGTGTGTGGGGATCGGGACAGGGCAGGTGCATTTCCATCCTTGCCGCCGGTTTCACCGCGGGGATGCCGCGGGCGCGGAGAGGAGCCAAAGTCAACCGTTCCTCGGCGTGCTTGCATCTTGGCGGTGTGAAATTTGGGGAATGCCCTTGCCCTGGGATCGGGATTTGCTTTTGGCGGCGTTTTGTGGCAAAGTATCGTCAGAAGTGGACCGATCCCCGGCTCAGCGCCGAGGGTGTGTTTTGCCCTCCCCCTCCCCATGGACCGTCGCAGGCAGGCCGGGTGGGGGGAGAAGGGCTTGGCCGTCCGTGAATGTGGCCGGATGCACGGGTGGGCCGGGCGTAACGGTCGGGATGTGGTTTGGGGGGAGAGATGAAGCGTACCGGGGGTTCCTTTGATCCGCGCCGACATCGGCGGCAGACGCAATCCCGCTTGGTCGCCGGGGGGATGTTGCTCCTGCTCATCCTAGGCGGAGCATTGGTTTGGCTTCTTTACGGCGGGGCGGCGGCTTTGAGCGCGGTTGTTTGTCTGCTGGCCGCGGGGGGAATCGCCGCTTTGTTGTGGTTCATCCTGGCTTTGATTGAGAGGTGGGTGGGCGAGGAGGAGCCGTGAGTTGGCTGCGGAGTGCTAGCGGCTGCCGGGGGGGATCAGGGATTGCCAGTACTCCGGTGGGTGGGCGACGACGATGACGCGGTGTGAGTTGCCGGGCCATTCATAAGGCCAGCATGTGACCAAAGTCAGGCGTTCGTCATCGGTGGGCATGATCCATTGGGCGTTTTTCCTCCGCACGTGGAGGGGCATTCCCGCTTCTTTTAGGATATATTTTTCGGTGACGATGTAGGGGTAAACGGTGTCGCCGACATACAAAAAGATCTCATCGCCGGGGTTCAGGTCAACTACGTAGCGAAAGACCTTGCCTTTGATGTTGTGGTGGCCGGAGAGCACCACGTTTCCTCCGTGGCCGGGTAGGGCCGAGTTCATGTGCCAACCGGCTGCGTTGGCGGGCACTTCCCATTCCGCTTTCATCACTCCGTCGCGGTCCACCATGGCCCACCCCATGGGCACAACCGGCGCGTCCAGGCCGATGGCCGGGGCGACGATGCGTGTGGGAGGCTGCTCGGCGGGGAGCCAGGGGGTGGGGCTGGGCGTTGCGGTCGGGGTGGGCCGGAAGGCGGTGGGGTGGGGCGTGGGGGTGTCGGGCGGTACGGTCCACGCGGGCAGCAGATCCGGCGTCGGGGCGGCGTCGGAAGGGGCAACCGTGGGAGGGATGGTGGGCGGTGGCGACGGCTCGGCGGCGGGGATCGGTGTGGGGGTCGGCGGTGCGACGGTGACGGCCAGCACGACGGCTCCTGCCTCGGTGATCTGCGGTTCCGGTGGCCGGTGGAGACGCGACCACACCCCCCAGCCGATCCCGACCAGGATCAAGGTGATGCCGAGAAAGATCATGCTTTGGGATAGAAACGGAATCTTTTTCATGATACGGTTATCCCGTCAATGCATTTACCCCGGTGGGAGTATATCTCCCTTGTGTTGCTCTTGTCAAGTCCCGGCGAGTCTGGTATAATTTGATCGCTTTTTTCGCTGCCGGAAGAATTCTAGCAAAGGAGGTGGAACCGATGTCCGTCAATCTTACGTTTCACGGCCATGCCTGTTTTCATGTGACCGTCGGGGATACGTCGTTGCTCATTGATCCTTTCCTGACCGGTAACTCTCTGGCCGATGTCCGTGCCGATAAAGTTCAGGCCGACTATATTCTGGTCTCCCACGGACACGGTGATCATGTGGGCGATACCGTCGCCATTGCCAAGCGGACGGGGGCGATGGTGATTGCCAATTTTGAGATTACCAACTGGTTGCAGGGCCAGGGGGTGCAGAATGTCCATCCCCTTCACATCGGCGGGGGGTTCAACTTTCCCTTTGGTCGGGTGCAGCTGACCATTGCGCATCATGGTTCCTCCATGCCCGACGGGAGCTACGGTGGCAATCCTGCCGGTTTCCTGCTGACGTTGGAAGGCAAGAGGATCTATCATGCTTGCGATACCGGGTTGTTTTATGACATGAAGCTGATCGGCGAGGGCGGGCTGGATGTTGCTATTTTGCCCATTGGGGATAATTTTACGATGGGGCCGGAGGATGCCTTGCGGGCGGTCAAGTTGCTGGAGCCAAAGGTGGTGATTCCCATCCATTACAACACCTTTGACGTCATTCGTCAGGACCCCGACTCTTTTGCTTCCCGTGTTGAGGCCGAGACGGCGGCCCGATGTGTGGTGCTCCGACCGGGGCAGAGCTACCGGGTGTAGGCGGTCCGAGGGCGAATCCCCCTGTAAGGTCCGACTTGTTTGGAGCGGGTTGCGGCTTGTCATGCGATCTGTTTGAGGATCGCTTCTTGCCGTGCCCACATGATCGCTTTTTCCTCCTGTGTGGTGTGGTCGTAGCCCAGCAGGTGCAAGACACCGTGGACGATGAGCAGGGCCAATTCCTCCTCGGTGGAGTGGCCCTGCTCCGCAGCCTGGGCGACGGCACGGGGGTAGGAGACGATGACATCCCCCAGGTAATTTCCTGCCTCCGGTGCAGAGACAAACTTTTCCGTTTCTTCCTGGGCGCCAAAAGCCAGTACGTCGGTGGGGGCATCCACATCCCGGAACTCGCGGTTGAGTGAGTGGATGCCTTTGTCGTCGGTGATCACCAACGTTACATCTCCCGTCGTGCCCTCATGGCGCAAGGCGGCTTCCACGACCGCGCGCAGCTTCTCGGCGGTGAGGGTTTGGGCGAAAGCCGGTGCGATCTGGACGTCAATCTCGGCGGTCATACTTCCTGCTCCTGTCCGTCGGGGCCGATCACCTTGACCGGCTCCGGGTACTTGACGCGGGGGTGGAATACCCCTTTGAGCACGCTCAGGAAAGCGGCCCGGATTTCGGTCAGATCGCGCAGGGTCAGGTCGGAATCGTCTAGCTGGCCCGAATCGAGGCGCGATTTGACCGTTTCGGCGATCATCTGCTCAATCTCTTGTACGGAGCCGGGTTGGTCGCTGCGGATGCGGGCCTCGCAGGCGTCGGCCAACATGAGGATGGCCGTTTCGCGGCTTTGGGGTTTGGGGCCGGGGTAGGTAAAGTCTGCCGGGTCTACCTTTTCCCCTGTCTTTTCTGCTTCTCGGAGGGCCATGCGGTAGAAGGCCAACGTCATGCCCGTCCCGTGGTGTTCGGGGATGAAGGCTCGGACGGCGGTCGGCAGGTGGTATTTTTCGGCCAGTGCCAGTCCGTCGGTCACATGGCTGATGATGATCTGGGCACTGGTACGGGGGTCCAACCGGTCGTGGGGGTTGATGTTGCCCACCCGATTTTCGGTGAAAAAGTAGGGACGCAGCGTTTTGCCGATGTCGTGATAGTAGGCTCCGACGCGGGCCAGTAGGCCGTCGGCTCCGATCCGTTCGGCGGCTTCTTCGGCCATGTTGGCTACCAGCAAGGTGTGATGGTAGGTCCCCGGTGCTTTGAGCAACAGCTGGCGAAAGAGGGGATGGGTGGGGCGGGAGAGTTCCATCAATTGGAAGGGAGTGGTGATGTCCAACAGTGCGCTCAGGGCGAAAAAGGAGGCCAGGGCGATGCTGGTTGCCACTCCACCGGAGACAAGGCCCACCGAGGCATTGATGCCCACTTTGACCATGTCCTGGTCCGGGTTGAGTAGGCCGAAAAGGAGGATGACCACGGCGTTGAGCAAGGCGACCGAAAGCCCTGCCCGTAGGAAGGCTTTGAGCCGTTCCCCTTGGCCCAGGCTCAGCGCGCCCATCAGCGTTCCGATCAGCAAGTAGGCCGAGAGCTCCAACGAGCCGCCGGAGATGTAGCCTCCTACCATGCTGACGACGACGCCCAATGCGATGCCCAGGGCCGGGCCGAAGAGGATGCTCAGGATCATGGACAGGGCGGGTAGGGGATAGAGGTAGGGGATGACGGTTTCCGAAAAGGAAACCATCAGTTTGCTCAGTATGACAAAGAGGGCCACCAGGCCGAAGGTCGTGACCGCTGCCCTCCCTTGGGACCAGAGGGTCGGTTTGAGGCGGAAGATGAGTAGCTCTAGCAGCAAAGTGATGACCAGGGCGAAGGCGATGGCGCCGGCGACCGCTTCCCAGCGGACGGCTTGTTGGCGCAGGCCAAAGTGTTCCAGGGCCTCAATGTCCACATCGCGGACCAAGCTGCCGGCGCGGACGATGGCTTCGCCCTTTTGGAAGGTGACGGTGACCGGTGGGGTGTTCTCTCTGGCCTGTTGGCGGGCCTCTTCGGTGCGGGCGGCGTTGAAAAAGGTGTTGGCCGTCACCAGGCCGCCGGCGATGGCTTCGACGACGGCAGCCTGTTCGTCGCTCATGCGGGTACTGATCAGAGTCGGCAGGCTGCGGCGGACGCTTTCCACCTGGCTTTCTTTGATCTCTTTGGCCATCGCCTGGATCAGTACCCGTACCGTTTCTTCCTTGACGCTCTGCCACTGGCTTTCGCTCAGGGCCAGGGTTTGGCTGATGACGGCGGGGGAAAGGTCCAGGTCGGGGATGGCGGCGATCCAGCGGATCTTGTCTTTCGGCGAGGCGTAAGGGTCTTCGCGAACGGTGCTGATGTAATCCAGGATTTGGCGGGCGCGGACCTCCTGCTGGCGGGCGACGGAGGCATCGGGCCGGTCGTAGATGTCGGGGACGGAGGCGGCTTGGGCTTCCTGGGCTTGGCGGGTGCGGATTTCGCTTTCGTAGGTTAGGTCGTAGGGGGCCAAGATGTCCTCGGTGCTGACGTCGCCTACTTCTAGGATGACTTGGTTGGAGGGCAAAAAGTCAAAGAGCAGCACTGCGCTGAGGACGGCGGCCATCAGCACGCCCAGGATCACGGCCCGCACCCGATCCCAGCGGTCTAGGGGGGCGAAACGGGCTTCTCCCCGCCGCTCTAGGGCATTGTCCAGCATCGGAGGCTATCCGGCCAGCAGCTCGCGCACGACCTGGTTGACCAGCCGCCCATCGGCCCGCCCGCGGAGATGGGCCATGAGGGGCTTCATCACTTTGCCCATGTCTCGCGGTCCGGTGGCCCCTACTTGGGCGATCACGCGGCGGGCTTCGGCTTCTATCTCTTCCCGGCTCAACTGTTGGGGTAGATAGGCTTGCAGGATGGCCAGCTCGGCTTCTTCGCGCTCCACCAAGTCCTGTCGCCCGCCTTTGCGGAACTCGGCGATGGATTCGCGGCGCATTTTGGCCTGTTTGGCGATCAAGGCCAGGATGTCGTCGTCGTCCAGTTGGACGCGCCGGCCTTTGTTGTCCAGCTGGGTTTCTGCCTGTTTGATGGCGGCGATAACGGCCCGGATCGTTGTCTTGCGGATCTCATCTTTTTGGCGCATGGCTTCTTTGAGATCGGCTGTCAGTTGTTCTCGCAATCCCATGGTTCTCCTCCTTCGCTCTTGGGCGGAGACATTGTATACCACACGGCCTCTGGCGTCAAGCCGGTTCCGTCTTCTGTCAAAGGGGCGGGTTGGGCAGACGCGTTTACAAGGTTTTGCACCGCAAAGGAGTGCGTCGGGGAGCGGTGGATCTCGCGCCGTTTCTCTCCACACCTTTGGCATCTCTGCGGTGGAAGCGGTGGCGGGGGTGGTGGATGCCGGGCAGGCCGGACTTGAGTGTGGTTGAGATCGCCTGTGTTGCGTGAGCAGGGAAAACCGCGGTTGGGCCGTCCACGAATGGGACACGAATACACGAATGCACGAATGCACGAATGCGCCCGGCCCGGTGGCGCAGGTCTTCGGATTTGCGAAGAAGCCGTGGTTGGGCCGTCCACGAATGGGACACGAATACACGAATACACGAATGCGCGAATGCACGAATGCGCCCGGCCCGGTGGCGCAGGTCTTCGGATTTGCGAAGAAGCCGTGGTTGGGCCGTCCACGAATGGGACACGAATGCACGAATGCGCGAATGCGCCCGGCCCCAGGTCCCAGAGGCGCGATTTGAGTCGCCGCTCTTGGGGTGCGCTTGCCCGGCGGTCCGGATTTGACAGGTTGGCCCTTCTGGTGTATACTGCTTTGCGGTGTTGGGGCAAAGATGCCGTCAACCCAAGCCGGAGTGGCGGAACAGGCAGACGCGCGCGACTCAAACTCGCGTGAGGGTGACCTCTTGTGGGTTCGATTCCCACCTCCGGCATCTGTAGCTTCTGGGGGGAGCGCAGCAACCCCCCGTCCCTTTTCCAGCCGCTCGTGACGATGCGGCTGAATTTCTATTGGGGGCATTGCGCGGAATGGACGATACGCAACAGAAACGGGTGTGGATCTTTGTTGTTGCTTTGGTTGCCCTGGGTTTTATCGCCGGGGTGGGGCTGGGTCTGCTCCTGGGTTGGGTTGTCTGGCCGGTTCGCTATTACGATACCTCTATTGCCGAGCTGGCCCCCGAATACAAGGAAGAGTATACCGTTCTTGTGGCTTCGGCTTATGCCCTGGACGGCGATCTGGAAAAAGCCCGGGCACGGCTGGCCCGTTTGGAAGTGCCCAATTTGGATTTGTGGGTCAAGGATTTGACCGACCGCTACATTGACGAAGGGCAAGATCAAGCCGACATTCAGGCGTTGGTTGAGCTGGCCCATGGCCTAGGGGTGGATACGCCGCGTATGGCCGCTTATCGGGCTACGGCTACCCCACGACCGACGCCTTTGCCTTCACCCACGGCTACTCCCGCCCCTACCAACACTCCACCTCCTGCCGATACTCCTGCGCCTACCGCCGTCCCCACCGATACCCCTATCCCGCCCACGACGGCGCCGACCAACACCCCATTGCCCCCACCGACCGATACACCCAAGCCGACCGTTCCCCCGACCGACACTCCGCTGCCCAAGCCGACCAAGACTCCTTCGCCTACCGCCGTGCCCAAACCGACAAACACTCCGCCTCCGCCGACCAACACACCCAAACCGGCCACCCAATGGACATGGTCGGCCCGCTTGGTCGGTCCGGGGGAGGATGGACAAGGGTGTGATTATGGCAACTTGCAGATCCGTGTGACCGTGGTAGATGCCAACGGCAATCAGCTGGGCGGTGTATGGGTGTATGACAAATATTCCCAGCAGTACCAGGTGACGGGCAATGTTGATTCCCCGGAGTGGGGGCCGGGCGAGACCAAGTTTGAGTATGGGATCGGCGGTGGTGGTAGTTTATGTATCGCTTCGGGGCAGGGGGGCGGTTGTATCAGTGATTTCACGCGGGATATGCCTTGCTACTACACCCCGCCGGTGGCCGATATGTTTGCTTCCGGTTATTGTGACAAGTGCTGCGAGCCTGGTATTAGCCAGGATCGGTGTGCTCAGCGCATTGCGGAAGGCTCATGCTTTGGATCGGGGGCGGGCCACTATTCCTGGCGCGTTGTGTTCAAACGCAACTGGTAGGGGCTTGCTTTGCCGGGCCGGCTTGTCGCTTTGATGCGTGAGGCATGAGCAAGCGTGCGCTTTCCGGTGCTCTCGTTGCCCTGGCCGTGGCAGCCGGTCTGGGGGCGGGGTTGTTTTACACTTGGATTGTGGATCCCATCGAGACCGGTTCTTCCCCCGATTCCCTCTACATTGGGGATAAACTGGTCTACTTGACCGTTATCGGTGACCTGTATGCCTATGAAGGGGATTTGGAAGAAGCGCAGGCTCGCCTGGCCCTCTTGGACGTTCGGGCCGATGGCCCTACCCTGGCGTCTTTGATCGAACAGTATCTGGATGGCGGCGGTGCACCGGAAGATGTCCGCAATCTGGCCCGTCTTGCACAGGACCTGGGGGCCAGCGGCGGCGTTCTGTTGGTCTTTGGGCCGCCGCCCACACCGACGACCGTCGTTCCCACCGTTACTCCTACGCTCAACCCCCTCGTCTCTCCCACCCCCTTGCCCACGGCTACGCCTTTGCCGGCGTTCCGCCTTGTGGAACGGACCGCCCTCTGTGCCGAGCCGCAACAGCCGGGTCGCATTCGCGTTTGGGTGATGGACCGGGCCGGCGCCGAGATGGCCGGGGTGGAGGTTTCCGTCTCCTGGGCCGAAGGGCAGGATCATTTCTTCACCGGTCTCCGCCCGGAAATGGGGCTTGGCTACGGTGATTTTGAGATGCAACCCCGCGTTGTTTATGATGTCACTTTGGCCGGCGTGGACGCCGAGACGGCGCAGGGGTTGAGCGCAGCTCTGGGGGCGCGAACCTGCCCAAGCGGCACGGTTGCCCTGGATTGGCGGTTGATCTTTCAGGAATCGCCCTAGGGGGAGGATGAGGTTGCGGTGTTTTTCTGCTCCCGACCGGGGTGGTTCACCTTTGCGGAAGGAGTGTGGGGTATGATGCGTTTGACCAGGGTGCGATCTGCGCTCCGGGAGCACGACTTGGATGCCTTGCTTATCGGTCAGGCCCAGAATCGCCGTTATCTTTCCGGCTTTACCGGTTCGGCGGGTTGGCTGCTTATCACTGCGGAGCGGGCGGTGCTGGCCACCGATTTTCGCTATTACGAACAGGTGAGGCGTCAGGCACCCCATTGGGAGTTGGCCAAGATCACGACCAAGTTTACCGATTTGTTACCCGATCTGGTGGATGAGCTGGGGATCGGGCGATTGGGTTTTGAGAGCGAGCATGTCACCGTTGCCCAGTTGGATTCTTTCCGCAAGGTGACGGAGGGGGTCGAGTGGTTTCCCCTTGAAAAGACGGTTGAGCGGTTGCGGATGGTCAAGGATGAGGCCGAGATAGAGGCTTTGCGCCGGTCGGCGGCGTTGAACGATGCCGCGTTTTCCCATCTGCTGGCGGTGATTGAGCCGGGCATGACCGAGCGGCAGGTAGCCTGGGAGATTGAATCCTACATGCGCACCCACGGTGCGGAAAAGGTGGCCTTTGATCTGATCGTAGCTGCCGGGCCGAACGGAGCGTTGCCCCATGCCCGCCCCGGCGATCATGTCATCGGCGAGGGCGAGCCGATTGTGATTGATATGGGGTGTATCTTGGAGGGGTATTGCTCCGATATGACCCGCACCATTTGTCTGGGACGGCCTGATGCCAAGTATCTGGAGGTTTGGAACCTGGTTTTGCAGGCCCAGGAGGCGGCCTTGCGGGGCATCCGTGCCGGGATAGATGGCGTTGAGGCCGATGCTTTGGCCCGCACGGTGATCGAAGAGGCGGGGTATGGCGATTATTTCGGCCACGGTTTGGGCCACGGCGTGGGGCTGGCCGTCCATGAAGGCCCTCGTGCTTCTAAGCTATCCGAGGATACTTATGAGGCGGGGATGTCGTTGACCGTAGAACCGGGCATTTACTTGCCGAACGAGTTTGGCGTCCGCATTGAGGACCTGGTTGTCATCCGCGAGGATGGGGTGGAGAACTTGACCCATTCGCCCAAAGAGCCGGTGGTGGAGGTGTAGCGGGGGGAATCATGCCCGAAAGGCGACGGCCTATCCGCGTCCTCGTGGCCGATGATCATCCCGTGGTGCGGGAAGGGTTCAGTGCCATTGTGGATGTGGAGGATGATATAGAGGTCGTGGGCCAGGCCGCCGACGGTTTGGAGGCGGTGCGCTTGGCACGGGAGCTGCGGCCCGATGTGGTGTTGATGGACCTGGTGATGCCTCGCATGGACGGCGTGGCTGCCATTGAGGAGATTCGCGCCGCTTTGCCGGAGACTCATGTCCTGATTTTGACGACCTATGCCGACGATGAGCACATTATGGCCGGGATCAGGGCGGGGGCGCGGGGCTATTTGCTCAAAGATGCCCTGCCCGATGAACTGGTTCAGGCCATTCGCGTTGTGGCCCAAGGGGGATCGCAATTGCAGCCGGTTGTTGCTGCCCGCGTGTTGGATAAGCTCACCGCCCTGATGGATGGTGAGGAGCCGGATCGTGCTCCTTCTCGGCCCTTGCTCACCGAGCGGGAAGAGGAGATTTTGTCTTTGCTGGCGGAAGGGGCGCGCAACCGAGATATTGCCGCGGCTTTGTTTATTTCCGAGCGGACGGTCAAGGTCCATATTGCCAATTTGATGGACAAGTTGGAAGCAAAAACCCGCACCGAAGCTGTGGCGCGGGCTATTAAACTGGGCCTTTTGGATTTGTAGGTGGTGGGTGGCCCTCCTTACCCTCCGCTGCCTTGAGCGAGTTTAATTGAGCGTGGGTTCCAGCACCGGTTCAAGGGTGGGGGAGATGGTCGGTTCCATCTCCTCCAACGCAATGGCCGTGCGGATCGGTTCCTCCGGTTTTTGTTCAAAGGTCAGCTTCCCATCCTGTTCGTCCACGACGACGATGTCGCCTGCGCCGAACTTTCCGGCCAGCAGACCTTCGGAGATCGCATCTTCTATTTCGGATTGGATGACTCGCCGCAGGGGACGGGCACCCAGTTTGGGATCGTACCCCTTGTCGGCCAGGTAGTCCCGCGCTGCAGGGGTTAGCTCCAGGCGCATCTCGTGTTCCCCCAACCGCCGGTTGACTTTTTCAATCTCCAGGTCCACGATCTTTTTGATCTGATCCCGGGTGAGGGCGTGGAAGACGATGGTGGCGTCGATGCGGTTCAGGAATTCGGGGCGGAAGATGCGTTTCAACTCGTTTAGGACCTTTTCCCGCATTTCGTCATAGGATTCGCGCTCTTCCTGGGCGGCGTCGCGTTTGCGCACAAAGCCCAAAGCGGTGGACCGCCCGATCACTTCGGCCCCGACGTTGGAGGTCATCAGGATAATGGTGTTGCGAAAGTCTACTTTGCGCCCTTTGGCGTCGGAAAGGTGGCCGTCCTCCATGATCTGGAGCAGCATGTTGGCTACTTCGGGGTGGGCTTTTTCTACTTCGTCGAAGCAGACTACGGTGAAGGGCCGACGGCGGACCGTCTCGGTCAGTTGCCCGGCATCCTCGTAGCCGACGTAGCCCGGCGGTGCGCCCACCAGGCGGGCGACGGTGTGCCGTTCCATGAATTCGGACATATCCAGTTGCAACAGGGCGTCTTCGCTGCCGAACATGAATTCGGCCAGTGCTTTGGCCAGTTCTGTTTTGCCTACGCCGGTTGGCCCCAAGAAGAGGAAGGATCCGATGGGCCGCCGGGGGTCTTTGAGACCTGCGCGGGCGCGGCGCACGGCGCGGGAAATGGCTTCGATGGCCTCATCCTGCCCGACGATGCGTCGGTGCAGGGCTTCCTCCATCTGCAACAGCCGCTCCGATTCTTCGGTTTCCAATTGCATCAAGGGTACGCCGGTCCACATGGAGACGATTTCGGCCACATCTTCTGCCGTTACCGAGACGGGAGCGGAGGAAACATCCCAATTCACGCGTAGCTGCTCCAGCTGCGATTTCAGCTCCCGTTCGCGGTCGCGCAGCGCGCTGGCATCTGTCCATTTTTGGGCGTCAATGGCTTCATCCTTCCTGCGCTGGATCTCTTTGATCTCCTGGAAAGTCTCCTTGAGGGAGGGGGTGTGGGGCATTTTGTACATGCGCACCCGCGAGGCTGCTTCGTCAATGACGTCAATGGCCTTGTCCGGCAGGTAGCGGTCGGTGATGTAGCGGGCCGAGAGGCGGGCTGCTGCTTCCAGGGCTTCGTCTTCAATGGGGAGTTTGTGGTGTTCTTCGTAGAGCGATTTGACGCCGCGCAGGATTTCAATGGTTTCTTCTACCGTCGGTTCGTTGACGTACACCGGCTGAAAGCGGCGTTCCAGGGCTGCGTCGCTTTCTATGTATTTGCGGTATTCATCCAGCGTTGTTGCGCCGATGCATTGCAATTCGCCCCTGGCCAAGGCCGGTTTGAGGATGTTGGCTGCGTCTACGGAGCTGCCTGCTGCCCCTGCGCCGACCAGCATGTGGACTTCGTCTATGAACAGGATGCTATCGGAGCCTTGAAGTTCTTTGATAACCCGTTTCAGCCGTTCTTCAAACTGGCCGCGGTAGATGGTCCCGGCCACCAGGCTCCCGATGTCCAACTGCAGCACCCGTTTGTCCAGCAGCGGTTCGGGCACGTCCCCGCTGACGATGCGCTGGGCCAGTCCCTCCACGATGGCCGTTTTGCCTACACCCGGATCTCCGATCAGGGCCGGGTTGTTCTTGGTCCGTCGCGCCAGGATTTGGATGACGCGCTCAATTTCGTTTTGCCGTCCGATGACCGGGTCCAGTTTGCCTGCATCGGCCAGGGCGGTCAGGTCTGTGCCCAGCTGGTCCATGGTCGGGGTTGCGCTCCGTTCCCGGACGCCGGCGTGGACGGGGGCTTCTTCCAGGAACTTGGAGACCTGCTCCCGCACTCGGTCCGGAGGTGCGCCCAGGCGGCGCAGGACGTCCACCGCTACTCCTTCGCCTTCGCGGACCAGGCCCAGCAGCAGGTGTTCTGTGCCGATGTAGTGGTGGTGCAGACTGCGGGCTTCTTCTACGGCCAGCTCAATGACCCGTTTGGTACGGGGGGTAAGGGTGGGCTGAGAGTAGACCGGACGGGGACCTCGCCCGACGGTCCGTTCTACCGCTTCCCGTACCTGCTCCGGAGTGATGTCCAGACTTTTGAGCACACGCATTGCCACGCCGCCTTCTTCGGCCACCAGGCCCAGGAGGATGTGCTCGGTGCCGATGTAACGATGGTTCAAGCGGCGGGCTTCTTCCCCTGCTTTGGTCAGTACCCGTCTAGCCCGTTTGGTAAAACGATCCAGGTTTGCTGCCACGTTTCACCCTCTTCCTCGAAAATAAACTCCCAATTTCTCTTCTTCTCTTCGCCTTTGTGGTTCGAATCTTGGAACCGCCAAGACGCCAAGGGCGCGAAGGTTTTTTGCGCCTTTGCGGTTCGAATCTCCGGAACCGCCAAAGCGGGTCGTCCACGAATTGAGCGCGAGTGCGCAAATGGGCCGACCCATTTGTATTATATCCCTCTTTGGGGCTAGAGTGGGTAAGCCGTGTCACATAACCGCGCCTTTTAGGAAAGGTCATCCTCGTATTCAAAGTCGGATTCGGATCCGCCCAGTTCTGCCCGCCAGTCCTGGTCGGCGTATTCGGGATCGGCCACACGCCGCAAGCTCAGCCCCATCCGGCGGCGTTCGGCGTCAATGCGAATGATGCGCATAACGTGCTTTTCCCCTTCCCGAACGACCTCTTTGGGGTGGCCGACCCGTCCGTCGCTCAGTTCGGAGATATGGATCAACCCTTCAATTTCGTCGTTGATCAGGGCAAAGGCGCCGAAATTCACCAAGCGGGTGATGGTTCCTTCCACCAACTGGCCGACATAGTAGCGGCTTTCCACGGTGGACCACGGCTCCGGTTCCAGGCGTTTGAGGCTGAGGGCGATGCGTTTGCTCTCCGGGTCCACGTTGAGGACGTACACGTCCACTTCCTGGCCGACTTGGAGGATGTCGCGGGGTTTGACGGAGCGGTTCCAGGAAAGTTCGGAAAGGTGGATCAGGCCGTCGGCCCCGCCCAAGTCCACAAAAGCCCCGAAATCTGTCAGGCTGCTGACAACTCCCCGGCGCACTTCGCCCACGCGCAGCTCGGATAGCAGTTTCTCCTTTTGCGATTCCCGTTGTATGCGCACCGCTGCTCGTTCGGAAAAGATCAGGCGTTTGCGGCGGCGATTGATCTCAATGATCTTGACCAGAATGGGGGTTCCGACCAGGGGTGACCAGCGTTCCTCCGGTCGTTGGTCGTTGCGGCCTTGATGTTGGGCGGTGAGCTGGGAGGCGGGGACAAAGCCGCGCAGCCGTCCTAGCCGCACGATCAGGCCGCCCTTGTTGAACCCGGCGACCTGGGTTTCCAGCAATTCGCCCGATTCGAACATCTCTTGGGCACGAAGCCAATCCCTTTCTTCCTCTGCCCGCCGGATGGAGAGGATGATGTTGCCTTCTTGGTCTTCGGCGTTGACAACGTAAACGGAGATGGTGTCTCCGACTTTGAGGTTTTCCAGCCCCTGACGCCCTAGCCGTTCCAACTCCTTGCTGGGGACCACTCCTTCCGACTTGGCCCCCACGTCCACCAAGACTTCGGTGGGCGTTACGCTGACGATCATGCCCTCGACGATGTCACCCTGCTTGAGCCTGCGGACGCTGAACTCTTCCGCCAGCAGAGCACTCATGGGATGTTCTTCGGGTGATGGTGTGTCCCCCCCTCCTGCCATTAGGTCTCCGGTGTTTTGCTTCTCCTCCATAAAACTGGATACTCCCCCTGCAAAGTTTTGGGCCCCACAGGCGGCGTGAGGTACGGTCCTTGAGCCGCGCTGTTACGGCCCATTATACCCTCTTTTCAGATAAAAGGCAAACAGGCTTGGGAAAGGAATCTCGTCTCTCGCCGGCCGGGCTTTCGGAATGGCGTATATGGTTTGTGTCCCCGACCAGATGATGGTATAATGCTTTCCCTAGCAGGCGGGCCGGAGACCGGTTTTGGGGGGTGATAAGGAGGTCCCGATGTTTGATTTCAGCCTGGAAACGCTGAATTGTGTGTATTTTGGTCTGTTCCTCGTTGGTGTGGGGTATGCTCTGTTTATCGTCATTACCGGCGGCCTGTCGGATATTCACCTGCCCGATGTAGATGTGGACATTCCCCATGTGGACCTTCCCGGCGACGTGGACATCCCCGGAGTGGACATTCATATCGGCGATGCGGGAGGGGCGGGGGGTGGCATAGACGCTCCGGACGTTTCCCTCTCTCCCCTGAGTCCCATCACCGTGGCAACCTTTGTCACCACTTTCGGCGGGGTGGGGGTACTGACCCTGCAGCTGTTCAATTTAGACCCTCGTCTTAGTTTGCTCCTATCCACCGTCGGCGGCTTGGCTGCTGCCGGTCTGATGTATGGCGTGGTCAGCCAGTTCTTTGTCCGTTCCCAGGCTTCCAGTGAGATCCGTCAGAACGAGCTGATAGGGATACAAGGGGAGATCACCGTGCCCATCGGTGAGGATGCGCCGGGGCAGGTGACGTATATCACCCGCAGTGGGAGGATGAGTTCCATGGCCCGTTCGGTGGACGGACGGCCCATCCCACGCGGGCAATTGGTGACAATCGTGCGGACCGTCGGTCCCCAGGTGCTGGTCAAACCATTGGAGGAAACGTGAGCAGGCTCGGCCTGTGTGGCAGGCGATTTCGGCGACCCTGCGGCGGGATGACGCCGAGAACAAAGGGTGATGAGCGGTTAATCAGAAAGGAGGGGGTATGCCCTGGCAAGCGATCCTGATCGCCGTCGGAATCCTGTTTGTGTTTTTCGTAGGCTTTGGCTTTTACGCCAGCCGCTACAAAAAGGTCGGTCCTAACCAGGTCCTCGTCGTTTCGGGCCGTAGGCGGACCGTCGTCAATCCCGTCACCGGTCAGAAGGAGACGGTCGGTTTCCGCGTGGTCAAAGGCGGTGGTACGTTTATCATCCCCGTCCTGGAGCGGGTGGATGTGCTCTCAATGGAGATCTTGACCATTGAGATCGCCGTCCAGAACGTGTACACCGTAGAAGGTGTGCCCGTCCACGTGGACGCCGTGGCCCAGATCAAGATTCGGGGTGATGACGCTTCCATCTACACCGCCGCCGAGCAGTTCTTGTCCAAAGGCCCGGAGGGGATCATCCATGTAGCCCATGAAACGCTGGCCGGTCACCTGCGGGCCATCCTGGGAATGCTGACCGTTGAGGAGATCTACAAGGACCGGGATGCCTTTGCCCAGAAGGTGTTGGAGGTTTCGGGTACCGACCTGGCCAATATGGGATTGGAGATCGTCTCCTTTGTCATCAAGGACATCCGTGATGACAAGGAATATCTGGAAAGCCTGGGGCGGACCCGTACCGCCGAGGTCAAGCGCGACGCCATCAAGGGCGAGGCGGAAGCCCAGCGCGACGCCACCATTGCCCAGGCACAGGCTGCCCGTGATGCGACCATTCAATCGGCCAGGGCACGCCAGGAAGGGGAGACGGCCAAATACGAGGCCAACACCAAGATCGCCGAGGCGGAGAAAAAGTACCGCGTTGAGAAGGCCCATTATGACCAGGAGGCCAACCGCGAGGAGGTCAAGGCCGAGCTGGCGCGCACCTTGCAGGAAAAGATCACCCAGCAGGAGATCATGGCCCAAGAGGTGCAGATCCAGGTTGTGGCCAAGCAGAAACAGATTGAAGTGCAGGAGCAGGAGGTCCTGCGCAAGGCCAAAGAGCTGGAAGCCACCGTCAAAGAGCCTGCCGAGGCCGAGCGGTTCCGCATAGAAACGTTGGCCAATGCCAAAAAGTACCAGATCGAGACCGAGGCGGCCGGCGAGGCGGCTGCCACCCGCCTGCGTGGCGAAGGCGAGGCCGACGCCGTCAGGGCCAAAGGTCTGGCCCAAGCCGAGGTGATCCGCCAGCAGGGATTGGCCGAGGCGGAGGCCATGGAGAAAAAGGCCGAAGCCTGGAAGCAGTACAACCAGGCGGCCATCATCCAGCAGCTCATCGAAGCCTTGCCCAAAGTGGCGGCGGCCATTGCCCAGCCACTGGCCCAGACCGACCGCATCGTGATCATCAACAGCGGCGACGGCAACGAGGGCGCATCCAAGATCACCGGCGACATTACCAACATCGTCGCCCAGGTTCCTGCCACCCTGGAGGCTTTGACCGGCGTGGACCTGAGCGAGGCGATACAATCGCTTCCGGGCTTTCAGCAGAAGGAGGAAGGGGATTGACCGGCGGCTCACCGCCAAGGATGAAAATCCCCGGCGGCTCGCGCCGGAGGCGGTGGCGACTCAAGTCGCTCCTTTTGGGCCTGCGGCCGGGCGTCCGCCTACGCGGACGCTCCCGCTTCCTTCCGCCCGCGCAGGCGGGCGGTCGGCCAACGGCCCGCCAGGGGCGGTTTCAACCGCTATTTTCGAGGAAGCGGACCGATCCCCGGCTCACCGCCAAGGATGAAAATCTCGGCGGTTCGCGCCGGAGGCGGTGGCGACTCCGGTCGCTCCTTTTGGGCCTGGGACCGGGCGTCCGCCTACGCGGACGCTCCCGCTTCCTTCCGCCCGCGCAGGCGGGCGGTCGGCCAACGGCCCGCCAGGGGCGGTTTCAACCGCTATTTTCTCACGTCGCCCCTTGGGGGCCTATGGCCGGGCTTCCACCCGCATAGGCGCGGTCCGTCTGCGCCGGCCGCAGACGTGCATTCGCGCCCAATTCATGGATGACTTGTGCCGAGAAGTTTATTTTCAGAAAATCATGCTTCGGAGAGAGGCCATGACACATTTGGACCTGATGAAAACGTTGCATATCCCCGCCCAGACCAAGATCGTCCACCTGGTCATGGACGGGCTGGGCGGGCTGCCCCGTCCCGAGGACGGCAAGACCGAGCTGGAAGCGGCCCGCACGCCGAACCTGGACGAACTGGCCGCCCGTTCTCAGCTGGGGTTGGCCGTGCCGGTGGCCCCCGGCGTCACTCCCGGTAGCGGTCCGGCGCACCTGGCCCTTTTTGGCTATGACCCGCTGCGCTACGACGTGGGCCGGGGGGTGCTTTCGGCATTGGGCATCGGCTTTGACCTGCAACCCCAGGATGTAGCCGCCCGTGGCAACTTTTGTAGTGTGGACGCCCAGGGCAACATCACCGACCGGCGGGCAGGCCGCATCCCCACCGAGACCAACGAGAAACTGGTAGCCCTCCTGCGCGACATCCAACTGCCGGGCGTGCAGGTTTTTGTGGAGACGGTCAAAGAGTACCGCTTTGTCCTGGTCCTGCGCCCCACCGAAGGTCAATCGCTGGGGGCCAACATCGCCGACACCGACCCCCAGCGAACCGGCGTGCCACCCTTGCCCGCCCGCGCCCTAGATGCGGACTCGGAGGCGACGGCGGCCCTGGTCAACGACTGGATCGCCCAGGCCCGCCGCATCCTGCAAGACCACCATCCCGCCAATGCCCTGACACTGCGCGGCTTTGCCCAAGATCCCGGCCTGCCGCCCTTTGCCGAGATCTTTGGCCTGCGGGCGGGGGCCATCGCCACCTACCCCATGTACAAAGGCGTGGCCCGCCTGGTGGGGATGGAGGTGCTGCCGGTGGACGGCGAAACCCTGGAAGACGAGCTGGAGACGCTGCGTCGCCATTGGGCAGACTTTGATTACTTTTTCTTCCATGTGAAAAAGACCGATTCGGCGGGCGAAGACGGCGACTTTGTCCGCAAGATGGAGGTCATTGAACATGTAGACGCAGTGGTCGTCCCCGCCATCCTGGAACTGGACCCCGACGTGCTCATCGTCACCGGCGACCATTCAACCCCCGCCTTGCTCAAGAGCCATTCCTGGCATCCCGTGCCTACCTTGCTGTGGAGCCGCTTTAATCGGCCCGACGGGATCGCGATCTTTAACGAGCGGGTGTGCGGACGGGGCAGCCTGGGTGTTTTTCCTGCCACTGCCGAGTTGCCCCTGGCCCTGGGCCATGCCCGACGGCTGACCAAGTACGGCGCGTAGGGCACAGGGCCTTGCGTCATTCCGAAAGCAACGATGCGATTACAGGGCGATCAAGACCTCGCCGCCGGGACCGTTCAAGCTTTCCGGGAAGCGTTCGGTGCGCCGCCCCAGGGCCTGTTCCGCGCTCCGGGGCGGGTCAATCTTCTGGGTGAGCACACCGACTACAACGACGGGTTTGTGCTCCCGGCGGCCATTGACCGGGCGGTGTGGCTGGCCGCTTCCCTCCGCCGCGACCGTCAGGTGCGCGTCCTGGCCCTGACGCTGGAGCGGGAGGATACCTTTTCCCTCGAGGGGCTGCAACCGGCGGAACCGATCCGCTGGACCAACTATATCCGGGGGGTGCTGGCCTTGCTGGAACGGGCCGGGTACTCCTTGCCCGGCCTGAACCTGGTCTATGCCGGGGATGTGCCCATCGGCGCGGGGCTGGGTTCCTCGGCGGCGGTGGAGGTGGCCGTGGCGACGGCGGTCCGCCATCTGTGCGATCTGCCCCTTTCGGACCTAGAATTGGCCCGCATCTGCCGGCAGGCCGAGCACGAATTCACGGGGACCGCTTGCGGCATCATGGACCCCCTCATCTCCCTGTGCGGCCGGGCGGACCACGCGCTGCTCCTGGACTGTCGCCATTTGACCTGGGAAGCGGTTCCCATCCCGCCCGACGTGGACCTGGTCGTTTGCGATACCGGCAAGCGGCATACGTTGGCCCATTCGGCCTACAATGAACGGCGGGCCGAGTGTGAGGAGGCTGCCCGGCGGTTGGGCGTTCCTGCCCTGCGTGACCTGGACGGGCCGACCTGTGAGGCCCAGGCCGACCGCCTGCCCCTCACCCTGGCCCATCGCTGCCGCCATGTCGTCTATGAGAATGAGCGCACCCTGCGGGCGGCCCAGGCTCTGCGGGATGGCGACCTGGCCCTCTTTGGGCGGCTGATGAACGAATCCCACACCAGCTTACGCGATCTGTACCGGGTCAGCTGCGACGAATTGGACCTGATGGCCGCCTTGGCCCAGTCGCAGCGAGGCTGTTGGGGAGCGCGGATGACCGGCGGAGGGTTCGGCGGCTGCGTTATCGCCCTGGTCCAAAAAGAAGCAACCCCGGCCTTTGTCCGGCAGGTGGCAACCCTGTACGAACGCCAGGCGTTGCGCCGCCCAACCCTCTACGTCTGTCGGGCGACGGAGGGGGCGGGCGTGGTTTGATGGTTTGAACCGCCAAGGGCGCGAAGGAAAGAAAAAAAGCCTTTGCGGTTCCGAAAAGATCGCAGGGAAAAAGGGGAAACCCCTCACGCCCTTGTTTATGAGATCGGCGATGCAGAACTACCAGTTACGCCAACGGGATTATCTTTTGGAGATCAGCCGGGCCATGACCTCCCGGCTGGACTTGGAATCGCTCCTGAGGTTGACTCTCACCAAGGCGGTGGAACTGCTGCGGGGGCAGGTGGGCCTCATCGTCCTGCGCGACCGGGATGGGGTGCTGCGGGTGCGGGCTAGCTACGGCCTCTCGCAAAGGCTGCTCCGCTTTTTCCAACCGCTGTGGGAGGACTTGCCGGGGTTGCGGGGGCTGACCGGTTCCCTGGCCCGCTGGACCATCCCCGACCTGCAGATGCGTCTGGCGATGGTGTCCGCCGCCGCCGGGCTGGCCTTGCACCAGGTAGTGGCCCTGCCTTTGGTCATTGAGGAGCGGCTGCTGGGCGTCATCTATATCTTTCGCTCCGGCGGCAGTGCCTTTTCCCCCGATGAGCGGGCCTTGCTGGCCGCCTTTGCCGACCAGGCGGCCATTGCCGTCCGCAACGCCGAACTCTACCAACAGGTCAAAGAAGAGCGGGAATCGTTGCGGGCCGTCATCGAAAACAGCGCAGAAGGGATCGCCATCCTGGATGCTGCCGGGCGGGTACAGATGTTCAACCGCGCCCTGGCCCACATGACCGGCTGGGAGGCGGAGGAGGCCCTGGGGCGGCCCGCCACCGAGGTGTTGGTCCTCCACGACCGCCAGGGCAGGGAGGTTTCCCTGCCCTGGCCGCCGCGCCGCCGGACTTCTGCCGCCGAGGGCCGCGCCTATGTGGAAGGAACCGTTGCCCGCCGCGGTGGGCCGCCCGTGGCCGTGGGCGTGACCATGACGCCCCTCTATGACCATGCCGGGAACCTGAGCCGCATCATCCTCAACGTCATGGACATCACCCGCTTCCGCCAGGCCGAAGAACTCAAATCCACCTTCATCTCTGCCGTTTCTCACGAGCTGAAAACGCCGGTGGCCCTCATCAAAGGCTATGCAGAAACCCTGCGCCGCGAGGATGCCAACTGGGACCGGGAGACGATCAACGAGGGCCTAGATGTCATTGCCGAGGAGGCCGACCACCTGACTCACCTGATCGATAGCCTCCTAGAGGCAAGCCGCATCCAAGCAGGCGGTTTCAAGCTCCAACCGACCGACGTAGACCTGCCCCGCCTGGCCGAAAAGATCGTGGAGCGGTTTCGCACCCAAACCGACATCCACACCTTTGAGCTGGACTTTCCGCCCGACTTTCCCCTGGTGTGGGGCGATCCGGAACGGCTGCGGGAGGTGCTGACCAACCTGGTGAGCAACGCCGTCAAATACTCGCCCCAGGGCGGGACCATCTGGATCGGCGGGCGGCCGGACCGGCAAGGCGTCACCGTCTATGTGGCCGATCAGGGCATCGGCATTCCGCCGGAGGAGCAGGAGCGCATTTTTGAGCGGTTCTATCGGGTGGATAGGGGGACGCGTCGGATTGAGGGGACGGGGCTGGGGCTGTATCTGGTCAAGGCCATCGTTGAAGCCCACGGCGGCAAGGTCTGGGTGGAGAGCGCGCCGGGGCGGGGTTCAATTTTTATCTTTACCCTGCCGCACAAATAGCCACCTGTCGGATTTTCTGAGGAGGGATGATGGTTTCGCCGACGGAACGGTTGATTCTCATTGTGGACGATGATGAACGCATGAGACGGTTCGTGCGCATGAACCTGGAGCTGGAAGGCTATATGGTGACCGAGGCGGGCAACGGTCTGGAGGCCCTGGATAAGGTCCGTGACGAACTACCCGACCTGATCTTGCTGGATGTGATGATGCCCAAGATGGACGGCTTTGAAACGTTGAAACGCATCCGCGAGATTTCCACGGTTCCGGTCATCATGCTGACCGTCAAGGGGGATGAGGAGGACCGCATCCGGGGGCTGGACCTGGGGGCCGATGATTACGTAACCAAACCCTTCAGTCCCCGTGAACTCTCCAGTCGCGTGCAAGCGGTGTTGCGCCGGGCCGAAATGCCAACCCCCGTGGGCAAGACGGTGATCCGCATTGACGACCGCTTGCAGGTGGATTTTCGTCGCCGGGAGGTGATTGTGGACGGCAAGCGGATCAGCCTGCGCCCGACCGAGTATCGCTTGCTCTACCACTTGGTCAACAACGCCGGCTGGGTGATGACTCATTCCATGCTCCTTTCTAAGGTGTGGGGCTATGGCTATCGGGATGAAACGGGGTTGCTGCGGCTCTACATCACTTACCTGCGCAAAAAGATCGAACCGGACCCCAGCAACCCGCGCTACATCCTCACCGAGCGGGGGGTCGGTTACCGCTTTGTGGACTTTCGGAAGCAGGGGACATAGCCCTGCCGCCGCTTGCCAAATCGGGCGGGTGGTGGTACAATGGGGGTGGTCGTGGGCCGTTAGCTCAGCCTGGTAGAGCAGCTGCCTTTTAAGCAGCGGGTCGCAGGTTCGAATCCTGCACGGCTCATCACCCAACGCCCGCGGGGGAACCCACGGGCGTTTTCTGTTACATACGCCCGGAGCACCCGGATTCCTTCCCAAGCGGCGTGGGCATCGTTTGCAGCGTCGTCGGCGTTGCTTGGGAATCGGATCCTCAGGGAGTGAATGGGCCGGCGGATGTTGCGTAATCTGTGGGAGGGGCAGCACTGCATTCAGCATCAGACCACACAGTTTGCAAAAATCTTGCGCTGCCGTCATGGATGACGAGCTTCGGTCCGCTCCTTCCGCGAATGCCTTGCTTCCGGAGCAAATCTCAAAGGAGCGCACCCGGTCTTTAGCATTCGCTTATGCCCAGTTGCCAAAGCAAGACCTCATGGCAGTGCTTCAACTCCCCATGCATCTGTTGTGGGCTGGGACCAGTGCGCCCCGGCGCCGAATCTGGCGGGCCACTTCAAAGTGGGCTGGGCATTGACGACAGAACAACCCTTGGGTATCTTGAACGGCCTCCTTTAGCCGGGTTTTGGCAACCGTAGCATACAGAGACCGCTCCATCTCCAATTTCCACCGACTTTTATACACTACCGCTCCTCAACTCGGTTTGACCGGAAACCTCTTTGCGTCTATAATAGGCCATGTCTAAGACACAGTCTATTATGCCTGCCGAGAGGGGGCGATCATGACCCATTTTGTCGGGCGTCGGCGCGAACTGGCCGAACTGGACGCCTTGCTGACCCAATCCATTCCCCAGTTCCTCATCCTCTATGGGCGGCGGCGGGTGGGCAAGACCACTCTGCTGCTCCACTGGGCGCAGCAGAGCGGTGTGCCTTTCATCTACTGGGTGGCCAACCGCCTGTCGCCCGCCCTGCAACTGCGCTCCTTCTCCCAGGCCCTCTACAACGCTGCCCACCCCGAATCCCCGGCGGACGCCGACTTTACCTACCCCTCCTGGGAGATGGCCCTGGCCCAGGTCGCCCAAGCGGCCGCCGACCGGCGGCTGATCCTCATCCTGGACGAGTTCCCCTATGTCGCCGAGGCGGAACCGGGGCTGCCCTCCGTCCTGCAAAACGCCTGGGACCACCATCTGAAGGATACGCAGATCTTTTTGGTTCTGGCCGGCAGTCATATCGGCATGATGACCGGGCTGCTGCGTTACCACGCCCCCCTCTATGGCCGCTTCACGGCCCGCCTGCACCTGGAACCCCTGCCCTTTGCCGCCATTGCCGATTTCCTGCCCCGCTATTCCACCGCCGAGCGGGTGGCCGTCTATGCCATCCTGGGCGGCATTCCCGCCTATCTGGAACGGTTCGACGATGCCCAAAGCCTGGCCGCCAATGTCAAGCGCCACATCTTTCGGCCCACGGGCATCTTTCGGGTGGATCCCTTGTTCCTGCTCCAGGACCAGGTCCGCGAGCCGCGCAACTATCTGAGCGTCCTCCACGCCATCGGCGGGGGAGCGCATACCCTGGGCGAGATCGCCGCCGCCAGCGGTCTGCCCAAACAGAACGCCAGCACCTACCTGGGGCGGCTGGCCGACCTGCACCTGGTCGAGCGGCGTACCCCGGTGACGCTGGCCCCCAAACGGCGCGCCCGCAGCCCCCTGGGGCGCTGGCATCTCCTGGATCCGTACCTCCGTTTCTATTTTCGCTTTGTCCTGCCCAACCAACGAGCGTTGGAGTTGGAGTTGATGGCTGCCGTCTGGGCCGATGTGCGGCAGCAGTTGCGGGCCTTTGTGGGGCAGACCGCCTTCGAGGAGTTGAGCCGGGAGTGGGTGTTGGTCCAGGCCCGCCGGGGCAGGCTGCCCTTTGCGCCCGAAGATGTGGGGTCCCACTGGGCGGCCGATGTCCGGGTGGATGTGGCGGCCATCAGTTGGCGGGAGAAGGCGATTCTGCTGGGGGAATGCAAATGGGGGACGGCGGCGGTGGGCCGGGCCGTGGTGCGCGAACTGGTGGAAACCAAGACGCCCAAAGTGCTGGCCGCCCTGCCCGATGGCGGGGAGGGCTGGCGCGTCCACTATGCCTTCTTTGCCCGCGCCGGGTTCACCGAGGCGGCCCGGGCCGAGGCCCGGTCGGTCGGGGCGCGGCTGGTGGACCTGGCGACGCTGGACGCCGACCTGCGGGACGCGCCGTGATCAACCGCCGGGGCGTGAAAGTGGATTAGAGGCTTCAGCCGGACCAAAGGAGGGATAGCCCATGCCCAACGAAGAGCCAAGATACAACATCGCTGCCATCCGCGAACTGCTCCTGGAGGCGTTCACCGCCGAGGAACTGCGCCGCCTCTTCCTCTACACCGCCAACCCCGCCCTCCGCCCCCTGACCCAGGAGTTTAGCCCCCGTGACGGCCTGGCGGCGATGGTAGATAGAACGATCACCTTTTGCCAAACCCGCGCCCTGTTGCCCGACCTGCTGCATGAGGTAGAAAGAGAACGCCCCCGCCAATACGCCCGCTTTGCCGACCGCCTATCCGCCCCCGCGTCCACCCCTTCGCCGCCGCCGAGCGCGGCATCGGGCGGCGCGACCTACCACATCCACATCAACGAGGGCCAGGGCATCGCCATCGGCGACGGAGCGCAGGTCATCAACGGAGGAGAGGGTTAGGTGACAGCAGAGAACAACACAGAACCCGGCAAATACACCGTCCATCTCGGTACAGGACAAGGCATCGCCATCGGCGACCACGCCCAGGTCATCCAATACCTGGTTCAGGGCATCCGCCGCCTGCCCACCGATTACGCCGCCCGCATCGCGCGATTCCTGGCCGAATACCTGGGCACGCCGGAGCGCCCTGTCCCTTTTGGCGGACGGGAGGCGGCCCTGAACCAACTGGACGCCTGGCGGGCCGACCCCGACGCGCCGCCCTACCTGCTCCTGGCCGCCCCCGCCGGGCGGGGCAAATCGGCCCTGCTGGTGCGCTGGTTGCAACGGGTGCAGGCCGCCGCCGACCCGCCGGCCATTGTCTTTTACCCCGTCAGCATCCGCTTCAACACCAACCTGGCCTCCACCGCCTTTGCCTCCCTGGCCGCCCGCCTGGCTCACCTCCACGGCGAGGAGGTGGAGGCGGCAGCCGGGCCGGCCATGTCCGCCGATCTGTGGCGGGGGGTGGTCGGCAGCTACCTGAACCGTCCCCTGCCCGATGGCCGCCCCCTGCTGCTGGTGCTGGACGGGGCCGACGAGGCCGCCGACTGGGAACCCGGCCCCGATCTCTTTCCCGCCGCGCCCCCGCCGGGGCTGCGGATCGTCGTCGCCGCCCGCTACCGGGCCGGGGAGACCGACGCGGGGGGCTGGCTGCGCACCCTGGGCTGGGAACGGCCCGACCTGGCCCGCACCCTGGACCTGGCCCCCCTGACCCGCCGGGGCGTGGCCGACGTGCTGACCCGCATGGGCTTTCCCCTGGATGTGTTGGGGGCGCGGGTGGACATTGTGGACGAGCTGCACCGCCTGAGCGGGGGCGATCCCCTCCTGGTGCGTCTCTATGTGGACGACCTGTGGGCGCGGGGGGAGGCGGCGGCCCGCTTGCAGCCGGAGGACCTGCGGGGCATCGAACCGGGCTACGAGGGCTATTTTGCCCGGTGGTGGGCCGACCAACGGAAACTGTGGGGCGACCGCGCCCCGCTGAAGGAACGGGCGGTGCAGACGGTGCTCAACCTGCTGGCCTGCGCCCTGGGGCCGCTCCTGGGCGAGGACCTGCTGGCCCTGGCAGAGCCGGAGGGGTTGACCACCTGGACGTTGGAGGAGGCGTTGCGCCCCCTGGCCCGTTTCGTCATCGGCGACGGGCGCAAGCAGGGCTACGCCTTCCAGCACCCCAAGCTGGGCGATTACTTTTACGGGCGGCTGACGCGGCGCGAGCGGCGGGCCTGGGAGGACCGCTTCCTGGCCTGGGGCCGGGAGACGCTGGAGGCGTTGGAGGCCGGGAGCCTGCCCCCCGCCGAGGCCCCGGCCTATGCCGTGCGGTACTACGGCGCGCACCTGCAACGGGCGGGGGCAGGGGCGGAGTTGCTGTACGCCCTGGTGAGCGAAGGGTGGCTGCGGGCCTGGGAGGCGTTGGAGGGGACCTACGCCGGGTTCCTGGCCGACGTGGAACGGGCCTGGGCGCGGGCCGAAGCGGAGGGCGACGTGGCGGTACAGGTGCGCTGCGCCCTGTGCCGGGCCAGCGTCGCCGCCCTGAGCGCCAACATCCCGCCGGAGCTGCTGGCGGCGGCGGTGGAGAAGGGGGTGCTGTTGCCCCAGGCGGGGTTGGCCTACGCCCGCCTGGCGCCGGAGCCGAGACAGCGGGCAGAGGCACTGGCGGGGCTAGCCCCCCATCTGCCGGAGCCACTGCGGGGGGAGGCCCTGCGGGAGGCGTTGGCGGCAGCGCGGGAGGACAAGTACCGGCAGGCGTATGCGCTGGCGGGACTGGCGCCCCATCTGCCGGAAGGGCTGTTGCGGGAGGCGTTGGCGGCGGCGCGGGAGATTAGGTGGCCGAGGGACCGGGCGAAGGCGCTGGCGGGACTGGCACCCCATCTGCCGGAAGGGCTGTTGCGGGAGG
>Ga0256914_1000473_pt1 | contig 39934 bp, 32 predicted proteins | sample HulkmetaG_FD_191571 | JGI IMG/M metagenome (GOLD analysis project Ga0256914, IMG submission 191571) | Hydrothermal chimney microbial communities from Main Endeavour vent field at the Juan de Fuca Ridge, Pacific Ocean - Hulk | ecosystem: Environmental > Aquatic > Marine > Hydrothermal vents ... | reverse complement strand
AAGGGCAGCTGCTCGGCCAGCGCGCGTACGCCCGGCAGCCCCTTCTCGCGGGTGGATTTCAGCATCGCGGGCGAAGGATCGACGACCACCACCCGCACGCCCGTCGCAGCCAGATGTTGCGCCACTCGCCCCGTGCCGCCGCCGATATCCAACAGCAGGTCTCCTGACCGCGCGTCGAGATGCGCCAGTAATTGCTGATGACGCATGGATCCGAAGACCTTATCGTAGAAAGGTGCAATGAGATTGAAATGGCCGTGGCGGTTTCGGATTTTCATGGTTGTTTGGGGCTCACGGTTCGAGGTTCACAGTTCACTGTTTGCGGTTCTGGCAACCTGACACAAATCTCATGTCCACGCTTCCTGCCGATTGAAATCAGGGCTGAGGGCCTGCGGCCGCCTGTCGACCTGCGTCGACAGCGTCTTGGATGCCAGATGGCGACACAAATCAAGCAGAAAAAGCGTCCCCGAAGGGGGACGAGCGGCGCAGGCCATTCCCTTCCAATTCTCCTCCCCCCGCCCGTCTCGGAGCGGGGGAGGAAGCAAAGGAAGGGGGCTGCGCCCCAAGAACCGAATTCATTCGGCCAGTGACAGCAAACAAAGCCAATTTGTGTCAGGTAACTAGTTCACGGTTCACGGTTGCGTGTTCTAAAGTGAGCAGACCGCGTCGGGGTTGTGGCGAGGTTCGGGCAGTTTCCACACGCCCAGGATGAAGGCCAGCAGAGAGATGCCCGAGGCAATGGCGAACATCAGGGGATAAGAGAGCCAGGTGGAGAGAAATCCCACCAGCAGGGGAGCAAAGGCGATGGGAAGCAGCGCGGTGTTGCGCAGAGCCACGCACACCGGCCGGGTTGGCTCATCCGCCATCTCCAGGATGATATTGGCGAAGCCAACGCTGGTGCCGCTGATGGTGCTGCCCAGCAGAATGAAGACGCCGCCGTACAACCAGCCCAGCGACGCGGGCGTAAGCCAGGCCAACAGAGTGGCCAGCATCGCGGTAAGAGCGACGCCCACGATGACGCTGCGATTGCCGTGATGATCTGACAGCCAGGCCCAAAGGATGTTGGAAACGGCTGCGCCGCCCATCTGCAGCGAAAGATAAATGCCCACCGCGCCCAGAGGGATGCCCAGGTCCTGCTTGGCATGCACCACAAAGAAGGGGGCCACGGCCAGGGTCAGCATGATCATCGATTGCACCACCAGCAACCATTGCAGGCTGCGACTGCTCTTGAACAGCATCACCGCCGTGCCCCAGATGGCGTTGCGCTCGGGCAGCACCCGGCGTTCGGGTACGGGCGGCTCCTTGATCAAGGCAAAGCCGGTCAGCGCCACAGCCAGGGTGACTGCGCTGGCTCCCAAAATGATGGCGAAGTTGGTGGGGAAGGGGAATCGATGGGGATTGCCCAGCACCCATTTGACGAAATAGCCCGCCAGCACCGCCAGGGCGTAACCGATGAGCTGCTTGGAGCCGGAAAAGCGCCCGCGGCGTCGGGCCGGAATGGCCCGGGCGAAGATATCCGCATACACCACCGACCCCATGCCGCCCAAAAAGGAGAACGCCCCAAACAAGGTCAGCAAGGCGACCAGCACCAGGGTGGGATGGGTCAAGCCATATTCATAAACCAGCCAAGCCAGCAACCCAAAGGAGAGAAAGCGGAAGGTGATGATGCCCAGCAGCAGGGGCTTGCGCCGCTTCATCCCATCCACAATGTACGCGGTGTAGAGCTGGGGAATGACCTGCCCGATGCTTTGCAGGGTGGCCATCAGCCCCACCGCGCTGGCCGCGGGCGTGAGTGCGGCCACCAGGCTGGGGAAGACCGTGTGAATGCTGGAAAGCGCGGCCGACGCCTGGAAGAAGACGCCGTGGATCAACCCCGCGGCGAAATTCCGACGATAGTGGGGAGGCAATTGTTCGGGCGCCGGGGCGGATGCTGTGGACATGAGGATGCTCAGTGGTGCGCGTGCACCCGGCGAGGATTGTGTTTCACCTGCCCCGTCTTGATCTCTTCCAGCAGGTCGGCGATGTATTTGTGATCGGTCAGCGCCACCTGGATGCCCATGCTGTTCAGACGCTGCATCGCAGGCTGCCCCATGCCGCCGCCGATGAACACCTGGCAATCGCTCAGATAGTCGAACTTCGCCATGTGCGCGGGATTGCCGCCCATGCCGTGATGATGGTCATGGTCGTGATCATGGTGGTGGGCGTGATGGTGCTCATGCTCGCCCCCGTCGGGCAGCTCCCGCAGCTCTTGCTCGATGATCTCGCCGTTGTCGAGGGTGACGATAAGAAAAGCTCGGGCCTGTCCAAAATGTCGGGAAATGGTCTCGCCGTCGTCGGTGGGAATTGCGATTTTGGTAGTCATAATGAAACCTGTGAATGAAATCTGAGAAAATGGACAAAGAAACAGCTACGCTGGCGTACGCTGCGTAGCTGTCCTGATGTAGCACCCTCGGAGGGATTCGAACCCCCAACCCACAGTTCCGAAGACTGTTGCTCTGGCCATTGAGCTACGAGGGCTTGTATCTTCAAGTATAGAGACTGCTTGTCTATGTGTCAAGTTTATCGTGTGGAGCGGGTCCTTCCTCGCTGATACTAGAGGGGGCATCACTTGACCGACTCCAAAGAAATGGTCTTTGAGCTATGCCTAGGTGAAGCACCGGTCATAACGTTTGATGATGTTTTCCCATCTGTAGGACTTTGCGACGTGTTGGATGCTATTGCTTCTGATTTCGGTTGGATGGGTAATGGCCCAGCGCAATTTTCTGACGGCGTCATTGGTGTCGACATAAAAAATGTGCTCGTGCAGATGCCCTGCAAAGAGTTCCGGATAACTAAGGCGGTAGGGGAGAAGTGGGTGCGCCCCACAGTATACAGCCTCGAGTACGCTAATCCCGAAGAATTCATGCACAGCGGTACTGAGTACAACATCGGCCTGCCATAACAACCGGGCGTAATCACGCCGATCTTCAACAAAACCAAAGTGGATGATGCGATTTTTTAGCCGTTCCCGCGCTTGATCGAACTCAACGGGATGCTGGCGGTAGTTTTTTCCCACCAAAATGAGTTGAAAATCTAGTCCCTGACTATCCAATGCATACATGATTTGAAAAAACTCACCTGGGTTTTTGTCATATTCCCAGCGCTGGTTCCAGAGAATACGCAGGGGGCCATGTTTGCGTGTTCGAGGTTTAACAGAGTCGAATAGGTTTAGCTCCAGCCCCACAGGTAACACGTCACTTTTCTTCTTCAATTGTGGGATGAGCTCCAAGTGGTTATAATCAGGGAAATGTTTGAGTAGCCGGGGGAGTTCAGAAAAAAAAGCATTTCGGTGATAGTCGCTATTGAAATGAACTGCATCTGCTGTAATCATGCTGAGTGTGTTAATAATGCTGTAGGTCAGATCGCGCTTTACGCCAGGCTGTATGGGGTAGGTAAGCTGATTCTCATGGGCGTAAAGATGGATGGGGATTTTATTAAGCCATGGTCGAGCCAAGGCGATCAGGGCTGGTAGATTGACCATGTCGGTGGCTAAAATGGCGTCTGGAGGCCCTTCTTTCTCGACCTTCATTTTTATTTGCTGTGCCAATTCCAGGACGCCGCCTTGCATGCGCCACTTCCAGAATCGCCCGGGCATGGTGATCATGTGTACAGCATGGCGACTGTGTGTAGCAAAGCCCTCTGCCCATATGCGATGGGAACCTGTGTGGTAAGGTGAGATGACATAAATCCGCATAGCCAAATACTATCACAAAACACCAAGCAACTCATCTCTTATCAGTACCCCACGCCGGCTAAATGCAAAACTGCTAAGCTCATCAACAAAAACCCACTGACAATCATCCATCCCAGAACATTGCAAAACAGAACCATCAACACAAGATGCATGAAAAACATGAACTGTCGTTCGAAAATGAGAGAAAGTCTGTTGGAATTCAGCAAATTCTCCCGACACTGCCACATCAATCCCCAGAACACTTCTTAACTTGTACGCCAATGTCTGAGACAATCCCAATCCGGCTACCTGTTTCCAACCAGGGAATTCCCAAAGCCCCCCCAATAATCCAGATTCAGGACGTTTTAGGATGAGAAGTTGCTTGCGAGCTGCAGTACGCCATACGACTCCTACCGCCATCTCATAGTGAGGGGAACGCTTGCGGGGGGGGCGTACCGGACGTTGCGCTTGTGTCCCTAATATCTGGGCCTCACAAAACTTTGCAACCGGACAAGTATCGCAATTTGGGGATTTTGGTGTGCAAACAACTGAGCCCAATTCCATCATAGCTTGATTAAAGTCCCCAGGGCGGCTCACATCGAGTAAATATTCAGCTCTGCCCCAAAGATGTTGTTCGGTCTTGTGTTTGTCAATCCTAGCCTTAATGTTATCCAGTCGGGTCAAAACCCGCTTAATATTGCCATCTAGAACAGGCGCTGGTTGACCAAAGGCAATGGAGCGAATTGCTCCAGCAGTATATCGTCCCACGCCAGGCAACGCTAATAATGATTTCTCCTGTTGGGGGAGCTCTCCGCCATGAGACGACACGATAATTTGCGCCGATTGATGTAGATGATGGGCGCGCCGATAGTATCCTAGCCCCTCCCAGAACTTAAGAACGTCATCCGTCGTTGCTACTGCGAGCTCGTAGACTGAAGGAAAGCGTTCAACAAAGCGTAAGTAATACGGAATGACGGTAGTGGCCTGAGTTTGTTGCAACATCACCTCACTGACCCAAACGTGGTAAGGACTGGCCTCGTCTCGCCACGGGAATGGGCGTTTGTTTGTATCGTACCAAGCTAATAATGCTTCGCGAAATGCTTCTAAGTTTCCGATCATGACATGCCCGGAAGTACACCACAGCGCGCCAACAGCAGCGGCAATGCAAACATCAAGAGAATAAGAATAAAAAGCCATAAAGACATGCCCATGATTGTTGGCATCCTGCGTTTGCTTTTCTCTTGCCGAGGAGGAGGGAGAGGTGTTTGGCAACGCCAACACACTTTTTTGTCATCAGGGTTCCAGGTTCCACACTTAGGACATTCCATAATTTTCAGGCTGAATTGGACTTTTTCAGGCGAGCGACAAGGGCTGGGGGGACGCGTCCCCCTTGGGATAGGGTAGATAAGATCTCTTCAGGTGTAAGGGGGGGAAGCTCACGGCCTGATCCGGATTCGAGTTCGCTCGTAACGCCCGGGGGGAGGGGGGCCGTTCGCTCAACTAATAGCCGGTAACAATTTTCGGCGGTTTTGTATTGGTGGCAATACTTATCATCGCTGCACTTGTCGCGGCAGAAGCAAGGCTGCTCTTTATGATGCTGTGGAACAGACGTTGTCCCCACCAGCCAAGCGTCTGCGAGCGCCCGCGCAAAATCAACAGCATGAGACAAAATGGGATTATGTTGCACCGAAGCCAAAAGATGCCACTCCGGTTGAAAGGGACTAATCAACAAAACTCGTCCCTGCTCCATCGCCTGTTTCAATCTATCTGGCGGAGTATAAGCACCAAGCCCATAAGGAACAGCCAAGCCGAAAGGCATCTCCATCTTCAACAGCACTTTGGCCAACTGTGCATCATAACCCGTTCGAGCGACAAGCAGCGGTAGGGAGCCTTCTGTGGCCAGTTCTATAAGTGCTTCCTGCATCCACATGAGAGTGTGAGCTTCGGGTGTTGTATCGGCCACAGGCAAAATTTTTGGCAACTCCAACAGAGTGTTTTCACCTCGCAAAAATAATAAGAGAGGTCGCCGCTCTGCTGGCAGAAAACGTATTAAAGAAGGAGGGTATTCAGGCTGATTTAGTCGAACGGTGATGAGTCCTCGCTCACGTTCATCCTTGAATTTCGCCACGAGTTGAGGCCATTTGGCTTGTGCAGAACGTATGATACGGAATTCGTCAGCAGTCAGCGAGAGCTGTTGGGCAAAAATATCAGGGCCAGCTTTCCAGAACAACGATAATGCGTTGCTTTGCGCCCCTTGCAGGATAATTTCGCGGGCACGACGACGGCTAAACTCAGATTCGAACAAAAGCCAACGCCAAATATCCGTTTCAAGGTATGCGTTCGGAGAGTGCTCTTCCATAGGCCAAGTATATCACCATTTCGTCAATCTGCTAAGGTCAGCTTCGCCCGAGAAGGTCGTAACTTAGGTGTCCGTGCAAAACATACAATTGGCTAGCTGTCTCATCAGGGCAGAATGACATCGGCAGGCATGCCAGGCTTGAGCACACCATCAGTGTTATCCAACCACAGCTTAAAGAGAAAGACCATATCTCCACGATCGTCCGGGTTGAGAACATTGTTGGGACGAAACTGCGCTTCCGAAGCGATGAAAAAGACTTCCCCCTCGAAGCGTTGGTCTGGGATAGCAATTACCTCGACAGGGAAACGAGCGCCCAGGCTAACCGTATGCAGGTCTTCCTGGGGCACATATGCCCAAACCTCCATTCGCGATGTATCAGCAATACGAAGCAATGGCTTGCCAGCCTGCACAACCTCACCACTCTTTATCATTTGCGCCTGAATGCGTCCCGCAATGGGCGACGTGATCAGAAGCCTATCTTCTTGCCAACGAGCAATGGCCAGCGCAGCTTCTGCTTTTTGTATGCTGGCCTCAGCCAAGGCAACTTCTTCGGGGGAAGGGGGAGCTGTGCTGGCATTACGTTCCGCCTCTGCCACCTTTAGGGCCGCCCTGGCTAGAGATACCTGATCTTCGGCCCGATGGACATTGACAATCAAAGTAAGAGGCTTGCTACGCACCTCTTTTAGCAGCGAAAGGGTCATGTAGAGACCATCAAGGCGGGATTGGGCTGCTTTCAAGATCTCCTCAGCGGCCAATTTCTGCTCCTCAAGCATCCTCGTCTTGAACTGCCCTTCACGTGAACCATTAGTCGTTGCATCATCGATCAGCACTTGAGCCTGTGAGAGGCTTGCTTTCGCTGCTTCGACATTCGCCTTTGCTGCGGGGATCAGAGCAGCTGTTTGGCTGATCTGATTGGTTATGGCCACTGGTTTTTCATACATCACCTGAGCTTGTTGAAGAGAGCGCTTGGCGTTTCGGAGATTGGTTTTCGCAGCAGAAACTTTACGCTCGGCTATGGTGATGATTGTTTTACTTGGGGGGGCTGCGACAGCATCCCTTGCTGCGCGCGCTGCTTCGACCGCCTCTAGTGCGGCAATACTCTGAGCGCGAACGTCTGTGTCATCTAGCTGCACAACAGGTTGCCCACGCGCAACTAAATCGCCTTCAGCAACCAAAACCTCAGTGGCTCGACCATCGATTTCACTGGCCACATGAATAATGCTGGCTTCCAACGTACCATAGAGTCGTGTTTCATGTGGCTTTGGTGTTTGCCCACGCACCCGTTCAAGCTGTACAAGTGGGGTGATTGGAAGTCCGGCTTGTTTCCATGTGCGCTCGAAAGTAGCGGGCGCAAGCCAAAAAGCAAAGGCGCCAAAGATGACTACGGCGATAATGATGGTGAATAAGGAAGAGAAAATCTTTTTCATAATCCATCGATTTAATGTTGGATGAGAATATCAGCGGGTAGCCCAGGGCGCAGAAGATTGTCGGGTTGGAGAACTTGCAGTGTAATTGCGTAGACCACAGCAGCCCGCTCCGCAACATTTTGCGATTGACGCATGGTGAACTCAGGTGTGTCCGAAATGCTTATTACGCGGGCATCATAAGTTGTTTTGTTATTAGTATCCACGGTCAATGGGTATTGGTCTCCAATGTGAATAAGATCGATCATACCTGCAGGAACATATATCGTAATGGTAAGTTGATTTAGCAGCGCGATGTTCAGTAACCGTTGCCCAGGACCAACCACCTCACCTTCATGGAAAAATTGGGCGCTAATCACGCCACTTTTTGGAGCCTTGATGATGGTTTTATTCACTCTCACCGCCAAAGCATCACGCACGGCCCGCTCACGTTGTACATCGGCCTCGGCAGCTGCAATCTGCTCCTTGGTCGGACCAGTTCTTACAGCATCCATAGCAGCTTGCGCCTGTTTAACAGCCTCATGAGCCTGGTCGCGTTCGTTTTCCGCCGCAACCACCTGCATTTCCGCCTCCTGTCTATTGTCACGTTGGGCAAGAAGATTGTCCAAAGCTACCTTAGCTTGTTGTGCCGCTCCGTCAGCTTGTGCCGCCTTTTGCCAGGCCTGCCAAGCTCTATGCCCGGCCAAATTCCATTGTAAATTTGCTTGATAACGTTTTTCGGGAGGCGCTTCCACAGTGACAATACTGCCATCGGGCAAAGTTACTTTTCTTCCTTGGGACAAATCCCGTACGATTTCTCCCCACATCTCAGCCTCGATGTCCGCTGCTCGCGCCTGATATTTCGCAGCTAAAGCATAGCTGCGTGACTCGTTAACTGTGGCCTTAGCCTGAGCGATTTTAATATCAAGTTCCTGTGGATTATCTCGCAGTAAAATGGCGTCTTGCAGAGAACGTTCTGCGATCTGTTCCGCCGTGACGGCTTGCTCCAGACGCGCCTGAGCTAAAGCAACGTCTACATCGCGCACAGAAGCCATGAGCCCAGCCAACTTCGCCTCTGCCGCTGCCACATCAGCGTCAGCTTGAGTGAGCTGCAATTGGATCAAACTGTCGTCTATGCGGGCGAGGACCTGCCCTTCCTTGACGGTGTCGCCTTCGCTCACCGAAAATTCAATGATTCGCCCCCCAATTTCCGGAGCAACCACCAGCTCCTCATTTTCAAGAAAACCAGTGAACCGATCGACAGAAGCTGCTTTCCCATGAGCGTCAACAGTGCAAGCGGCAATGGACAGGGATAAGGTGAGCATGGTTATTGGTATGATTATGTTGCGCATGGATTATCCACTCCTGATATTGGCGATAAACACATCCTCCAACGAGGGGGGGATGACGCGTATTGTGCGGGGTTCAGCGCCAGCGTTCTTGAGCAGTTTTTCTAAAGCTGGGATATTAGAAGCCATCGCAGGGCCTGCCGCATGTATCCTTTTGCCATAAAGCGCGACATCTGGCACACCAGCATTTCGCAAGGCGCGGATGCCAATTTGTGGGAGATTACAAATGATTTCGACCACCTGACCTTGCATTCTCTCCTTCTTTATGGCACTAGGTGGGCCTGTGGCAATAATTTTACCCTGATGTATGAATGCCAGACGGTGACACTGCTCTGCCTCATCCATGTAATGTGTGGACACGAAAATCGTCGTCTTTTGCGCGGCTAAAGAGTATAACAAACGCCAAAAATTCCGACGGCTCACTGGATCCACACCAGCGGTTGGTTCATCCAGAAAAAGCAATTGCGGTCGGTGCAAGATGGCAGCAGCTAGCGCTAAACGTTGTTGCCATCCGCCAGCAAGATTTGCCGTCAGGCGATACCGTTGCTGGCCGAGACCAATAATATCGCACACTTCATCCTTACGTCGCGCCAACTCACGGCCATGTAAACCATAGGAGCGCCCATAGAACGTCAGATTCTCATCAGCAGTAAGATCTGGATAAAGGCTAAATTTCTGACTCATGTAACCGACATGCCGAGAAATAGCCTCAGGTTCTTTTGTGATGTCGATGTTGAGGACTCGCGCGTCCCCCTCGGTCGGAGAAATGAGACCTAGCAACATCCGAATCGTAGTTGTTTTGCCTGAACCATTGGGGCCCAGAAATCCAAAAATTTCTCCCACCGCGACTGAAAAATCAATGTGATCAACAGCGACGAAACCACCGAACTTCTTTGTCAGCCCGCGTACTTCTACGGCGTAGTGGATCATCATCTCGTTCATACATTTGCCTCCATCCGGGCCTGGCGAATGAGATGGATGAACGCATCCTCTAGTCGCGGCTCATCCTTGTAAAGCATATGCACAGGAATGTTGGCATCGCTCAATAATGCTTCCAGCTGATCTTCAGAGGCAGTTTCGGAGACAAAAACATGCAGTCGATCGCCATAGATTTGATGGGTGATATAACCTGAGAGTTTGGGTAGTACTTCTTCTGTTTTTGCGAGCTCGGGCGTATAAAGCACCAACATCTCGCCAGGAGCCATTAAACGCAATGCCTCTGGTTCTCCCTGTTGAATCAGGCAACCGCGAAACATGAGTCCCACGCGGTTGCAGCGCTCAGCTTCATCCATGTAAGATGTGGTGATAAGGATCGTCACACTCTCCAAATGGAGTTCGCTCAGAATGTCCCAGAATTCTCGACGGCTCACCGGATCTACACCATTGGTCGGCTCATCCAATAACAGAAGTTGGGGGGAGTGAATAAGAGTGCAGGCTAGACCTAACTTCTTCTTCATCCCCCCCGAGAGCTTTCCTGCCGGTCTATTTGCAAAATGTTCAAGCTGCGCAAATTGCAAAAGCCGTTCGATGCGCTTTGTGCGTTCTACTCTTGGCACCTGAAATACTTCTGCAAAAAAAGTAAGATTTTCCAAAACTGAGAGATCTGCATACAGGGCAAAATGCTGAGGCATGTATCCGATCCTTCTTCGAAGCATTTCCGGATTTCGTATGACATCCTCCTGCAACACCATTGCCCGCCCCGAAGAAGGCTTCAATACACCAGCAAGCATTCGCAGCGTGGTCGTCTTGCCAGCGCCGTCTGGGCCAATGAGACCATATATCTCACCCGGTTTGACTTCAAAAGAAAGATCGCTCACTGCGATCGTGTTGTGGAACCTTCGCTGTAAATGAGAAGTGATGATAGCAGACATGATTTAGGCAATCTGTCTAGAAAATGAACGCCAAGCGATTACTCCGGTTACCAAGGCGATGCCGCCCAACGAAAGGATGTGAGGCAAAATCATAGTAGCTGATGCGCCGCTGAGGATGATGGCGCGGCTAGAGGTCATGAAGTGTTGCAGGGTCGAAACTTGCGCCAGTAAACGCATTAGCAGCGGCATGTTTTCCACAGGCAACATATAGCCACTCAGTGTCACCTCAAGGATGGCAAGCAAAAAGACCAGAAGTACGGCCTGTTGTTGGTTTTGTGTAAAAAGTGAAATAAGCGTTCCCACGCCAACAGTGGCAATAACCGCCAATGCTGTAACAACAAACAGCAATCTCAAATCCCCCCGCATTGGAATATGGTATCCCCAGGTTTGCACAGCGATCAATAATACAAAGTTAGCAATACTGAGAAAAATAGGGGCAAGAGCCTTTCCAATAATCAGTTCCATGCGGTGAATCGGTGTAATCAACAATTGCTCCAAGGTTCCGATCTCTTTTTCACGCACGAATCCGGTGGCGGCCAAAACCAATGCCACTTGATACACGATGAAAGCTACCGTCGAGGGAATAATAAACCACTGGATATCAAGTGTAGCATTGAAAAGCGCACTCGTGTATACCTGCACGCCGCCGATATCCACTCCTTGTGGGAGCTGTACATGTCGATGGATCAACAAACCTAGCACACTGGTGATTACTGGTTCAATCATACCGCCAACGAGAACGTTTGTGCCATCTATCAAGGCCTGCACTTGGGCTGGCGTCTCGGAAACACTGTTTAAGTCGTGGGCAAACCCCTGGGGCAACACGATGCCAACTCGTACATCGCCTTCATCCAACAGGTGATGCAGCGTCTCATAAGATTGAGGGTAATAGCGTACGGTTAATTCGCGTGTGACATCCAATTCGGCAATGAATTCTCTACTGAACGCCGACTGATCCAAATCAAGCACAGCAACAGCAACATCACTCAATCCGCGCGATGTGTTTCGAGAGACGAGAATGAGCTGCAGCGTAGGTGCAAGCACAAGAAATAGAATGAGAAAAGTATCACGCCTCACTTGCAGCATTTCTTTCCATGCAATATTAATAATCTGACGAATCATGCCATCACACTCGTTTTTTGAATGTCACAATCGTAAGGGCGGTTGAAAACAGTCCCATGCCAAAAAGCATTATTGTATGAAAACCCAACGACTCCCAACCTAGTCCTTTTAAAAACACGGACCGGTTGATTGCTATGAAGTGTGTCGCAGGTAAGGAGAAGGAGACCAATTTCGCCCGTTCATCAATTGGAACAATTAGGCCAGTCAAAAAGAAACTAGGAACAAGAAAAAGTAACAGCACAGCGCGTAAAGCTGTACTTTGATTCGAGATGAAATTAGAGATAAAAATGCTAATTCCTAGTGTAGCCCACAGATAGAGGAATGTCATTCCAGCCAGAGTCGTATAGCTTCCGCGCATGGGGACCTGAAACCAAAACACACTAACCGCAATTGCTAACGCAGCACTGATCTGTCCGAAAATGATATAGGGAACAAGTTTTCCAAGGATATATTCTGTCGCCCGCACGGGCGTCGCTGCTAAACTTTCAAAGCTGCCCAATTCTTTTTCACGAGTCAGTGCGAGGGTTACAGCCATACTAGGTAGAATCATCGCGATGGCCAACAGTGCGGGGATCATACTGTAACGGCTTTTCACATCGGCGTTGTAGAGCGTAATTGCCCGCAGCTCCGCTGGGGGGGGAAGGATGCGATTTTCATATTGCTTACCCCATTCATTGACGCGTGCTGAGAGTTTGCTCAGTTGAGCGCTGGCGTTAATGGCGTCCGTGCCATCAGCGAGAATCTGAACCGAAGTTTGTTTGCCCGCCTGCAAATCCCGCCCAAATCCTGGAGGAATCACAAGGCCCAGTTCTATTTCCCCGGCAACCATCCCATCACGTATGTCTGAGTAGTGCTTCACTTCTCCCAATAAGATAAGATTACGGTCATGCCGCAGTGCCGCTGATAGGTTTCGTGACTGTAGGGAGCGGTCCTGATCGTAAACGACAAATCGGACTGGATTGAGGTCGAACGAGAAGACGTAAGCAAACGCAGTTAACATTACAGCTGGCGATATGGTGACCAAAAAGAGCAAACGCCCATCGCGCAGGATATGGCGAAACTCCTTCCGCATGATAGCCCATAAACGCGCTAATGAAATCACGGTTCAGGATGCTCCTGCGTCTTTGGTATGTGATGGGCAATGGGGCGAAGCAGGCTGTTGATTCGCAGTGCCATTTCTTCAGCGCTCACTTTCGGGTGATCCATTAGATACCGCAAGCCTCCCGCAATCATACCGGCCAACAAGGGGGCCATCCATTCGGCCATTGTTTCGTCCAGTCCCAGCGTCTCTTGCAAACCATCCACAAGCTTGTTTTCCATTAGTTGAATGCCGCGATGGTATTGGTCGGGCGGGCCATCAGGTCCAAAAACAGCCTTCATCAAGCTTCGGTGCGATTCAAAAAACTCAAATATTCGACGTAGACGCAAAAAATGCACAACATCGACAGGGTACCCCTGTTCCATTAAGTGATCAGGGGCACCCAGCTCCTGCAATTCTTCCCACACAGCCGCTTCAATAAGGGCGGACTTATTTGGGAAGTAATTATAAAAACTTCCTACTGCCATGTCCGCGTGTTCAGTCACTTCCTTCACAGTAAGTCTGGCTATGCCTTTCTGGGCGATGACCTCACGAGCTGCGTCAAGAAGAAGTTGGCGACGTCGATTGCGACGACGTTGACTCCGTGTTGTAGAAATTTCCATGAATCAATGTTCAGATAGTGAATCAAGGTTCATTCTTCGAGAATTTTATATACCAAATGCCGTCGTCTGTCAAGATTCTACTTACACAAATTCGATCTTTGCTGGAAAACTTCCATGGGATATACTTGAACCTCATGCGAATCCCAAGCAAACAAAAGGGAGAACTAGAATGAATCCATCCGCGCTATCACAATCCTATGGATTGTTACCAGGTCAAAAAACAGTCGCAAGGATTGAAGATGTCGATTTCGATAAATCCCCCATATTACCCGTTATTGTGCAAGATGTGATCACGGGGCTGGTGCTTACCCTTGCCTACATGAACCGTGAAGCACTCGCAAGAACCCTTGAACTACGCCAAACCGTGTTCTGGAGTCGCAGCCGCCAAGAGCTTTGGCATAAAGGAGCCACCAGCGGCAACTATCAAGATGTGGTTTCCATCCGGGTTGATTGCGACGGTGATGCCTTATTGTTACTTGTACGACCACGTGGCCCGGCCTGCCACACAGGCGCGACCTCTTGCTTCTACCGAACTTTGGAAGAGAAGTAGCTCCTACTCCCACCACTCACAGATGCCCATAGCTTGCTTCCAGGCAGTGATGGCAAATTCCGTCGCCTTGGCATCAAGCGCAGTTAGTGGCAATCGCGGTTCGCCTGCTTGATATCCACGATGGTTCATAATCGACTTGATGGCCGGGATGCCCAATGGACCAATCTTGCCGTGCAATTCCGTAAGGGCACGTTGCATCGCCGCCGCCCGCACCAAATCTCTTTCCTGTACTGCATTCCACAACGCAATGAGCATCTCAGGTACGATGTTTGCAAAGGCCGTTATGCTCCCAGTCGCCCCCATGATTAGTGCAGGATATGCCAGGTTAGGGTTGCCAGCAAAAAGCGCGAAGGATTCTGTTTCCTGGATGCGAAGCTGCAAAGTGATGCGTTTGATGTCCCCGGAAGAATCTTTTATACCTATAATATTCGGGTGCCTGGCCAACTCTTCAATAAGTTCTAACGGTAGATTGTAGGCAGTAAAAGCCGGAACTGTGTAGAGTAGAATGGGGATCGGACTTTTATCTGCTAAAGTCAAGAAGTGTCGCCGCTGCGCTTCACGATTGCCACGCGTATAATAAACTGGCGTTACCACCAAACCTGCATCCGCCCCATCTTCAGCGGCCCAAACAAGATTGCGCATCGTTTTTTGTGTACTCTCTGCCCCACAGCCTGCCAATAACAACCGATCGCCTGGAGTACTTGCTCTTGCAGCCTGCAATATTTCTCGACGTTCTTTTGACTCAAGAAACATAAATTCTCCGGTGCTTCCGAATATCAGGAAACCATGCACGCCCGCATCAAGCCACCGACGAATATTGTGTTTCATTGCCCCAGGGGAAGCCTGTCCTCCAATAAACGGGGTAACACAAGCAGGGATAATGCCTTGTAGATTCATGATTTGACTCCTATACTGGATATGAATGGGTAAAGGAAAGAGGGATGTTGTAAGGTGACTCACAGAAGTAAACAGCTTGATATAGTAAACTGCAACGGATGACTACAAAATTACCACTTCGACAGGAGGTATTAATGATAAACGAAGCAAAGCACCCGAATCGACATCGAGAAGAAGTGCCCGAGGGAAAGACTGTTGCCTTTTGTCGCTGCTGGCATTCAGGGAAGTTCCCATATTGCGATGGTTTTCATCGTCAGATTAATGCCGAAACCGGTGATGGTCTTGGGCCCGTCACCGTAACCGCAACGCCAAAAAGCATCGGGTAGCATCAAGGCGTAATTGTCGGCTTGTTCGCTGGTTGTTCCTCCTCGTTGATTTCTGGAATCGGGAATTGTACCTTTCTAAGCAAATCGTCAAGGCCGTTAATATGTGGAGTGCGGCAATGATTGAGCCGAGCCAACGATGCATTGAACTGTGCGCCGAATAAGATGACAACATTCGTAAAGTAGAGGTACAGCATTAATGCCATCACGGCGCCAATGGAGCCATACACGACATTAAAATTTGCAAAGCCCGAACTCAGATACCACGAAAAACCATATCCAAGCCCAACCCACGATAAAGCGGTTAGGGCTGCCGAGACGATCGTCGTGCGCGTGGTTGGTCGCCTGCTGGGAATGTAACGCATCATCAAAAAGAAAGCCACGCTGGCCACAAAAAAAACAGCAAAACCGCTGGCAAGAAAAGATATTAACGAGGTAACATATTCAGGCAGCTGAAGGGGCAGACGTTCAAAAATGAATGAGGAGAGACTTGACAGTACTAAAAGCAAAAAGAGCGCGGGGACAGCTAGAATAATGATAACTACGCCTATGCCGCGTATAACAAAAGTATTGTGCGTGTATTCTTTTGAATGGATCAAGTCGATTGCAGAAAGTAATCCCCGCAGGAAGCCAGTTGCCGACCATAGCAGCGTTATAAAAGCAATAATGCTGGGTATTGTGCGCGATGTGATGACATCTTGCAAGAGATTGGTGATAAGCTCGGCTCCAGAGGGAATGAGATTAATTATGGCATCGATAGCAGTTAGTTGTTTGGCTGGAGTGCGCAAGAATACTCCCAATAAACTGGTTACAAGAATGAGTAACGGGAATATGGAGAAAACGGCGTAATAAGTCAGGGCTGCGGAGCGCAAGAATAACTCATTCCTAATCATGTAGTAATAAAAACATCGGATGAATTTGACAACAATCGCTAACACAATCATCCTCCAAACTTGTGTGTGTGTTGCATAAAACTGACCACATCTTCTCTGCTCAATATTCCAGAAATTCGATCCCCATCAAACACCAATACCAGATTGACGCCTTCTCTGTCCATGTTCTGCAATGCTGACCACAAATCATCCTGACGCTGAACTGCATAGACTTTGTCTAGTGGAATGGCGACCTGTTCAGCCGTTGTAACAGGCCATTGGCTTTTGGGTATTTGTTTGATTTGGTAGGGAGTAATAATACCAATAGGGCGTCCATCTTTCTGGACCAGGTATGCGAATTTGCCATCGCGCAGGAAATAGCGCTCAGTCAATACGTCCAAAGGAAGGCTAGCCGGAATGGAAACAGGCAGGGCGCTTGCAGCTTGCCCAACATGATAGCAAGAAAGAATGTCTTGCAGCGTTTGTTGTTGAATTTGGGCAATTGCAGCGCTCTCCAAAAACCATCCAATAAAAGCAATCCACAGCCCGTTGAGTGTGCGCCCAGCCATGACCATGGCCAAACCAAGGACAATGAAAGAATATGCAATGAAACGTCCCACATTAGCTGCAACGATGGTCGCTTGATGCGTGTCGTGCGTTACTCCCCAAATAAAAGCCCGCAGCACTCTCCCGCCATCAAGAGGGAACCCAGGAATGATATTGAAAAGAAAGAGGGAAAAATTTACATAACTAATATACCGAAAGATGGCTGTCACAATTGCACTTGGGATCACTGGCACAAAAGCAGCAGAAACAAGCCCCAAAAGCAAACTTACCAAAGGGCCGGAAATCGCAATAATGAACTCAGAACTAGCATTTTTGGGCTCTTCCTGGATTCGCGCCATACCACCAAAGATAAACAACGTGATCTCATGTACCGGGATTTGATAGTGTCGCGCAGCAATGGCATGCCCAAACTCATGTAATAGTACACTCAAAAATAGTAAAAATGTTGCGAATACACCAATGCCTATGTAGATTACACTATTTAATCCGGGAAGTTGCTCAGGAAAATAGCTGACGCTCAGACTCCAGGATAAAAGGACAAAGATCAGGAACCAGGAATAATCTAGACTGATGGGGATGCCGGCAATACGAGCGATACGTAAATGTCTTGAACTCATAAGCATTCATCACATACTGTTGTGAAACACATGATCCTCACCAAGTTCCTCAGCAATAAATGAAGCAAGCAGAGAGGCAAGGCCATTCGGCGTCTCAATCATAGGACTGTGACCTGCGCCGTGCAAAATCTCTAGTTGTCTCGCACCAGGAATTGAAAGCAAAGTGAAGTGAGCCTCTTCATCCCCGAGCATGATATCATCTTCTCCGCGCACAATCATTACTGGCAACTTTAGTTGACGGATCCTGTCGCCAGGCCGCCAAGCATCAAGGCCGCGTGCAATGGCTGGAAGAGTCTGCGGCTCCAAAGAGGCAATGTCATCTAGGTATTGCAGAAACTCGCTACTCTCCTTGTTCATGTGCGGGGCACTTGCATGGAGCGCTCTCGAAAGAAGTTTCCTATCCGAAACCAGTTGTTCGAGTAAGGGAAAAGCTTCCTGTGGGGTCTGCCCTCCCGTAACAGGCACTGGATCAATTAGAGAGAGAGTCGCTACCATCTCAGGGAGCATTAGTGCATATTCAATGGCAATCGGCGTGGCTGTGCTATGCGCAACAAGGTGAAAGAGTTCCAATCCGAGCGCCTCCACCAAAACAATGAGATCTTGTAGGCGCCCAGGAATGCTATAGCGCTCCAGTCCCACGCTCTTGCACTGAGATTGGCCGAAGCCACAGGCATCATAGGCAATGCAGCGCCAGTCGTTCGGTAATAGAGCAATAACAGGCTCCCACCACCGGGATGTGGCTAGATTTCCGTGAAGGAAGAGTAGTGTAGTTCTAGTACCGGGCTTTTCTACATAATAAATAGTGCCGCGTCGCGTTGTAATGGTTGACATGCGTTAATGGCTACTCGATAAATAGGGAGAATAGAGATGGTAAAAGGTTTCGTATAGATATTTATTGTCACAAATTGTGCAAAAGAAATTCCAGGCAAAAAGGTGATGCCGAAAGCAGCCAGATGTTCTTTGGGGTGGGGAAGATGAGCGATAACAGCCGCCAGAATAGGCTGCTCCAATGCCATCAATATCCACATCAACGCCAGTGGGAGCCAGAATCGAAAGACACGTTGGAGGGTTGGTAGCATTGTGACGTATTATACTAATAGGGGGGGGAGATAAGTTGCTCTCTCTCTTGCGATTATAGAGCGATGACCTCGCTTTGGCAACCAATTCATCACGAAAAAACGGAACGTGTGGTATTATGTCTCAAAAGATAATAGGCTAAATGTGAGATAAAAAGTTGAAGAAAAGGGGAAGACCACCGAAAATGGGGGTATCGACTCCCAAACCTACAATCGGAGGATTTCCCATGAACAGTATAGCCTTCAAAATTGCGATATCCTGGCCGACAAAGGTTTCATCATTAGACATATAGTATTTGATCACATCAGTATTGACATAAATATCCATGCCCATATATAACGCCAACTCACAACCAGTTATCGAACGCAGCCTTTTGGTAGGCGTTGAAATCAAAGGAAAACCAATACCTTTCAACTTGAGAGACAGCCTTGATGAGCTTGAGCGTTTGGCTGAGACTGCTGGAGTGCGCGTGGTGGGACGGCTCACACAAACTCTTAAGCGTCCCAATCCTGCCACTCTTATTGGAAAAGGCAAGTTAGAGGAACTGGTTGGTATCGTTCGAGAGAAAGAGGTTCATGTCGTAATCTTTGACGATGAATTGAGTCCTCGACAGCAAAGAGAAATTGAAAATGCCATTGGTGATGAAAACATAAAAGTATTGGACCGCACCGCACTTATCCTGGATATTTTCGCTCAGCACGCCCATACAAAGGAGGGCGCATTGCAGGTAGAGTTGGCACAGTATGCTTACCGACTGCCTCGGCTGACGAAGGCTTGGACCCATCTTGCCAGGCAAGCTGGGGGGCGAGCGGGTGGGGCTTCCGGTGGGGTAGGGGTGCGAGGACCGGGCGAGACGCAGCTCGAAATCGATCGGAGAGAGATTAATCGGAAAATCGCCCATCTGAAACGGGAGTTGGAGCGGGTGCAAGCGCATCGCGAGCGCTATCGGACAAAACGCCGCGAATCCTATTTGCCGGTAGTGGCGCTTGTAGGGTACACAAATGCTGGTAAAACGACCTTGCTCAATGCACTGACGCCTGCCAATATGCAAGCCGAGGACAAGCTTTTTGCTACTCTGGATCCAACCACGCGCAAACTACATCTTCCCTCAGGTCGACACGCGCTCATTACAGATACCGTTGGGTTTATTCAAAAATTGCCCACCGAACTGGTGGCTGCTTTCCGGGCTACACTGGAAGAAATTCTGGAAGCGGATATAATAGTACACGTCATAGATGCTTCCCACCACAATGCCCTGAATCAAGCAGTTGTTGTAGAAGAGCTACTTGATGACTTGGGGGCGGCGCACATCCCCGTGCTTGTCGTCTTCAACAAGATGGATATGCTGCTCGGAGGCCGGCCCTCGGCTGAATTACTGGAGGACTACCCTCAAGCAACCTCAATTTCAGCACTGATGAAATTGGGGTTGGAGAAATTATTACACAACATTGAGGAAGCGTTAATCTCGCGGATGCGCCCCATTCAAGTTCTTATTCCGTACACACATGGCGAGTTTGTTGATCTGTTTCACTCAATGGGAGTCGTGGAGGAAGAGTTACATGATAATGAGGGTGTAATCATTAAAGGGCGGCTGCCGCGCCCGTTAATTGGACGATTCGAAACTTTCGAAGTTGGAGTGAACAACAACTACTGAATGACCTTTACATAACTCGAGAGATGGTGTAGTCCGTATCTGCATTTCAACTTGGGCAATATCTCTCGCGCAGCAATCAATTCAATGTGTGGGATAATGTGGGAAAGTGTGGGAAACAGCGTCTCGAAAGAGGAGTTGCGCTAATCGTGATGCCAAATAAGGGGAGATTTTGTGGTGATCACTAGATAACTTATGTCTTACAACGTCAACACACTAGACATAAAGTCACATTTATCTTGCAACCATGTGGGATAATGTGGGATAATGTGGGAATATTGAATCCGGATTCCTTCGCGGGTGCACAGTGTGGTGTGTGAACATAACACCAAATATGGCCCTGCAAGGTGGACATAAAATTAAATATTCACCAATTGATCTAATTCCGACTTGTTCTCACTCTCCTTCGGCATTTCTTCATCCGCAACGTTTTGCTCCTCCTGCCGCAGCCGAATGGCGCTTTTCATCGCTGGGAATTTGGCTTCCACAGAACTGTAAATACCGCGTAGGATATCAACATCCCTTTTTATGTTACCTGTTGGCATAAACCAATGCACGATCCCAACCTCGTTGCGGGCAAAATCCATAATGGCCAAGGCCAGAGGCACATGAGCACCCAGAGCAATAAAGTAAAAGCCAGACTTCCAATACTCGGTCCGCTTTCGCGTGCCTGAGGGAGGGATTAACAGAATTAGTTCTTCGCGATTACTGAAAATCTCCACCATTTGATCAACCATGTTTGTGCTACGACTGCGGATTACCGGAATACCCCCCATTCTACGTAAAGCAATGCCCAACGGGCCGCGAAAGAGTGAATCCTTGGCAAGAAATGATATTTTCATCTCAAGAGCCAACGCAGCTAGGTAAAAGTAGAGAAAATCCCAATTAGAAGTGTGTGGCGCCCCCACCAACACATACTTTTTAAACGGCGGACGCCCACCCACAATCCGCCAACCAAGAATACGAAGTAGAAAGTGTGCTAATTTTGAAATCATATCAAAAATGATACCGAATCAGACGAGAGAACGCAAAGTGATAGAAGGATGTTGCAGGTACTGCCAACGCCACCACCTCCCACAAACTTGTCTCACTGGCCATGCAATCTGTCGCCCATGCCCCTCACCACGCCAGCGACTAACAAGGTCAATATCATCAGGTCTGGCAAAAATAAACTATTGTCTATCAGCCCATGCGCCATTCCAGCCAACCATCCAGCCCATAACCCCAATAGCCACAGGCGCTGTGGCTGACCAGGCTTTAGACGTCTCAGAAGCACTTGCCCTTGCCATAGAAGGATGCCCAGCAGCAACAAGCCAGCAATAAAACCAAATAAACCCACCCGAGTAAGCAAATCAAAGAACAGATTGTGAGGATGGCTAAGATTCAGCTCCTCCCAGGCCGAAGGCAGCACATAGCGACTACGATAAGCGTACAGAAAATTATCAGGACCGACGCCCAACCAGGGATGGTCTAACCACATGCGCCAAGCGCTTTGCCACAAAAACAATCGGAAACGTCCGGTCCCCGAAATGATTTGCGACAACCTGGGAGTATTCAAAAAGGGAATCAAGACCGCGGCCCCCACCCCAACCAGTACCAAAAGAGACTTTCGCAACGACTTCTGATAAGCGAATAATACCACCATACTCACTGGAATACTGATAAACATTAGCCCCTTACTGAAGGTGAGAAAGCCTGCCATCACCATCACCAGAAACGCTATGCCATAACCACAGCGCCAAATCTTGCGATAGCCAACCGCGGAGGGCATAGCGCCAAACACAAGCACCACGACAAGAGGCAAAAGCCTTCCCAGCATCAACGCCAGATTATTGGCCGAACCATAGAATCCCTGCACTCGCATTACCCCCTCAACCATGACTGCTTGCCCCGTAACAGCTTGCCACAGAGCAACCATACCGATTAGTCCTCCACCCAGCAAAGCACCATGCCCCAACAACTGTATGCCACCATCACGGCGTAAAGTAAAGCGGGTAATCAATATATAGAACATCACGGGGGTAAGGAAGGTTACCCGCCAATCATAAAAAGCGTAGCCTCGGTACTGCGCATCCAGCGCAGCAAATAGACCACTAATGAGCAACAAGAAAATTGAGACATCGATGATATTGTGATGTGAGACCGGTCGTGAAATAAAAATACTGAATCGTCTATCATCAGCAAAAAGTAAACGTTCAACACTAGAAAGTACCAGACTTCCAACCGCAGCACATACACCGAGCCAAATAAGCAACTCGTGTAGGGAGAACCCTACAGGCCCAAATCGCAGAGGTCGCATATAAAATGGCAACGCTACCAGTGCCATCACTGGTAAAATTGCAGCTGAGCTATCAAGCAAATGGTAAATAAGGCTTACGACGGATGGCAGACGCCGTATTGAGCGTTGCGCGCCGGGTACTGAATTGCGCTCGCTTAAAAGACTCCAAATCACAAGCATCACTGCTATCACCAGCGCTGCTGTTATTGGCCAAAAAGGCCAAGGCTTAGGATGAGACCGATCGTCAATAATGATGCTACGCAAGGGCCAGCGTCCCCAGCCTCCTTGCGCACGAATGCGCAGTAGATGATCGCCATAAGGCAAATTGCGGGCCAATGGTATTGTTTCAATACTATTAGCTGGGTCGTAAAGAATAAGATAAGCATTTCCCGTGGCTGGATCGCGAGGCAATTCGGGAGCAGGCTTACCATCAATCCACACCTCGAAATAGCCTTTGTAGGGCCCACGTTGTACATTGAGTGCGATTGCCCTACCCCGCACATATTGCTTGAACTCCGCGCCAGGCCCCATCGGATCAGCCGCATCGTGCCCCCAACGCCAACCCTGATTGGATATTAGCGTCGCTCGAGCGATAATCTCGGGTGAGTACGTTCCAGCTCCTGGATATGTACTTACATGCGCCAACAAACGTAAGCCATTACCTGCTTGCGTGGGTTCACCGGCTCCATTTCGTTGCACCCAGCCCAAACGCAGAAGATCATCCTTTGGACTGGGTGCATATTGCACCCACGCCGGTGCGGCCGCCCAAGGCCAGTGGTATCGCAATCGCGCCATTCCACGCTGCTGATAGTCGAACAAATCATCCACAGGAATGCTTCTCCAGGGCGACACCTCTGGACGGAGCTCAGATGATTGAGGTGTCCACCAACCCCAAGATGTTATGTAAATAACGCGTTCCCCAACCCCATTTCTGACCAAAACATCGTGGAGCAATTCTACACGCCGAAAGTTGAGCCGATCCGGCCCTGGAGCAGCCTCAGGCGGCTGATCGAACCCGTAGGCCTGACCCGCCGCAAACTCAAAAAACTCCCCTGCTCCCAGCCGCAACAACCGGTCAAGGTAAACCGGATCAGGGATATTAAAGCCGTCGGCAGTGGTGGTAGGCGCCAAAGCCGCCAACATGATCTGAGCATCAGGATCCGCACCACGAATACGATTGCTGGCTTCGCGCAACAGCTCGAAATAACCCTGCGGGTCGGAGTATCGTGCACCCCAATGCGGCCCAATATTGGGCTCGTGCCAGATCTGATACGCCACCAGCCAGCCATTGGTGGAAAAAGGGTGAAATGTGTGCCGCACATGGAGGGAAACTTCTTGGGCAAATTGTCCAAAATCACGCACATCTTTTGGCGGAGCGTAAGGGTTATCGGCATCAACAGCTGCTCGAGCCCACTCGGGTGAGCCATCCAGAACCAAGATATACCGATAGCTGACGTTGTTATCCTTAGGCATCAATATTCGATCCAAAGCTTCCCAATCCCACACTTCAGGCGCGGGCTGGATCATATCCCAGGGTATACGCACCCGCAGAATAGTGACTCCATCCTGCCGCAACTGCTCCCAACGTTCACGTAGCGCTGTATCATCAAGCGTTGCCAGCTCTGTGAGATCAAGATTGGCCGCGATTTGCGAATGATCTGCAGCAACTGGAACAGGCCAGGGAGTTGACGATCTCTGATGCTCCTGAAGAAAATTCAGAAGCAGAAAAGAAAATAACACAAAACCTAAAAAAAGGAGAAAGCCTCGCTTCATGGCGAAATTGTAGCGCGAACTGAGGTTGATCGCAACCTGTACCTCTTCTGATTTTATGTTATAATCTATTGTGTTATCCATAATTTTACTTTTTAGTGTTGCAGGGAGCCGCCAAATGCCGTACTCACGTATCCGAGAAGCACCAGAGTCAAGTTCCGCCGCCACTTTACGCGCTGTGGTTGCAGCACTCAACAACGCTTGGCATGCGCCTCAGCACAGCACGCCAGCGGAACACCGCCTAGCCACTTTGGCTGCTTATATGCCTAACGCTCTAATCAAAAAAATAGTTGCTCGCACCGTACGCAAGCGCGCTCTCGCCACTTACCTGGCCCGATTCGTCAACAGCGAGGGCTTGGCCAGACAAGCAACTGCACACTACGAGCACTCCGATGGACGTATTGGGTATCCCGCCCTTATTATTGGAGCTCCTAATGGCGGGGTGGCGTACCTTGCAGCCTTACTTGACGCAGCATTCCTACCATCACACTTTCTGCTAAGCTTCGCTGATCATACTGATCCAGACGATATAACAGCCTATCACCAGGCAGGCTCCCAGCTCATCGAGACCATTCTTGCCGGCAATCCAGACCTACTCGCAGTTAACCACTACGATCCTATTCACGATCGCTTTTTGGTGGAGGAGGTCAATCATATTCGCCTAAAATTATTAGATATTCCAGAGGCGTATCAGCAATTCATCCATCGTCACCTCGCTCCAGGCGGAGTAATCTTCTTTGTCGACAACCACTACAAATGGCACCAGTATAAAATAAACGAACGCCATATGTTTCAAGTAGGGGGATTGGGTGGATTCAGCGATAGAGAATACATCAAAGGCTCTGATATTATCAATTCGTGGCTTGCACGCCAGAAAAGCCCGCACCGAGGAGGCTGGCGTCTTCCCGACTACCCTCTAGTGAGCACCAGCGAGTCGGAATGGGGAAGCCTGCCTCAGTTTCGGGAGGCTATCAGAGAATTCGCACACGGCAATGGCTACCAATTTCGTGCAATCAATGGCGAACATCCCGAAGATTTCAGCGCCCTTGCATATACAGCTTTTCTATGGGAAAGCCGATTGCATCACCGTCCGCCAAACGGCGTCTTGGTCGAGTGCTTTACTCAGTTGAATCCAACAGCCGCTCTACGCGCCAACCTGTTGCCATTGTGGATGCCCTTCAACACCACCGACAGCTTGGAATATTTCGAACGAATGGCGCCTTATATTCCTAAAGACATTCCAGTAGGACTGTCGCTTTTGCCAAACTTCACCATCACCCCTGATCTCCCGTCAGCACATGAATGGCAAAAAACTGGCGAGAGAATCGGCCCGATTCAATGGATCGGTGTCAATCCCACGCGTTACCCCATTGACCTGATGGGCATGTTCGATTATGTTCCTCAGTTGCAACAATGGGTGCAAAACTACAGCAACCCAAATATGCCGCCCCGGCTATCACCTGATGAATTAATGACCATGATAAAATATCTCAGCCATCATGGCTCCAAACTCTTCACCTATCTACTCAAGGCCTACCCCGAAGAAGAAACAGAAACATTGCTAGCCCAGGAGGATGCTGCAAAAATCAACGAAATTTCCGACATCTGAGCAATACATCAATAGGCAAGATAATCACCAAACCGAACTCCCTTTTCCCCACTGAACTCTGCCCCATATCCAACAGGATGAAAAACGTCATTTAACCGGTTGTTTTGCGTCGTGCAAAATGCCGGTTTTTTATGCTAAACTTGCACGAACCGCATCCGCACATTCCACAGGTTAAGATATTATGTCAAAAGCAACTCGATTTGCACTTCTATCGTCACTGGCAGTGTTCATCCTGGCAGCCGTACTATATTCGCTAGTTTTTCACGTTAAAGAAGTGCGTGCCGGCACAAGCCAACAACTAAACCCAAACTCCCTGGTAGTCTCCCCCTACATCGGCGAGACCACGCCCACTTCAGTCGTCGTCGCCTGGGCCACCGATACGTCCGGGTCCAGCGAAGTGCATTACAGCACCGACACCAGCTATTCCCAGACCGCAGCCGCCACCTCCTTCTCCGCTGATGGCAAATACTGGCATTCGGCCACCATCACGGGCCTGACCGCGGACACCACCTACCATTATCGTGTCTACACCAGCGGCGTGGACCTGACCCCGTGGACCAACGTCACCTTCCGCACTGCGCCGTCCGCGGACGCCACGCAAATCACCTTTGCGGGCCTGGGTGACAGCCGTCCGGGCTCCACCAGCTCTACCCCCAGCACAGCGGCCCGGAATGTGGCTGCGCAGATGGCCCAGCGGGACTTCGCCTTTGCGATCCACACCGGCGACATCGTCTACGGCGGCGGCGTCTGCACCGGCAGCAACAGCGGCTGGAACCAGTACCTGCGCGGGTACTTCGACCTGTACGAGGACAGCATCAAGGAAGTCCCCTTCTACACCGCCATCGGCAACCACGAATTGGGCAGCGGATCAGCCTCCTGCGGCTATGACGCCTACACCGGCGTCTATTATCTGCCCGAAAACGCGCCTTCGGGCGATGAAGAACGCTACTACTCCTACGACTGGGGCAACATCCATGTCGTCGTGCTGAACACCGAACAGAACTTTGCAACGGGCAGCGCGCAGTACAACTGGCTGGAAAACGACCTGCAAAACACCGACCGCCGCTGGATCGTGGCCGCGTTCCACCGCCCGCCATACAGCTCGGGCCCGCACGGCAGCGACGAGGATGTGCAGGACTACCTGGTTCCCCTGCTCGAGCAGTATGGCGTGGATGTGGTGCTCAACGGCCACGACCACATCTACGAGCGCACCTGCCCCATCAAAGATGGCGCTTGCACGACCATCGATGATGGCGGCGTGGTGTACTTCGTCACCGGCGGCGCGGGCGCCAGCTCCTACTCGCCCGGTTCATCCTGGTTCACGGCCAAAGCCAGCAACAAACACCACTTCATGATGCTTTCGGTGGATGATTGCACCATGAACATCGAGACCATCGACGAGTATGGCAACGTCTTCGACACCCTCGAGATCGACAAATGCCTGGGGAATTTCGCCCCCAACGACGACATCAGCATCACCAACGGCGATGATGCGCAGCTCTTCTGGCAACATGTGACCCAAGACAGTGCGGGCAAAGACATCACCGTAGCCAAGTACTACACCTATCGAGACACGACGCCCTACAAGGGGACATCCGCCACGAAGGCAGACACGGTCAACGGCCCCTTCTCCACCAACAATCCCGTGACCTGGACCGACGCCAACCACATCGGCGATCCTGCGACCAATTACTTCTACTACGTGCGCTCGGTGGTGATGGACGGCGTGCGCGAACTCCTCTCTGAGCCTTCCAACCACACGGGCGAGTTCGATTTTGCTCTGACGCCGGGGACGAGCCAGTAAAAAATGACATTTGCAACCCTCGCCCAAGGCTATAACCCTTGGGCTACTGGTGCGAAGTCCCCCTTCGGGACTATTTTTGCAGCCCGAAGGGCTTCGCAAGGGGAGGCCGGAGGTACACCTCCGGAGCGAAGTCTGCGCTCAGAATGACACACGAGGCATTATTTTCAGAACAAAGGGAAAACAAATACCCACCATGCGCCGACATCCCCTTCCCCACGCCCTTCTCACCCTGACCCTCTTCGCTCTGCTGGCCGCGGGCCTGCTGGTACTCCTGCCCGAGAGCGCAGCCGCAGGCCCGCCCGCGCCCCAGCGCCCGACCGCAGCCAACGGCATCACGCCCGGCCAGCCCTTCACCATGCCCTTCCCCCGCCTGGGCATGTGGTGGCCCGATCCCGAGGAACAATCCCTGGATGACATCGCCCGCTATGACTGGATCACCCTGTTCGACGACCAGGATGAATACGTCGATCCCATCAAGCAGCGCAATCCCGACATCCTCATCCTTAACTCCACCAATGCCTGCGAGCTGAGCTATGAGTGGGACCCCGAGGTGCGGGAGATGCCCGCGGAGTGGTTCCTCACCCAGGTGGGCACAACGCTGACGCAAGACGTGGACGATAGTGAGACCATCTTTCATGTAGCAGCGGTCACCGTCACCGATGGCACAGAAACCTATGACCTGTTCGTCAAGGACGACACCGCGGTCATCGAGGGGGAAAGCGTCAAGATTTTGGGCGTGAACCAGAGCGCCAAAACCCTGGCCGTGCAGCGGGGCTTCGGGCGACCGGCCGCGGCCCACGCCGCGGGCGTGCGTATTGCCGCGCACATCAGCTTCTGGCCCGGCACCTGGGTAATGAACCTGAGCACCCTCTCGCCCACTGCGGTCATCAGCAGCAGCACGGAGCCAGAACGCTGGGGGGATTACAACGCCCGCGTGGCCATCGGCCTGCTCTCAGAGCCCCACTGGGACGGCCTGCTCATCGACCGTTCCGATCCCAACCAGAGCTGGCTGTTGGGCGATTACGCCCGCACCATCGACCCCGACCAATCCAACACCCTGCTCACCGATTACAGCGCGTTCGACGAGGCCTGGAACGAGGGCCTGCGCCAGTATGAGGAGAAAGTCCGCGCGGGCCTGGGCGATGATCGGCTCATCTTCGTCAACTGGGGCATGGACAACTACGATCTCCTCAATGGCAACAACTTCGAGGGCTTCCCGCCCGAAAGCGCGGACGACTGGCCCGATTGGGACAGCGTCATGTTCGGGCCTTTCGACGATCACAAGGGCAACTACTTCGAGTGGATGGCGCAATCCCGGCAGCCCAACATGACCATGATCGAGACCTACGAGATCGATGGCTATCACGAAGACAACCCCTGCGACGCGCCCGATTTCGTCCCCAACTATCGCAAGATGCGTTTTGGCCTGGGCAGCACGCTCCTCAACGACGGCTTTTTCAGCTACGAGATCGGCACCAACGGCCACGGCAGCCTCTGCCTGATGTGGTTCGACGAGTACGACAACGCGGGCGCGGGCCGGGGCTATCTGGGCCAACCCCGGGGCCCGGCCCATCGCCTGGATGACCTGCCCCTGGGCGCAAACCAGGTAAGCGGCGGCGATTTCGAGACCCAGGATGACATGGATCACTGGGATTTCTGGGCCGACATGGATGAGGGCTACCAGGGCGACTATGCGCAAGACACGACCACCTCGGTCACGGGCGACGCGTCAGTGCGCATCGACATCACCCAGACCCAGGGCACAGACTGGCAGATCGAGATCGAAAACGGGCCCATCGAGGTCATCTCAGGCACGGAATACACCCTCAACTTCTGGGCCAAAGCTGACCGCGAGCGCCCCATCGCAACCTGGGTGCAGCAGGATCATGATCCCTGGGAGGAGTACATGCACTTCGGCGAAGCCGATCTGACCACCGAATGGCAACGGTTCGAGCTTACGGCCATCGCCTCGGGCAACGACCAGAGCGCCATTCTGGTGTTCGGCGTGGGCCAGGACCTGGGCCACGTGTGGCTGGATGATGTGCAACTGCGCCAGGGCAGCCGCGATGTGTGGCGGAGAGATTATGATGGCGGGACGGTCATCGTCAACGCCACCAACGAGACCAAGACCATCCTGCTGGATCGCACCTACCGCAAAATCAACGGTGCACAAGCCCCTGCGCATAATGACGGCAGCCTGACCGCAGAGGTGACGCTGAACGCCCGCGACGCCATCATCCTCCTGCAAACCGATATTTACCTGCCCATGATCACCATCACCGCGCAGAATGCGACCGACCTGCGCCTGAGCTGGGACAACGACGGTAGCTACGCCCGCTATCGGGTCTATGGGGATGTCGCGCCCTACTTCACCCCGTCCGATCCACCTCTGGCTGCCATCGAGCAGGCCCCCTGGCAGTTCGATGACCCGGACGCGCTGGGCGATCCCGCGGTCAACCACTTCTACAAGGTGCTGGGCGAAAAAAGCGACGGCGCCACCACCCTCTCCAACCACGTAGGCGAGTTCGATTTTGCGCTGACGCCTGGCGCTGGATGATTGGCTTCGTAAATAACGGGCGCCAAAAGAAGACGTGAGCGCCAAAAGTTAGAGGAAAAGAGATAAAAGACGACGGAAGACGGCTCGCTTCGTCTTGGATGCGTTTCAATTATGGGACAATTTATTTCATGCCGGCGACCTGGACGGCGGAGGCCATCCCCTGGCCGCAGGCCTGAAGCGCTCGACTTGAGTCGGCCAGCAACGCAAAAAAGCGCCCCATTTTGAAACGTCCCCCTTTGTCTTCCACCCATCGTCTTTCCACCCCACTATCGGAGCCCAGCACATGAAAACCACAGCTCTAAGCCTGCTTCTTCTTATCGCCCTGGCGCTGGGAGCCGCCACACCGGCCTTCGCAGCTTCGCTGGAACTTTACGGCACCTTTCACGCCATGGGCGTCATCGTCACCGTGGCGGCAGAGGATGATCCCGACCATGACGCCAGCGCCATCGTGGAGTACCGCGTCAGCGGCGGGACTTACCGGCCGGGCCTGGCCCTGAACCGCATCAACGACACCCGCTTCGCGGGCAGCCTCTTCTGGCTGGAGCCAGGGACGACATACGACGTGCGGGTCACCTTCAGCGACCCCGACGGCGGCCCGCTGGATGGGATGGTGCTGACGGGCACGGCCTCCACCCGCTTGGAGATCAGCATCCCCGCGGCCACGCACTCCTACTATGTCTCGCCCAATGGCTCGGGCAGCGCCTGCACTCTGGCTGAGCCCTGTTCTCTGAGCGAAGGCGTCAGTCGGGCCCAGGCCGGAGAGGAGGTGGTGCTGCGGGGCGGCGTCTACTACGAAGGCGAGCTCGATCTGCCCCGCTCTGGCGCGGCAGACGCGCCCATTGTCATCCGCGGCTATCCAGGCGAAACAGCCATCCTGGACGGCAGCGACCCCGCCACATTCACCTGGACCGCCCAGGGCGGAGGCGTCTACCGCGCCACAGTCAACGTGGCCGACACCCACTTGGTCACGGCCGACGGCCAGCGGCTTTATCCCTACCAAAGCCTTTCCGACCTGCAAAATCTGGTGTGGGGAATTCCCGGCTTCTACGTGGATGGAACCACGCTTTACGTCCGCATCCAGAACGACGGCGATCCCAACCAGGCGGACATGGCAGTCTCCCGTTACAGCTACGCTTTCTACGTCGAGCAGGATTTCATCGTCCTCACCGACCTGACCTTCCGGCTCTATGGCCAGGGCGGCTATCCCAAAGCGCTCTATCTCAACAACGCCAACGACATCGTTGTGCAGAACAACACCTTCGCCATCAACGATCTGGGCGTGGGCATCAAGCGGAACTCCTCTCGCAACGTCATCCAGGACAACGAGTTTTACGACACAGTGTTCGACTGGCCCTGGGATGCGGTGAAGAGCGGCAGCGGCCTGGAGACGGGCGGCGTCCGGTTCTACAGCCCCGCCACGGGCCGGGGCAACGTCATCCGCCGCAACACGTTCCACGATTATTTCGATGGCTTCGGCGCTTGCCCCACCGACGCGGGCAGTGAGACCAACGAGACCGACGTCTACGAAAACCTGGTCTACAGAGCCGGTGACGACGGCATGGAGACCGACGGCACGTGCAGCAACGTGCGCATCTGGCGCAACACCTTCCACGATGTGCTCATGGGCATCTCGCTGGCCCCGGTGTACGATGGGCCCGTGTACGCCATCCGCAACCTGATTTATCGCACGGGTGTGGGCAACAACGATTACAGCGGCAGCCCTTTCAAGTTCAACAGCGGCTACGACAAATCGGGTCCCATGTATCTGTTCCATAACACCGCGGATGCGGCGCTGCCCGGCAACAACGGCCTTTACATCAAAGCGCCCGGAACCTGGGAGATGATCTACGCCCGCAACAACATCTGGGCGGGCACCGATTACGCCATCAACAACTACAACACCAGCCAGCCCGTGGATCTGGATTACGACGACCTGTGGAACGACCATCTCAACGATCTGGCGCGCTGGGATAACACCCGTTACGCCACGCTGGCGGATTTCACCGCGGGCACGGGCCAGGAGCCGCACGGGCTCAGCCAGGCGCCCGATTTCGTCGACCCTGCGGGAGGCGATTACGCGCTGAACGCCAGCAGTCCCCTCATCGACCAGGGCGTGCTCATTCCCGGCGTCAACGACGACTACAACGGCAGCGCACCCGACATGGGCGCTTACGAGTTCGCATTGACGCTCGACCTGTTCGGCGCGCCCGACGATAGGGCCATTCACCTATCGTGGGAAGTCTCAGGTGAGCTACCGACCGACGTTACCTGGCGCATCCGCTACACCGGCCCCGCGGGCGACCAGCCCTCGCCCATCGAGGGGCTGCCCGCGGGCGAGCGAGGCTACACCCTCACCGGCCTCAGCAATGACGCGGCCTACGACATCACCCTGGAGGCCATCAGCGACGGCTCAGTCATCCTCAGCGACAGCATCTCGGTGACCCCCACCGCCAATCCCCTGTACCTGCCCCGGGTGGCCATCGCCGCGCTCGACGCCAGCGACTTGCGGCTGAGCTGGGAGCCCGGAACCGGTTACGATCATTATCAGGTCTGGCGCGACGAGACGCCCTACTTTCGGCTCAGCGGCGCGCCCCGGGCCAACATCGAGCAAGCTCCCTGGCAGTTCGACGACTCGGGCGCGTTGGGCGATCCCGCGGTCAACCACTTCTACCGGGTGATGGGGATCAAGGCCGATGGCGGGGCCACCATCTCCAACCACACGGGCGAGTTCGATTTTGCTCTTGCACCGGGCGATGGATAAACGAGGCGGGTTATGAACGAACCGTGGACAGAATGATGTCAGGGTGTTCCGTGCAGGGTCGCCCATCTCAACATTAGTGGCGATTTGTGCTTCAATAGGGCATCAAGATCATCAAGCCGTTCTCATTCTCATCCAAAGTGTAAGAAATGGTCAAACAGTTTTTGAAAGCCTTTGCTCTGGTCGTTGTCTTCATGCTTGTCTGGATGGTTTTGCTTTTTATCTGGCTGTTCCTCTGGGGAGAAGATAGCAGCATGACCTGGATTGGCATCCTGGCCTCATTTCCCCTGTTCGTTATCCTATTTATTCCCTACCTGAATTTTGTCAGCAAGCAGAGTCTAGTTATCTGCGGTGAAGGAAAACCGATCGCAAAAGATGCATTGCGTCAGCAGATACTGGAAATCAACGCCTACGATGCTCCAGTGATGGTGAAAGAAAAGAGAGACAAGTTAATCATCACCTGGCGATATGTAGACGCCCGCTGGTGGGAGCTTTTTGTCAAGGCGGGGATGACCAAAATCTACGAACTTCATGTCAAACTCGACGATAGCAAGAAGGAGGCCATCCTGGTGGATGTACAGAAGTCTGTATCGTGGGGAAGTGGACCAGCCAATGTTTCCATCTCCGGAGGTTTTTTCCGAGGCTACATCATGGAATATGAGATCGGCAAGGCATGGGGCATTCGCGAAAACTTCTCTGTAGGGAATATCTATGACTACAAATTTACCACGGCGGAGATCAAGAACCCGGTAGTGAACACCATCGTGCGAAACGGCTGGACTGTGCGCTTCGGCTTGTGGTAGCGCTCAGGATTTTCGTGCCAGATAGGCATTGACGATGGTGAGAATCACACCCACGGACAGGCCCAATGCAAATGCCATTGAAAGGGGCCAGCCATCACCTGTCTTTATTTGGCAGAGGCCTCGTGCGTGGTGGAACCGGCACCAGTAAATTAGATGACGCCACTAAAGGGGTTTGTGTGCATCCCACCAAGGCTTGAAATGAGTCGGAGCGGTCGCCTCGGCTGGGTCGCGAGGCGGATTTTGACATTTTCCCCCATGCTGCGTTACGCGATCTAGAGCCTCAAGTGTAGTGTAATAGTACGATTCGGCCCGTTCAGGAGTAGCCCCAATAGCCACCATTCCTAATTTGCCATACTCTGAAAGCGCCCCAATGAGATGAAAAACCATTCCCTCTTGGGTGCCGCCGTGAAAATGCAACCCCTCACATAAAGCGATGTCCATCAAATCTTCGGGCGTGAGCCCCTTGTAAGCATCGCTATGCAGATTGTCGGTGGCATAGTAATAGCGCGGCTGCTCGGTGCCGGTGTAATACAGACCATCATCTAAGTTGTATTCGCCATGCGTCAGGAATTTTAGCGTCATGAAAGGATGAGTGGTGCCTCCCTTTCGCAAATTGATTTCCAGAGAATAATGGTCCCATCCACCATCGGGCCGGGGAACAGAGACGAAATCCACAGAAAAACGACCAATGGCGCCCCGAACACTGAGCGCATGTCCAACCCGACGGCCGATTTCCTGCAATTCCAGACGATAAGCAGCATCCGCGGGGAAGGTCGCGCCCAGGTAGACTTGTTTGTTTGGTCCGCCAAGGATTTGCTCATGAGTTGAGACTACAGTGCCCTGCCCCAGCGGATTGATCAGACCCTGCACCGAGGGAGAGCGTTTTCCCTCTCCCTCGACAAACTCTTCCACGATGCCTTGCATCTCTTCAAATTTGCGCATAAAACGATGATAGGTTTCTTCCGGATTCTCAAATCTCAAGCGTTGCGGCAACTCCGACTGCACCCAATCCCTGAGCCCCGCCGCGTCCGCGGGTGCATCCTCGAATGCGAAGAGTGCATTGCCCTCGCCAGAAAAACCCTCATTCAATTTGACTACGGCTCTTCGCAATCGCGGACGCTTCAGTTTTAGCTCGGTCAGAGCATCCACCACGTCATGTTCATCTCGTAAATGCTCGAAACCATCAGGGTATAACACGCCCGCATCCTGAAAGAGCTGCCGATTCCAACTCTTATTGCCTAAATGCGCCAAACTAGGGTCAAGCGCATAGAGGGGAACGCCCAACAACACCGAAAGCCGACGTTCATAAGGAGTGGAGTTGAAGCATTCCATGTATGCGGAATCGGGATAACGGATATGGTTGCGAATGCGCTGAACCAGGCGAGGGCGAGCCAGGATTTTTTCTGTCAGGGAAAGAGAAGATGCGTCATGACAGCTTAGCAGGGTGAGCCGGTCGCGGGCATGGGAGCCAGGCACACCCGGCAACAGGTTCAGGAAGTAATCCACAATAGAACCATCGATAGTCTCACTGGTGACGAAAATTACCTGAGTGCGTGGCAACTGCAACATCATCAAATAATAAAGCAGACGTTGCTCATAGAAATTGATGCCCGGAATTTTCGACAACACTTCCTGGTCCAGGGTCAGACTGGGAACCACGATAACTGTACGCGGCGTGTGGCGATAAGGCAACACTTCCTCATAAAGGTCGAGCAAATGGGCGTTGAACGCGTTGAAACGCCGTCGAATTTTGGCTTCAGGCAGGCGCATCAGATCGAAAATGGTCTCATTGAAAATCGGGCGCATCATAGAAGAGTTCCTCACTCAATGCCAGTGGGTGTTTTAGACAGAATGAATCATGATTCCTTCCAATTATAAATAAAATCAAACAGCTGACAAACCATTTGTCAAGAACCCTAATCAAGGTATTGTAGCCTTGCAGAATTGATTTACCCCATCTATTATCAAAGTCTTGACACTTAACAAATCATTCACAAACGAGGTTCACATGTTCAACGACGCCTTCACAAAACTTTATGTCGAACTAACTACGGCGTGCAATCTTGATTGCGTGATGTGTGTGCGCCGATCACACCGAAGATGGCGCAGGCGCTTATCGATCTGGATGTAGATAAAATTATGGTCTCCATCGACGGCGTCTCTCCCGAAGTTTACGGCGATATCCGGATTCATAGCGACTTCAAAATCTCACCATGAATACCGACATTTCCAACTCAGCCCATCATCGCTTACAATAAAAAGAAGCAACCGTCATCCTTTCCCTGACGTATCACTAATCGAACACCGACGTTTTCACTCAACCACCGCCTTGCACATCTTGTTAATGAAAAGAATCCTTTCAACCCAGGCTGAATCCATCTTACAAGAAGAGCGGGACCTCTTGGCCCGGCTGGAAGTCGTTGCTGTACGGCTGGACGCGTCTGCAGAAGATCAGACCATCATCATTCGCGCTCGGCAGCAGTTGGATAGCCTGTTTCTTCTCACGGTCATCGGTGAGTTTAATAGCGGCAAATCCGCTTTCATCAACGCACTTCTAGGCGGATCATATCTCGAAGAGGGTGTGACGCCCACTACCAGCCAGGTCACAATCATCGCTTGGGGACAGGAACAGCGTACAGTGCAACCTGCACCCTATCTGCTTCGGTTGGAACTGCCCGTAGAGTGGTTGAAAGATATCAACATTGTCGACACTCCCGGCGTCAATGTAGTCATCCAACAGCACGAAGAGCTGACGCAAGCATTTGTGCCCAGGGCAGACCTTGTTTTATTCGTGGCTTCGGCAGACAGGCCTTTTAGCAAGAGCGAGCGCGAATTCTTGACCTTTGTGCGCGACTGGGGAAAGAAGATTATCTTCATCATCAACAAACTCGATATTTTGGCCGATGAAGAGGCGGTAGAGCGAGTCACGATTTATGTACGCGAGCAGGCGCAGGAGCTGCTTGGGGTGACGCCCAAAATCTTTCCAATTTCGGTAAAATGGGCGCAAGAGGCCAAATTCAATCCCAATCGCCCAGGAGCATCATCATTATTGGAAGCTTCTCGCTTCGCAGCCTTGGAAACCTATATCCTCCACCGATTGGATGAAACAGAACGACTTCGACTTAAACTCGAAAGTCCATTGGGGATCGCCCGACGCCTGAGTCAAAACTACCAGGAAACCATGCAGCAACGTTTGCAGCTACTGGAAGAAGATCTGCAAACCATCCAACACATCGACGAGCAACTAGATGCCTATCAGGCTGATATGCGGCATGATTTCGAGTTTAGGCTGCACCGAGTGGATAACATCCTTTTAGAAATGCGGGAGCGAGGCGACGATTTCTTTGAGGAGACAATTCGGCTGGGACGTTTCCTTGACCTAATGAACGCTTCTAGACTTAAATCTGCGTTCGAAGATCAGGTCATCGCAGACACGCCCTACAGCATCGAGCAAGAGGTCAATGGATTGGTAGATTGGATGGTGGATCGAAACTATCGCCAGTGGCAGGCGATCACTGGGTATCTCAATCAGCGCGCCCAGGAGCATGGTGATCGCATTGTGGGCCGAGTAGGGGGCGAGTTTGATCTCAATCGCCAACAGCTATTGTCATCGGTCGGCCGGGCTGCTCGCGAGGCGCTGGCTAGCTATGACAAGGTCGCGGAGGCTCGCAAGCTTACCCAATCGGTGCAAACATCGTTGGCAGCCATGGGCATGGTCCAGGTGGGAGCACTAGGATTGGGGGCGATTCTGTTGCATATTTTCACTCGGGCGTTGGATCCGTTGGGAGTAATAGCTGCTGGCGGTGTGGCTATTGCCGGTTTATTCATTTTGCCCGCGCGACGCCGCGCCGCTAAACGTGATTTGGAAGCAAAGATTGAAATCATGCGTCACGATCTACACGATGCTCTGCACAAACAATTCGAGCAAGAATTGGCCCGATCGGTGCAGGAAATCAAAGAAGCAATCGCTCCCTACACGCGATTTGTACGCACCGAACAGGCCAAACTGCTCAACGTACAACAGGAACTTTCAGACATTGAAATGGGCGTCTTCGAATTAAGAGAGGCAGTCGAGCGCCTCTTTTAATTCGAGCTTTTCTCTCAGGACAGTTAACAGTTATGAGTGCCATAGAGACGAAGCATCTCACAAAATACTACGGCAAGGCCCGGGGCATCATCGACGTCTCCCTGCAGGTGGAGGAGGGAGAGATCTTCGGGTTCATCGGGCCCAATGGCGCGGGCAAATCCACCACCATCCGCCTGCTGCTGGGCCTCATCTTCCCCACCAGCGGCCGCGCCACCATCTTCGGTAAAGATGTGATCAAGGATGGGCCCGAAATCCGCCAGGACATCGGCTATCTGCCCTCGGAGGTGTTCTACTACGAGCGCATGAAGGTCATCGACCTGCTCAAATACTCGGCCAGTTTCTATAAAAATGCCGACCTGGACCGTATGCACGAGTTGGCCGAACTGATGGAGCTGGACCTGAACCGCCGCATCGAGGACCTGTCGTACGGGAACAAGAAAAAGGTGGGGATTGTGCAGGGGCTGCTGCATCGCCCGCGACTGTTGTTGCTGGATGAGCCCACCCTGGGCCTGGACCCGCTGATGCAGCGCAAATTCTTCGATCTCATCCGGGAGGAAAACGCCCGCGGGGTCACGGTCTTCTTCTCCTCGCATATCCTGGGCGAGGTGCAGCGGCTGTGCAACCGGGTGGGCATCATCAAGGAAGGCCGCATCATCGAGGTCTCCGACATCCGCACCCTGCAGCAGAACAACTACAAGCGGATTTACGTAGCCGCAGACGCGATCCCTGATAATTATTTCGACCTGCCCGGCGTCACCAATCTGGAACCGACCAACGGCGGCGTGCGATTCTTCTACAAGGGCGATATCGACGCCATCGTCGCCCGCATCAGCGCTCTGGACCTCAACGACGTCACCATCGAAGAACCGACCCTGGAAGAGATATTCATGCATTATTACGAATGAACAAGATGCGTCGCACTTCGGAAGTGCGACGCATCTCCCTCGAAAACTATGAACACCAACATCTATCGATTCGAACTACGCATGCGTCTGCGATCAGTGATTATCTGGTCCCTGGCCGGCGCTGCAGTCATGCTGACGTACATGGCCTTCTTCCCCTCATTTTCGCAGGAGGCGGCGCTGGTCGATGAGGTCATGGCCAATTTCCCGCCGCAATTCCTGGAAGCCTTTGGCATGGGCGGCGTGAGCCTGGCCGATATGATGGGCTTTTTCAGCTTTGTTTTCCTTTTCGCACAACTGTTGCTGGCTGTCCAGGCTTCGATTTACGGCTTCGGCCTGGTTTCGGTGGAAGAAGCCGAATGGACGGCCGATTTTCTGCTCACCCGGCCCGTCACCCGCACCCAGATCCTGACCAACAAGCTGCTGGCGGCCGTCACCGCTTTGCTCATTACCGATGTGGTGGTGTGGGGCGCTGTCATTCTCGCCCTCAGCCTCTTCAACGGCGGCCAGACCGTGGATCAGCACATCCTGTTTTTGATGCTGGCCAGCCTTCCCATCTTCCAGCTCTTCTTTTTGGCGGTGGGACTGGTCATCTCACTGCTGGTCAAACGGGTGCGCAGCGTCACGCCCTACGCCCTGGGACTGGCTTTTGGCATGTATCTGCTGGGCGCTTTCAGCAGCATGGCCGGAGATGTGAAGCTGGAATGGATCACGCCCTTCAAGCACTTCGATGGCAACTACATTGTGCTGCACGGCGCTTACAACCTGCCCCTGGTGATGATCAGCATCGCCGTCATTCTGGTCGCCCTGGTCGGAAGCTACTGGCGCTATCTCCACCGCGACATCGCCGCAGTGGCATAATCATCCCCTGGCGGCCGGAAGCCAAAGAGAACCGCTTATGAACATCTTTTTGCGAGAACTGCGGACCAATCTCAAATCCCTGATCATCTGGAGCGTGATCGTCATCCTCCTGATCTGGATCGCGGTCATCAAATACTCGGCCTTTGCCGATAACCCGGAGATGCTGGCCATCCTGGATGCTTACCCCAAGTCCCTGCTGGATGCGCTGAACATGAACGCGTTCAATCTCACCACCCTGACCGGCTTTTACGGGGTCATGTTCAGCTATTTCGGGTTGATGGGGGCTATCGCCGCGGGCCTGTGGGGCAGGGGCATCATCGCCAAAGAGGAGCGAAACAAAACCGTCGAGTTCTCGCTGACCCTGCCCATCACCCGCAACCGCTTCATCACAGCCAAGGCCCTGGCCGCCCTGGTCTACAGTGCGGCGTTCGTGGCGG
>Ga0256914_1000472_pt1 | contig 39950 bp, 24 predicted proteins | sample HulkmetaG_FD_191571 | JGI IMG/M metagenome (GOLD analysis project Ga0256914, IMG submission 191571) | Hydrothermal chimney microbial communities from Main Endeavour vent field at the Juan de Fuca Ridge, Pacific Ocean - Hulk | ecosystem: Environmental > Aquatic > Marine > Hydrothermal vents ... | reverse complement strand
GTAACCGGTTCCAAACATTTTCTGGAATTCAACGGCCAGCAGGTCATGATCGACTGTGGTGCTTTTCAGGGCAAGCGCAAAGAAGCCGACGAAAAAAACCGCAATTGGCCTTTTGATGCGCGCAAAATTACTTCTACCATTTTAACCCATGCCCATTTTGATCACTGCGGCTTAATTCCTGTTTTAACCAAAAAGGGTTTTACCGGTAACATTTACACCACACCGGCCTCGCGCGACTTAGCCAGTCTGGTCATGATGGATTCGGCCCACATTCAGGCAAAAGACATTGAATACCTAAAGAAAAAAGCGGCCAAACGCGGCGAAACCTTTGAAGCCGAACCGCTTTACACCGAACAAGATGTGGTGAATGCTCTGGACTATTTTGTAACTATTTCTTACCATCGTCCTTTTTTTATCGGAGATGGTATTAAAGCCACCTTTTACGATGCCGGACACATTTTGGGCTCGGCAATGGCCGTGGTAGAACTAAGCCGTAACGGGCAACGCATGCGCATTGGTTTTAGCGGCGATTTGGGACGTAAAAACCTGCCCATCCTGCGCGACCCGGAAACCATTCCGGACGTTGATTATCTGGTCATGGAAAGTACTTACGGGCATCGTCTGCACGACCCCATCGACCACGCCGTAGACAAATTAGCCGATGTGGTCAATCGCACGGTTAAGCGTGGCGGGAAAATCATTATTCCGGCTTTTGCCGTAGAGCGCACGCAGGAATTAGTCTATTTTCTCCATTTACTGCGGAATCGAAATGCCATCCCTAAAATTCCCATTTTCGTGGACAGTCCCATGGCCACCAATGCCACCGCCATCTTTCGCGTGCATCAGGAATGCTACGATGAAGAAACCCGACGCGAATTTTTAGACAACCACGAAAATCCGTTTGGCTTTGGCGAACTGCGCTACATTACCAACGTCGAAGAAAGCAAACGTTTAAACGATTTAAAAGAACCGGCCATCATCATTTCATCCAGTGGCATGTGCGAAGCCGGCCGCATTTTGCATCATCTGGCACACAATATCGAAAATCCCAACAATACGATCATGATTGTCGGATTTATGGCCCAAAACACGCTGGGGCGCCGTATTAAAGAAGAACAACCGGTGGTCAAAATTTTAGGCGACACTTACCGGTTGCGGGCTGAGGTCGTTACCATGAATGCCTTTAGTGCCCATGCCGATTACAAGGAAATTCTTGATTATGTTACCCAGCTGGACTACAAACGATTAAAACGAATTTTTCTTGTGCACGGCGAACCGGACGCTCAGGCCAATCTAAAAAAACTGTTGGAAGAACAAAATTACAAAACCACTATTGTAAAATACGGAGAAAGGTACACCCTGCAAGTGTGACAATGCGAAATCGTAAGATTGACGATGATAGGTGTCACATCTTTGGATAAAAAAATGTTGTAACTTAAAAGCTGAAACTTTTATCGAAAATTATAAAATCCATTAATTTTAAGGAGGAAATATGAAAAGAATCGTACTAACCGCAGCAATCGTTATTGCCCTGTTTTCTGTTAATGCCATGGCTCAGGTAACCTTTGGCCTTAAAAGCGCCGGTGCACACCTTGGTTTTGTCATGCCGGAAGATCCGATTGACAATACCATTGGCTTTGGCATTCAGTCCGAATTCGGAACTTTTAAAGTAAATAATCTGGACTTCACTTTTGGTGCCTTTATTAACTATTGGTCCAAAACCTATGGCGATCCGACCATCGTGGAAACCACTTATTCCGAAACGACCTTTGCCCCTTTCGTGCATTACAATTTATCGGCTAATTCCAAGTTCCAGCCGTACGTAGGCGGTGGGTTCGGTTTTGCCCGCAACAGCGCCGATATTAGCTCCAAAAATATCTATTTGGGTGCAACCAGCTATTCTACTTCGGATACCGATTTTATCTTTTTCGGTTTGGCCGGAGCAAAGATGGCCATTAGCCCCACTTTGGAAGGCTTCTCCGAAGTTCGCTACCAGATGGGGGATATTGACGTTTTCAGTATTAATGTTGGCGTTAATTATCTGCTTGGCAAATAAACTTTTTCTCAATAAAGAAAACCCCGCACGGTTTAAAAGCCATGCGGGGTTTTTTGTTTGTTGCTTTATCTTTTAAATTTTTTAATCGAATAATTCCAGAATATCGTCCTTGGTTAATGACTTAAAGAAAGCCTCTTCCGTAGAAATAAGCGTTTTAACCAGGCTGCGTTTTTTCTCCTGCAAACGCACAATTTTTTCTTCCACACTGTCTTTGGAAATCAGCTTGTACGCAAATACTTTACGAGTTTGGCCAATACGATAGGCGCGGTCGGTGGCCTGCATTTCCACCGCCGGGTTCCACCACGGGTCGTAGTGAATCACATAGTCGGCAGCCGTTAGGTTCAAACCGGTTCCACCGGCTTTCAGGCTGATCAAAAAGATGCGCACATCGTCATTGTTCTGGAAACGATCTACCACTTCCTGGCGGTCTTTGGTTGAGCCATCCAGATAAGAGTAAGCGATTTCTTTTTCGTCCAGTTGGCGACGGATAATGTGCAGCATTTTAACAAACTGGCTAAAAATAAGTACTTTGTGCTTTTCAGAAACAATTTCTTCAATCATTTCCATTAAGGCATCAAATTTACCGGCACCTTCCATGTATTTCGGATCGACCAATTCCGGGTGGCAGGCAATCTGCCGCAGCCGTGTCAGGCCTTCCAGCACCTTAAACTTCGATTTGTTCAGCCCTTTGCTTTCGATTTCTTCCAGAATGCTGTCGCGGTAAGCCGTACGCCACTTATCGTACAATTTTTGCTGCATTTCATTCATGGGCGAGTACACAATATTTTCCACTTTGGGCGGCAGCTCTTTGGCCACATCTTCTTTGGTGCGCCGCAAGATAAAGGGAAAAATCAGTTTACGCAGCGATTCTGCCACTTCCATGTTCTGTTCTTTCTCGATAGGCCGCATGAAATTTTCTTTGAAGAAATTTTGATCGCCCAACAATCCCGGATTAATAAAGGCGAACTGCGACCACAAATCCATCGTGTTGTTTTCCACCGGCGTACCGGTTAAGGCCAGACGATTCCGCGCGTTCAGCAAGCGAATGGCCTTGGATGTTTCGGACATGGGGTTTTTAATGTTCTGCGACTCATCCAAAATAACGTAATTGAACTCAATTTCCTTGAGCATGGAAATATCACGCCGTACATGCCCGTACGTCGTCAAAATAAGCGGGAACTTGCGCAGGCGGCGAATGTCGCGCGAACGCCGCGTTCCGTAATGCACCAGATATTTGATATCGGGTGTAAAGCGTTCGATCTCTCGCATCCAGTTGAAAATAATGGAGGTTGGCGCGACGATTAAATTTGGTTTCTTGGGTTTTTCGTTAATTTCGTTGCGCAGCAGAGCCAGAGCCTGAATGGTTTTACCCAACCCCATATCGTCGGCCAGAATACCGCCAAATGAGTATTCTTTCAAAAAGTTCATCCAATCGTAGCCGGCCTTCTGGTAGTCACGAAGTTCGCCTTTAAAATTGGCAGGCAACGGATAGTCTTTGATCTGGTCGAATTTATCCAGACTTTTCAGCTTTTCTTTGGTTAGGGTGTCCATCTGTTTGGTGTCGGCCTCGGCCAGCAAACGATCGATAAAGGTCATGTGATGGTTGGCAAAACGCAGGGTTTCTCCGTTTACCCGCCCGAAATTAAGCATGTAATTCAATTTCTCGATGAGCTTTTGCGGCAAGCGGGCAATGCTGCCGTCCCGCAATTTGACGAATTTTTTCTGTGCCTGCAGGGCCTTCTTCAATTCTTCCAGCGAAACTTCAATGCCGTCAAAGGAGAGGGTAACTTCCAGATCGAACCAATCCGATTCCGAAGAGATATTAATGCCAAAATTCGCCGAAGACCGATTAACGCGGAAACGCACTAATTTTTCCTCGCCCAAAATCTCGAAGCCTTTTTCTGCCAAAACAGGCAACCCATCAAACAGCCATTCCAGGGCTTCTTCTAACGGCGCGTAAAACAACCCGGGAGTATCTTCGATAATTCCCGTCTCAAGAATGGCCTCGCGCAAGGCATTCTCGGCTTCGCGGTCCCGCTTAACGCGAATAATCTTGCGTGTTTTCGAATCGTAATGCAAATAGTGGTCATTGGGATGGCTGTACGAAATTTCAATATTGTCGTACAACACCGAAAACGAAACCACCAGTTGGTCGTCCATTTCTTCCAGGTACAACCGCTTGCCGGTGATAGTGGTAATTTCGGTCACTTCAATTCCCGGCGGAAACTCGACAAAGGGGAAAATGGGCAATTTGGCCAGATATTCTGAAATGAAGCTCTGGTATTCGTTTTTGTTCACCGAAATTTGCAGGTCTTCATCCACAAACGATTTAATGTAGGCATAGCTGAACGGAAATTCGCAATAATGCAATTTATTGTCCATGAAAAACCAGATAGGATTGACCGTGAGAATTTTGGTTTCATGCGTAATAGGAATGGCTTTGTCGTCCCGAACAAAATACGGACGGAATTGGTAGTTGTCGTTCTCGTCGGCGAAAAGTTTAAACACCAACCGCCAGGGTTTACGCCCAAAACGAATACGCGAGCCAATGGAGCCGTCTTCGTTTTTAACGTGCAATTCGCTATTGCGCAGCAAATGAAACAGTTGTCCGGCATCCAGTCCAAAGTTCAGATAACTGGTTTCCAAACGTCCCCGAAAATAAACCGATGATTGCTGCGTTTGCAACCGCTCCAGATACGAAATTGCAATCAAATCGCCGGAAGTACGAAATACGTTTTGACCGGAAAGCTCACTGAACGAGGGCTCCTGAATGCGCCCGTAGGTTCCGTCTTTTTTGATGTACACTTTAACCGGTTTGATATTCCAGTAATTTTCCGCCAGATGAATAATGTAAATCAGTTTCCAGCGTACTTCTTGCGAGAATTCGTTGTCCACCTTTTGAATGGCAATGAGTTTTTCGAAATATTCACGCCAGTTCTGGGTGGACTGCTCGTCTTCGTGCTCCTGTTCGTTTTGCTCTTCAATTACTTTAAGAGCTACGGCAACCACGTGTTTACAGGTGTAATTGTACGGGCAGGTGCACGTAGATTCAAACGACTGATCGTTCAGCGTTAGGCGTACAATGTACGGATAGGTGCCCTGCACCGTAGCCAAAACGGAAATGTTGTCCCATTGTTTTATCTTAACGCGTCCCTCTTTAAAGTACTCCAAACCTTGTTTAAAAATGATCTCGGGTACGCGATCTTTCAAGTCTTTAATACTAATCTTCAACTCGTCGCCTCTTTCGTCGTGTTAGTGGCACTGTGATTATATTTCCAAAAATATGCAAAACTATTAATTAATATACTAAACTATTTTTTTTGTTTCAAAATGATTTTTAAAATATGTTATGGCTTCGCATATTTTTTAAGAGAAAAAGGATCCCGTATGAATAAAGAGATTCTCAAAAATTTTGCCATCGGTTTCATTCCCATTTTTGTTTTTATTGTGGTCGATTCCGTCTATGGTACAACCGCCGGTTTGATTACCGCCTTAATTACAGGTATCGGATATTTCTTTTATTATTTAATCCGCTACAAACAAATCGAAAAAATGATTCTCTTAGACACTGTGCTCATTTTACTGACCGGTGGCGTATCATTACTGTTTAACAATGCAATTTTTTTCAAATTAAAGCCGGCCATTATCGAACTGATCATGACTGTTCTGGTGGGTGTGCATGCCTTCACGGAAAAGCCCGTTCTGCTGCACATGGGGCAGCGTTACATGCGCGATTTGCCGGTGAATGAAACACAATTACATTTGATGAAGCAGCTTAGCCGTTTACTGTTTGCCGTGCTTTTTGCTCACACCGTACTCATCGTTTATGCGGCGTTCTTCTGGTCCGAAGCCGTTTGGGGATTTGTCTCAGGCGGATTGTTTTACATCTTGATCGGCATGCTGCTTGCGGGGCAATTCGTCTATTTAAAATTTGTAAAGAAGCCCGGACCTGCTGCCGCAGGTTCCAACCCGCCCGCCCAAACCACACCGGATGACGAATGGGTAGATGTGGTAGATGAACAGGGAAAAATCATTGGCGCCGCTACGCGATCGCAAGTGCATGGCAATCCCAGACTCATTCATCCCGTAGTGCACCTGCACATTGTAAATGACAAAGGGCAATTGTACCTGCAAAAAAGAGCAGCCGGGAAAGATCTGTTCCCCGGCATGTGGGACACGGCCGTGGGCGGGCACGTACGCAAGGGAGAAAGCATCGCCCGGGCACTGGAACGCGAAACTCTGGAGGAATTGGGAATTCGTCTAAAAAATCCGCAACCACTATTGCGTTATGTGATGCGCAACGATTACGAAAGCGAACTGATCCACGTATTTAAAATGCGTTACAACGGTCCTTTTAAGTTTAATCGGGATGAAGTGGAAATCGGGCGATTTTTTTCTTTTTTTGAAATCCAGAAACTGCTGGGCCAGGGCATGTTCACACCGAATTTCGAGCAAGAATTCAAAATATTACGCTCACATGGCCTGTTGTAGCAAGTGGGAGTGTTCCTGAGTAAAAGGAAAGCCACAGCGCATTGAGTTTGGTCTTTAATTTATTTAACTTCACTCATAAGGAAGCAAACGGCAAAAAATTTTCAACATTTAATATAGGTAATCGCACGATGAAAAATAAAGAGGCGGCACTTAATCAAACTCTGGACAAACTGATCGACACACTGGAAGAGCGTGTACGTGAATTAAACGTCCTGTACGAAATCGAGGAACTTCTGCATCAGGAAGGTTTGACTTTAGACGAAATTTTCGAACGTGTTGTGGAAATGCTTCCCGAAGCATTTCAGTACCCCGAGATTTGCCGGGTACGCATCGTCTATCAGGATCGGGTTTTCACTTCGGTAGAATACAAAGAAACGCCCTGGGCTTTACGCGCCGAAATGTTTTTTCAGGATCGCAACATCGGATCGATTTGCGTTTGCTACACCGAAGAGCGGCCGGAAAGCGATGTAGGCCCGTTTTTGTTCGACGAAAAGCAAATGCTCAACACACTTGCCCAGCGCCTTTCTTACCACATCATGTACCTAAAGCTCAAGCAAATTTTCGACAAATGGGAAACAGCAAAAAAATCCATTACGGGGAAGCAACCGGAAGAATGGCACATTATCATCGAACTGCTGAAACGTACCGATCCCGATGTGTATTTGCGCATTACGCGAAAGATGCTCAACCATCTGGTGTGGAAAGGCATTCCCGAGGCAAACGAACTTTTGCAACAATTTAACCCGTACGCCATTTCCGAAGAGGAAGAAACTCTTTTTAGCGAAGCCAATGCGCCGCTAAAAAAGAAATACTCCGCCGATATTCACCAAATGGCCGAACAAATTTTCAAGCTGGCCGCCAAATACCTGTCCAATGCCGAAATTCTGGCCAAAATTCAACAGTGGATGCAAGAAGACAAAACCAGCTTTTTGGTGCGTACCACTTCCGACAACAACAGCTCGCTGACCGACATTTACGAAGCGCTGCGACGCTATTACCAGATTAATCCCGAGGGAATGCAACTAACCCCCTCCGTCTTAATTGGGGTGCGCGCCTCTTTGGTGCGGCGTTTTTTCACCGATCAATTGGAATTCATCAACATTGCCAAAAACTACGTGCGGGTCAGCGATTTTTACCGATTACTGCAACGCATGATTTTCCCCATCGGCAGCCACGGCAAATTGGGGGGCAAAAGCGCAGGGCTTTTTCTGGCTTATCGCATTTTGCGCAAAATTGAAGACCCCGAAAATCTCTTCGAGAACATTAAAACGCCGAAAACCTGGTACATCACTTCCGATGCCATGATCTATTTTATGCACTACAACAATCTGGACGAAATGCTGGAACAAAAATACAAACCGATTAATGAAATTCGCAAAGAATATCCCCACGTGGTGCAACTGTTCAAAAATTCCCATTTCCCCTCCGAAATAATTAAGGGCATTGCTATGGCCCTGGACGATTTTGGAGAACGGCCTTTAATTGTACGCAGCTCCAGCCTGTTAGAAGACCGCCTGGGCTCCGCCTTTTCCGGAAAGTACAAAAGCCTGTTTATTGCCAATCAGGGATCCAAAGCCGAACGGCTGGAGGCCTTAACCGATGCCATTGCCGAAGTGTACGCCTCGACCATTGGTCCCGACCCCATTGAATACCGGGCCGAACGCGGACTGCTGGACTTCCATGAAGAAATGGGCATTATGATTCAGGAAGTGGTGGGCGAGAAAGTGGGACATTACTTCTTTCCGGCTTTTGCCGGTGTCGCTTTTAGCAACAACGAATTTCGCTGGTCGCCCCGGGTACGCCGCGAAGACGGCTTGCTGCGCATGGTACCCGGTCTGGGAACGCGTGCAGTCGATCGACTGAGTGACGATTACCCTGTGCTGGTTGCTCCGGGACAGCCACAATTGCGCGCCAATGCCACCGTAGAGGAACGGGTACGCTATGCGCCCAGGGCTATGGATGTTATTGATCTGGAAACGCACGAATTTCGAACCGTTGAGGTGCGGCAGGTACTCAAAGAATTGGGCACGAATTATCCGATGGTGAACAAACTGGTCTCGGTGTACGAAAACGGCATGTTGCGTCCGGTGGGTTTTAACACCGATTTTGAGGCCGACGATCTGGTCATGACTTTTGACGGGCTGCTGGAAGATTCACGTTTCGTTCGCCAGATTAATGCCATTTTAAAGGAATTGCAAAATCGCCTGGGCACCCCGGTCGATATCGAGTTTGCGCACGACGGCAAAAACTTTTATTTGCTGCAGTGCCGTCCCCAAAGCTATTCCAAATTCAATGCTCCGGCCAAATTCCCGGAACAAATCGACGAGAAAAACATCATCTTTACAGCCAACAAATACATTACCAACGGTGTAGTCGCCGATGTCCAATATGTGGTTTACGTGGTTCCCGAGGCATACGCTTCTCTTGAAAAGCTGGATGAGATGAAGGCCGTGGGACGCATTATCGGTGAGCTAAACAAAGCACTGCCCCATCGCAAATTCATTTTAATTGGCCCCGGACGTTGGGGAAGCCGGGGAGACATCAAATTGGGCGTAAGCGTAACCTATTCGGACATTAACAACACGGCGGCTTTAATTGAGGTGGCCCGACGACAGGGGAACTACGTTCCCGATCTCTCTTTTGGCACGCACTTTTTTCAAGATCTGGTAGAAGAGGGCATTCGCTACCTTCCGCTGTATCCCGATGACGAAGGCGTAATTTTCAAAGAAGAATTCTTCACAAACGCTCCGAATAGTTTGCCCGACATTCTAAGCATCCCCGAAACGCTGCAAAAAGTCGTTCGGGTGATTGACGTGCCGAATGTGTCTCAGGGCTTGCTCTTTCATCTTTTGATGAACGGAGATTTAAACAAAGCCATGGGAATTCTGGCTCCCGAGGGAAGTATTCAATCCGAAGTCGAGGCTTCTCCAAGTTTGTTCGGAACCCGCTTTGTCGATCATTGGCGCTGGCGCATGCAAATGGCCGAACGCATTGCCGAGCAGTTAGACGCGGAAAAGTTTGGAGTTAAAGGCCTGTACCTTTTGGGAAGCACCAAAACCGGCATGGCACAGGCCGGCAGTGACATCGATTTACTGGTACATTTTTCGGGTACCCCGCAAATGAAAGAGGCGCTTTTAAAATGGTTTGAAGGCTGGAGCCAATGTCTGGACGAGATTAACTACCAGCGTACCGGCATTAAAACCGGCGGTATTCTGGACATTCATTTTATTACGGATGAAGAAATTGAGAACGAAGAAAGACTGGCCGAAAAATATCACATCATCGGCAAAGGAGGCTTAAAGATGCTCCGCGTGAAAAATCCCCGACGGAACAAATAAGGTAGCAAATGGCCATGCAAAATCACATTCTGGCACGTTCGGATCGCTTATTTGCCGAATTGTGGGACAACAGCCCCGACGGAATGTTGCTGATTAACGAACAAGGGGAAATTTTGGCCGTAAATCAGGCTTTTTCCAATCTGGTCAAACTTCCCAAAGAAGCATTAATCGGGCGGCCTTTCACCGTTGTTTATCATGAAAAAGAGCGTCCCGAATTGCTGGAACGCTTCGATTTATTTTTGGCCGGAGGCATGGGCCAGCCCTGGCATGAAGCTCAATACCAAATGTGGTACGGTTCCAAATTATGGCTGGAATTTTCTCACTCTCTTCTTTCTTTGCCTCAGTTCGGAAAAGCCGTGCTGACAATCGTGAAAGATATTACCGCACGAAAAAAAGTTTTATTCGACCTGGCCGACAGCGAAAAACGCTTCCGTACCCTGTTTAACAACGCAAATGATCCGGCGTTTGTGGCCCATCTGGATGAAAATCAACGGTTCGAAAATTTTATCGAAGTCAATCAAAGTGCCTGCGAAACGTATTTGTATTCTCGTGAGGAATTCATGCGCCTGACCCCTTTGGTTTTAATTCCTCCGGAATACATGCAAAAGGAACTGAGCGCTCTGGAAACTTTGCAGAAAAGCGGCCACGTTATTTACGAGATGGAACACTTCCGTAAAGACAAACGCCGCATCCCGGTTGAAATTAGCGCACATTTGTTTGAATACAAAAACCGGCCGACCGTGCTTTCCATTGTTCGTGACATTTCCGAACGAAAGCGGGTGCAACGGGCCCTGCAACTTTCACGCGAGCAGCTACGGAACCTGGCCTCGCGTCTGCATGATATTCGCGAAGAAGAACGCAGCATGATTGCCCGCGAAATTCACGACGAGCTGGGACAATTACTCACCGTGCTAAAAATCGAAATTTCTCTGCTGTGTAAAAAATTCATTCCTGATCATCCCGACATCGATCAACGCATGAAAACCATTTCGGGATTGATCAATCAGGCGGTGGAATCGGTGCAGCAAATTTCTTCCAAGCTGCGACCGGGAATTCTTGACGAGCTGGGGCTGGTGGCGGCCATTGAATGGCAGGCGCAGGAATTCAGCAAACACACAGGCATCCAATGCCGCTACTCATTAACGAATGAAACGTTGGAACTGGATCGCGACAAGTCGACCGCTATTTTCCGGATTTTTCAGGAAGCGCTGACCAATGTGGCGCGCCATGCCGAGGCGCAGCGGGTTTCCGTTTTCCTGAAAAAAGAGGCCAGACACGTGATCCTGGAAATTACGGACAATGGAACCGGAATCAATCGGCAGCAAATCGAAAACCCGCGTTCTTTGGGTATTTTGGGAATGCGTGAGCGCGCACTGGTTTTCGGAGGTACGGTTTCCATTCGCGGGGTAAAAGGAAAAGGAACGCATGTTAAGGTGGTAATGCCATTATGATCAAAATTTTAATCGCAGACGACCACGCCATTGTGCGTGCCGGATTAAAGCAGATTGTAACGCAAGAATCGGACATGGAGGTTCTGGGAGAAGCGGGCTCCGTGGATGAATTACTGCGGCTTTTGCAGGAAAAAGAAAACGAATGGAGTATTCTGGTTCTGGATATCAACATGCCGGGCCGTAGCGGTCTGGATGCCTTAAAGGAAATTCGTACGCGTTTTCCCAAATTGCCGGTTTTAATTTTGAGCATTTACGGAGAAGAACAATACGGGTTGCGTGCGTTAAAAGAGGGAGCGCAGGGGTATTTGCGCAAAGTAAGTGCACCGGAGGAATTGATTGGTGCCATTCGAAAAATTGTCAACGGAGGCAAGTACATCAGTCCGGCTCTGGCCGAGAAATTAGCAGAATCGTTTCAGGGGGAAACTCCGCAAATGCCCCACGAGGCTTTGTCTAACCGGGAATATCAGGTGATGTGCATGATTGCCGAGGGAAAATCAGCCGATGTCATTGCTAACGAACTTTCCATCAGCATTCACACGGTCTATTCCTATCGAAATCGGATTTTGCAAAAACTTCACTTAAAATCCAATGTGGAATTGACCAAATACGTTCTGGAGAACAAGCTTATTTGAGACACCCGAATGCCGGACCGGAGGTAACAGGGCGATAGCTATCGCCCTGGCCGAAGCGCCCCGGCAAGAGATGGCTACTTTTCCAGAGCCTCGATCTCTTTTTCAACTTCCCGCAATTCCTCGGCCAATTCCTGTTGCCAATATTTTAATTGATCCCGGTAACGTTTGAGCCAGGCCAACTCTTCCTCTTTGGTGGGGGCTGGAGGCGTCCAGCCCCAGGGCCCGGCCGCCCACGGCCCCGGTCCGCCGCGAAAGCCCCAGAATGCTCCCGGCCAAAAATTCCAATGAAAATGTCTGCGAAACATTATTGATCACCTCCCCGATAATGCATTCTACACGACCCAATATATTGGTGTCGAACAGCCTTTCACAAATTTAATCGCCCGCACAGCGTCACACAAACGGTAATTTTTCACTGGCCTCGGTTTTTTACTTTTCCACCTTTAAAAACCTGGCGTTAATCGCAACGATTACGGTACTTAACGACATGAGTACTGCCCCCATCGCCGGACTGAGAATTATGCCATAGCCGTACAAAACGCCTGCGGCCAGGGGAATGGCAAAGGCATTGTAACCCGTAGCCCAGGCCAAATTTTGCACCATTTTACGATACGTTGCTTTGGCCAGGCCTACAATGGCCACCACATCCAGCGGATTGCTGCGCACCAGAACGATATCGGCCGTTTCCACAGCCACATCGGTACCGGCCCCGATGGCAATGCCCACATCTGCTTGTGCCAGAGCAGGCGCATCGTTCACCCCGTCGCCGGTCATGGCAACGGTTAAGCCGCGTGCCTGAACTTCTTTTACCTTATTCGCTTTTTCGTGAGGTAAAACTTCGGCAAAATACTCATCAAGTCCCAACTCATCGGCCACCCATTTGGCCACCAGGTGGTTATCGCCCGTGAGCATCATGGTGCGGATTCCCATTTCTTTAAAGCGTTTAATGGCCTGTTTGGATTCGGGTCGAATCATATCGGCCAGAGCAACAGCGCCGCTTACATGGCCGTTAATCAAAACAAAAATAACCGTTTTGCCCTGAGCGCTTAACTGTTCGATGCGCTCGTCATTCATGGGAATACGGTTTTCCCGCAAATAGCCCGGACTTACCACAAGAACTTCCCGACCATTCACCATCCCTTTAGCCCCTTTCCCGGGGATCGCCGTAAATCCGCTAACTTGGGGAATTTTTTTGGCCGATTTAACGATACCTTTTGCAATGGGATGTTCCGAATGCGCCTCGACCGCGGCAGCCACACGTATCAAGTCGTCCGCGCTTAAATCGTTGTCAAAAATAATCGTGTCGGTTACGCCAAAGCTACCCAGAGTAAGGGTTCCTGTTTTGTCAAAAATAACCGCTTTCAATTTGCGCGCCTGCTCAAAAGCGGCCCGGTCGCGAATCAACAAACCGTTTTTAGCCGAAATGGCGGTTGACACGGCAACGACCAGCGGAACGGCCAAACCGAGCGCATGCGGACAGGTAATCACCATCACGGTAACGGTTCGTTCCAGGGCAAAGGCCAAACTCTGATGCATAATGGCCAGCCAGACAAACATGGTGGCCGCACCGGCTCCGATGGCAATGAGGGTTAGCCAAAAGGCCGCCCGGTTGGCCAAATCCTGTGTTTTGGATTTACTCTCCTGAGCCTGACGCACCAGCTCGATCACCTGCGACAAAAACGAATCTTTGCCTGTTTTTTCAACCACAACGGTCAGGGAGCCCTCTCCGTTAATAGCCCCGCCAATCACTTTTTCACCGGCTTTTTTGGCCACGGGTTTAGATTCTCCGGTTAACATCGATTCATTGACCGATGATTGCCCCTCGACCACCACACCGTCGGCCGGAACTTTTTCGCCCGGCTTCACCAAAATGCGATCGCCGCTTTTCAGTGCGTTCAACGGAACGTCTTTTACGCTTCCATCCGCAGCAATCAAATGCGCATCAGAAGGCATCAACTCGGCCAGTGCTTCCAAGGCGCGCGAGGCACCCATGACCGATTTCATTTCGATCCAATGCCCGACCAACATGATATCAATCAAAGTGGCCAGTTCCCAAAAGAAAATTTTACCGCCCAATCCCAGCACCACAGCCGTGCTGTACACGTAAGCAGTTGTAACCGCCAGGGCGATTAAGCTCATCATGCCCGGAGTTTTCTTTTTTAGCTCGTCGACCATGCCTTTTAAAAACGGCCAACCGCCGTAAAAAAAGACAAGACTGGAAAACAAAAACGACAAAAGCAAATCGCCTTTAAAACGCAATGCCGTGCCCAGCCCTACTACTTCCTGAATCATGGGCGAAAGCAATAAAATGGGAACGGTAAGCGCCAGCGAAATCCAGAACCGTTTTCTGAAATCCCGCACCATCATGGCGTGGTGATCGTGATGACTTTGGCCGTTTGGGCCGCCGTGATCGTGGTCGTGATGCTCGTGGGTATTGTAGCCGGAGGTAGTACTATGGGCATGTGTCCCCTGCCCTGCAGCCGATTTGTAATTTGTGTGCTCTCCGGAAGAATGATGGCGGGCATCCGGGTGAGAATGTGTTCCCTTGAGCGGATGATGATTATTCGACATGGCGTCCCTTTGTCTAATTGATCAAAATCCGAAGCCGGAAATTTGTTTCCTACAGTCGAACAAATCTCCGAATTCGGACTTCCGGTTTAAAGAATTTGTTCCTTTATGCGTGTGAATTCATCTCGACTAATTTCACCGCGAACATAGCGCTGCTTGAGAATTTCCAATGCCGACGGCACATCGGCCGTAGATTGAATTTTTTGAGCACGAATCCGGTTGATCAGAAGAAATGCAAACCAGAGAATACTTCCTAAAAGAATCATACTGAAAATCGCTTCGTACCAGCCACCGTATCCGCCTATTCCGTGCATCATAATCTTGCTCCTTTTTAAATAACACAGGGGCAGAGTTGTTTTCCCGGCCCCTGTGGTTAAAAATTTATTTCATCATGCCGTGGCCCGGCATACCCTTGGGCAAAGCGTTCAATTTGCTTAATTGCTGAGAATCTAAACTCTTACGTGCTTTGATAAGCGTGTTAAGAAACTGTGTATGCAATTGCTGTTGCAAATCGTCAATCTTTTTGACAAAACTTTTCACTTTGCCAAAATCCGGTTGGTTCGTATTCATGGCTTCCTGAATGTCCAGAGAGGCCACTTTGATTTCCGCCTTAATTTTCGTCGCGGCTTTTTTGAACTCCAGCTCTAAATTATTCAAGGTTTTGGTTTGGGCATCGGTTAGACCAAGCTCCGCCGTATGTTTGAGTAAAAATCCCGGGCAACCATAAGAATGCAATGACTTAATCACGGGATCACTCATCATCTGCATCATTTCCATGTTTTTGTGTCCCATCTTCATGCCCATTTTTTTGCCCGGCATTCCGGTTTTTTGCATGTTCATCGGCATTTGTGTGCCGCTTTGTTGGGGCATCATGCGTTTGGTTCCCTGCTTGGGCATTTTCTGCTGGGCGGCTGCCGGCTGGGCAAAGCCCATAATCAGAAAGGCCGCAATCATAAGGTTGGCTAATAAAACATTCATCTTCTTCATTGGATAATCTCCTTTAAATTTTGGTTTGAAAATTTCGTGTCAATTTTGTTTGTCAGTTAAGATCATTCAAAATACACCCCTTTCTTCCCATAATTTATTGCCTTGTTAATCATTATAAGTCAATACACATGCCACAAATTCCGGCTAAAAAAAGGAAGGTGTGGTAACCATCTGTTTTCTCAGCAATTGCCCATCCGTTTTTATTTTCACCCAAAACTTGCCCTGCCAGAAAGAGAAGAATTATTGAAGAATATTCCACAACATTTGCAGATTATTCTACACGCACGCCGCGTCATTGGAATTTTTTCATTTGCCCCCGGGTTTGCTTAAATTGACTTTCAGAAAAACCAAAAAACTTAAAAATTCGGAATGGAGGGAGATATTTGAAACAACTCACGCGGCTTCTTCTGATAATGGTGATGGGAATGTGGATTCTTCAAGCAAAGGCCCAGGACGGAAAGGGAGGGAGAGATATGTTGCTTTATGTCGGCACCTACACAGCCAGCAAATCACAGGGCATCGAACTGTACCGTTTTAATCCCCGAAAGGCAACACTTCACTTTGTAAAAACTTTTCCTGAAATCCCGAATCCTTCGTTTCTGCGAATTTCCTCGGATGGAAAATTTTTATATGCGGTTAACGAATTGGTGAACTGGCAGGGAAAACCGCTTGGTGCGGTAACGGCATTCGCCATTCAAAACGGTGGCACGGAACTGCGGAAAATCAATCAAATTTCTTCGCAAGGCCGGGCGCCTTGTTTTTTGACGCTTTCACACGACAATCGCTTTGCGCTGCTCAATAATTACTTGGATGGCACAATCCTTTCGGTAAAAATACGGCAAGACGGCGGTCTCGGAGAAATTGTCACACGTTTGCGCTTTGCCGGGTCCGGCCCGGTGAAAAAACGCCAGGAGGCATCCCATGTACATTCGATCACACTAAATCCTCAAAACACCTTTGCGGTCGTGGCTGATCTGGGCACTGACCAACTATCGGTGCTGGCATTCAAAATGCAAACCGGCGTGCTTACCTTGCTCAAAGAAAAAACGGCCCACACTGCTCCGGGCGCCGGGCCGCGGCACGTCGCTTTTTCAACAAATGGCCAATACTTGTACGTGGCAAACGAATTAAACAGCACGATCGAAGCGTTCATCTTTGACGTGCAAAGCGGCACATTACAACGCTTTCAGACGTTGTCCACCACACCGCATGGTTTTAGGGGCAAAAACTATCCGGCGGATATCCATCTTAGCCCGGATGGCCGGTTTTTGTACGTTTCCAATCGCGGGCACGAGAGCATTGCCCTTTTTACGCGGCAAGCTGCAAGCGGACTATTGCGTTTTCTGGGCACCACGCCGGCAGGCGGTTCCTGGCCGCGTAACTTCACCCTAAGTCCGGACGGCAAATTTTTGATTGTTGCTAACCAGAAAAGTAAAAACCTGGTGGTTTTCCGGCGCAATTATCAAGACGGAACTCTGGAAAAGACTTCTACGGTTGCAACGGTTGCATCACCGGCTTGTGTTATCTTTTGGAGTGGCAAAAACTAAAAAACACCAAATGGGATTTTCCCGTTCCGACTTTTACATCCGTTCGATTGCAGCTTTTAGCTTTTGTGCAGCAGTTTGTAACGCTTTGTCTACCTTTGGATTATCTAAGAAATTCATGGTTGCCAACGGATCAATAGCAGCCACCACAACTTGGTTATCATCATTTTGGTACACAATAATATTGCACGGTAAAAGAAGCCCCATTTGCTCCTCTGCTTGTAATGTTTGCCAGGCTAATGCGGGATGACAGGCCCCTAAAATCACGTAGGGTTTCATCTCCACATTTAGTTTGCTTTTCAGCGTTGCTTGCGCATCAGTTTCACTAAGAATACCGAAACCTTCTTTTTTCAATTCTTCCGTTATTTTGGCAATCGCTTCCGAGAACCCGTAAGAAACGGTTTTACTAAAGCTGTAGTTCGCTTTTCCCATTTTTTTCTCCTTTATTTTAGATGAAAGTTTGACAATCGAAATCCACATCCTATCTTTCGAATATTTTCTCACAAGGCTGAATAAAGTTAAGTTACAAACAAAATCACAAGAAATCCACACCGACCGAACGGTCGTAAATGCCATTTACATAGGAGGTTAAATCGGTTAGAAAAGGACGAGACGAACATAACCCGGCTTTCTCCGGGCGTCTAAATCGTCAGCCCTTTTGCACATCGATCGCAAACCATTTGTAGATAGCCGGAATCACCAAAAGTGTCAAAACGGTTGAGGTAACCAGGCCCCCAACCACAACAGTGGCCAGCGGTCGTTGTACTTCGCTGCCAACCCCTGTAGCCAACAGAAGGGGTATTAGCCCTAATGCAGTAGTTACGGCCGTCATTAAAACAGGGCGCACGCGCATTAGTGCACCTTTAATTGATGCCTCGTTCATCTTCATTCCCTCTTTGAGCAACTGATTAAGATAAGATACCAGTACCATTCCGTTTTCCAGAGCTATGCCGAATAAGGCAATAAAACCGACAGAGGAAGGTACGGATAGATTTTGCCCGGTTAGCCACAAAGCAGCTACGCCCCCCACTAACGCCAGTGGAATGTTTAAAAAAATGAGGAGGGTGTTCTTTAAGGAACCGAATGCGGAAAAAAGTAAAATAAAAATAATTACTAAAGTTACGGGAATAACCACGGCTAATCGTTTGTTCGCTTCTTGCTGTAATCGGAATTGCCCGCCCCAGGTGACAAAATAACCCGGTGGAAGCGTTACATTTTTTTCGATGGCCTTTTGGGCATCAGCCACGAACGAGCCGATATCGCGATCGACCACATTGCTTTGAATAGTAATAAATCGCTGGCTGTTTTGACGGGTAATTTGGCGTGGTCCGACAACTTCGCGAATATCTGCCAGTTGTCTCAACGGAATATGTGCACCTTCCGATGTCTTGACCAAAATTTGCTGAATGGCACTCTTAGTGCTGCGAAAATGCGGCGCAAATCGTACCAAAATATCGAATCGGCGTACGCCTTCGAACAATTGTCCGACGACCTTTCCTCCTACCGCTGCACGAATCACTTTTTGCACGTCTTCCACGTTAATACCATAACGGGCAATGGCGTGCCTGTCCACCGTAATTAACATCTGCGGTGTACCGCTTACCTGATCCGGTTGTACATCGGCAGCACCGGGTACTTGTTGCACCACACGCGCAATTTCATCCGCTTTTTCTTTGAGCACCTGCAAATCGTCCCCGAATAATTTGATGGCCAATTCAGCGCGAACCCCTTCTAACAATTCATCCACTGTCATCTGAATTGGTTGGGTAAAATTAGCCAATACGCCAGGGATTTTACCCACTTCTTTGCGAATGACCTCTTCCAACTCCTGCTGTGTTGCGGCTGAACGCCAACTGCTTTTAGGGCGAAGCAAAATGTACATCTCCGCACTGTTAATAGGATCGGTATGCGCCCCCACTTCTCCGCGCCCAATACGTGTAACCACATGTTTTACTTCTGGTACTTTCATCACCCGGCGTTCGACAATTTGGGTTATACGTGTACTTTCGGTTAAAGAAACAGAAGGAGCCATTGTCAGGCGCAGGATGATCGTACCTTCCTGTAAAGTTGGGGTAAACTCGGAGCCCAAGCGGGGATAAATGAACATACCCGCGAGAAACAATATTAACGCCAAACCTACAGCAAATCCGCGATGCTTAACAAAAAAACGAACCAATGGCAAATATACTTTGTTCAACAAACGCACCACAGCAATTTCTTTGGGCTCCGAATCTTGAGCACCATTTTTCTTAGGACGACGCATGATCAGGCCGGCAAAAAGTGGTGCCAGAATAACGGCAAAAATCAACGATCCAAGCATTGCCAGCGAGACAGTGTAGGCCAGCGGTTTAAAGGTTTTTCCTTCGACGCCATGCAAAGTGAATAAAGGTAAAAAAACAACAATGATAATGGTGATGGCAAATAATATAGGGCGTACCACTTCTTTGGCTGCCCGTGCCACTACATGGAAGCGTGACTCATTTGGTGATGAAGTGCGCAGCATACGATCCACATTTTCAACCATTACAATTGTGCCATCCACCATCATACCAATGGCAATGGCCAACCCACCAAACGACATGAGATTTACCGAAAGTTTCAGATAACGCATCCCGATAAAAGCAAATAATATGGAAAAAGGGATGGAAAGTGCCACAACCAGACTAGGACGGATTGATCCCATAAAAATAATTAAAATCAAGGCTACTAAAAAAACGCCCTGTAACAAAGCATCGCGCACCGTACTGACCGCGGCCTGCACCAATGATTTTTGTTGGTAATATGGCACAATGTGGATGCCTTCGGGCAACATTTTATTAATTTCAGCCAGTTTTTGTTCTACTTTTCCGATTACCGTCGACGAATTGCTACCGTAAAGTTTTACCACCATACCGGCTACCACCTCTTTTAATCCGTCCCGCGTTTGTACCCCACGGCGTACCGCACCGCCAATTTTGACATCTGCTACTTGTTTCAAATAGACGGGTGTGCCGTCTCGCGTTTTAACAACAATATTTTCGATGTCTTCCGCATTCCGGACCAATCCTACCGAACGCACAATAAATTCTTCCGAATTTTTTTCAATAAATTGTGCTCCTACATTTAAATTATTGGCTTCAACTTTTTCGATAATGTCTTGAACCGTGATATTGTAGCGTAATAAGGCATCCGCATCGACCTGCACCTGAAATTGTTTTTCCCAGCCACCAATACCCAAAACTTCTGTTACTCCGGGCACGGTTTGCAATTGGTACTTAATCAACCAATCCTGAATGGTACGCAATTCCGTTAGCGAATATTGTCCGGTGGTGTCTTCCAAATAATAAAAAAGGACTAATCCCATACCGGTGGAGATCGGTCCCATTTGCGGATCGCCAAAACCTTCGGGAATTTGCTCACGGGCTTCTTGCAGGCGTTCATTCACAACTTGTCGTGCAAAATAAATATCAGTGCCGTCTTTAAAATAAATGTTCACCACCGACAAGCCAAAATTGGAAACGGAACGGATGGTTTCCAAACCAGGTAATCCGTTCATGGCTGCTTCCACAGGGAAAGTGACGTATTTTTCTATTTCTTCCGGTGCTAACCCCTCGGTTTCCGTAAATACCTGCACTAACGATGGGGAAACATCCGGAAAAGCGTCAATGGGGAGCTGGCTGTAACTAAGCCAACCGGCTGCCATGATTAGTGCAGCCAATGAAAACATCAACAGACGATTACGCAAAGAAAACTCTATTATTTTTTTCATGTGCTTTTTTCTCCGGTTTTTTTGCTAGAAATATAGAGCCAAAACGGATTGCTAATGTGCATGTTCTTCTCCAAATTCACTTTTTAGCAGCTCCGCCTTAAGGATGAATCCGTTCTTACTAACATAGGTCTCACCTGCCTGGAGACCATGTTTTATTTCCACAAAGTCGTCATTTTCCCGACCGGTAACGACCGGTCGAGGCCAAAAGCCGTTGTTCTGCTGTACGAAAATCACGGTTTGCCCATCTAAAATTTCCAGTGCGGTTTTGGGAACAACCGTATTCACGGCAACTTTTTGCGTGACAATCCGGCCTGTTACAAACAGGCCCGGTTTCCAAACTCCCTTTTTATTTCGCAATACAACGCGCGCCTCGGCCGTACGTGTCACTTTATCGATTACAGGTGAAATATAGCTTATTTGGCCCCGTACCTGCGGCAAATCCCGGCCTGCGGATATAACAACCTTTTGTCCCACATGCACGTGAGGCAAGTCTTTTTGGTACACTTGCAGATAAATCCAAACATCTCGCAAGTCGGCAACGACAAACCCATGTTCCCCATCATCTACCATTTCGCCACGCGTCATGTGCATCTCTATCACCGTGCCGTCGATCAAAGATTTTAGCGCATAGTCAGACATGCTTTCATTGCTTTCGATAATCGCCAATATTTCGCCTTTGCGAACCCGGTCGCCAACCGTTTTGCGTACTTCTTTGACAATGCCCGGAAAACGCGGATGAATATGTGCAAGATTATCGGGAGGAATGACGACCTCACCGGGTAAAGAAACATGCAATCGCAGAATACCGGCTTCCGCTACTGCTGTTTGAACATCAAATTCATCCATTTCCTGTGGCGTCATTTTGATGATTTGCTTTCCCTTGTGGGGCTCTTCGGTATTCGGTTCTGTCGCTTTCTGCGTTGTCTCTGCGGTACCGCACTGCAACAATGTCAAAGAAAAACTCAGAAGTACGGAAACAATAAAAAATATTTTTTTTGTCATCATGTTTGTCCCTTTATTTTGTTTTTCGAATCTGTCGTTTAGCGTATTTCTGCCAGCGATCGTCCGACCAAACGTTCGATTTGCGCTTTTAATTTTTGATACGCATTCAATTTCTGCAGGTAGGCATCCCTTGAGACGAATAGGGTACGCCGTGCTTCCAGCACATCCAGGAATCCGAACTTCCCCTGACGGTAACCGACATCGATAATGGTAAACGCCTGTTGCGCCTGAGGAATAATCGTACCTTTCAAAGCTTGCACGGCTCCAAAAGCTGCCTGCAACTGCCGGTAAAGATCAAATAAAGCATTTTCGAGTTCCAGACGATACGTCTTTTCATCCCGGGTGATCTTTGCAGAACGAAGGAGCACTTCCTTTTCCGCTTCCCGGGTGCGATTCAACACAGGCAATAACAGAGAAATTCCGGCAACAATGGCCCGATCCCCACTTTCGTGAAATCGACGCCAGCCGACCCGCACCAGCGGGTCGGGAATACGTCCGGCCCGAACCAAGGCACGGACGATTTGCTGCTTTTTTTGCGCCGTTTTAAAACGCAAAAGGGCAGGATTATCCTGCAAATATTTTCTCAGAAGTTCGAATTCCGGAAGGGGCACAAAGCGTTCCAAGTCCCCATCGACTTTGGCAAACCGGGGCTCTCTGGCGTCCCAAAAGGCGGCTAATTTCTTGCGCACTACTTGTAATCTTTTTCGACTACGTTGCAGTACCACCTGCGCTTCGGTCACATCTACCGTTGCGCGCAAAAGCTCAGCCGGAGAAAGGCGTCCGGCCCGAACACGTTTTTCAATGTGGTCCTTAAAACTTTCTGCAAGGGTTAGCATTTCACGATTCAAAGCAACCTTTTTTTGCGCTATCAAAACATCATAAAAGGCTATTATTACTCGGGCAACAATATCTAATTTCTGCCATTCGTATTCTCGTGTTGCCTGCTCTACATCCAGCTCGGCCAAACGAACACGTTTACCCCGTTTACCTCCTAATTCAATCCGTTGCCTCACAGAAACAGTAGTCTCGCTTGCTTTGAAACCGCCCCAAGAACCGCTACCGGCAAAATTCTCGGTTTCAACTTCCAGTTCGGGATTCGGCCATGCAGCGGCCTGTAAGGCCGCCGCCTCCCGTGCTCGAATTTCTAACATACCAGCTCTTAATTGCGGATTCCGCTGTAATGTCATGGTTAAAACTTGTGAAAGGGTCAACGAAGCCCGAACATTCTGATTTTGAATAGCTGTAATGCCATTACCGGTATGTAAGCGCGTCACTTCCTGGGCCACGGCAAATACAAAAAGGAATAAAACAAAAATGGGTGTAAATTTCATGTACTTCCTCCGAATGCATTTGTTATTTTGCAAGATTTTTACAAAGAATTAAGTGCTACAAAGTTAACCGCTAAGAAAAAAACATTTCACAGTTTGGGACGAAATGGGACTACCGAAAAAAATACGTAGTCCGGCTGACTTTTCTCAGCGCCGCACAATCCGTCAGAAACCGTCCGCTATTTGCTTTTCCATTTTTTAATTAGGGCAGAAAAAACCTGGTTAACTCCGCTTACGCCATCATCAAATGAGGAGCACAACACTACATATGCTGCGTTGAAGGCTAAAAGAAGGGAATCCATTCGAAAGGGAAACAACACGACTTTCTTTTCCTGTTTTATCAGAGTCCAAAACAAAAAAAGTCGTGTTGCCTGTAAAAACGTTTGTAATCGCATTTTTGATAACAACATGTTTTACATGTTGATACAAAGGTACATCGATGCAATTATCCGCATGAAAATCATGTTGCCATACATTTAAAGATCTATTCCAAAATTCCTCATGCCCGCAATCATCGGAAACATTTTTTAGTTCCAACCGAACATGATCATCGGCAACACACAGCACCAATTCGGGAACGGAAATAGGTAAAGCAAAAGTTTGGACTAAAAAAAGTCCGCCAAGCAATAGGTAATTTATCTTTCTAAATGCCATATTCCGTTCCCTTAATACATTTGAACGATTGCTCAAATATAATTAACGAAATATTAAAACACAAATTATTTGAAATCGCCTCTTGATTTACTGATATTTTCCATCCGGTAAAATTTTTTGCAAATGTGGCTAAAATCGTGTTTATTTGTCTTATTCGTACCGGGCGAAGAACCAATTCGCGGAGAAGCAAATTACACCCATGAAACAGCTAACTGTTTTCTACGGAGCAGCCACTTCCTACTACCATTTTTTGCCGGAAATGCAAAAGGCGGTGCAAAGCGGGAAGATCGACTTTCTGGCCATTGTGCCGGTTAATCGTGCCGTGCGCAAATTAAAACGTACCCTCGTCGAGCATTCTTTACGACAAGCACTACCCGATCCGCCTGTGTTCACCTTTGACGGATTGTTGCTGGAACTCTATCGCGCGCTGCCGCAAGCCCGGCAAATCCTTTCCCGCGAAATGCTTTTGGTGCTCGTTAAAGAAGTAATGAACACCGGCGACGAAGCCTTTGGCTATTTCGGCACGGAACAGGAACCCAACGAGGGGTTGGTGCACAAAGTGGCCGAAATGTTGAGCGAATTACGAAGCTTTGGTTACGATAGCCGGGCTTTTGCCCGCGTGGAGGTGGAAGAACGAAGCGCTTATCCCCAAAAATATCGGGCCTTTGCTCGCTTGTTGCAATTGATGGAAGAACGATTCGGCCCGACGCTCATCGATGAACCTTTTGCCCGGGCGCAGGCCGCCCAACAATTAACCGAAGAGCTTTTCCGTAAAAAATTTCCCGGAATCCGACGTATTTTTGTCAGCGGATACGGCCTGTTCAGCCCTCCCATGTTCGAATTCATCGAACGCGTTTCACAATGGGTGGAAGTAACCGTCAAGTTAGATTATTTGCCGGAAAATGAACGTTTATTTGGCCACACCCAGCGCGCTTTCCGGCGTTTTCAGGATATGGGCGCACACCTGAAGCGCTTGCCGTCCGCTTCCAGGCTGGCGCAGCATCTGTTTCTCCGTCGGGGAGACCACTCCGCTCCGGTGGCATTGCAAACCCGCATTTACCTTGCGGGACTTACCGACCGCGAACAAGAAGTAGCCTTTATTGCCGGACAAATTCGTGAATTTTTCCGGCAGGGCATTCCTTTGCACCGCATTGCCGTGACCTTTAGTCATCTGGAAAAATACGTGCCCATTATTCGCAAGGTCTTTGAAGAATATGGCATCCCGTTCAATCTTTCTACCGGATTCGAATTGGCCAAGGCACCGCTCGTCTCAGTCTTTTTGGGCCTGCTGCAATTAATTGAACAGGGCTTCCCTACCGAGAAAACCCTGGCCCTGCTAAGCAGCCCTTTTGTAAAAATTCCCGAGGGATTAAATCTTTCTCTGGCACGCCGTGTGTGCACAATGGCCCGCACAACCGCCCTGCATCGTCATGCGCTGCAACGCCTCAAGCAATTCGTACGCAACCATCCCCGGAACGACGAAGACGAACTTTCCTCCATTGATCCCGAACAGGCCGAGGCCACCATCACGCATTTGCAGGAGGCCCTGCAGCCGTTGTACGATTTTCCCCGGCAGGGAACGGCTTTTGAGTTGCGCGAATCTTTTTTACAACTACTGAATCGTTACGAACTGGTGCACTGGTACCGACGAGATTTTTCCCATTTGTCCGAGCGTGAGAAGGAACTCAGTTTCCGCGCTTACAACCGTTTTGTAAAAGTATTCGAACGCACCATCTGGACTTTGCAGCTGTTGTACGGATCCCGAAAAATCGAACGACGAATGCTGGCAGACGCTTTCAGAAGTGCCCTGGGAAAAGAATTGTACAATCCGAGCGAATGGCCGGATTACGGCGTGCAAATTATGCCCCGATTGGAAATTTTGGCCGTGGATTTTGATGTCCTGTTTGTGGGCGGTTTGGTAGACGGCGATTTCCCGCGTGCCAGCGTAAAAGACATCTTTTTCGGAGACAGCGTGCGTTCGGCAATGGGACTGCCGGCCAGCGAAGAATTGCTGGATCAGGATCGCTTTTTGTTCTACCAATTATTGGACAGCGGGGCGAAAGATGTTTTTTTAACCCACCCGAATTTTTTGGGTGAGGAGGCCCAGGTGCCTTCCGCCTTTCTGGCCGATGTGCAGGAAACCTTTGCGACAATCCGGCTTGAACCCGATGACGAATTGCCCTTGTTTACCAATCGTCAAACCCTGTGGAAAAATTTGGGGCTGGATATCGGCTTCCTGGCCAATCAGGAACGGCTGGAAAAGGCCCGGCATCGTCTGGATGTTTTGCTGGCATTAGAGCCCCAAAGCCGGGAAGAAATCTCCGATTTGCTGTATCGCATTCGCTTTGCCTCTTTGCGCCGCATGGGACTCCAGATGACCCGCTACGAAGGAAATCTGACGCAAAACGAACGGCTCGTTCAAAACTTGCAACAACGTTACCAACACCGCGTCTGGTCGGTAACGCAATTAGAGACTTACGGCTTTTGTCCCATGAAATATTTCCTGCGCTACGTACTGCACGTGGAAGAGCCGCCCAAAGTGGAAGAAGAAATTACCCCGCTGGAACGCGGATTGCTTTTGCACCGGATTCTGTTTCGCTTTTTCAGCACATTGCGCGAAAAAGGAATGGTTGCACGCCCCTGGGAACACAAAGCGCTTTTGCAGGCTATTGCCCGGGAAGAATTTGACGCCATGCCTTACGAAGGACTGTTCTGGGAGCTGGAAAAACTGCGTTTTTTGGGCAATGAACAGGTACGCGGCATTCTGGATGTTTTTCTGGAACAGGAAGAAGACCGCCTGAACAACTGGGGGGTTACCCCGGCTTTTTTCGAACTGGCATTTGGCAGGGGGCGCCCCGAAGAAAAAGATCCCCAGTCCACCGAAAAACCGGTTACGGTACGGGGCAAAAGCGCAAGCTTTCGTTTGCAGGGCAGCATCGATCGCGTGGACCGTGACGTTCACGGACACGTAGCAATTATCGATTACAAAACGGGCAAAGCCCGTGTATCCGCAGAAGATGTGCTGAATGGCATTCATTTTCAAATTCCGCTTTACCTGAAAGTTTTACCTCAGTTAGTGGAGCAAAGTGTACCGGTTTACGGCGGGCTGTACCAGTTACACTCGGCACGCTCGTGTAAATTGCTGCCTGTGCTGGTCGATGCCACGCTCGAAGTAATTCCGCTGCAAAAGCGTTCCAGGGCTTTTCTGCCCAACGACAAAATTACGGACGAACAAGGGCAGCCTTTAATGTTTGACGAACTGCTCGATTTTGCCGTGGAAACCGCTTTGCAAAAAATCGAACTTCTTGGCAAAGGATGGTTTGCCCACACGGCCTTTCCCGGACATCCGGGTTGCGGGCCTTCTTGCCCCTACCACCGCATTTGTCAAAAAGTGCAGGGTAAACTGGAACGAATGGCCCGGGAAAAAACTGCCAAAGATCAAAACGAAGCGTAACGGTTAAAAAAGAGGGAACATGTCGCAACTAACCAACGAGCAGCAACAAGCGCTTTTTCTGGATCGCAATATTTCTGTGACAGCCGGAGCAGGTGCCGGGAAAACGCGCCTTTTGGTCGAACGTTTCCTGAAAATTGCCATTGATCACTATCGGGGGCAGCCGCACAAGGTACGCCGCATTCTGGCCATTACCTTTACCAACAAAGCCGCCGGAGAAATGAAGGAACGCATCTCCGAGGCCATTAGCACGCGCATCCGTCAGGCCGACGATCCCGCTTTGCGCAACCATCTTTTAAGCCTGCGCGATCATCTTAATTCGGTAGCCATCTCTACCATTCACGCCTTTTGCGCCAAAATCCTGCGCGAGTACCCCATCGAGGCGGGGCTCCCGCCGGACTTTGGCGAATTGGACGAAATGCAATCCCTTCTCCTGATCGGAGAGGCGACCGATGATTTGTTAAAAGAGTTAGAGCACATTAGCGACGAGAAAGAGCGCGAAAAGTATTGGTTTCTGTTTCAGTTTGCCGAACGCCGCACAGTAACCAACGCATTGCACCGGGCTTTGTCCCAACCGTTTGAAATGGAACAGGTACTGCAGCGCTTCGAAGCGCTGGATGAAAAAGGCTTTCTTGCTTTTTTGAGGGAATTGTGGCTATCCGAAATGCGCGCGCTCCTTCCCGCGGAAATGTTACGGAACATTTCCGAAGCAGTAGAGGCCGTGTTGCGTATGGCCGTGCCAACCGGAAAAGAGGCCGTAAGTGAACTGTGGAAAATGCTGCAAACCTGCGGCAACCTGCCGGATGTACAAGCGCTGTCTGTCGCACAATTTGAATGCTTGCGTAAATTGGCCGATCGGCTTACCACCAATAAACGCACAGCCTACTCCACCCTAACCCGTTTGGGTGGAAAAAAGGCCTGGCCCGTTGCCGGTGCCGCGCTACTCCGTCTCAGTTCCGTCCTGGCCGACTGGTACATTCCACTCAAAGATCTGGATCCCGGCCCACCTCCGGGTGAAAGCGATCTTCAGTTTTACCGCTGGTTCAAAGTTTTTCTTACGCTTTACAAACAAGCGCGCGCCCGCTACGAACAGAAAAAGTCCGAAGTTCCGGCTGTGGATTTTGAAGATTTGCTGCTCAGAACCTACCACCTTTTGCGCGATCATCCCGAAGTGCGCAACGAATTAAGTACGCGCTACGAATTCATCATGGTTGACGAATTTCAAGACACCAATGCCTTGCAATGGAAAATCATCGAGCTTTTGGCCGGAGAAAACGAAAAACTGGTCTCGAACAAACTGTTCATCGTCGGCGATCCCAAGCAGTCCATTTACGGCTTTCGCAGCGCCGACATTCGCATTTTCCGTCAGGTAAAACAGGCCATGGCCCGGGCCAGCGGTTCCGATGACCTGCAAAGCTTTCCCGGCAATGTTTCGCTCAAAAACAGTTTCCGTTTCGTTCCCGATTTAAATGCATTCATTAACGATCTGTTCGCCTTTGTGTTGCGTCCCACCCCGGCCAATGCTTACGAGGTGGAATTTCAGGAGCTAACCGCCATGCGCGAGGTACCGACGGGCAACGCACACATCGAGCTGGCGCTTTTTTCGGAAGAAGACGAAGAAAGTCCCAGCGAAGAAGCGTACATCGCAGCCACTATCGAACGCCTTGTCCGTCAAAAGGCAACCTGCTTTGAATGGCAGGGCGAACGGGAAATAGAACGTCCGTTAGAATTTGGCGACATAGCCATTCTCATTCGTTCCCGCAACAACCTGCTGGCCATCGAACAAGCCCTGCGTGACCGGGGCATTCCTTTCAAAACGGTGAAGGGTATTGGCTATTGGCAGCAACAGGAAATTTACGACTTTTACCATCTGCTGCGTTTTTTGGCCGACCCCGACGAGGACATGGCTCTGGTCGGAATTTTGCGTTCCAAACTCCTTATGGTCCCGGATGATGTGTTGTACTTTTTGTCCCGGGAAGAGGGCAGCAGTTTCTGGCAAAAACTGAACGGCAAACTGGATAAAGGAGCGTACCCCCCTGCCGAAAAACACAAGCTGACACAAATCCGCGCCATGCTTCAACGCTGGATTCAATTCCGTGATTTCTTGCCGTTAAACGAATTGCTGGTAAAAGTTTTAAATGATTTACGCTACCCTACGCTCATCCTTTCACAGGTAAACGGCGAGCAGATGTTAGCCAACATCGAAAAATTTATCGAGCATGTCTACCGCTTTGGTGGCGGGGGCATACCGGGATTGATCGATTTAATCGAACAGGTGGAATTACTGATCGAAAAAAGCATGCGCGAGGGAGAGCCTCAAATCAACCAGGAAGACCGTGCCACCGTGAAGCTGATGACCATCCACGCGGCCAAAGGATTGCAATTTCCGGTGGTATTCATTCCCTATCTCAACACCAAAAACAAACGCACCCGCACCGACGGCCTGTACCTTGATGCGGAGCTCGGACTGGCCGTCCCTTTGCGCCAGGAGGCCCTGCCCCCGGATACGGAATTTACCTTACACAGGTTATTAAAACTGCGCCAATTCAAAAAAGACCTGGCCGAGGCCAAACGCGTTTTTTACGTTGGGGTCACCCGCGCCAGTAACCATCTGTTTTTGAGTGCGAAAATCAAAAAGCAGGTAGAAACCCATTCCGCTTTGCAATGGATCACGGATTTTTTTGCGCAACACAACACCAATCCTTTTGACGCGGAAACGGAACAATTCGATGGCTCTGCCTATCGCGTGCGTTTTGTGCGTTCGTTGCAGGAAGAAACCAATGAGAGCACGGAAACAATACGTACGTTTTTGCAGGGACTGGACCAACTGCATGCCCGCCTGCAAAATCCGCTACCGGTTTCCGACGAACAACTGCTATTGTACCAGACCTTAAGCGAACGGCCGGGGCCCATTACTTTTTCGGCCACCCGGCTGATGACTTACAAAAAAGATCCTGAAGAATATTATCGGCGCTACCACCTGGGGTTCTTCGAAAGCGATTACGAATTGTTTGCCGATGCCATCTACCAGAGTGACGACTCGTTGATTAAAGGCAAAATCGTGCATCGGTTTTTAGAGCTACTCACCGAACCGTTTGTTGACGAACAGACTCTGGTCGATCGGGTACTGTACGAGTTTGAAGTGTACGATCCGCAAAAACGTACTCAGTTTGCCCGGGAAATTTTCGACTTAAAAGAAAAAGTGCTTGCTTCGCCTCTGGGGCAAAAAATTGTACGGGCCCGGGTTGCCCGCAACGAAATTCCCATTACCATGCGTTTGGGCAACGATTTTTTTACCGGTACCATTGACCGTCTGATTCGGGACGAAAGCGGTTTGTGGCGCGTGGTGGACTACAAGACCAACCGCGTCTCACGGAAGCGGGTAAAAACCGCCGGACAAGAATACGACTGGCAAATGAAAGGGTACGCTCTGCTCCTGAGTCGAATAGTGCCCGAACAGCCCGTGTTTCCGGTCGATTTGTATTTCATTTACCCCGATGCGCTGTATTCTTACCAATACTCCGCGGATGAAATTCGGGAAATCGAAGGAATGTTTCGACGGGTGATTGAGGAGATCAAAGAAAAATTTCCGTTTGTCTCATCGTAAGGGCTTTCTTGTTTCAGGAAGTTTTCTCGAAATCAAATTGGAAATCGTGGGAGAGGTTGCTAAAAAATTTCTGAAAAGCCCAGGCACTCCTTCCGGCCAGGGCAAAATACCATTCCAACAGCCAGGGCAAATGGCGCATTCCCCAAACGAACCAAAGTGAGCGCCGAATCGTCGGCCCCAATTCTCGTTTTGCCTTCTCTTCGTACGCCTGTAAAAAAGCACGATCGGTGCGCCCTTTGTGCAATGCCAAATCCGCCACCTCGGCGGCAATTTTGGCTGTTTGCAGGGCGTTGTGAATGCCTTCCCCGCTTAACGGATCACTCCAGTAGCCCGCATCGCCAATGAGCATTATGCCGTCGTCCACCCTTTTGAACGCACGAACGCCTCCCAGAGGGATGGGCCAGCTTCGGGCATCTTCTACACGAAGCGGTACCTTGTGACGGGTTTGCAACAGGGGGCCGTTCAAATATTCCAAAAATAAATCCTTTAATTTTAACGTGCTTTTGGCGTACAGGTCGGCCGGCAATCCCAACCCCACATTGGCTTTGCCTTTGCCCAAGGGAAAAATCCAAAAATAGCCGGGTTTGAGTTCATTGGTCCAGTAGAATTCCACCAGGCCGGGAATGGTTTCCAACCCGCTAACGTAAGCACGCATGGCAACAAAGCGATGCCGCGGGTCTGCTTTTTGTTTGTTCAAACTTCGCGCCACTACCGAAGAGGCTCCGTCGGCACCCAGAATCAAACGGGCGCGCACGCGTTGTTCTTTTCCGTTCACCCGCACGGACAGTTCACGAACTGTCCGTGTGGATTTTTCCACCCCGGTCACCGTGCCTACCTGAAAACGGGCACCCGCCTGCACCGCTTTCTGCCAGAGTGCGTAATCCAGCTCGCGACGCGGAATCACCAAAAATTCGGCGGCCTCGTGTTTGGAAATAAACGGCACGTCCAACCGACGCAGCTTTGGCGTCACAAAACGAATGGCCCGAATCGGAAAACGTTCACGGACGGGCAATGCATCCAGAGCCCCCAACTCTTGCAATAGCGCCGTGGCGCCGGGCGTCAGCCCGTCTCCGCACACCTTGTTACGCGGAAATCGGCTCCGGTCCAACAGCAACACGGAGTATCCCTTGCGCGCCAACCACTGGGCGGCCGCGCTCCCGGCCGGGCCGGCTCCGACAATAATCACATCGTACAGCATATCGGTTTTTCCCAATCACTCCATCTCCTTCGGAACTAACTTACGGATTCGAGCGATATTAGAAAAGAGAAATTGCCGGGGCACATGGTAATTTTATTTGGTCATCTTTTTGAAAAGAATTTTAGTGATTTTAGGCGTAAAATTCTTTATATTTTACATTTACGAATTTGACGAACAGGAACAAAGGAGCACGTTTTCATGGGTAAAGAAATTCCAAAGGTTTACGATCCGAAACAGGTTGAAAAGAAATGGTACGACCATTGGCTGAAAAAACGCTACTTCCATGCCGAAGTGAATCCCGATAAAAAACCGTTTACCATTGTCATTCCGCCGCCCAATGTTACCGCGCGTTTGCACATGGGCCACGCTTTCAATAACACCATTCAGGATATTCTGGTGCGCTACCACCGGAAGCTGGGCTACGAAACCCTCTGGCTGCCCGGCACCGACCACGCCGGAATTGCCACACAAAGTGTGGTAGAACGTCAGCTTTTGAAAGAAGGAAAATCCCGCTACGATTTGGGACGCGAAGCCTTTGTCAAAAAAGTGTGGGAATGGAAAGAAGAACACGGCTCCACCATCATCCACCAGTTAAAAATGATGGGCTGCTCGCTGGACTGGGAGCGGGAACGCTTTACCCTGGACGAAGGCCTTTCCCGCGCCGTGCAGGAAGTGTTCATCCGCCTGTACAACAAAGGATTGATTTACAAAGGGCTGCGCATTGTCAACTGGGACCCGGCCTCGGCTACCGCTCTGGCCGATGACGAAGTGGAACACAAAGAAATTCAGGGCCATCTCTACCACATTCGCTACAAATTTGCCGATTCCGACGACTACATCGTGGTGGCCACCACCCGACCCGAAACCCTGCTGGGCGATACCGCCGTGGCCATTGCTCCCGACGACGAAGAGAAAAAACACCTGCTGGGCAAAAAAGTCATCATCCCCTTTGTCAACCGGGCCGTGGAAATCATCGCCGACGAACACGTGGACAAAGAGTTCGGTACCGGCTTCGTCAAAGTAACCCCGGCACACGATCCCAACGACTTTGAAATTGGCCAGCGCCACAACCTGCCCATGGTGCTCGTGCTGGACAAAGACGGCAAAGTTTTGCCCGTGTGCAAAGAATTCAAAGACGGCGAATACACCGACGAATTGCCCATCCCCGACTATCTGGCCGGAAAAGACCGTTTTGAGGCGCGTAAAATCATCATCGAAAAACTCAAAGAAAGCGGTCAACTGGAAAAAATCGAACCGCACCTGCACGCCGTGGGACACAGCTACCGTTCCAAAGTGCCCATCGAACCGTACCTTTCGGTACAGTGGTTTGTGAAAATGAAGCCGCTGGCCAAAGAAGCATTGCGTGTGGTGCAAGACGGCCGGATCAAGTTCCATCCCGAAGGCCGCTTCGAAAAAACCTACGAACACTGGATGACCGAAATCCGCGACTGGTGCATTTCCCGTCAATTGTGGTGGGGACACCGCATTCCCGTTTACTATTGCCAGAACTGCGGCCACACCGTGGCTGCCCAGCAAATGCCACAAAAATGCGAAAAATGCGGCAGCACCCACTTTGAGCAAGATCCCGATGTGCTGGATACCTGGTTCAGTTCCTGGCTTTGGCCCTTCTCCACCTTGGGCTGGCCCGAAGACACGCCGGAGCTGCACTATTTTTACCCCACCGACGTACTGGTTACCGGGCCGGACATCATCTTCTTCTGGGTGGCCCGCATGATCATGGCCGGGCTGGAATTCATGGGCGACATCCCCTTCCGCCATGTCTATTTCAACGGCATCGTGCGGGACGAAAAAGGCCGCAAAATGAGCAAATCGTTGGGCAACGGCATCGATCCGTTAGAAATGATCGAACAGTACAGCGCCGACGCCATGCGCTTTACCCTGATCATGCTCAGCTCCGAAGGACAGGACATCAATCTGGGCAAACGCAGCTTCGAAATCGGACGTAATTTTTCCAACAAAATCTGGAATGCCTTCCGCTTTTTGGCCATGAATGCCAACGACCAATGGGAAACCGATCTGCAACCGTACCGCGAACACTTTACTCTGGAAGACCGCTGGATTTTGAGCCGCTTTCAGAAAGCCGTTCAGGGCACTACGGCCGGCATCGAAAACTTTCGCGTCAACGATGCCATCAACAGCGTGTACCACTTTTTCTGGGACGAATACTGCGATTGGTACCTGGAAATGATCAAACGCCGCCTGTACCAGCCCAAAGACGAGACGGAACGCAAAACCGCCCTGGCCGTGGCGGCACACATCATGAAGGGCGCCATGGAACTGCTGCACCCCTTCATTCCGTTTATCAGCGAAGAAATTTGGCAAAATTTGAAAACAGAAAACGAAGAAAGCATCGTCATTTCGCCCTGGCCACAGGTGGATGCAGAATTATTGAACGAAGAGGCCGAAGCCAAAGTTAAATTTTTGCAGGAAGCCATCAGCGCCATTCGTAACTTACGTGCCGAAATGAACGTGGCACCCGCGCAAAAAATAAAAGTTCATTACAAAGCCGAAGCGGACATGGCGCAACTAATCGCCGATAATTTTGCCCATTTTGCCGCTCTGGCAAAAATCGAAGAACTTTCGCCTTTGCCCGAAAATTTTGTACGCGAAGAAGCGGGCATTGTGGTGGTGCAAAGCGTGGAATTCTTCATCCCGCTGCGCGAAGCGCTGGATTTGGACAAAGAAAAGGCCCGGCTGGAAAAGGAAATTCAACGCCTCGAAGGATTGGAAAAGGCGGCTCTGGCCAAATTAAACAACGAAAACTTCCTGAACAAAGCACCGCAAAACGTGGTGCAGGCCGAACGCAACAAACTGGCCAACATTCGGGAAAACTTAACCAAACTGCGAGGCAACTATGAAAAACTTTTTGGCAAATAAGTGGCTTTGGGGGCTGATGCTTGTCGCAGCCTTCGCTCAGGCGCAAAATCAAATTTCCCTTACCGTCACCAATTCCAATTTGGGCCTGGTGCGCGAAAACCGACAAATTTCCTTGCAAAAGGGCGTACAAACCTTTTTGCTCAGCGATATTCCCAAGCAAATCATTCCCACGTCCGTGCTCATCGAACAGGGGAAAAACGGCTTTAACGTTCTGGAGCAGAACTACGAATACGATTTGATTAATGCCAACAAGGTACTGGAAAAATCCCTCAATCAAACCATTTGGTTGCAAGACCCCGATTACGGCCTGATTAAAGGAACCTTGCTCTCCAATTCCGGCGGCAGCCTGATGTTACTGGATAAAGACGGCCGCTTACAAATCATTCCCAAAAACGACAAGCAAAAAATTATTCTGGAAGGGTACGGCCAAAAAAGCGAGCAGTTTATTACCCGCCCGGCCCTGCTTTGGAAAGTGCAAACCCGAAAAAGCGGCAAGCACGACTTTACCCTTTCCTACCTAACTCACGGCCTACGCTGGCAGGCCGATTACGTGGGCAAACTGGACGCAAACGATACGCATTTGAAACTGGCCTGTTGGGTTACCGTGAACAACGCCAGCGGAAAGGTGTACCGCAATGCCCGTTTAAAACTCATGGCCGGAGACCTGCATCGGGCATCGCGACCGTTTTCGCGTTTTGGCGAGGCAAATGCCATCATGACCAAAGCGCCTCCGCGTTTCGAGGAAAAGGGATTCTTTGAATACCACCTGTACACATTAAACGGCACCACCACGCTTAAGGACAATCAGGTCAAACAAATTCGGCTGTTCGCGGAAACACCGGTCAGCGTAAAAAAGAAATTTCAGGTAACCTCGCGCAATCCCAAGCAAGTACAGGTTAAAATCGAATTCAAAAACACCCGGCAAAACCATCTGGGCATTCCCTTGCCGGCCGGAACGGTGCGCCTGTACAAAGACGACGGCAAAGAGATGGAATTCGTGGGCGAAGATCGCATTTCCCACACTCCGAAGGATGAAACCGTGCGCCTGACCATCGGCAATGCGTTCGATATTGTCAGCGAACGCAATCTGATCAAAAGCGAACGCATCGGGAAATCGGCCAACAAGCAAACGATCGAATACAAAATCCGTAATCACAAAAAGCAGGCGGTAACGGTAGAAATTCTCGAATATGTGCCCGTTTACCGTGAGGTGGAATTGCTTTCTTCCGATTCCAAACCCATTGAAGTGCGTGCCAATTACTTCAAATTCAAGGTACAGGTAGGCGCCGACAAAGAAGCGACATTGAATATGACGTATCTCTTGAAATAAAGAATCTTTCCCCCTGTGCTCCCTGCAAATCGCAAGTGGAAAAGCAAAGGGGAAGTTTTGAGGCAAAACGAACAATTAGGGAACGGAACATTGGTTGATTGAAGTATCGAATTGCTAATTGGGTAAACGGGAAGCAGAGCCAATTCCCAATTCCCAGTTCCCAGTTCCAAGTTCCCAATTCCCAGTTCCAAGTTCCCAACAAACCGAGGGGCCATGGCCGAAAAAAGTCGCACCATTTTTGAACATACGGAAGACGATCTCATCCGTCGGCCGTTGGCCGAACGCTGCCGTCCGCAGACATTGGACGAAGTGGTGGGGCACACCCGGGTTGTGGGAACAGATTCACCCCTGCGCAAGCAACTGGAAGGCGGATTTTTGCCTTCCGTTATTTTTTGGGGACCGCCCGGCGTGGGCAAAACCACGCTGGCGCGTATTTTGGCCAAAGAGGCCGGTTTTCGCTTTCAGGCCATTTCAGCCGTAACTTCCGGAGTTAAAGAGGTTAAGCAAATCATCGACGAGGCACGCAAACAACGTGCCTATTTCGGCAAACCTACCGTGCTGTTCATCGACGAAATCCACCGCTTTAACAAAGCCCAGCAAGATGCGCTTCTGCACGCCGTGGAAGACGGCACACTCACCCTGATCGGTGCCACCACGGAAAATCCGTCGTTTGAAGTCATCGCGCCGTTGCTTTCCCGCTGCCAGGTGATTAAGCTGGAAGCGCTTTCCCGTGACGATCTGGAGACCATTGTGCGCCGGGCCATTGAACAGGATGTTTTGCTCAAAAATTACACATTCGAATTGCCGGGACTGGAAGCGCTGCTTTTTTACGGTGGCGGCGATGCCCGGCGAACGCTCAATTTGCTGGAGATGACCTTCCATCTGGCCGAAAAAGACGGGCACAAAGTGGTCATCGACGAAGCGCTGGTCAAAAAAGCCGCCGCGCAAAATCCCCTGTACTACGATAAAAAAGGCGACGCCCACTACGACACCATTTCGGCCTTCATTAAAAGCGTGCGTGGCAGCGATCCCGACGCGGCCATTTACTATCTGGCTGTCATGCTGGAATCGGGTGAAGACCCCACGTTCATCGCCCGTCGTCTTATCGTGCTGGCCTCGGAAGACATTGGCAATGCCGAGCCTTACGCCCTTTCTCTGGCCAATGCCGGATTCGAAGCCGTGAAAAACATCGGCATGCCCGAGGCGCGCATCATTCTGGCGCAGGTTACCACCTATTTGGCTTCGGTACCTAAAAGCAATGCCGCTTACAAGGCTATTAACGAAGCTATGGAATTCGTCAAACAAAAGGGAGCCAAACCCGTTCCCTTGCATTTGCGGAACGCCCCCACCGCTTTGATGAAAAATTTGAAATACGGACAGGAATACAAATATCCCCACGACTTTCCGGGACATTTCGTCGCCCAGTCCTATTTGCCGGAAGGTCTGGAAAACACACTGTTTTACCATCCTACCGATCTGGGACGGGAAGCAAAATTAAAAGACTATTTACGAAGGCTCTGGCCACGAAGACGAGGAAACAAAGATTAATGGAATTTATCAAACGTATTTTAAGAGAAAAATATCTGAACTGGCGGCTCAATCGCCTTAAAGCAAACAAAGCGCCTCAGGATTTCAGTCAGGTGTTAAAAAAAGTACGCCATATTCTGGTCATCATTCCGCCGAACATGACCATGGAAACGATTATGCCGCGCTTTATCCCGCGTTTGTACGAAGTTTTCGGTGAAAACATTCGTATTTCGACTTTCGAAAAAAACACCTTCCGCAAAGAAGACAGTACCTGGCTGGGCCTGCCTAAAGACGAATATCTGGACATCTTTCGCACGGAGCAGATCGATTTGATTATCGATTTAAACGAATGGGAAGACATGTTTTGCACCTACGTTTGCGCCCTGATTCCTGCTCCGCTCAAAGTAAATCTTGCGGAGGGAGGCGCCTATGATCACATTTACAATTTGCACATTCGCACCGCCCGCTCCAAAAGTCTGGATGGTAAGCTGGACACCTTGACCGGATATTTTAAAACATTGATGGGCTAACACGCTTTCGGCAAAAGTAGGCGGCGCACTTTTTTTAGCCGGTTGCCTTATTGGAAGGAAGCAGACGGGATGATCCGCACCCCCCTGAAATAATTGATGTCCAAACTTCCGTTATTTCCACATGTTGAGCTTCCTGCTTTCGCATGCGGATTGTGAACCAATGTGCGCAATTCTCGGGGAAACATTTCGGATTAATGAACAAATATCTTCAATTTAAGGTAATTTTTGATTAAATTAGAAAACCCGAATTAATCAACAGGCACTTTGGCTTTGTTGGGAAACTTTTAACTTTGTAATTGAGGGAAAACTCATGCGTTTGAATAAACTTCTTCTTTTAATCCTTTTGCCCCTGCTGCTTTTAGCGCAAAACAATGAGACCGTTATTCAGGTGGGCAGCTTTAACATGGAGTGGTTCCCCTGTAAAGACGACGGGAACATGATGAAAAAATACGGCATTACGCTTCGCGATCTTCCCCACGGTAATGCAACGGATATTCCCGCCATGTTCGGCTTGCTCAAAAAACTGGATATCGAGCTTCTGGGCGTTGTGGAAGTTGTCGACCCCAAAGTGCTGGAAGAAAGTGCCCGAAAATATTTAGGCCCGCAATACAAATTTATTTACGCCCCTTCGCCGGGTTCACAAAAAGTGGGCTTTCTCTACGATTCATCCGTGATTGAGTTAAAAGGCGATCCGGAAGTGTATTACAGCGTGGCTCTGCGTCCCGATTCGTGGTTGCGCCCGGCCTTTCGTGGTTATTTTAAGTACAAACCCAACGGGTTCGACTTCCACGCAATTATTTGCCATTTAAAGGCCTCGCCAAGCGGCTGGAAAATTCGCAATAAACAATGGCGTGCTTTGGAACAAATTCTGGTGAATCTTGAGCGCTCCTCGGACAAAGACATCGTGGTCATGGGCGACTTTAACAATGTGTCCAAACTGGGTTACAACGAATTCTTACCCCGCATGCAAAAGCTGCACTTTTATTGGGCGACCGGTGAACTGGTCAAAGAACACCTTTATTCCGATTATTGGCAACCCAACTTTGACGAACCCTACATTAAAGGTTCACTTATTGACCAAATTTTCGTGTCTTCCGATGCCCAGGTCGAATTGGTACCCAACAGTACGGAAGTGGGTGGCGCCTGTACGCAGGGGAAAGATGAATACAGAGGAGAGAACATCCCGGATTATTTCAAAAAAATTTCCGACCACTGTCCGGTGTGGGTTTCATTTAAAGCGGATAAAGACAACGATTAAAAATTTTCTAACACGCAAAGCCGATAAACGGGGCATCGGATTCACAGCCGGAAAGCTGCGCGATAGGGAATTCTTAAAGTGCCGGTACGTCCCTTTCCGTATTCCTGCCACCCGCCAAGCAAAACCGGCTTTTAACGCAGCAAGACAATGCTCCGGCCCGGAAGGTGAAACTACCGGCGAAACGTTGCACTCCCGTCAAATTTTACGCCTTCGTAACGTCACGGTTAATCGGCGCGAGCTCATGCGCCCCCTCACTCAGCCGCAAATTTAGACCGGCCAAAAACGAGGTGGACTCAAATCGTGCCCCGGCCTGCCCCTTTGGGGCGTGCTCGCGTCCGTGTTGAACCGTTTG
>Ga0256914_1000471_pt1 | contig 39994 bp, 48 predicted proteins | sample HulkmetaG_FD_191571 | JGI IMG/M metagenome (GOLD analysis project Ga0256914, IMG submission 191571) | Hydrothermal chimney microbial communities from Main Endeavour vent field at the Juan de Fuca Ridge, Pacific Ocean - Hulk | ecosystem: Environmental > Aquatic > Marine > Hydrothermal vents ... | reverse complement strand
CACGGGCTTCTGGATCTTCAGGCGTACGACGACTACCTTTACGGAAGGCTTAAGGACACGTAATCTTTTTGTATAATATTAAATTTTTTTGTTTAGAATTTATCAGATATAATCATTAAAACGAAGAAATAAATTTAAGTCTCAACCTCGCCAGTTCTGATCCTTATAGATTTCTCCACTGGTAGGATGAATATCTTTCCATCTCCGTATCTACCGGTTCTCGCGCTCTTGACGATGGTGTCCACAACCGCATCGACATCCTCATCCTTCACAACGAGGAATATCTCGATCTTTTGGAGTAGATCGACCTCCATCGTTCTACCTCTGAACTGCAGAGTGATCCCCTTCTGCTCACCTCTACCTTTGACCTCGTTGATGGTCATCGCGACGAATCCTTTTTCCTCCAACGCCCTCTTCACATCCTCAAGCTTCTCGGGCCTTATCACCGCTAACACCATCTTCATGTGTATGCCACCTCCCCGTGCTGCGATACGTCTAACCCCACGTACTCCTCCTCCCTCGTTACCCTCAATCCCATAACGACGTCGACGATCTTGGCGAGGACGTACGTGACAACGAAGGCGTAGATCACGGTCGCAATCACGGCTATGATTTGAGCCTTCAGCAATGCGACGTTGCCATATAGCAAGCCGGCGTAGTCGTTAACCGCTTTGGTGGCGAACAGACCCACCGCCAAGCTACCCCAAGTTCCCCCTATGCCGTGAATCGCCCAAGCGTCCAAGCTTTCATCGATTCCCTTCCTGACCCTGAAGTCCAACGCTATGTAGCATAGGATCCCAGCTACGAGCCCTATCGCAATCGCTCCCTTCACGTCCACGAAGCCGGCAGCTGGCGTTATAGCGGCTAATCCTGCGATCACTCCGCTGATTATGCTCAAGCTACCCGGCTTGCCCTCCTTTATCCAGCTCGTCACCATCCAAACCGCTCCCGCAACGCAAGAGGCTACGAACGTTACCACGATTGCATTTACGGCCAATCCGTTAGCGGCCAAAGCGCTACCACCGTTGAATCCGAACCATCCGAACCACAGCAGTGCACCGCCTATCAGCGTTAGAGGAATGTTGTGCGGTTCCATAGAATACTCCCCGTATCCCATCCTCCTTCCTATTACGAAAGCCAACGCCAAAGCTCCGAATCCGGAGCTAACGTGAACTACCATTCCTCCCGCAAAATCCAAAGCTCCGAGCTTCGCCAGCCATCCGTTGCCCCAGAGCCAGTGGGCGAAGGGGGCGTAAACGAACGTTATCCAGAGGATTCCAAAGACTATGAACGACGAAACCTTGACTCTCTCGGCTACCGCTGACGTTATTATGGCAAGCGTGATTATCGCGAACATCATCTGATATATCATGAAGAGCAAGTGCGGAATGGTCATTCCCTTGACGGGCTCAAGACCGACGTTGTTCAGCATGAAGTAGCTCATATCTCCTATGAATCCCGCCACGTCTTTGCCGAACGCCAAGGAGTATGCGTAAACGACCCACTGGATTCCGACTACTATCATGCATATTATGCTCAGCGTGATCATAGCCACCACGTTCTTCCTCCTCACCATCCCAGCGTAAAATAGCCCGACTCCGGGGGTCATCAGCATCACTAAGGCCGTCGCTACGAGCAACCACGCGGTATCTCCAGCGTTGATGCCGCCCATAGCCCAACGATCTTTATGATGTTTTTTAACGATTTTTAGGAATAACTCATAAAAGTTCATAAATATTCATAAAATGGGCTGAGATTTTGAAGAATCTTCAGACGAAAGATCGAGGGATCAACCCCTGCATCATCATGCAGTCCACTATTACCAAAGCCACCATCGCCTCGAGCACCGGAATCGCCCTCGGAACTATGCACGGGTCGTGCCTCCCCTTTATTACGATCGTCTCCTCCCTCATTGTTCTGTAATTGACAGTTCTCTGAGGCTTAGAGATCGATGGCGTTGGTTTTATCGCCGCTCTGATAACGATGTCCTCTCCGTTCGAGATACCTCCCAAGATCCCTCCGGCGTTGTTCGATGCGAACCTTATTCTGCCATCCCTAATCACGAGCGGATCGTTGTTCTCGCTCCCCCTCATCTCTGCAACCCTGAAGCCAGCGCCTATCTCAACTCCCTTCACAGCAGGAACGCTCATCACCGCAAAGGCCAAATAGGCGTCGAGCTTCAGGAACACCGGCTCCCCCAACCCGGCCGGCGGATTTTTCACCACGATTTCCGCGATACCTCCAACGCTATCTCCCTCGCCCCTCGCCTTTAAAATCGCCTCCTCCATCAGCTTCGCTTTCTCCTCATCAGGGCATCTGACGGGATTGCTTTCAGCTTTTCTAATTATCTCCTCCGCATCCATCCCGGAAACGTCGCAACTTATTCCCGCGATCTCCTTCGTGTAGCCAAAAACCTTAACGCCAAACCTCTCGAGGATCTTCTTCGCTATCGCCCCCGCCATCACCCTTCCGACGGTTTCCCTCGCCGAAGCTCTTCCACCACCCCTCCAATCCCTTATCCCGAATTTGGCCCAATACGTGAAGTCCGCGTGTCCGGGGCGAAAGAGATCCTTGATCTCCTCGTAGGGCTTCGAATTGACATCAACGTTCTCCACGATCATAGAAATAGGTGTCCCCAAAGTCCTTCCTTCGAAAACGCCCGAAAGTATCCTGACCCTGTCCTTCTCCTTCCTCGGAGAAGCCAACCTTCCCCCCGGTTTTCTTCTGTCGAGCTCCCTCTGAACGTCCTCCTCGCTCAACTCCAACCCAGCCGGACAGCCGTCGACGATGCAACCAACCGCTTTCCCGTGACTCTCTCCCCAAGTCGTCGCCCTGAACATGAAGCCGAACGTGTTACCTATCATGACATACAGTGGCAAGGTTTGGTTAAGAAATTTAACCCCCTCCCCTCTCTTTGAAACGTGGAGGAGAAGGTCGGCATAACCGCATACATAACGAAGGAAGAGGGAATAGACGGCGACGTCAAGCTCAGTCTCGAAGATTTCTACGTCGAGGAGGTTGCTGATCTTAAGTTGAGCGAAGAGGGGAGGTTTACGATAATCAGGGTTAGGAAGGTCAACTGGGACACGATGAACTTCGTTCGGGCTCTGGCGAACGCCCTCAGAATAAGCCAGAAGAGAATTCACTACGCCGGGACGAAGGACAAGAGAGCGGTTACGGTGCAATACTTCGCCATAAGCGGGCTGAAGGATGAACAGCTTGAGAGGTTGAGGAGTCTGAAGATCAAGGATGCGGAGATAGAGGTGCTGGGTAAATCCAACAGGGACATAAGGCTCGGGGATCTGATAGGAAATCGATTCAGGATAGTGGTAAGGAACGCCAAGGACGGAGATAGAGTAGAGAGGATTAGAAGGGAGCTCGAGGAGAAGGGAACTCCGAACTTCTTCGGCTTGCAGAGGTTCGGCTCGATAAGATTCATAACCCACGAGGTAGGTCTGCACGTGCTGAAGAGGGATTACGAGACCGCCTTCTGGATCTACGTAGCGAAGCCTTTCGAAGGGGAGAATGAAGAGGTTCGAAAGATAAGGGAGATACTTTGGGAGACGAGGGATGCAAAGTTCGGACTGAGGGAGCTTCCCAAATACTTGAGATACGAGAGAAATCTTCTGCAAAAGTTGAGGGAGGGGAAGAGCGAGAAAGAGGCACTGCTATCACTCCCCCAAAACCTGAAGATGATGTTCGTCCACGCCTATCAATCCTACGTGTTCAACAGGGTTCTTTCTGCGAGGATAAAGGAGTTCGGGAATCTAAAGGAAGTTGAAAAGGGGGATTGGGTGGACTTCGTCGAGATAGACACCCATTACCGCTTTGCGGAAGATTACGTCAGGGTGAGAGAGCATAACTTCGGAAGGGTCAGGTTTCTTATCGAAAGGAGGAGGGCATCCCTTGCAATACCACTGCCCGGCTACGAAACCGAGTTGGGCGACGACTGGACTTCCCGCAAGATAAGGGAGTTCTTGGAGGAGGACGGAGTGAATCTGAGCGATTTCAAGCACGAGTTTAAGGAGTTCTCGTCCAAGGGAAGCTTTAGAGTTGCGGACGTGCTGATAGAGCATACGGGGCTAAACGTTCGAGTTGACGAATCGATAACCTTCGAGTTCTTCCTGCCGAAGGGATGCTACGCCACGATATTTCTGAGGGAGTTCGTGAAGAAACCGCTTGCATAACGGAAATATATGGGGTGAGACCGAAATATTTCCATGAACCGTACCGCCCTCCCCCTCATTTTAATCTCGACTCTTACGCTGCTGTGCTACATCTCGGTTTACGTTTACACGGACTACCTGTGGTTCGAATCGCTGGGTTACGGATCGGTTTTCGTTAGGATGATCGAATACAGGCTCCTACTCTTCCTAATCGCGTTCTCCCTAACCCTAATCTCCCTCACGCTGAACGCCTTCATGTTGAAGAGGGCGACGAAGGAGTTTCTGGGAGAGCCGGTGAGGTATCGTCACGCGGTCGATGCGATAATTTCTCTGATCGTCGCCTACGCCTTCTCTTCCAAGTGGCTCGACCTCGTATACTTCCTTTACGGCGTGAAATTCGGCATGAGGGATCCCATATTTCACGAGGACGTATCCTTCTACGTCTTCAGGTTACCCTTCGTTAAGCTGCTGCTCACCCTCCTGGCCATCGACGTATTCCTCTGCTTCGTTGTGTCCCTCCTCTACTACGCCTACGTCTTCAGGTGGGTGACGAGCTTCGAGGAACTGAAGGGGGTGTTTCCGCAGGCTGGATACACTCATCTCGCAATTCTTTCCTTCTTCTCCTTCCTCTTGACTTCATCTTACCTCTTCGTCTCGAGGTACGACCTGCTAACGTCCCAGCACCACGTGGTTTCGGGTGCTAACTGGGTTGACGTGCACGTCCTAATTCCCGCAATGACGTGTATGTCCGTAGTATCGGTCGGATTCGGGATAGCGTCTCTCTACTACGGCAGAAACGGCTTCGAGAGTTTGGGATTTATTTTCGTATCCTTCGTCGTTCTGCTGATACTCGCGCTGATCTTCGTTCCCTTCACGTTTCAGAAGTTCAAGGTCGAACCCAACGAGCTCAGGATGGAGTGGAAGTACATTGGTTACGGAATAAACTACACTAACTTCGCCTACGGGCTCGACGAAGTAAAAAGCAGACTTTATCCAGTTTACGAGAATTTGACGATGGAAAAGGTCGAGAAAAACAGGGGGACGATAGAGAACATAAGGCTCTGGGATCACCGTCCGATAAAGGAGGTTTTCAAGCAGCTTCAACAGATAAGACCCTACTACGTCATACACGACGTGGACGTTGACAGATACGTCATAGATGGGAAGTACACGGAGGTTATGGTGGCCGCGAGGGAGCTCTCAACTTCCCTCCTCCCGAGCGCCGCCAAGACTTGGGTAAACGAGCACCTGATCTACACCCACGGTTACGGGATAGTGATGGCTCCCGTCAACGCTGTTTCCAAGGAGGGTCTTCCGGAGTTCGTCGTCGAGGACATACCGCCGAAAGGGAAGTTGAGGATAACGCAGCCGAGGATATACTTCGGAGAACTCACCGACGATTACGTGATAGTGGACACCAAGCAGAAGGAGTTCGACTACCCCCTCGGCGGTAAGAACGTCTTCACGACTTATCGCGGCAAGGCGGGGGTTAGGCTGAGCGGGCTCAACAGGTTGCTGTTCGCGATGAGGTTCGGGGACGTAAACATAGTTTTGAGCAAGTACATAACATCCAACAGCAGGATACTCCTACACAGGAACATACTCGACAGGGTTAAAACCATCGCCCCCTTCCTCGAATACGACGAAGATCCGTACGTGGCCGTTATAAACGGAAGGCTCTACTGGATAATCGACGCCTACACTACCCTCGACGATTTCCCGTATTCGGCGAAGTACGATACGAAGTTGGGGGAGATAAACTACGTCAGGAACTCAGTGAAGGTGTTCGTAGACGCCTACAACGGAACTGTGGATTTCTACGTGGTCAATAACGAGCCCGTTGTGAGGACGCTCGAGAGGGCGTTTCCCATCTTCAAGCACGGCATGGGGGTGGAGAAGAGGAGGCACGTACGTTACCCCGTAGATCTGTTCGAGATTCAGGCGGAGGTTTACGCGGTTTACCACATGAAGAACGTCGAAACCTTCTACAACAGGGAGGACGTTTGGGACATACCCTACGAGATATACGAGGGGAAGAGGATAAGGATGGAGCCATATTACGTGATCCTAAGTTTGGACGGAAAGCCGGAGTTCGTCCTCATGCTACCCTTCACTCCCAAGGGTAGGGAGAACATGATAGCGTGGATGTGCGCGAGATGCGACAGGAACTACGGGCAGATTTTGGTTTACGAGTTCCCCAAGGGTAAGCTCGTGTTCGGACCGATGCAGATAGAGGCGAGGATAGACCAGAATCCAGTAATTTCGAAGCTATTCACGCTCTGGGGACAGGTGGGATCGAGGGTCATAAGGGGCAACCTGCTCGTCATACCCATAGAGGGATCGATAATCTACGTTGAGCCGGTGTACCTAAAGGCGGAAGAGACTCAGATCCCCGAGCTTAGGGGCGTAATAGTAGCGTACGACGACAAGCTCGTAATGAAACCGACGCTGGAAGAGGCGTTGAAGGCAGTATTCGGGAGGGAGGTTAGGGAGAACGTGACGAAGCCGATAGGGAGCATAGTCAGGGAGTGCGTTGAGGTTTACAAGAAGGCCGTGGAGGGGGCGAGGGAGGGCAACTGGACCGAGTTCGGGACGATGCTCGATAGGCTTGGTAGGCTGCTTCAAGCCCTCAACGAGAGCGTGAAATGATGGACAGGAACGTGGCGATAATCTTCGGAATAACCCTCATCGGAATCATAGGCGTGTCAATACTTTCCCCCGCGTTTCCGGAGATAAAGAGGGGTCTGGGGATATCGGACGTGGAGGTGGCGATGCTCGTAACGGCCTTCACCCTCCCCGGAATATTTCTCGCCCCCGTAATGGGTATGCTCGCGGACAGGTTCGGTAGGAAGAAGGTCGTAGTTCCCTGCCTGTTCCTCTTCGGAATATCGGGTAGCGCGTGTGCGTTCGCGAACTTCGAACTCATGCTCGTGCTGAGGTTCCTTCAGGGGATGGGAGGTTCCGCTCTGACTTCCCTCGCCATAACCCTGATAGGTGACCTTTACGACGGAACGGAGAGAACCAAGTTGCTCGGTTACAACGCGGGAGTTCTGAGCTTGGGACTCGCATGTTTTCCCTTCTTGGGCGGTGTTCTCGCGAGCGTGAATTGGAGGTTGCCCTTCCTGTCCTTCGCCGCCGCCATACCCGTAGGAATCCTCGCCCTAACTATGGACTGTCCAGAGGTTGGAGAAGGGGTGCCGTTCCTACAATACCTGAAAGACAGCCTAAAGATACTAAGGAGTTCGAGAGTGCTCGTAGGATTCCTTTCGGGTTGCGCGGTGTTTTTGGTAACCTACGGAGCCGTAACGATCTACCTCTCCTTCCTGCTTGAGGATAGGTTCGGAATAGGGCCGGAAGGGAGGGGAACGATAATAGCGTTCACATTCCTGCTCGTCGCAGTCGTCGCGTCCAACTTGGATCACTTCGTCGCCAAGTTCGGGTGGGGCGTAGTCGTTATGGGCTTCCTAAGCTACACGCTCGCGTTTCTCCTCCTTCCCCTCTCCCCCAATCTGGAACTCGTAATTCTCGCCCTTTCACTATTCGGATTCGGGCACGGAACGGTACTTCCCTCTCTCCAAAACCTCGTAGTTTCGGTCGCTCCTATAGAGAACAGGGGAGCGGTTACGACGGCATACAGTTCTATGATAAGGATAGGCCAAACCCTCGGCCCCATCTTCGCATCAGAAATCGCCGTTCATTCGATAGACTACGTTTTCTTCGCGTCCGCTCTGATAACCTTCGTATTCGCTTTGATAAACGGGGGGATGGAAATTGTTCGTGGTGTTCAGGTGTCTTAGGTGCGGAAGATACCTGTACGCCAAGGAGGGAACTAAGAGTAGGACGTGCGTGTGCGGGTTCAGGAACGAGCTCGGTAGGGTGAGGGTGGTTGCCAAAGCGGAAGACGAGAGGACGGCTGGGGAGATCGTTAGAAGGTTGCAGGGGGAGGGAACGGGATTCAGAAGACTATCCCCATAGAGTGTCCACCTCCCTCACCGGCCTTCCCGCCTTGGTGGGTGGAGCGAGGTAATCGACGAACTTGCCCATGGGAACTCCGTAAACCCTGAACGTTACCCTTATGGGGGACAGTATAGCATCCTCGTCGGCGAAGTTCACCTTGGACACGAAGGCTGTTTGCTTGTTAAGAAGGATCGTTATCTCGTTCCCACTCATCCCCTTCAACAGTTCCGTTCTCGCGGTGTCGAGTATCCTCTGTCTCCTCAGAAGATCCCTGAACTTCCTCAGATCCCACGCCCTCGCCCTCAGCTTTCCCTCGCTGACGCTCACCTCCGCATCCGGAAACAGGTTCTTCACCGCCTGAACGACCTTGTCCACGTCCTCAGTCGGGTGTACGTCCGTTTCGATCTCGACCTCCACCCTCTTCGTCAACTGCTCCAATATCCCCCTGACCTTCTCCTTGAACTCCTCAAGCCCGCCGACGTTCTCTATCGTAAAGTTGGCCATCTTCATGGCCTCTCCCATGTTCCAAGACAGCTCCCTCTCGTCCCTCCTCTTTAGCTCCTCCACGCTGCTTATGTCGTCGCTCCTCCTCCTCTTCAAAGCCCTCTCGAATCTGATTTCGAGCGGAGCTTCGATGTTTATCAGCACGAAGTCGTCTCCGAACTCCTTCTTGAACCTCTCCACCTCGGCAATCCCCCTGATCCCGTCCACCACTACCACTCCGAGCTCCTTCCCCTTCTCCCTTATGATTGGAATGCACCTCTTGGCTATTGCGTCCATCCCCTCCTTCCTCCTGAGCTCCTCCGCTATCCTACCCAAGTTCTCATCTGTCTGCGGTAACCCCCTTCTCCTCGCCTCCTCCCTGACCACGTCTCCCATGCAAACCACGGGAATCCCCATCTCCTCCGCCACCTTAGCTGCAGTACTCTTCCCGCTCAGGGGAAGACCTACGAACGCTATCACCCTCATACCACCACCTCAATCGAAGTGCTTTGCGGAGATCTTTATCTCTTCGTACTCCAACCCCACGTAACCGAGCCTCTCCCTTATGATTATGTAGGCCATCTCGGGCGGTATGGCTCCTATCTCCGTTATTATTAGATCTATGTATTCCCTCGGAGTCACGTCGAAGGCCGGATTCCTGACCCTAACTTTCTCAAGCGATAGTATATCCTCTGGAGCGACTTCCCTCGGATCCCTCTCCTCTATAACCACGAGCTCACCGAACAGCGTCTTTGGACTGAACTTGTAAGTCTCCGCGGCGACCATGAACGGAACTCTCGCCTCCTTCGCGGCGAGGGCTATCTGGGACGTTCCAATCTTGTTTATCAACGCCCCGTTGACGGTTATCGTATCCGCGCCGACGACCACGCAGTCGACTTCGTTCATGAAGTATCTGACTGCCGAATCCACTATCAGCGTGACCGGAATCCCCTCCTCGCTTAACTCTTTAACGGTCAGATGCCCCTGATACCTCGGCCTCGACTCCGTCGCTATTACCTCTATCTCCTTCCCCTGCCTGTGCGCGGTCTTTATGACAGACAAAGCCGAGGAGGAGTTGCAGTGGGTCATCACCACGTAACCATCTTTTATCCTCTTCGCCCCTATTTCCCCTATCCTCCTCTTCGCCGTATCGACCCATCTTATGAACTCCTCAGCCCTCCTTATTGCATCCCTCCTCTTCTCCTCATCGCTCTCCCCCTCGTAACCCATAACGTAGTTTATGGCGTTGAAAAGGCTCACCGCCGTGGGACGGGTGTTGAGTAGAATTTCCGCAGCCCTCCTCATGTTCTCGTCGAAATCCCCCTCCACCCTCTCAGCGAACTTCTTGAGGGTCTCCGCGGCGAACCTCGCTATCCTCGAAGCACCCCTCACCTCCATGTTCACTATCTTCCTCGCAGCATCCTCCACCAACTCGAACATGTTACCGATTCGGCGGGCAAAGTTTTTATAACCAGACCCTCGATTTAATAATGATTGTGATAATCATCACGATAATTAAGAGACCATGAGGGTAGAGGTGGTCTTAGAGGGTATGGGTATGATAGAGCTTCCGAAACCGATCGGACTCGTGTTGGAGAGGATCGTCGAGGGAGAGTTCCTTCTCGTCGAGCACAACACTATGTCCAACGTGGATCTACTTCCGTTCAAGCTCACCGAGATCGGCAAGGCTGTTTTCGTTGAGATCGGGGACAGGTTACACGTGAAGCTCCACGCCCTCCTGAAGGCGAACTCCGAAGTGGCCGAGGCAATAAAGAAGGTTCCCATAATCAGCGTCTCCAACTTCTACCTCAGCGTTCCGGGATTCAACATAGTGAACGTTCCTTTGAACGAGATATCCATGATAATATCCAAGTTCTACTCCTTCATGAAGGACAGGGAGGAGAGGGAGCTTCTTATCCTCTGCGGGTTGGAGCAGATCGCCCTGCACTTCGACGTCATGTGTTTCATGAAGGAGCTCGCCGGTCTGAAGGTCGCTCTGCCGGGCGTAACCTTTATAGGGTTTCTGAACTACAACGCTGTAGATGGAAAAACTCTCGCAACCTTCGAGAGCATGGCGACGTCCGTGGTGAGGATAGAGGGGGAGGTAGATAGGGATAGCGGGAAGATAAGGCGGTACATATACCCCCTGAAGTCCATAAATCCGGTTAGATATGAAATTTTGGAGTTAAATCATGAGATTTGAAATCTCGAAATTCGACGAGCTCTTGGGAGGCGTCGAGGGCGGGCGGGTGGTGTTGATCGAATCGGTCGGCGATCTCGGGCTTAGGATAGCCTTGGGATTTCTCAAGAACGCGGTAGCTGAGGGAAGGAGGGTTTTTGCGGTAGTTTCGAAGAGGTTGAGGGAGGACGTGGGTAAATGCCTTGGGAACGTCAGGGTGCTCGTTCCGGACGAGGAGTTCACGCTGCACGAACTGTTTACGGTGTCCCTCGCCATGAAGAGGGTGGAAGAGAACGTGGGGCTCGTTGACATCCTTCAACCGTTGTTGATAATCCACTCGCCCGAGAAGGTGTACCAACTCTTCCAAGACATATGCGAGATGGTTAGGGAAAGGAAGGGAATTCTGCTCGCCACGATAGACAAGAAGCTCGTGGACGGCAAGGTTCTCGCGATGTTCGAAAGCGAGGCGGATTACGTTATAGAGATAGAGGAGGTGGTGGAAGGTTTGAGGATAAGGAGGGGTATTAGGGTTAAGAGAAATCCCAAAAAACCTCCTACAAAATTTTACGAGCTTTTGGTGGATGAAAACGGTATGAGGTTGGGTGAAAGAATTGATTAAGCTCGTAACCACCGTAGAGATAGCCTTCTCAGTCGTCTTCGCCGTAACGTCCGTTCATCTGATCGTAGTCAACCTCGCCAAAGTTCATAGGCTTAAGAGGGGTAGGATCGGGCTTAGGATTGGGTTCGGGATTGCGCTCTTCTTCTTCGGAGCAGTCCTCCTCCCTTTGGCGTACTGGTTCGGATGGTTGCACGAGGACTTAATCCTGATAGTTGCGGGAATGTTCCTGTTAGCGACGGAGATGAGGGCGAGGGGGAAGGAGCTATACGCTCAGATGATTCTGAACGCTCCCTTTTACAACCTCTGCACGTTTCTAATATCCCTCTATTCCATACTTTCCGTTTACATCCTAAACGGAGCGAGGGAGGGTAGTTTGATAAGGGATTGGGCGGTCTCGACGTATTACCGAGCTTCGGCTTGGCTAATAGTCGTTTATCACGCCCTTTCCGTCCTCTCCGCATATCCCCTCCTTATATCCCTTATCCACGTTACCGCTTGGATACTCGCCCTCTATCCTTCGGTAATAGTGTTCGAATACACCCGGAGGTGGATGTGATGATCGTATCTGTCCTATCCTACGTCCTCCTCGCATCATCATCCCTAATGATGATCAAGGCGAGGAGGTTTACGAGGCTCTATCCCCTCTCCGTAGTCTCCGCAATTCTCTTCCTCCTCACGATCGTCGAACCCTTTCTCGACGTCTTCGCGTCCGTGTCCCTGTACGTGGTAGTTTACTCCTCCCTCAAGAACGGATTCCTAACGTACGAGGGTTTCGAGCCCCGTCCGTTGGATACGAAGATAGTCCTCGTAGGCGTCATCCTAATAGCCTTGGGATTTCTGGAGGGCGTGGATGTGAACTCCGTAGCGTCGAGGATCGTGCTCGCGAACACGTTTTCCATGTTGGCGATGTCCAGAGCGAAGACTCCGGTGAGGGTGGGGGACTACGAGATGTTGACGCTCATATCCCTGCTGTTCCTATCGGACGGAGTTATCTACGTTCTAAGACCTTGGATAGGATGCGTGGCGTCGATAGTGAACGTTCACGTACTCTACACCTCCTCGCTCCTCTTCCTGCTGACTATGATTAGGAGGTCATAGGTGGCTGTATCCCCTGAACTCCACCCTCCTCCTTCCCTCACCCACCAGCCAGACACCCTCTCCCTCGACGACCCTCCCTATCTCGTAGTGCTCGCATTTCTTCGATGTATACACGAGCTCGTAATCCCCTCCAGCGTAGAGGAACAGTTCCAACGCCCTTTCGTAATCGACGAAATCCGTGAGGTGGTCGAGAGGAAGGGAGTCCTCGTAAATCTCTATCCCAACCCCGCTCGATCTCGAAATGGAGTTGAGCGATACGGCCAAGCTGTCGCTGACATCGGTCATCGCGCTCGCATGCTCCGCCAACCTCATTCCCTCCTCAACCCTCGGCTCGGGGGAGAAGAGGGATTTCGGGAACGGTAGCTCGTCCCTGCTCTTTCCCGAAAGCAACATCTCCAAACTCAGCTGAGCCTTCCCAAGCTCCCCCGTGACGCATACCCTATCCCCCACCCTCGCCCCGCTGCGGGTTACGAACCTATCCGCCACCCCGACCGCGAATCCGGATATGTGAAGCTCGTCTCCGAAATCGGTGTCCCCCCCAACGACGGCGACACCGTATCTGTCGGCGAGTCTCCTAATACCCAATAGGATTTCCTCAAATCTTTCCTCGTAGCTCGGGGAAAGGGTGATCGTGTAGAGGAAGAACAATGGTCTCGCTCCACAGCTCGCGAGGTCGCTCAGGTTCACGGCGAGGGCTATGTGTCCCATCTCCTCCGGTCTCGTTCCGGGAGGGAAGTCCGTCTTCTCGTGCACGCAATCCGTAGTAAGAACCAAGTTCGCATCGCCCACCCTGACCACTGCACAGTCGTCTTCCCCCACCCCTACCAACACGTCCTCCCTATCGATTCCGAATATCTCCTTAGCCTTTTCGATCAGATAGAACTCTCTCATCTTCGTATACGCATATCACCCTGTTCGTTATGTAAAGGCTCGTGAGGGGTCTTCTATCTATGGCCACGAACTCCGCGTCGAACTCGGTCAATATCTCGACCGTCTCCTCCTCGAAATCCCCGTGGGGAAAGGCTCCTATGCAGACGACAGGCCTATCGACGCTCGCGAAGAATTCCCTCAGGTAGCTTTCGTCCCTATCCCCCCTTTCCGACATGACGACGATACCCTCAGCGTCCTCGAGCAGATCTTCGAGCTCGGCGTCGAGAATCTTCAGCAGAACCTTTTCTCCAGCCCTTATTTCCCTCTTCTCGAAGAGATCCTCCATAAGACCTAAGAACCTGTTGTAGTTCCTCGGCAATCTCGTTTCGTTGTTCACCCAAATTATCACGTCGTCGAGGGTGTGGATGTAGACGTCCAAGAACTCCGCCGCCCTCGAATCGAGAACGGAGAGCAGGCATTGGTGTATTATGTCCGGTCTTCCCCTCTTCTCCCTGTTGTCGAGATCCTTCATGGCTGAGTGATGCTTCGAGTCGTCGAGTATCATCTTCGTGGGCTTTTTCTTCCTCCTCCTCGCATCCTTGACTACGGCGGGATGTCTCGATATGCTCGGGGGAACGAGTTCGAGGGAGGTTTCGAGAAATATCAACCTCATGATACCACTTTTACTATCACCCTTCTGTTCCTCGGCCCGTCCAGCTCAACGAACATTATCCTCTGCCAAGTCCCGAGTTCGAGCCTTCCGTTCGATACCGGAACTACGACGCTGTTGCCCAAGAGAATAGCCCTTAAATGAGCGTCCGCGTTGTTATCTACGTTGTCGTGCGAATATCCCGCACCCCTCGGCACGAGCCTGTCGAGAACGAAGACCACGTCCTCAACGAGCCCCGGCTCGTTCTCGTTCACTATTATCGCCGTCGTAGTGTGAAGGGTGTATACGACCGCTATCCCCTCCTCGACCCCCGACCTCTCCACCTCCCTCTGAACCTCGGACGTTATGTCTATTACCTCCACCCTCCTGCTCGTCCTTATCTCTATCATAAAGTGGAAATTTCGTGGGGACGTTTTATCGCTTACGGAACCCTCACGACGACCTCCTTAAGATCCTCGGTCAGCTTTACCTCCCCGAACTCCAGCTTCGAGAAATCCTCGACGGGTGTAAGTATTTCTAGGGTTCTCTCTTCGACGTCCAACCCCCTCAACAGTCCGAATCCGAGGTATCTGTCGTTCCCGTCGTACAGCCCGAGCATGAGTCCGTTGAGCTGGGAAGGGGAGAATATGCAGACGTCCCTAACTTCGTATATCTCCACCAGCGCCCTAACGAGCTCTCCCCCCACCTCCACCTCCCTCTCGACGCAAACGTTCAGGAAGTCCGATCCCTTTTCGGCGAAAAGGACTTTGGCGTCGAGAACGCCTTCAAGAAACTCTATCCTCTCCCCCTTGAACAGAGTCGTGTAACCCACCTCCACATCATCCACCCTCACCCTAACCGACGCGGCGTTCTCGAGCCACTTGGAGTATATCCTGCTCCTTATCGAACTCCTGACCTCCCTGCTCCTCTTCTTGAGAACGAAAGAATCGACCTTGAACGTGTCGAACCCTCCGAGGTAGTAGGGAACGTCGTCGAAGCAGACTACGAGGTCTGGGGATATCATCTCAAGCTTCGCCAACTTGTACTCCCTCGCCCTCCTTCCCCTAACCCAACCGGTGGTGTCAACTATCACCCAGTCGTCTCCAGCCAACTCGTCGATCTTCCCCATGACCCTCGCCACCGCCCTTAAGCACCTCGCCTCCCTTCCCGTCGGAGAGATCGTCCCGACGAAGCACCCGTCCTCCATATCTATTTCGGAAATCGAAGTTATACCTCCTTCCGTGCGTCCGAATCCCATGGCGCAGGGGTGGGCGACGTCGGATTGACCTATGTCGAGGTCGACTATCCACTTTCTCCCCTCCAGTCTGTTTGCAAGAAAAGTCGCGAGACTGCTCTTCCCGGAATCCGTGTCCCCGAACAACACGATCCTTCTCTTCTCCTCCCTCTCCAAGAATTCGACGAGCTCGTTCCAGCTTTTCGGAATCGTTGATCCCTTTACCGCAATGTAGTTCCCTTCAACGCTGATCTCCGAGTCCTCGACGACGTAGAGGGGGACTATCTTCCCCTCCGGGACGACGAGCTCCTCGACGCTACATCCGAAAACCTCAGCCCTTCCCTCCACCCTCACCTTGGCCGATCCTTCGACGAGTAGGGTAGTATCCCTCTCGACCCTCATGGTCACTTACCCATCTTTATTATTATCGCCCTTATCTCCGGGGTCGTGTTTATCAGCTTGGTTAGGTTGTAGTCGTCCATCACCGCCACGCTGAACCCGCCGGGGTAGTTCTTGCAGCGGTAGTAAACGGTCTTGTTGGAGTGGACGAAGAAGTAGTTGCCCAAGAAGTGTATCGCAACCACTTTCTCGAACATACTACCGTTCATCCTGAACCCTTCGAAGTAGAAATCGGCCAAGGGTGTTCCGTTGCTCTTCACGGAGTTCTCGGCCACCTTCCCCGTTACGAGCATTACGAAGTTGAACGTTCCGTTTATTCTCTTCGTGTAGTTGTAGTACTCCTTTTCCAAGCTCGTTCCGTTGTTCGCCATGACGTTCAGAACGTCGATGACGCTTTCGGGATAGCCGTATACGACCGGATGGGTCTCCTCGACGAGCGCGAACGTCCTCCTCCCGAAGCTACCGAACAGAACGTCGTAACCGTGGTACTTCCTCTTCTCCTTGTAGGAGAAGTAAACCTTCTGCTTCCCGACGTCTATGAAGTACAACTCGGGGGATCCTATGAGGAAACGTTTGAACGAGCTAACGTAGGGTCGGAATATGTAGAAGGCGTATGGATCTATGTTCTTGACCGTCATGTTGTACATGAAGTTCAGAAGGGTTTCGTTGGTCGTGTTGTAGTCGAAGTACATAACGAACTCCGTCGTGTTGGGCACGTACCTCAGCCAGTCCTTCAGATCGTTACCCATGTCGAACACTATCCTCCTTTCCTCCGCTTTGGTTGGTTTTCTGAAGGCGTAGGCGAGAACCGAGCCGATCATTATCAGCGCGAGGAGAAACGCAATGATCCTCGCGGATCTTTTTTCCATCATGTTCGCCATAAGCGGCGGAATGAAGATAAAGTTTGCTGAAGCTCCCTCCTCATCAACCTCGAAACCCTCTCCTCGCTCTCCCCTATCTCCTCGGCTATCTTCTTCGCATCCCTTATCCCCGTTATGGCCGTGTAGTTCATTATGAAGTCCTCCGCGACCTCGTCGTCGTCGAGATCCCACATGCCTGAGAACATCGGGTGGGAATCGTGAAGGAAGTCTATTACCCCCTCCATGTTCTCCCCGTTCAGCAGATCCCTTACGTAATCGTGCTCGAAGAACAGACAATCTTTCAGTATCTCTATCACCGCGTTTCTGAGCTTCATGGCGTCGTAGCTCCTTCCGGCTGGAGAGTGCTTCCTAACTATTTCGTCCATCTCCTCCCTCGTGTACCCGAACACCCTCTCCCTTCCTCCCTTCCCCCTGCACACCTCGGTAACCACCTCGAAAGTCCTCCTGTCTATCGGGGCTATCCTCGTCTTCCTCCCCGAGTTCAGCCTTACCGCGTATATCCTCTCCCCGTTCACTTCGAAGGTTCTCAGATCTCTCTTGACCAAGTTTTCGAGCTCGTTGGGGGTGGCTAAGGCCGAAATAATCATCCTGATCAGCGCGTGCTCTTCCAACACTTTCCTCGAAACCGCGTTTATGTACCTTATGTCGAACTCGAGCCTCAGCAGATCCATCGTAATCGGCTGTGCGAATAAGTATATAAATTTTGAGCGTAGTCGGAACGTGAAGCATCCAACGGTGCTGCAGGTTAGGGGAAGGCTCAGCGGGGACGAGTTGGATCTCATAATGAGGATAGTCGAAAACCACGGCAACGAGTTCGAGGTTGAAAGGGTGAAAGAGGGGTTGAACGTCTTCTTTTCGGACGTCAACGACGCCAGAAGGGTGATCTCGAAGTTGAAGAAGTTGTTCAAGGCTGAGGTAAAGATGAGCACGAAATACGCCGGTTTGAGAAGGGGAAGGGTGAGGGTTCTTTTCGTCTACAGCTTCAGAGTGTGACGCAAACATTTATTAACTCTATAGGGAACGGTTGAGAGATGGCGTCGTCCATGTACGCTTACATTAGGGAGGCTTGGAAGAGGCCTTGGGAGGGTTACGTAGGAAGGCTGATGTGGGAGAGACTGCAGAAATGGCGCAGGGAGCCGGCGGTCGTTAGAATAGATCGCCCGACGAGGCTTGACAGGGCGAGGGCTTTGGGTTACAAGGCCAAGCAGGGGATAATAGTGGTTAGAGTGAGGGTCAGGAGAGGTGGAAGGAGGGCGACGAGGCCGAACAAGGGAAGGAAGACGAAGAACCTCATGGTGAACAGGAGAACGCCCAAAAAGAACCTTCAGTGGATAGCGGAGGAGAGGGCGGCGAGGAGGTATCCGAACATGGAGGTTCTGAACTCCTACTGGGTTGGAGAGGACGGTAGGTACAAGTGGTTCGAGGTAATACTCGTGGACAGGGATCACCCGGCGATAAAGTCCGATCCGCAGCTCAACTGGATATGCAACAAGAGGGGAAGGGTCTTCAGGGGACTAACTTCCGCTGGAAGGAGAGCGAGAGGTTTGAGAAGGAGGGGCAGGGGAGCGGAGAAGGTCAGGCCGAGCTTGAGGGCGAACTTCAGGAGAAAAGATTAAAAATTTTTATTCTATGCTAAAGAATCCTACGCACGCGAGGACGTAGGAAACGAATCCCACGAATCCACCTATCATAAGGACTACGAAAGACGTTCCGAATATTCTGTACAGCATCATCGGGCTCGGATGTATAAGCTGGGTTTGTAGTAGTGGAGCTACCGACAGCACCCCGTTTATCATGAGCGCGAGCCCTATTATTCCTATGACGAACGACGCTATTTGGCAGTAGGCTGCGTACCTGAACGGACTTTTCCCGAGCTTGTTTCCCGCCCTCAGCAGTGAAAGCACGTGAAGGAGCCAAGATACGAACCCTATTACCAGTATTATCGCCACGACTATCATCAGAGTCTTCAGGAACGCCATCGGGTTGGGTGGAAGGGTGGGGGGCTGGTAGTTCGTTTTCGGTAGCATTGTGAATATTACGCCGAAGAGCAACCCCACGGACACTATCGGAGCCAATATCATCATTATACCGTTCGCGAGCATCACGTTGTCTCCCAACTCCCTCCCAAGCATGATCCACGCGATTGCTACGAGCAAAATCCCTACGAAAGCCAGCGCGTCGAACACCAGTGCGATCGATGGTCTAACGGCAAAGAACGGGGCAATTATGACCAGCAGGTACCCTATTCCGCCCAAATACTTCACGGCCTTATCCATACCGTAAATTTTTGCAAAAAAAATTTAATAATTTTTGCGTCCTCCGACTTCCATGAGGCTCGAAGACATCGTAACCTTTCTCGACGACTTTCTGGGCGTGAGGGAATGGGAGGACAAGTCAGTAAACGGCCTTCAGGTGGAGGGGAGGGAGGAGGTTAGGAAGATAGCCTTCGCCGTGGACGCGTGCATGGAGACTTTCGTCAAGGCCAAAGGGGCGGATATGCTCGTCGTCCACCACGGGCTGATATGGGGAGGGATAGAGAGGGTCACTGGAGCAACGATGAGGAGGCTGAAGTTCCTGCTCGAAAACGGCATATCCCTCTACGCCTGCCACCTACCGCTCGACGCGCATCCGAGGGTTGGAAACAACGTGGAGCTACTCAGACTTCTCGGAGTTGAGGCGGAGGGTAGCTTCGGCGTTTACAAGGGGAGGAGCATAGGCTATTACGGTAGGTTCGAGGAGAAGAAGTCGCTCGAAGAGATAATTGAGGCCGTAGGTAGCATAAACGAAAGACCAATCGTCCTCGACTTCGGAAAGGAGAAAATAGAGAGCGTCGGAGCGGTCTCGGGAAGGGGCGCTTTTGCCTTGAAGGAGGCGATAGACTTGGGACTCGATCTCTTCGTCACGGGCGAGGCCGAGCACGAGGCGTATCACTTGGCCAAGGAGTGCGGGATCAACGTGATATTCGCGGGACACTACGCCACCGAAACCCTCGGAGTCAAGGCTCTGATGAGGGTCGTCGGGGAGGAGTTCGCGGGGGAGGTGGAGGTGGAATTTCTGGACGTTCCCACGGGTTTATAGACACCTGTACATGTTCGCGCTCGCCAAACATTCCGAGCAGGAGGGTTCGTTCCCGTAACAGTCCCTGCACTCGTCGACGAACCAGCAACCCTCCAAGAACTTGCACTCCCCGCACCAAGGGTATTTTGATACGTTCTTGTCGACGCTCTCGAAAGCCCCAACGAACTTGCGATGCCCGTTTACGAAGATCGGATGGGGATAGGCGTATTCCGAGCAGGGAAAGACCTTGCCGTCCACCCTGACGAAAGCACCGTCCTCGAACGGGCATCTCCTCTCCTCGACGAAGAAGTTCGGAAGATCCAAGCCGTAACCTTCGAGATACTCCTCCACGCGCTTAACGAACTCGATCCTCCTCCACTCCTTCGCAACCCTGTCCAAGTTCACGTCGCCAACTTCCTCCATAATCTTCCCGTATTCCAAAACCGCATCCCTGTCAAGCTTGGAAACTCTTCGGAGGAAATCCTCAAGCTCCTCCGGACTCTCGAAACGCTCTCTGCACCAATCAACCTTCTCCTCTCCCATTTCAAAGAAAACGGACTTCTCGTAGAGTTCCTTCGAGTAAGGATTCAGATGGGATACGAACACGTCCTTGTGGGCGATCTTAGGCAGTATCGTGTAGTTGTCCTTGGTAAGGACGAAGGACACGAACGCCCCCTCGAACTCCCCCGGATAGCTTACGCCGAGAACGCTCACGACCTCCGCAACCCTCTCCACATCGAGCGTTCCGTTGGTGACTATAACGGTCTCCGCCCTCTTGTTGGCCATCCTGATCATGTCGAGCAGATCTGGGTGGAGGAGGGGCTCTCCGAATCCGTAGAGTGCGATCACGTCCGCGTCGAACTCGTCCAAAATCCTCTTAAAGGTCTTTAAATCCATGTCCCTCTCCTCAATCCTCACGAATCTCCTCAGGCAAAAGTCGCATCTAAGGTTGCACCTCGTCGTTACCTCCACCTGCAACCTCATCCCAGCATCCTCCTCGTATGCAAAACCCTCTGAATAGCGGTTACGTGGGACAGCAACGCCACCAAAACGACCGACTGCCAAACGAAACCGGTGAGAAGGCCGAGAACCAAGATAACCAACCTCTCTCCCCTTTCCGCTATCCCCACGTCGCACCTCTCCACCAAACTTTCCGCCCTCGCCCTCGTGTAGCTGACCATCAGCGCGCCGCTCAGGGCGAGTACGACGAGGAACCAATTTACCCCGTAGAATCCCAACGAAGTGAAAACCGCTATGTCGACGTATCTGTCCATAACCGAATCCAAGTATCCCCCGAACTCGGTTACCTTTCCGGTGTTCCTCGCCAAAGCACCGTCGAGGGCGTCGAAAAGTCCGCTTAGAAGTATTACGATCGCCCCCAACCTTCCGTATCCCTCAGCTATGGCAAAGGCCGAAGCCATTCCGACCAAGAACCCCGCGACCGTAAGGTGGTTCGGTTCCACTCCGAGCTCAGCCAAGATCTTCGTAACTGGATCCAAGAGCTTCGTCGTCTTTGGCTTTACCCTGCTCAACATTATTTCCAGATCCTTCCCCTGTAGTATCCGGTTATCGGACAGCCCAAACAGAGCTTACTGTTCCAGTAATCGCACTCCCCGCAGTTGGAACCGCACGGAGCCTTGTCGCTCTTCTCGACCCTTATGTTTATTGGAACTATCGTGTCCTTCTCCGCCCTCACAATTATCCCAACGTCCACGTCGTAAACGTCCGGATTGGGTCTTATGTGCTGATCGACTATGGCCTCGAGGGTGGGTAGATCCTCGCCGACGAACAGCATGACCAAGTTCCTGTTTCCGGCAACCACGAAGCCGTTGAGAAAGAACGGGCAATTCCTAAACAGCTTCAGAAGTTCCTTCGGTTGCTTGCACTTTATGTCCGCCTTAAGTATGTAAAGGCCGGCGTTCTTTATGTTTATTCCGTAAGCGTGGCTTATTATCCCCAACTCCTTCATCTTCTTTATCCTACTCCCGACGGACGGCTGGGACAGGCCGACGATCTTCGCGATCTCGTTCTGAGAGATCTCGGGATTCTTCTCCAGTATCTCCAAAATCATCCTGTCCTTCTCGTCGAGCTCGAATATTCCCACCATTCGAATACCCCCTCAAATGATGATGAACTCGGCTTATAAAAAATTAGCGAAATCCCTTTAATCTAACGATCGGACGCCGCAATTATCTATACCAACCTTAATATATATTCCGTCAAATTCTTTAAGCACATCTCCGCCGAACGCGAACACCCCCCTTCCGAGCATTACCATCGAAGCCTTGCCCCCTTCAGCCTCCACAGCTTCCACAGCGTCTTCGACCTTTGAATCGAGCTCTATAAGTCCCGTTTCTGTCGAGAACCTCTTGGATTGCTCGAACAGACTGTCCAAGTTCGGGCGTCTGAGAAATTCCTTAAGACAACTCCTTCCCACGTCCGCTATTTTCTCCAAGGGGAACTCGGAAAGCACCTCCCTCGTATCCAACTCACCCAAGATTAGAACGTCGAGTTCGAAGCTCCACAAAAACTTCTCCACCCTACACACCGACGGGCAAGCGGGCGTTAGCCTGACCACCACCCCCCCGTAACACTGCGTGACCACGTCCCCCAAGCCCGTTCTGTTCAAAACCTCCGCCTCGTGTGCCAAGTCGGCGAGTTCGAAGAGGGGGGAGTTGGGATCTATGGCGAGAGCCGCCGCCAGCGCCGAAGCTCCGCTCATACCGAAACCGCATCCCACCGGAAGATCGGCGTTGACCACTATCCTCCCCACGAACCCGAGCCTCTCAGCTATCGTTTCGAGCGTCCCGAACTTCACGCGCTCGCCGTTAAGGAACACCTCCAAACGATCGGATCTCTCAACGGTGACTCTCGCCCCCTTCTTCAAGGCCAAACTTATTCCCATCGATCCCGAATCCCTCGGTTCGGATATCTTGGGGGAGAACAGACAGGTCAGGCTCGCCGGGGCGAAGAACATAGAATCTCCTCTACGTATATATCGATTATCCTCCTCGCAACCTCTCCCTTATCCCCCTCCACCCACTCGAAACCTTTTTCCGTAACCACGACCACCCTCGTATCCTCCGTTCCCATTCCCCTCTCCTTCACGTCGTTGGCTACGACCATCTCGAGCCCGTCCTCCTCCATCTTCTCCCTCGCCACCCTCACGAGCTCCTCGTCGCTCACCCCCGTTTCGGCCTTGAACCCAATTACGTGCCCGTCGTAAACCTTCCTCACCTCCTTTATGATCTTTGGAGCCATCTTCAGCCTTATCGTCAGTTCTTTTGCGGTCTTTATCTTGCTCTCAGCCATGTCAACGACGAAATCGGAAGGGGCGGCGGCAGAAACGAACAGATCCGCACCTTCGATCTCCCTAAGCACCGCTTCGAGCATTTCGGTAACGGATCTAACCCTAACCTGTCTCAAGCCCGGGAGGTTGTAGGGGATAGGCTTGGACGTGACGAGTATAACCTCCGCACCCCTCCTCCAGCACTCCAAAGCTATCTCGTTGCCCATCCTCCCCGAACTCCTGTTGCTTATGAACCTTATCGGATCCAAGTGCTCGTACGTCGGGCCGGACGTTACGACGACCTTCATACCCTTCATGTCCTTCCTGTAAAGCGCCCTCTCCACGAACAGACAGATTACGTTTAAGTCCGCGAGCTTGGCCTTTCCCTCCTCGACCCTCGGCGGCACTATCTCGACTCCCATCCTCTCAAGCTTCTCCAAGTTCTCCCTCACCGCCTCGAACATCGCGAGGTGCATGGCGGGAGCAACGATGACCTTCTTCCCGCTACCCAAAGCTGTTAGGGCGAAGAGCGTGGGAGGGGTGTCCGCAATCCCGTTTGCGATCTTCGAAATCGTATTTGCCGTCGCGGGGGCTACGAGAAGGAGATCGGCCGATCCTTCGAGTCCGAGGAGGGTGACGTGTTCGGCTCTCCTAAGTTCTACCAAAACCTCCCTCCCCGTGGCGAACTCGAGAGCGTTCGGATGTATTACCTTCGTCGCGGATTCGCTCATGACTGCGATTACTTCCGCACCCCTCCTCCTAAGTTCTCTCGCGAGCTTGACCGACTCCACCGCCGCTACGCTACCCGTTACGGCGAGAACTACCCTCTTCCCCTTCAACCTCATGCTCTCAGCTTCTCGTAAACCTCCTTTAGATCGCACTCGATCGGCTTCCCGAAGGACACCGCCTTTTCCTCCTTTGAATACCTCGGAATGACGTGAACGTGGGCGTGCATAACCTCCTGCCCGGCCACCTCTCCAACGTTTGTGACGACGTTGAATCCCTCGGCGTTCAACCTCCTAAGCTTCTCGCAAACGACCTTTATCGCCTTAAGTATTTCCCCCGCGATCTCCTCCGGCAACTCGAGCAGGTTTTCGTAATGTTCCTTGGGTATTACGAGTGTGTGACCCTTGCTGAGGGGTCTTATGTCCAGAAAAGCCATGACTTTATCGCTTTCGTAGATTACGAAGGCGTCCACCTCTCCCCTCGCTATACCGCAGAATATGCACATGTTCGATCGTGACGTTTTCTGAGTTTAAAAGGCTTAGGACTCGTGGGCGACCCCGATGAGATCCTTCAGATCCTCTCCGCACATCCTCAGATAAGACCTCAAACTTTCGGCGATGCTCTCGAACACGTGCAGGCTGAAGAAGAACGCCGACCCTATTTGAACCGCGCTCGCTCCAGCGAGAACGAACTCCACGACATCCCTCCAATCCGTTATCCCCCCGCACCCTATGATAGGAACGCTCAACTCCTCGTACAGATCCCAAACGCATTTGAGCGCCACGGGCTTTATGGCCTTCCCGCTCACACCACCGCTGACGTTGCTGAGAACTGGTTTCCTGCTCACTATGTCTATGGCCATTCCCCTCAGGGTGTTTATCGCAACCACCCCGTCCACTCCCGCTTCCTCGCACACCTTCGCCACGCTCAACACGTCCATGTGGGCGGAAAGCTTCGCGAACACGGGCTTGTCCGTTCTCTCCTTCACGGCCCTAACTATCTCCTCCACGAGCTCCTCGTCCCTCCCCACTTCGAGACCCGCCTTGCTCGCGTGCGGACAGCTGAGGTTCAACTCGAAGGCGCTCGCGAAAGGAAACATCTCCACGAGTTTCGAGAACTCCTCAGGACTCGAACCGAACAGACTTACTATCAGCGGGCAACGGTAGGTTGCAGACGAAAGCTCCTTCGCGAAATCCTTCGCGGGAGGAGACGCGAGCCCCACGGCGTTCAACACTCCGCACCTCCAGTTTATCACGCATGGATTTCTGTATCCCTCCCTCCCCTCCAAGCCAACCGACTTTGTAACGACCGCCCCAGCGTGCTCGGATAGAAGGCTGAGAGAAGACGCTCTACTTCCCAAAATTCCGCTGGCCAGCATAAGCGGATTTTTGAGCCTGAGTCCGGCGACGACGACCTCCAAACTTCCGACCATCGATACCGATTGGGATAATGGATAGAAAAACTTAATTAACTTCCGTTATATTTTTTACGGATGAAGCATCTAATTTCAATGGCGGATTTAACACCAGAGGAGCTCGAGGAGATCTTGGAGCTTGCAGAGAAGCTCAAAGAGGAAAGATACAAGGGCAGGGTCACGGACTACCTTAAGAACAAGAGCCTCGCCATGATCTTCGAGCTACCATCGACGAGAACGAGGATAAGCTTCGAGGTGGCGATGACGGACTTGGGAGGGCATGCCTTATACCTAAGCTGGAACGATCTCCAACTCGGCAGGGGAGAGCCCATAAAGGATACGGCCCGTGTTTTAAGCAGGTACGTCCACGCGGTGATGATGAGAGTCAGAAAGCACGAGACAATTTTGGAGTTCGCGAAATACTCCTCCGTTCCCGTGATAAACGGTTTGAGCGACTTGGAGCATCCGTGCCAGATCATAGCGGATCTCCTGACGATCAAGGAGTATAAGGGCAACCTTAAGAACGTTCGACTGGCTTGGGTTGGCGACGGTAACAACGTCTGCAACTCCCTAATACTCGCCTCCGCCCTAACGGGGATGAAGATGGTAGTTTCGACGCCCAAGGGTTATGAACCGAATGAGGAGATAGTCAGGAAGGCTTTGGAGATGGGTGCGGATTTGGTTTTCGAACCCGATCCCGCGAAGGCTGTGAAGGATGCGGACGTGATCTACACGGACGTTTGGGTTTCGATGGGGCAGGAGGAGGAGAGGGAGAAGAGGTTGAGGGATTTCGCGAACCATCAGGTTACCGAAGCCCTCGTCAGCTTGGCCAAGGATGACGTCATAGTGATGCACTGCCTGCCGGCGCATAGGGGTGAGGAGATAACGGAGGAGGTTTTGGAAGGTGAACACTCGATAGTTTTCGACCAAGCGGAGAACCGTTTGCACGCCCAAAAGGCCATCCTTTTAAAGCTCATTGGTGGTGAGATGGTTGACTGACTGGAATGCGGTGGTGGATAGGATAACGAACTTCGTTAGGAACGTTGTTAAGAATGCCAACGCTGAAGGTGTGGTCATCGGGCTGAGTGGCGGAGTCGACAGTTCCACCACCGCGTTCCTCTGCGTTAGGGCTTTGGGTGAGGACAAAGTTCTGGGAATAATAATGCCCGAGAGGGGGGTTACGAGGGAAGAGGACGTAGAGGACGCGCTTAAGGTCTGCGAGATTTTGGGAATAGAATACAAGTTCGTGGAGATAAATCCGATGGTCGAAGTGTTTTTGAACGAGCTCGGGGAGGGGAACAGGATAGCGGTGGCGAACCTAAAGCCCCGGATCAGGATGATCGTAAACTACTACTTCGCAAACAACCTGAAAAGGCTCGTGGCCGGAACGGGGAACAAGAGCGAACTAATGGTCGGATACTACACGAAATACGGTGATGGGGGCGTGGACTTCCTTCCGATAGGGGATCTTTACAAGACCGAAGTTTTCGAGCTCGCAAAATTTTTGGGGGTGCCCGAGAGGATAATCGAGAAGACGCCATCCGCCGGGCTTTGGATAGGTCAGACGGACGAGGGAGAGCTCGGCATAACCTACGAGAGGCTGGACACGATTCTGAAGGCTCTGGAGAAGGGAATCGATCCGGCCGAAATTCCTAAGAAATTCGACGTGAGCGAGGAGGAGGTCAAGAGAGTTTTGGAGATGGTCGAGAAGAGCAGGCACAAGAGGGAACCCCCGCCTATTGCGAAGGTCAGAGATCTCCTCTGATCCTCCTCTCTTTGGGAACGTAGTTCTTTACGACCTTCCCGTTTCCCTTTCCACAACCTAAGAAGAAGTTCCTCCACTTCAGGATAACGTAACCCCTCACCGGCAACTCCAAATCCCCCCCGCTCATCCACCTCTTAGCCATCTCGTCGTCCAACTCGACCACGTTCCTCTTCGCAAGCTTCCCTACCAGAAAGGATCCTTCTATCGACAACCTTATCCCGCTCTCCTCGAGCGTCCCGAAGTAAAGACCGTAATGATAGGTCGGAACTTCGAGCGGGCACTTTTTGAACGCGTAAACCCTACGCTTTCCTCTCTCTTCGAACTCCAAGTTCAGGCCAAGGAATTCCTCCCTACCCACACCAAACTGCCTTTCGAGGTGTTCCGCTAAAATCTCCTTTAGGCGGGCTTGAGTATCTTCGCGACGAAGAACCCCTCGGTGTCGTTGTCTTGGGGATGTATCCTCAGGCATCTCCTCACCTCCTCGCAGTACCTCCTTCCTTCGAACTCCAACACGGGCTCGTGCCTCACGACCGGCAGGTCGATCTCCAAAACCTCAGCATCCGTATTCGAAAGCAGGTGATCCACCACCTCCTCGTTCTCAAGCGGATCGAGGGTGCAGGTGGAGTAAACCAAAATCCCACCGGGTTTTAAGGCGGTATATCCCGCCATTATGAGCTCCTTCTGTAACCTCGAAAGCGATTCCACCTCCCTCAACCTCCACATCTTCAGGTACTTGAAGTTCTTCCTTATCATCCCGACGTTGCTGCAAGGGGCATCCAACAAAACTCTGTCGAATGTGTCCCTGAACCGCTTGAAGAACCTCCCGTCCTTCATCGTAACTCTGGCTATCGTCACCCCGCACCTCTGCAGATTCGAGATCAGAATGTTGAGTCTGTCCACCTTTACGTCGTTCGCAATTATACAGCCATCGTTCTGCATGTATTGGGCTATCTGCGTAGTTTTTCCTCCCGGAGCGGCTGCGATATCCAAAACGATCATCCCCGGCTTAACTTCCAGCGCTACCGCAGGGATCATCGCGGAAGCCTCTTGGGAGAATATCAAGCCCAACTGGTGCTCTATCGTTCCCCCCACCTTCTCGGCGTTGACGAAGAAACCCTCCTCGCACCAAGGGATAGGTTCGAGCTCGAACCTCTCGCCAAGGCTTTTAACGACTTCCTCAACGCTCGCCTTCAGCGTGTTCACCCTTATGCTCGTCCTCAGGGGTTTAGCCATGAACTCGTAGAACTCGTCCGAATCGTCTATCCTCTCGTACCTCTCGACGAATTTTGGGTTTATCCTCCTGAACTCCTCCTTTATCTCTTTCGGCGTGAGGCCTTCGGTTATCATTTTCATCGAAGACCCTCGCACGTAAGATAAACCTTCTCAGAGTAAGGTTTTTAAATCCCATCTCATAACGAGAAACGGGTGGGCCGGTAGCTTAGCCAGGTAGAGCGCGGGACTCTTAATCCCGCGGTCGGGGGTTCAAATCCCTCCCGGCCCGCTAAAAAACGTTCATTCGAAACCCTTGAGAAAAGCTTTTACGTTCTTCCCCAATACCTCGCAGTTGTATCCCCCTTCAAGCACCGCATACCTCCTACCCAAGCAGTTCTCCTCCGCGTACTCCTTTATCACCTTTCCTATAGTTCTATAATCCTCGGTCTCCAAGTAGTAACCCCAGTCCATCTTGTGCTTGTCGAATCCCGCCGAAACCGCTATTATGTCGTAGTTCTCCGCCCTCAAAACCTCCTCCACGCTCTCAATGTCGTCCTTTGGCATGTGGTGATAGACGACGCTCTTGTCCGTGCAGAACACGTTCGCCGTTCCGTCGCCGAAATGCAGGTCGAAGTCTATTATGACCGCCCTCCTTATCCGTCCCTCCTTCATCAGCTTCCTAACCGAAATTGCTACGTTGTTGAAGTAGCAGAACCCCCATCCCCTATCCGGACTCGCGTGATGACCGGGAGGTCTTATCAAAGCGAACGCGGGTTCTTCGAACGCTATTTGCGAAGCCAGTATCGCACCGCCAACCGCCAGAGCGGCAATATCGTACAGCCCCTCCGCCCTGACCTCCTCAACGTAGAAGGGGGTGTGAACGAGCAGTATATCATCCATGCTCGCGGGCTCGGGCGTAACGAAATCGTATTCTCCTTCTATCTCCCTGAGTATGCACTCTAACCTTCCAGCCGATGCGGCGGGATCGCTTGCGTAGACCTTCAGGTACTCGGGATGGAAAACTATCTTCATAATCGTATTACGTCTCCCAAGGATATATCCGTTCCCCTGAAAACCGGCCCTTCAACGCAAACCCTCAACCCGTTTTCGAGGACGCACGAGCCGCACAACCCTATACCGCATCTCATGTAATTTTCGAGCGAGAATTCAGCCTTGTGCAATACGCCTTCAGCCTTAAAAAGCTTGAACAATCCTCCGAGCATCGGCTTGGGGCCGCAGCAGTATATCCTATCGAATTTCGACAGATCGACGTCTTTTACCCTGTCCACGACGTTACCCTTGAATCCCTCCGATCCGTCATCGGTCGCAACGATTAGATTTTCGAACTCCTCCTTCCATATTAACTCCTCAGAAGTTCTGGCTCCGAAGATTACCGAAACTTCCGCTCCCCTCTCGATCAGAAAATCGTGCAGATACTTCAGCGGGGCTATGCCGATGCCCCCCGCGACTATCAAAGCTTTGTCGGAAGGTGTAAACGGCCTTCCGAACGGTCCCCTCAGCCCGACCAACTCCCCGCCCTCGAACCTTACGAGAGCCCTCGTCGTCTCCCCCACAGCTTTGACCGTAACCGAGTTTGGTGAGGAGAGGCTGAGCGGTATCTCCTCGTATCCGAAAACGTTCACCATCAGAAACTGCCCCGGGTAGGAGTGGAGTTCCCTTTCGAAGATGAGGGTGGCGATGGAATCCGTATGCCTAACTACCCTCTCCACTCTAACGCAGAACATACTCCTACGACCTCGGAAAGGTTTTTAACATCTCGTAAGCTCAATCCCATTATGATCCAAGCCATTTACGCTGATCTATGTCAGGTTTGCGGTAACGATTTTACGGTTGAGGAGGCGCTGGAAGGTGTCTGCAAAAAGAAGAACGCTAAGATGTGCAGGTACAAGTTCGATAAGCTCGTTGAAGAGTTCTTCGAGTTCTTCAGAAGGATAATCGGAGAACCCCGTTCTATTCAGCGTTTCTGGGCTAAAAGAATTCTCAGGGGCGAGAGTTTCGCAGCGGTCGCCCCGACCGGTATCGGAAAAACTTCCTTCGGATGCGCAGTCGCCCTTTTCTTCGCCTTGAGAAAGAGGAGGAGCTACATAATCCTGCCTACGACCCTTTTGGTCAAGCAGGTTGCGGAGGATCTCGAGAGGTTCTGCGAGCGGGCCAACGTGAAGGCGGGGCTCAACGACGAAGGGGACGTAAAAGTCCTATACTACCACGGCGGACTTAAGAAGGACGAGAAGGAGAGATTTTTCGAGCTTTTGGAAAAGAGGAACTTCGACATCCTCGTAACTACGTCCCAATTTCTTTCGAAGCACTTCTCGAGCCTTAAGGGTCTAACTTTCGACTTCATTTTCGTTGACGACGTCGATTCCGTGCTGAAGGCTTCCAAGAACGTGGATAGGATTCTACAGCTTTTAGGATTTTACTACGACGCTAAGGAGAGGAAGTGGAAGGGGAAGGCTAAAGGCTGTCTGATGGTATCCACCGCAACTGCGAAGAAGGGACAGAAGGTTCAGCTGTTCAGGGAACTGCTAAACTTCGACGTAGGAACTTCGACTCACGCCATAAGGAACATAGAGGACGTTGCGATAGAGGGGGAGGACATCGACGTCCTCTGCGAGATAATGAGGAGGATGGGTACAGGCGGAATAATCTACGCGAGGACGAGCGAGGAGGCTGAGAGGCTTTACGAGGTGCTGAAGGAGAGGGGATTTAAGGTCGGAATAGTTACTGCGGGGAGGAAGAAGGATTACGAACTGTTCGAAAAGGGCGAGATAGACCACCTCGTCGGAACCGCCTACTACTACGGAACCCTCGTGAGGGGTTTGGATTTGCCCGAAAGGATAAGGTTTGCGGTTTTCTTCGGGGCTCCAGTGTTCAGGGTGAGGGTGGAGGACATCGACACCGCGAGCGTGGGGATAATCAGAACCCTTGCTTTGATCTTCAGAACGCATGAAGACGTCAAGAGGTTCGTCCCCTACCTCTCCGTTCTCGACAGGCGGGAGGACATGCTGAACGAGCTCAGGGGAATTCTCAAGAGGTTGTTGGACGAGGGGAAGATAGAGGAGAAGGACATAGTCGTTCGGAAGGGAGAGATAATATTTCCGGACGTTAGAACTTACATCCAAGGTTCGGGAAGGACTTCGAGGCTGTTTGCCGGCGGAATCACCAAGGGAGCTTCTTTCCTCTTCGAGGCGGACGAGGAGATCTTGAAGGCATTCATTCAGAGGGCGAGCTACTACGACATCGAGTTCAAGAGCTTGGACGAGGTCGACTTCGATAGGCTCGTTAAGGAGATAAACGAGACGAGGGAACGATTTAAGAGGAAGGCGGAGTTCGACGCGATAAAGCCCACGCTGTTCATAGTGGAAAGCCCGACCAAAGCCAAGCAGATATCCCGGTTCTTCGGACAGCCGAGCATAAAGGTCTTCACGGATAAAGATGGCGAAGTCGAGCTCGTAGCTTACGAAGTTCCAACCGCTGAGCACGTTTTGCTCGTGACCGCGTGCATAGGGCACGTGACCGACCTTATAACCAACAGGGGATTTCACGGAGTTCTCGTGAACGGCAGATTCGTCCCCGTGTATGCATCGATAAAGCGTTGCAGGGATTGCGGTTATCAGTGGACTGAGGAGAGGGAGGAGTGCCCGAAGTGCGGTAGCAAGAACGTTGACGATTCGAAGAGGAGGATCAACGCGTTGAGAAGGCTCGCGCACGATGCGGAGAGGATAATAATCGGAACGGATCCCGATTCGGAGGGGGAGAAGATCGCTTGGGATCTGAAGAATCTGCTGGCTGGATGTGGCGAAGTTAAGAGAGCTGAGTTCCACGAGGTTACGAGGAGGGCTGTGAGCGAAGCTCTGAAAAATCTGAGGGACATAGACGAGAACCTCGTCAGGGCTCAGATCGTTAGGAGGATAGAGGATCGTTGGATTGGGTTCGTGTTAAGCCAGAAGCTCTGGAGCGTTTTCGGTGATCGTAACCTCTCAGCTGGAAGGGCGCAGACGCCGGTTTTGGGCTGGGTGATTCGGAGGTTCGAGGAGTTCAAGCAGAAGAAGAAGATAGCGATAGTGAGGGACTTGGATCTCGTTCTTGAGGTCGACGAGAAGGCGAAGACGGGGAAGACAAAGCTCGAGCTTGACATAAAGCTTTTGGAGGAGAGGGTGGAGGAGAAGACGCCCCTACCGCCCTACACAACGGACACGATGTTGAGGGACGCTAACTCCATACTCAAGATTCCCGCGAAGGATGCGATGAAATTAGCGCAAGATCTTTTCGAGTCCGGTTTAACGACTTATCATCGAACTGACTCCACACGCGTCAGCGACGTGGGATTGAGGATAGCTAAGGAGTTTTTAGGTGACGAGTTCGTTCCGAGGGAGTGGTTCATGGAAGGGGCACACGAGTGCATAAGACCGACAAGACCGATTCCGAAGGAAACGCTGCAGAGGCTTATTCAGGAAGGGGTGATTCAGGTGGAGGGGATCACTTGGAGGCATCTGGCTCTGTACGACCTTATATTCAGGCGTTTCATGGCGAGCCAGTGTAGGCCCTATCGCGTTAAGGTGGCGAGGTATCTCGTAAGATTCGACGGGAAGGAGGTTGAGGAGGAGAGGGTTCTGAGCGCTGAGGGGAAGGCGGTCGAGTTGTACAAGTGGAGCGTCTGGGTTAAGAGGGAGTTGCCCGTCGGCAAAATCGTAGTGGAGGCGGAGATAAGGACTGTTCCGAAAGCCCCTCTGTTCACGCAATCGGACATAGTTCAGCTGATGAAGGAGAGGGGGATTGGACGACCTTCCACGTATGCAACGATAGTCGACAGGCTATTCATGAGAAACTACGTTATAGAGAAGAACGGCAGAGTGATTCCGACGAGGAGGGGGATAGAGGTTTACAGATACCTTGCGAGCAACTACGGGAGCTTCGTTTCGGAGGAGAGGACGAGGCTGTTGGAGGAGAAGATGGACGCCATAGAGAGAGGAGAGCTCGATTACTACAAAGCCCTTCAGGAGCTCTACGAGGAGATAAAGCAGATTACGTAGATATAAGCTTCGCCCTCACCCTCGCGTACGCCCTTATTATGTCTCCCTTCGTTATTATTCCGAGTAGCTTGGACTTGTCCTCCCTCGGAACTACCAGAAGCCTTCCTATGTTGTGGTTGACCATCTTGGCCAACGCGGATCTTAGATCCTCGTCCGGATAAGCGACTATGAGCTCCCTCGTCATTATGTCCCTTACCTTGGTTTTAGCCCTGTCCTCCACGGGAATCCTCTCCGCGTCCTCGAACGTCACTATCCCGACGAGCCTTCCGTTTTCGAGCACGGGATATCCTATGTATCCGGTCTTCTCCACTAACCTAAGCACGTCCAAAACGGTGTGCTCGGGGGTGACCGTTATCACCCTCTCCGCCGGAACCATCGCCTCCTCGACCTTTATCTCCTCGAGCAGGTCTATGAGCATCTCACTCCTGTGCGCCGGGCTCTCGACCCTCGTAGGCACCTGCTTCGTGTAGAGCGTGTACTCTCCCGTGACCATGTAGGCTATCACGGATGCTATCATCGTCGCGGGGAGGAGAGCGTAGCTTCCCGTTATTTCGAGCACGAGAATTATCGCAGTAAGGGGCGTCTTGGAAACCCCCGCAAGGAACGCCGCCATTCCAACGAGGGCGTAGGCCTCGGGCTCTACGTTCGGCATAAGGTGGTGGAAGAACAGCCCCACCGCACCGCCCAAGAAGCTTCCTATTACGAGGGACGGAGCGAACAGACCACCGCTCCCTCCACTCCCGACTGTCAACGTCGTGGCGAAGATCTTCATGAAGGCCAAGAAGAGGAGGAAGGCTATCGTGAACTTCTCGCAGTTCGTAAGCACCATCTGGCTGAACCCGTATCCCGTTCCGAGTATCTGATGGACGTACAGCCCCATGATACCCACTATCAGCCCACCTATGGCGGGTTTGACGTGGTCGGGAATCCCCAGCGACCTGAATACCTTCTTCGAATACTGGTAGCTGAATATGTAAACGTAACCTACGAGCCCCGCTATTAGGCCGAGTATGGCGTAGGCTATGAACTCCACGGGGGACGTAATCCTCATTGGGTGAACCTTGAATATCCTTATCTGCCCGAACGGAACGCCCGCGATCTCGCAGAGAATTATCTCCAAGACCGTGTAGGCGACTATGGATGCGGTTATGGCCGGGATGAGGGCTTCGACCTCGTAATCCCTCTTGTAAAGAACCTCAATTCCGAAGAACGCTCCGCCCATCGGAGCCAAGAAGACGCTCCCTATTCCCCCCGCCATTCCACTAACGAGCAGAATCCTTCTGTCCTTGTCCGATAGCTTGAACAGGTTCGCTATCGTAGACCCTATTCCACCTCCTATCTGCGTGATCGGCCCTTCCCTTCCCGCACTTCCACCGCTTCCAATCGTTATTGCGGAAATTATGGTCTTTATTACGGGTACCCTCGCCCTCACGAAACCCCTGAACCTGTGGAACGCATCGATGACGTGCCCCGTTCCACCTCCGGCGGTTTCTGGAGCTACGGTGTATGCTACGATGCCCACTATGAGCCCGCCTAAGGCGGGGAGGACGAAGAGGGGCAGAATACCCCAGTGCGCGTTGAAGTGAACTACCTCTATCTCCCCTCCGGGACGAGGCATCTCGAAGCTGTCCAGTCCGGAGAGGAAGAACTTCGTGAAGAACTGGGTGAGGTAGTATAGGACGAAGGAGGCGATACCGGTGATTACTCCAACGAGCACCGATAGGGCGAGGAGAAAACCGAACCTCAGCGGCGGTCTGGTTTGGAGCATTCCTAACCGGGTTAAGCTTTTGAATTAAAAAGGCTTTCCATTTTCCATGATAGCGATCGTCAGCGCATGTTTGCTCGGCGTAAACTGCAGATACGACGGTGGGAACGTTCTCGACGAAGAATTGGTGAAATCGGTTAGGAGAGGGGAGATAATTCCGATTCCGATTTGTCCCGAACAGCTTTCCGGAATGCCGACGCCGAGGAGCAGGTGTGAGATAGTGGGAGGAGACGGGTTCGACGTTCTCAACGGTAGGGCGAGGGTTTTGGACGAACGCGGAAGGGATTTGACCGGGCTCTTCGTTAAAGGGGCGAGGGAGGTTCTAAAGATCGCCGAGTTGGTCGGAGCGGAGGTCGCCGTCATGAAGAACCTCAGCCCCTCGTGCGGTTGCGGGGAGATATACGACGGGACGTTCACGGGAAGGAGGAGAAGGGGATTCGGAGTCACTTCGGCACTTCTAAAGTTGAGCGGATTGAGGATCATGGGAACGGTTTTATAACGCCACGAAAACTGGCGAGAGGTGATGCTCATGGAGGAAGTAAACAAGATCATCACGCTGTGCGGAAGGGATTGGGCGAAGATCGGTATCGAATTCATATTCTTGGGTGGGAAACAGGAGTGCGAGAACTGTAGGCTGAAGAATATTTGTCTAAGGCTTAGGGAGGGTGCGAAGTACAAGATCGTGGGGTTGAGGGACGGTGCCGTTCACGAATGCCCCCTGCACGATGAGGGTGTCGTGGCCGTCGAGGTCGTTGAGTTGCCTATAGTTGCGCTAATCGATTCCAAGATGGCAGTCGAGGGGGCGAAGATAAGGTACGAGGGAAAGAGGTGCAACTTCCTCGACTGCGAGATGTACAACCTCTGCCATCCCGTCGAATTGAGGGAAGGGGACACGGTCGTTGTGGAGAAGATAATAGGCGACGCGCCCGCGGAGTGCAAGAGGGGTTACAGCCTCAAGGTGGTTGAACTTAAGAGGGAAGAATAATTTTTATCCTCGACCAAATCCTAATATGGCTCTGGGGTTCGTGCTCATAAAGGTGTTTCCGGGGAAGGAGAGAAGGGTTTACGACAGACTCGCGGAGCTCGAGGAGGTTGAGGAGCTCTACCCCCTGTTTGGAGAGTACGACCTGATAGCGAAGATCGTAGTGAGGGACTTCGAGCACCTCAGCGACGTAGTCCTAAACAAGATAAGGACGATAGACGGGGTGGTGGAGACCAAGACCCTAACAGGAGCCAAGTTCTGATGCCCTTTCGACATAACGAAAAACTACCTGCTAAGGAGGTTCAGGGACTACTATATGAGGGTAGACCTCACTCCGCCGAAGGATTTGGAGAAACGTGAATGGGCGTTCGTCCCTCTCGAAAGTTTTCCGGAGTTCGTGATGAGGAGGCACGTATCCCTATCCTCCGAGCTCGAACTGAAGGCGTTGGTGTTGGAGAACGTTCCGGCGCACGTCTATTACTCCACTGCCTACTACTCCGACCCGTCGGCGGAGATGGACAAAAAGGGTTGGCTGGGGGCGGATCTTATATTCGACATAGACGCGGATCACCTCCCCAAACCATCCCTGAAGGCGGCGAAGTTCGAGGTCATGAAGCTCGTAAGGATACTCGAGGACGATTTCGGTGTGGGCAAGGGGGACATGGAGGTCGTCTTCTCGGGAAGGAGGGGGTATCACGTTCACGTTTACGACGAGAGGTTCAGGGAGTTGGGGTCGGCGGAGAGGAGGGAGATAGTCGATTACCTAACCCTGACGGGATTGAAGGGCGGAAAGCAGATGGAGAGGATAAGGAGGTGTGCGGAAAAGCACTCTTTCGAAATCTGCGAGGCCAAGCTCAGAGTTCACGTCGATCCTCCCGTAACTACGGACGTTAAGAGGTTGATAAGGCTGCCGGATTCCCTTCACGGCAAGACGGGGCTGAGGGTTACGAGGGTGCCGATCGACAGACTCGAGGAGTTCGACCCTACTGTCGACGCGGTGGTGTTTGGAGAGGAGAGGGTAAGGGTTAGGTTGCTGAAGAGGATCAGGGTTAAGATGATGGGGTGCAGGTTCGAGCTCCCTCCGGGCAAGGCGGTGGTTCCGGAGTACTTGGCCGTTTACCTGATATGCAGGGGTGTCGCGCTCTATGGACATTGACGAGCTACTCGAAATTTTGGAGAGGACGAAGGAGGGGAAGCTTCAGAAGATAGACGAAGATCTCTACGCGAGAATAGGAGAGAGAATTGAGGAGTTGGAGGAGAAGAAGGAGAGGGCGGAGAGGGAGGAGGAGATCGCGAGGATAGAGGACGAGATAAGGACGTTGAAGAAGATAAGGAGGAGGATATTCGAGGCGAGGACTGGAAAGATAATTAAGCTCGCATGGGCGAAGGTGTGCGATATCGAGGTTGAGGAGGAGACGGACAACATGACGTCGGCGGAGAAGGGATTGTTCGAGAAACTCGTAGAGTTGCTCGAAAACTTCAAGAGGCTGGTGTTCGAGAAGAGGAGGAGGGAGAAGTACGTCTTGGTTAGGATAAGGAAGGATGTTCCCGAATTCGTCGGAATCGATGGAAAAACATATAAGTTGAAGAGGGAGGACGTTGTATTGCTCCCCGAACCCAACGCCAAAGCTTTAATAGACGGTGGTGTCGCAGAAGAGATCGAGGTGAAAGGATGAAGTATCCGAAGAGGGTTAGGACTTTCTGTCCGTTCTGCGGAAAGCACACGATCCACGAAGTCGAGAAGGTAGGCAGGGGTAAACAGAGCTCTCTGAAGTGGATAAACAGGCAGAAGAGGAGGAGGGGTAAGGTAGGAAACTTGGGTAAGTTCAGCAAGGTTCCCGGCGGTGACAAGCCGACGAAGAGGGTGAACATAAGGTTCAGGTGCACGGAGTGCAAGAAAGCTCACTGCAGGCCGACGTGGAGGGTTAAGAGGTTTGAGTTGGTGGAGAAGTGAGGGGGTGGTCGAGTTGGAGGAGAGAACGCCTAAGAGCAAGTTCCTGAAGGTGAAGTGCCCGGATTGCGAGAACGTTCAGGTGATATTCGACCACCCTTCCACCGTGGTCAAGTGTCTCGTTTGCGGGAGAACGTTGGCCGAGCCGACGGGTGGGAAGGGCAACATAAAGGCGAAGGTGCTCGAGGTTTACGGTTGACGAAACGTTTAAGACAGCTTTTGCACCCATAATTTTATGTTCATAGACGTTTTGATAGGTCTATTTTTGATATATTTTCTGTTCTGCGTCGTCTGTTCCGCTCTGATGGAGCTTTTGTCCACGGCATTGTCGCTGAGGGCGTACACGAGAAAACAATGGGTAATAAGGTTGTTCGGAAGTAAAGAACTTGCCGAGAAGTTCTACGAGATTCCAATAATAAGGAGTTTGGGGAACGATGGTAACGTCGTGACGAGAAGGCTCAACTGGATTTTTAAGAGGGTGTTCAAGGTAAAAGTTTACGGTAACCCCTCCTACATTCCCCCTAAGATCTTCGCGAAGGCTTTAGTCGATTTCGTTCGAAAGGAGAACGTGGTGGAGGTTGCCGAGATTTTGGAGAGTTTGGATGGTGACGTAGATAAGGTTGCTGAGTGGTTTGATGAGGCCATGAGGAGGGTGTCGGGATGGTACAAGAGGAAGGCTCAGGTGGGAATTCTTTTGATAGCGCTGATCCTCGCAATCTCGTTCAACTTGGACACCGTAGAGCTAATAGAGAGGTTGAGCACGAACGCGAAGCTCACTACGGCTCTCGTTAGCTCGGCGGAGTCTTTGGTTCGAAACGGCACGGCAACGATCCCTCCGATGAAGTTCGGATGGAAGGAGTGGGATCCTTCGCTCGGATTTTGGGACAACCTCGGAGGATACGTTCGCGCGATGGTCGAAGGTCTGAGGAATCCCATGAAGGTCGCCGGAATTCTAACCACCGCAATTGCGACCGTTTTCGGTGCTCCGTTCTGGTACGACGTTTTGGGAAGGTTCGTCAGATTGAGATCGGTCGGCGAAAGGCCGAAAAGGACAGAAGAGTGGTAGCGAACGCTATACAGTTTAAAGCTCCTATTAAATCTCCGTTAACGCCTCCAAACGTTCTAACGACGTAGAACCTGTAAAGAACGCATACCACTACGGCCATGACGTTCGAAAGAACGACGCTCGGATCGAACTTCGAAAGCAGCGCCGTCGTTACCGCTACTATTGTCCCACCGACGCAGAGATCTCTAAATCCGGCGAACTCCATCATGTAAGCGCCCATACCCTCCCAGATCGGGGAGGTGGTGGTAAGGAGCAACAGCATTCCGAACTTGGCCATCATCTGCGCATCCACGACGGCCAGCGGTACTACGGTGCGAAAAGACCACATAAGTGTAAAGACGTAAACGGAAACCGCAACCGTCCCTCCTACACCCGTGTTCAGATCCTTCAGAGCCTTCAATTTCCTGTCCTTCGGGGCGAAGAGGGCGTCGCCGAAATCTGCAAGGGCGTCAACGTGGTTTATTCCCTCGATGGCCAAGTAGAAGAGAATTCCCAAGAACGCGAGCCTTCCGAGTAGAACTATCGAAACGGAAATTAGAGACCCCAAAATCAGCCCAACGACCGGCAGAATCCAAAGGTTCCTCCTTAAAGCTTCGAAGCTCCTCTCATCCCTTCCCACGGGAAGGGTGGAGAAGAATCCCAACGCCCCCGCCAAAGCCCTCATAGAACCCCTTCGAGCTTCAGCAAGGCCTTCTTCAATTTAATTCCTCCGCCGTATCCTCCCAAACCGTCTTTGGCGACGACCCTGTGGCAGGGAATTAAGATCGGAACGGGATTTTTCTTCACAGCAACCCCCACCGCTCTCGGAGAAGTTCCGAAAACCTTCGCAAGATCGCCGTAGGTTAACGTTCTGCCGTACGGAATTTTCCTCACCTCCTCGAGCACCATTCGTGTGAACGGGGTAAGGTCGGATAGATCGACCTCGTATTCCGAAAAGTCCACCCTCTCCCCCCTCAGATACCTTTCCAGATCCCTCTTCAGAGACTTCGCCGTCTCGCTCTGAACGTTCTCGTAGAGTGGCTTTTCATCGAACGTGATCCTGAGCACTACCCCGTTCTTCATAACAACGTTCACGAACCTCAACCAGCGAACGCTTATTACCTCAAGCATCCTTACCGGCGATCTCCCTTATCCTCTCTATACCGCCTATCTCCTTTATGACTTCCACGACGGACTTCGGA
>Ga0256914_1000470_pt1 | contig 39997 bp, 41 predicted proteins | sample HulkmetaG_FD_191571 | JGI IMG/M metagenome (GOLD analysis project Ga0256914, IMG submission 191571) | Hydrothermal chimney microbial communities from Main Endeavour vent field at the Juan de Fuca Ridge, Pacific Ocean - Hulk | ecosystem: Environmental > Aquatic > Marine > Hydrothermal vents ... | reverse complement strand
TACTTTTTGACCTTTTTTTTGAAAAAGCATCACGGCAACCGAAGATTTTTGATTTTTGATTTGATCTATCATCTCTTTTATATCGCCCGCTTCGATAATATCTACGATCAATTCAACGCCGGCTACTTTTTGAGAAGATAGTGTTTTTTTACTGCTGTTTGATAAAGATTTTATCTCATGCTTTAGTAAAGCCACTTCATCTTTAAGACGTTTTATGCCCAGAAGCGGATCTTTATTTTTAACTTCAATCACCACTTCCGACAAAAGTGTTCTCATAGATTTTACATGATTTAAAGCGCTTTTTCCGACAACCGCTTCTATCCGCCTCACTCCGGCACTCACACCGCTCTCTTTGGTTATAAAAAAAGCTCCGATATTAGCGCTATTTTTCACATGAGTTCCGCCGCAAAGTTCCATACTCACTTCATCCAGCGACACGACTCGAACTTTATCGCCGTATTTCTCTCCAAAAAGTGCCGTCGCACCTCTGTTTTTAGCTTCCTCTATCGCCATAATCTCCGTATTTACGTCGATACCTTTTAAGATCACTTCATTTACAAAATTTTCAATATCTTCAATCTCTCTTCTATCAAGAGCCTTAGGATGTGAAAAATCAAATCTTAAACGATTTTTTTCGACAAGGCTTCCGGCCTGTGAAACATGAGAGCCTAAAATCTTTTTCAATGCGGAGTGAAGAAGATGCGTTGCCGTATGGTGTTTTGCTATCTCAAACCGGCCGTCATCGACCTTTACATACAATTCATCCGAAACCTTCACATCCTTTTCGGCTTTTATCTTAGAGAGATTCAGACCAAAAAACTTTTGGGTATCCAAAATTTCACCCACGCCTTTTGCGATACCTATATCCGCACACTGTCCGCCGCTTTGCGCGTAAAAGGGAGTCTTATCCAAAAAGATCCACCCCTCTTCACCCTTTTTTAGACTCTCGACGCTTTTAAAACTCTTATTCAAAACCGCCAATACGGTCGATTTCGACTCTAACGCTTCATAACCGATAAACTCGTTTTCTCCATATTTTTGAAGTATCTCTTTGAAGTCGCCCTCCACCACTGCATCTCCACTGCCTTTCCATGCCGCTTTAGCTCTTTGTTTCTGTTCGCTCATAAGCGTTTCGAAAGTTTTAATATCGACTTTCATATTTTTATCTCTTAACATATCCTCGGTCAAATCAAGTGGGAAACCGTAAGTATCGTAGAGTTTAAATGCGACGGCACCGCTGAAAATATCGGAAGACTTTTCAACTTCCTTTTCAAAAAGCTCGAGTCCTGAAGATATCGTTTTAAAAAACCTCTCCTCTTCATATCTGATCCGCTCCTTTATACCCGAAGCCTTTTGCGCGAGATAAGGATATTGAGACGACATTATCTCATTTAGCGTATCGACAAGTTTATACATAAAAGGCTCTTTGATTCCAAGAAGATAACCATGCCTTACGGCTCGTCGCAGTATTCTTCGAAGAACATATCCTCGTCCCTCTTTATCGAAATTCACCCCCTGCGCAAGCAAAAAAGTAACTGAGCGAATATGATCGGCTATAACTCTATAGCTGGCTCCATTTTCATAAATATACTCTTTTGAACAAATCTCGGCAACTTTTTCTATAAGAGGCATAAAAAGAGTTGTATCATAATTACTAAATTTTCCCTCTTTGATGGCTGTGACTCTCTCAAGTCCCATTCCCGTATCGATGGAGGGTTTGGGAAGAGGCGTGAGATTTCCTTCCTTGTCTCTTTCGTATTGCATAAAAACAAGATTCCAAATCTCTAAAAATCTATCTCCTTCTCCACCCATCCTATCTTCTGGTGAATTAAAACGCTCTTCGCCTTGATCGTAAAATATCTCCGAGCAAGGCCCGCAAGGTCCGGTATCCCCCATTTGCCAAAAATTATCTTTATCGCCAAAACGCATTATACGATCACTTGAGATATATTTTTTCCAGATCTCTTCAGCCTCGTCGTCACTCTCATGAACGCTTACCCAAAGTCGCTCTTTCGAAAGAGCGAGAACTTCGGTTACAAACTCCCAAGCATAAGCGATGGCCTCTTCTTTGAAATAGTCGCCGAAAGAGAAGTTACCGAGCATTTCGAAAAAGGTATGATGCCTGTTGGTATATCCTACATTTTCAAGATCGTTATGTTTTCCCCCTGCACGAATACAAGTCTGCGAGCTGGCATATCTTGGAGGAGACGGCGGCGGAACCTCGCCTGTAAAAACGCTTTTAAAAGGAACCATTCCGGCATTTGTAAAAAGTAGCGAAGCATCTTCGGGTACAAGCGGACCGCTTTGTACTATCTTGTGACCCTTACTCTCAAAATAGTCTAAAAATTCTTTTCTAATATCCATTTCAACATATCCTTTACTGAGATATTTTATCTTAAAATATCTGATATACGCCTAACGGATAAAAGCTCTCAAGTATTCATAAAATCGACTATTTTCGCCGCTCCCTCGGGAGATATGATGCCTTTTAGGCCTTCACTCATATCAGCTAAGTCACTACCGAATATCATTGATAGTTTATTGCTACTCAACTCGTTTTGACGAACAAGAAACGAAACTCTTTTATCCAAAAGATATTTGGCATTGTAAAACTGATGATCGTTCGAAGCATAGGGATAAGGTATATACATAGCGGGAAGTTGATTGGCAACAAGCTCCCACAACGTACCGGCTCCGGCACGACAAATAGCAAAATCCGCCTCCGATATTTTTTTATGAAGGTTTTTATGAAAATCGAAAAGATCCGCATCGATTCCCTCCTGCTTATAAAACTTTTTTAGAGCTTCAAAATCACGCTTGCCACTTTGATGGATAATTTTTATACCTTTTTGATCCAGACCTTTAGCCACGCATTTTGCAAAATCGTTGATTGCGGTTGCACCCTGACTACCACCTAAAAAAATAATGGTTTTTAGCTCGCTTCTAAGTCTCGCGCTTTGAAAAAAAGAGTCGCTTACGGGATAATCTTTTACGGGTGAACTTTCAAGATAGGGAGAAAATACCGTTTTGGCTCTTTTTGCAAATATAGCGTTCAATCTACCCATCACTGCGTTTTGTTCATGAATATAAAACTCTTTTCCGGTGAATATGGCGGCTATGCTTGCCGGAGCGGCGGCATAACCTCCTACCGAAAGTACGGCTTCTATATCATACTCTTTAAAAATTTTACGAACGGTTACGGATGATTTTAGAATTTTCGACATACTGGTTAATTTACCTTTGAAATTTTTATCCACCACGCTTGTAATGTCAAAAAAATATTTTTGACAAAATCCCTCGTCATCCTCGAACCATTCCCGATCCTGTCCGAAATCACAACCAAAAAACAGAGGTTTCATTCCTCTTAAATTAAGTTCCTCTTTTACTGCTCGAACTATACTTAAGTGTCCTCCCGTCCCGCCGCCGGTTATAGCGATATTTTTCAATACTTCACCTTTTTGCTGATCATCAAAATCATTCCGATGGCTATGGAGTGAGCCACCAAAGAACTGCCTCCGTAACTTAGCAGAGGAACAGCCAACCCTTTTACGGGAGTGATTCCCGTCACTCCGAAACTATTTATAAAAAACGTAGTTCCAAAAAGAAGTGCTACGCCAAGCGCAAACAATGAATAGACTCTGTTTTCGCTTCTGTTGGAAATTTTAAGCATTCGAAACATCAACACGTAAAAAAGAGAAATTACGACTATAAGACCGATCACACCGACCTCTTCGGCGATCCCGGCCAATATAAAGTCGGTATGAACTTCCGATAAAAACCCGAGTTTTATCGTTCCGTTACCCAGGCCGGTTCCAAATAATCCTCCGTTTTGAATGGCATTATAAGCATTTGACACCTGATAAGGTTCATATGCATCGCTAACTCTGAACTTAGAGGCTATATCATCGGGCAAGAGAGATAAAATCGTACCTTGAATACTGTTCCACCATGATTTTACCCTAAGAATCCTATGTTCGGATCCCGCAACCGCCAATACAACGACAACTAAAATCGCTACCATCGCGATTGAGAAAAATCTCGTGCTAGTTCCCTCCATAGAACCCATTACCAATAAAATAACGGCTAACACGATCACCTGTCCGATATCGTTTTGCATAATAGCGATGAGATAGGTGACAACTCCAAAAACCAAAAAATAGGGCCAAAAAACCGCGAACTCCTCTTTTAAACTTTTATCCGAATGATCAAGTTTTCTCGAAAAACTCCAAGCAAGAAACACTATAAAACCCACTTTAAAAAATTCAACCGGAGCAAGAGATAAAGAACCTAGCTTTATCCAGCGTTTTGCTCCCCCTATCTCGGTAACTAGAGAACTTGATAAAAAAGGCATCACGGACATCAAAAACAAAAATATAAAAAATAGAGCGAAGCCAAGAGGCAGAAAATAACGATCGGGATCGAGCTTCGAAATAAACCAAATCAAAAATATACAAAAAAGTCCGCTTCCAAGCTGTCTGATGAAAAAATGAAACTCGTCAGCATAAACTTGTAAACTGACATAAGCACTCAAAGATAGAGAGAAAATTATACCTATGGTGATCAATGCGACACTAATAAAAAAAATAGTCTTATCCGTTGACAATCACCTTATCCTTGAAGCTATAATTTTTTTGATTCTACACAAACTTTGATTAATGTGATATTTATGTTATTATTATTCAATTAATTTGAATTATTAGATATAAAATAAAATATTTAGATTAGGTATGGAATTTGCTTGTTTTTATCTGAGGAGTTTTAATGGGTTTGAGTATAACAAAATCGATGCCCTTGGCGATAGAAGCGCTCGATTTTAGGGCTTATAGACAAAAAATCATATCCGGGAATATCGCGAATGTGGATACTCCCTATTACAGATCAAGAGATATCAGTTTCGAGGATGTGCTAAAGAGTGAGGCGAACGCACTTTACGATACGTCGAAAAAAAGATTACTGTTGGCAAAAAGCGATCCCGCTCATCTGGATTTTATAGATGAAAACGATTCTCCAAGAGCCCGAATCTTTTTCAGAGGCGCCCATCCAACAAGAAACGACGCCAATAATGTAGATATCGATATAGAAAGTACGCAAATGAGTAAAAACGCAATTATGTTCGACGCACTTACAAGTGCCATAAAAAAACAGGGAATGATCTTTAAAAGCGTTTTAGACGCATCTGGTAAAATACAATAAAGGAGTATGACAAATGTCGTTTTTAAGCGGTTTCGACATAAGCGGTTACGGGTTGTCGGCACAAAGATTTCGCATAAATTTAATAAGTTCCAACATCGCTAACGCGAATACGACCAGGACGGATGAAGGAGGTCCGTACAGAAGAAGAGAAGCGGTCTTTAAAGCGGTTGATTTTTCACAACTTTTATCCCAAGAACTATCGAATAAAAGCTCTTTTTTAAAAGATGAAAATACGATAGACGATCCGGCGGCACAAGAGTTTGCAAAACCGCCGGTGATGGGTGTCGTCGTCGATAAAGTGATTCGCGACGATTCGCCTTTTCGTCTGAAGTTCGATCCGGCCAATCCCGATGCGGACGAAAACGGATACGTTTCGCTCCCAAACGTTAATCCCGTTATCGAAATGGCCGATCTAATAGAAGCGACCAGAGCGTACCAAGCAAATGTCGCGGCATACCAAAGTACGAAAACGATGGCGCAAAGTTCCATCGATCTGTTGAAAGGATAGTAAATGGCACAGGCATTACAAAGTATTTCACCCGTCTCTCTTGCAAGTGTCAAGGAGACTACCGCCGCAAAAAGTGAGGGAAACGATTTTTTAACGGTTTTAAAAGCCTCGTTAAACGATGTGAACAATATGCAGATAAAAGGCGATAAAGCGTTAAAAGATATCGCCACGGGAGAGGTAAAAGATCTTCATCAAGCCGCGATAGCGATAGATAAAGCGGAAATCAGCATGAAGATGATGTTGGAGGTAAGGAATAAGGCACTCAGCGCCTATAAAGAGATATTGAGAACTCAAATATAATTAAACGAAGGTAAAATACCTTTTGCATTAATTAATGATTCGTTCATTATAATTGATGAATGAATCAAAATGATAATAAAAAAATCAAGATAGCGATTATATTTTTTATTCAATCGCTGCTTTTTCTAGTCTTGATCGGTACGATTTTCAATATCTTTTCAAAAAGTTCCGATCTTCCGAAACTAAAAACATCCGAAAGAGACAAAGCCATAAGGGGAGATATCCTCAGCAAAAACCATTATACAATCGCGACAAGTAAAAAACTCTATACCGCTCAAGTCGATACCAGATGTATTGATCCGGACAAATTGGATCTATTTGTAAAACTTTTCTCAATTTTCAGCAAACTCGATCCTTTTTATATAAGAGAAAAACTCCAGTCTAATTTCGGTTTCGTAAATATCTCCACCACACTCGATTCGAAATCCGCCCGCTATCTTAGTCAACTTCGTTACAATCTCGCAAGATACGGAGTATTTCGTAAATATACCGATGAAAAAAGCGGTAGAAGTATAAATCATGGACTCAGTATTTTCGAAACGGGAGAGTACCGCATCTATCCGCTTAAAGATACCCTTTCGCCGTATATAGGCTTTATGCAAAAAGAGCATAAAGGAAACTATCAGAGCATTCGAGGCAAATACGGGCTTGAGAAATATTACGACGAGCAACTCGAAGGGATACAAAGCACCTATATCGAAGGCAGAAGAGATGTAAGGGGAAATATCATTCTCGATCAAAATTCGGAAGCGAAAAACAGAATAGACGGTTACGATATTATAACAAGCATATATCTCAAACTTCAAAAAAGAGTCGAAAAAATTCTCGATGAGCAGATAAAAGTCTTCAAAGCCAAAGAAATAATAGCCTGCGTTATGGATAGCTCCAGCGCCAACATAGTCGCTTTAGCCAGCTCGAGACGTTACGATCCGAATAAAATAACGGTTGCGGATGTACCAAATACCAGCATTTCGGCCGTAAGATACATATTTGAACCGGGATCGGTAATGAAAGCGATTACATTCGCCCTACTTCTTCAAGAAAATGCAATAAGACCGCTTGATATCATAAATGTCGAAAACGGTCGCTATCGTCTTGGAAACAAGATCATTACCGATGAGCATAAATACGACTATTTAAGTGCGGAAAATATCATCGTCCACTCTAGTAACGTAGGTATGGCCAAACTTTCCACTCTTCTTGATACGATCACTTTTTTCAAAGGATTGAGGAAATTCGGTTTCTCGCGAAAAAGCGGTATCGATTTAAGCTATGAGTTAAGCGGTTCCATACCGAATATTCATCAATTTAAAAACAGTATATTCAAAGCGACGGCCTCTTACGGATACGGAATGAAAGTGAACTTTTTTCAATTACTCAAAGCTTTCAACGCTTTTAATAACGACGGAAAAATTTTAAGACCCACGATCGGAGAATATTTCAATCCTCACACAAGAACCATAAGAAGGATTTACAGAAAAAGAGCCACCGCCGTAATAGACAAAGAGGTAGCCGAAACTATGCACAAAATTCTTGTAAAAACCGTCAACGAAGGTACAGGAAAAGGCGCATACACCCCGGGATTGGATATCGGCGGGAAAACGGGTACGGCACAAATCGCGGTTAAAGGCGTTTATGAAGAGATCTATAACAGTTCCTTTTTCGGATTTGCGAACGATGAACAAAACCGCTACACGATAGGAGTTACGGTCATAGAACCCGATCCGAAACTTAAAAAATATTTCGCTTCACAAAACGCGGTTGTGGTTTTCAAGAAGATTGTTGACGCAATGGTCGAAGAAGAGATGCTCATACCATCCGATTAGCTTACACTTTACTTAATTTAAGTACTTTATAAGCATTAATATACTAAACTCCCGTTTCATTACAAAAACAATAAAAGGTAAGATTGTGAAAACAACAAAAATGATAAAGGCCGATGAGGTACAAAGAGACTGGGTCGTCATAGATGCCAGCGGCAAAAAATTCGGTCGTCTTTTAACTGAAATAGCTACTCTGCTTCGTGGAAAACATAAACCGTACTATACTCCCAATGTTGACTGCGGTGACTATGTAGTAGTCATAAATGCCGACAAAGTGGAGGTAAGCGGAACGAAAATGGATTCGAAGATGTATCACAGGCATACCGGATATTTCGGCGGCGTAAAAAGCGATAAATTCGGAGAACTTTTACAAAACAATCCGGCAAAACTTTTTAAGCTGGGCACTAGAGGAATGCTGCCGAAAACCAACCTCGGTAAAGAGATGCTTAAGAAACTAAAAGTATATGCGGGTAACGAACATCCCCACACAGCACAAGTAAGTAAATCGGAAGGTAATAAATAATGTCAAAAATTTACGCAACAGGAAAGAGAAAAACAGCAATCGCCAAAGTATGGCTTCAACCCGGATCCGGCAAAATGGCGATCAACGGTCAAAGTCTCGATGAGTGGCTCGGAGGTCTTGATCTTCTTAAAAAGAGAGTTATGCAACCGCTAAACCTCACAAGACAAGAACAATCCGTCGATATCATAGCATCTACCAACGGAGGCGGAGTATCCGCACAAGCCGATGCGGTCCGCCATGGTATCTCCAAAGCGCTAGTCGCTTTTGACGGTGAATTCAGATCGATACTTAAACCTCAAGGTCTTCTAACAAGAGACTCCAGAGTTGTCGAAAGAAAAAAATACGGGAAGAAAAAGGCCAGAAGAAGTCCTCAATTTTCAAAAAGATAATCTTTTTTTCATCTCTACGCAGTCGCCGTTTTACGGCTGCGTAGTCATTTTTTAAGGATCGTTTTGATCACCGTTTTAAAATCTACACTTCTTGTTCTTGTTAGCGTATTATTGATCTATATAGGTTTCAAAGCTTATGAAAATTCAAATAACTTTATTTTAGTGACAAAAAGCTTATCTCAAAAAAATAGTGCTCAAAAGAAAGTCCGAAAAAAGCTCGATAAATTATTTGAAGAGCTATCTCTTGGTATCTACGATAAACATTCGAAAAATAAAAAAAATTACGATCTGCTGGAACGACAGGCTAAAAAATTTCATAAATACGCCAATATATATCTATATCTCTTCTTTAGCGTTTATTTGCTCTTTGTTATATTGTTTTATTTTTTAGATAGTGAGTTTTTGCTCATGTTAACGGCTCTTACGGCATTGATATCACTTTTTGTCGCACTTTTTTCTCCGCTTTTGATCATGAGCGTTTATAAAAATCTACCTATTTTAGGTAATGTTACACTCTCTTTCGAGAGTAAAAGTATAATTTTCGTCATTGAAAAGCTATTTTCCGATTCCAACTATATTGTCGGTATATTGGTTCTGAGTTTTAGCATGATAATACCTATACTAAAATCTCTTATATTACTACTTTACGGTTTCTTTAAAGAGACGAACTTAGCTGAGAATCTACTAACCTATATAGAAAAAATCGGCAAATGGTCTATGGCGGATGTTTTTATAGTTGCCATCTTGGTTGTCTTCTTCTCGACAAAGCAGGATATCTATACTGTTATACAGCTACAAACCGGACTTTACTTTTTCATAGGGTACGTACTCTTGTCTATGATGGGCACGACCTTATTGGCAAGGTCGCAACACTACTTCAAAGAAGCTGCAAACTGAGAGAAGATATATTTGCTGTCATGAGGTCCCGGACTCGCTTCAGGATGATGCTGTACCGAGAAAATCGGTTCATCGTTATATTTTACCCCTTCAATAGTTCGATCGAAAAGATTTACATGAGTAACGGAAGCTATATCACAAATCGTTTCCGGTACGTTGTAGTTATGATTTTGCGCCGTAATTTCAACCTTTTTCGTTTTTTTGTTCGCAACAGGATGGTTTCCTCCATGCTGTCCGAATTTCAATTTATAGGTTTTATGACCATGGGCGATTGAAAGAAGTTGATGACCAAGACATATCCCGAACATCGGGATTTTAGCTTCTATGAGCTTTTTTATCTTTTTGGCTTCATCTTCAAGAATCAAAGGATCTCCCGGACCGTTAGAGAGAAACACGCCCGAAATCTCGTTTCGGAGAAATCTCTTTATAAGGATATCGGCATCGAAATCATAAGGAATCACTTCAACACTCAATCCGCTTTGACAAAGTTCGTTCAATATATTTTTTTTCACACCGAAATCTATAACGACTATCTTTTTACCAAACGAGATAGGTTTTTTAAACTCTTGATTCGTAGCATCCCAACTCCCTTGAGAATGGATATAAATCTCTTTCGTGCTAACCTCTTTTATGTAATTTACCTCCTCGATCGAAGGTGACGCTTCAAGCCTTTTTTTCAACTCTTTTTTATCGGATATCTCGGTTGAAGCTATCATCATCTGAGGACCGGAATCTCGTATGAGTTTGGTTAAAAATCTGGTATCGACATCGCAAATCCCCAAAGATTTGTGATCTTTTAAAAAATTTCCGAAAGATTTTTCTCCCCTGAAATTCGAAAAACGAGGCTGATAATTTCTTACGATCGCACCGCTACTAAATACGGTCTCACTCTCCATATCGTTTTCGTTACAACCGACATTTCCGATCTCAGGCATCGTAAAAACGACAAATTGTCCGGCATAGCTTGGATCACTCATGATCTCCTGATAGCCGCTCATTGAAGTGTTAAAAACTATTTCACCCGTTTTAGTCCCCTCATATCCGAAACTGCTAGCGCTTAAAAATGTGCCGTCTTCAAGATAAAGCCATATCTTTTTCTTTCGCGTCATAACATCCCTTTTCGTCGTAACTCTTCTCGATATAACCGTTCAAACACGGCATTATAATCCTCCGTTCCGGGAATAAGCTTACGCTGCATCTTTTCTATCTTTTCCATTACGACATCCTCTATCTCTTCGAAACTTTTTATATAATTTTCAATCGAAGTATAGATAACATTCTTAACGATATTTTCACTAACACTGTAATTGATAAGGTCATCATCGTAGAGACGATCTAATATCTGATGTGCGACATTGTTGAATCTATCTTCATAGGAGAGTATAACATCATACTCTTTCGCCATCTTTTTTTTGACAAGCCAAAACATATTTCGTCTGTCAACACGCATAAATTCCATCTCATCTTCATTCTCTTCAAGAATTTCGTTCACTCTCTCTTCGAGAGAGAGCTCTTTTTTCAAATCTTCCAGCAATATCTCTTCAGCACGATCGGCAACAATATCCACCCCTTCGGTAAACGTTACATAGCCTGATTTCAAAAGGTCAATGGCGATTTTTCTGGCTATATAGGGAGCATGTGGTAATCTTATCTTCATGAGAGATACCTTGTAGTAAATTTACTCTTCAATCGAATATGCGATACTCGATAAAGAGGTTTGTTAAAAAATTAGTGTAGCAAATTTTTAGTAAATTGTGAATTATTTGGTTTGATTGGAATCAAACGGCGGCCCTTTCGTAAGAAGGGCGGTAACTTCGGAAGCGATATCAGGATCCATTTTCGCCATAATTTTCGAAATCTTTTTGGGAGTGAGATTAAACAAAATCCGAGCGGCTCTAGCTCTTGGCATCGCATCGAGAATCGATGCGGCTTTCGAATCTTTCATTTTAAGATAGGCGCCGGTTATCTTGTCATCCTTCGCCTTTTTTATCTCCTGAAGCAGTTTTTTGTTTTTATCGTAGATATCGACGATCTCTTGTTTGGTCTTTTCAACCTTTTGAAGCGTGGCGTTGACTTCTTGTAGTTTTTCGTCAATCTTTCGCTCTCTCTTTTCAAGCAAAGCGTTTTGCGCATCTTTATAGATCTCAAACGCTTGCTGATCGTCATCTAGTCGATCCATAAGCCTCAAAATCTCGCCTTTTCTCTCTTCGAATACCTTATTGCAATCAACGACGCTCTGGGCGAATAATCCCGATGCGCTTAAAAGTAAAACAAAAACTGTTTTATTCAAAGATCTTCTCCTTGCTGACGTAGAAGAAAAAGCTGATTCGCTATCTCGTCCATCTCCTTACTCTCTTTTTTTAAAAGTTCTTGTAAAATCATTTTCTCTTCTAGTTCATGAAGGTGTTTTATCTTTTCATATTCTATATTCGCTTCTTTATATAAGATATTTAGGTTTTCAAGCTCTTGATCGAAATATTTTATCATATTTTCTTTATGCTCTTTCTCTTTGGATAGATACTCCAAACCGTATTGTGCCGATTTAAAACCGGAAAAATCACCCTCTTTAGGAAACGAAAAATCTTCGATTTTAGATAAAACCTCCGCAAGCTGTACCAAGAGCAACTCTTTTTGTGCTCTTTTCGCGGCAAGCTGCTGCTCCAATTCGGAGACTTTTTGTTTCTTTACCTTCAAAATCTCTGAAAATTTCGTCTTCATACGGTTAAACTATTATCGTATCTTTTCGATCGGGACTAGTAGATATGATACCGACTTTGGTGCTGGTTAGTTTTTCTATTATTTTTATATACTCTTTTGCCGCATTCGGTAGCTCTCTATACTCTCTAATGCCTTCAACCATATCCCATCCCTCAAAACTCTCATATATGGGTTTTACACTCTCAAGATCATACGGAACATAATCTATTATCTCACCTTCGAACTCATAAGCGACACATATTTTAATCTCTTTGAAGCCGTCGAGAATATCGAGTTTCATCAAAGCGATCTGATCGCATCCGTTCAATCGGCAAGCATGTTTTGCCGCTACGGCATCAAACCATCCGCATCTTCTTTTTCTTCCCGTCGTAGTACCGTATTCATGTCCTCTTTGGGCTATCAAATCACCGACCGAACCGGACTCCTCCGTCGGAAAAGGACCGTTTCCCACTCTCGTACAGTACGCTTTTGCTATTCCCGTTACTTTTCCGATATCTTTGGGATTGAGTCCAAGACCCGTACAAGCTCCCGCGCTTACGGTGTTTGAACTCGTAACAAACGGATAGGTTCCGTGGTCGATATCTAGCATAGTACCCTGCGCACCTTCGAGCAAAACTTTTTTACCCTCTTCAAGGCACTGCCATACCAATTTCGTCGTATCAGTTATATACGGTTGCAACTCTTCTTTATAACGAATAAGATCTTGCAACAATTTTTTCTCTGAAGGTACTTCAATCTCCATAGCCTCGAACAAGATAGCATTGTCGTCAAAATAGTGCAAGATTTTCTGCGCTAATTTTTCAGGATGATGCAACTCCCCGACCCTATGACCGTTTCTCTGTATTTTGTCCGCATATGCCGGACCAATTCCTTTGCCTGTTGTACCGATCGCTTTTTTCCTAAGTTTCTCTTTACCCTGATCTATCATCGCATGATATGGCAAAAGGAGGTGTGCTTTATCACTGATAAAAAGTCTTCCTTTAAGATCGTCGAATTGTTTCAATTCTTTATCTATAAGATTTTCGGGACTTAAAACCACGCCGTTGCCTATTATATTGATGGCGTTTGGATTTAACACTCCCGAAGGCACGAGATGAAGAGCATACTTTTTTCCATCGACCACAATAGTATGTCCGGCATTGTGTCCGCCCGCAAATCTGCAAACTACGTCATGAGTTTGCGCCATATGGTCAACAATTTTTCCTTTACCTTCATCTCCCCATTGAAGACCTACTATCAAATCCGCTTTTAACTCTTTTGTCATATAACTTTCATTTCCTCTATTAAATTGTCCGTATATAGCGCAAAACCAGTCGAATCGATACCTTCGTATGTATAGTTACCGCCCATCCCGAGTGTCGCGTTATCTTTTATATATCTGAAAAAAAGGTTGTCGTAATAATCCATTTTCGCATAATATAGTGGTGCTATCACGACATTATCATACGAAATCTTTTTTACCAACCGTTTGATTTTCAACAACTCTTCTCTTAATTCATCATCCACATCTTCAATCACTTCATCTATCGCTTCGATATCTTGCAAATAAGAGAGCTTCCCAAGCCATGGAACGTCAAGCTTCAATATCTCTTCAAGATTCGCACTTTTAAAGATATCTAAAGAGATATTCAATCTCTTTGCTATCAACTTGGGTATATTTATATTTGAAATCTGCAAAAGAGAAGATATGCAAAGCGTCTTCAAAATTTTCGCACTATCGTTTATACTGGTGGAAAGATCTCTCTCTCCGATGGATTCCGCCCCTATTTGATACTGTTCGAAAGAGGGATATCTAAAAACGGGCTGAATATAAAACCATCTATTTTGTTCCACACTTCGTCCCAATCGTTTTGTGATAATTCTGACGACATCCAGGGTACTATCCGCTCGAAGAGTGATTATATGATTTTGCGCATCCGAGAACCTGATCAACTCTTTTTCACTCAACGATCCATGCTGGTGGTACGTAAGAAGGGGTGTGACTATCTCTTCATATCCTTTTTCATGTAAAATCTTACTAGCGGTACTCTCGATTTTTCTTTTTTTTACCGCACTTTTACCAAAATAGAGCCTAGTGAGATTCGGGATCTCATGTTCGTAAACCATCAAATATCCTGTAACAAATTACTTAATTTAAGAGAGTATAACAAAAGTTTAGTAAAAGCGAGAATTATGAAACCTTTTGAACGATTACATACAAAATCAGAAACAACAATATTGTCGTAATGATATATTTATTCAAATGTTTTTTAATTAATTTTATTCCCTTTTTTCTAATTCTGGTTATAACGGTTCGTTTTCTAGCTACGGCTCTCTCATCCAAAAAAGTGAACGAGAGAATGAGCATTATAAAAAAGAGAAAAAATATAATCTCGTCAGGCTGCTTTCTTAGCGCAAGCCCCATAAATGAAAAAACGAACTGAATCAAAACTATTATAACGACCGCATTATCGACTCCACCCTTCCACCTTAGAACTTTGTGATGAAGATGAGTCTTGTCCGGATTGAACGGCGACAAGCCCCTTTGTAATCTACGTATCATAACCGTCAACGTATCGATAATAGGTATCGCCGTTAAAAACAAAACCGCCGTAATACTGATATATTCAATCGACTTTATCGCAACTACCGAAATAACGAACCCTAACACCAACGAACCGCTATCACCCATAAAAATTTTTGCAGGATGCCAATTAAAGAATAAAAAGGCGACTATGGACGCGATCATCAAAGCACAAACCGTCATAATAAATTGATCGTGGTGAGCGGAGCCGATATAATAAAACGCTGAGAATATAACTATCGAAACACTGCCTGAAAGCCCGTCAAGCCCGTCGATAAGATTCAATGCATTCGTAAAACCGATTACCGCAACCATTGTTACCAGTAGAGAAATCAACCAGGGAAGTTGGATTTCATGACCATACCAAGTACCCAATGTGTCTATTCTTAAATCATCCAGTATAAATATAGAAAGTGTTGCCAATGCGATAAAGATAAACTTTGCCTTTGGCTTAACACCTCTGTTATCATCATATACGCCAACTAAAAAGACTATAAAAACACCAACTATAAAACCTGGATATTCCCTTATAAAGTCAAAATTAAAAAAAAACAGTACAGATATAAAAGCTAAAAAGATCGCTACTCCGGCACCTCTTGGAATCGGATTTATATGAGAACTTCTTTCGTTAGGAATATCAAGCATACCTATACGAGAGGAGAGCTTTGTAATCATATATGTCATAAAAAGTGAAAGCAAAAAGGTCAAAGCGATATCCGCATTATCTATCACTTGACCTCCCATTTTTAACCTCTTCTAAATCAAATATTTATTTATATGTATAGCTGTATTTGAAAAAACTTTGTGTCATGTTTTTAGGTTTAACACTATTTAAAACAATACCGACATTCTTTATCTGATACGATTGTACCATATCTTCCAAAGATTTCAAATACTCTTTTTCGGAATATTCGGATCTGAAAACGATCAACGCGATATCGGCCAATTTCATCAACAGTAACGCATCCGTCACCATACCCATCGGAGGCGCATCGATAATGATATAGTCGTACTCTTTTCTAAGTTCGTCTATTATGTTATCGACTTTACCGGACTGCATCAACTCGGAAGGATTCGGAGGTATGGGCCCGGATGTGATAATATCCAGATTTTTGATCTTTTTATGCTCCCAAATAACCTCTTTCAAAGAGTTGTTTTTAGACAACACCGTACTCATTCCGATCTTGTTCGTAAGACCGAAAACTCTGTGTAGCATTGGTCTTCTCATATCCAAAGACAATACGATAGTCTTTTTATCGCTCATTCCGAATACCGCGGCAAGGTTCGTTGCGATAGTCGTTTTACCCTCTCCGGGAACAGTGGAGCTTACAACGACTACTTTACTTTTGTTATCTGTGGGAATAAATTCAAGATTCGTCCGAATAAGTCGCAACGCTTCACTGGCAACCGACTGCTGATCCTCGATGGTAAACATCTTATCGGCCGATCGTACTTGCGGTACAACTCCGTAAAACGGAATTCTCGTATTAGTAACGATATCTTCTCTAGTTTTAATTTTATCGTCGAGTATCTCTCTAATATAGGCAACAAGCATAGAAACTATAAATCCGAGCAAAAGAGATGTAAGTAATATAATCGGTACATTCGGTTTTACAGGTTTTGTAGGCAGTATAGCACGATCAAGAACTCTATTTCCGGAAACGGTAGATGCTTTGTTGATTGACATCTCAGCTTGTTTTTGAAGCAAAAACTCGTATGTTTGCTCATTAACTTTATATTTTCTCTGTAGAGCGGCTAATTCTCTCTCTTTTTCAGGAAATTTCAAAAGTGTGGTTTCGCTATTGTATAGATTATCTTCAAGAGATCTTCTCTTCTCGCTGATAGAGTCACTGATACTCTCTATCGCGCTCTCAAGAGCCATTCTGATATCGTCTATCTCTTCATCGACTTTTTGGACATCGGGATGCTCTTGGGTAAACTTGGCAAGGAGTTGGATCTTTCTCGATTTCGCCTGTTGCAGATCATTTAACAAAGATGCAAGAACCGGATAATCTTTCGCAAGAGACGAGACGGCACCGTAATTACCTGTTTTAAACTCGCCGTAAAGAGCGTTGAAAGCACTTTCTTGGACTTTAACGGCCGCTAACTGCGCTTTTACTCGACTCAAATTCGTCAATGTTACTTGAGACTCCGTCTTTATATCTACAAGATTGTTCTCCTCTTTAAAGTTCTCAAGTCTTACGGCGGATTCTTGCAGTTTCTTACTCACCTCTTTCAACTGTTCGTCAACAAACGTCAAAGCGGTAGAAGCTTTCGAAGTTTTCTTTCTTATACTTTGTTCTAAATATTTATTTACTAGATTGTCAAGAAAATCTTTCGCTCTTTGTGCTACGCTGTCTTGATAGACCATTTTAATAATGGAACCGTTTTTGGAGATAGGGAAAACATTAAGATTTTGCGAAACTTGATCTACGAGTCTATCCTTGTTATAAATCACGAAAGCGTAACTATAGCCTGAAAGATTCTCTTTTTTATTAACAACCAATGAAAAGTAGTTATTATCTATTCTCTCGCCAAACGAGTGGACACCTTTATACTCAACTTCGGGCGCTCTTTTTCCGAATAAAGACATAATCGACTTTTTAACCGAGCTTAGCATACCGCCATGATCGACTGAAAGTTCGAATTTTTCCGAATTTATAGGTTCAATTAAAAATTTAGTACCGTAAACTAGAGGATTTTTAACTTTAAGCTCACTAATTTCTATAGGCGAATTCTTATACAGTTCAACTTCTTTATAATTGTTCGCCGTATAGTATCTTATCTGCGAACCGATATCTTCAAGAGCTTTTTCTATCAAAGATCTTGATTTTAATATTTCAACTTCCGTATCTATCAGCGTCGCTTCATTGTCTATATTTCCACCACGCACAACCGAATCAAGACTCAAATCGAGATTATCGTTACTAACTTCAATAGACGAGTAGGTCTCGTATGTCGGTGGAGTAAGATACGCGTAGAATAATCCTCCCACAAAGAAAAGTGAAACGATAAAAAGGCTCAACGCTTTATTTTTACCAAGAATTGCCAAAACCTTTTTCACATCCGCAGCATCGTCTAGCTTAGACAACTTTTTTTGTATGTTTTCCATTATAACTATCCCTTTCCTATCTTTACGGTTGTATCGGTGCAACAGCGGCTTCAGGGCTGTTTACATTAAATATACGGGTATTTGTCAAATATTTTCCGGTATAGAGTGTTCCCAAAATTTTCTGAGCGAGATCTATACCCGGAACCGCTTCGGCAATCGCCAGATTTCTTCTTCTTAGTTCATTTGGCATAACATATACGACATCGTTCGGATAAAGTCTAATACCCCCGGATGTCAATGCGCTAACTTTGGTAAGATCTAATGTTTTGATAACAGGGTTGCTTTGCGTTCCGCGAATGATAAGAACTTTGTCTCTCTGCGCATAATCCGTCAAGCCTCCGCTTTTTCCCAAGGCTTCAAGAATATTCGTAGTATCTTCGATGATATTTACCTGTCCGGGCTGTTTCACTTCCCCGAGTACGATTACTCGTTTATTTAACACTTCGACTGTTACATGAGAGTTTTTCAAATATCTGGCATACTCATGTGAAAGCAAATTTGCACACTCTCTAGCGGTCAAACCGGAAACGCGAACCACACCGATAAGAGGAAGACTAACCGTTCCGTCACTTGCAACAAGAGCACCTCTCTCATCCGCCGGTGCGACTTGAGCTCTGACATCTCTGGTACTAAGTTCCGGATGATTAAATATAAGAATAGAGAGCCTGTTGTTTGGCATAATTTTATACTCATATTTTTCATCAACGACACCAAGGTTCAAATCGTTACCCGGATTTACAACTTTGGCATTGTCGTTAAAAAGTACATAATTCCCGGATTTTGAACTGCAACCACTCATTAGCGCCGTCGCCAAAATCAAAGAGACAACTGTTAGATGTTTATATACCATTACTCTTACCTTTAATATTCTTTAATTTATTACTTTTATTATACTACACAAACTTTATTTTAAAATTAAGAGGTAAATATTTATTAACCTCTTAACTATTTTATGTCTTTGACATACCATAATTTAATTAAATTTTTTGTTTACACACAAAATATTTATCTATTGTATAATTAAATATATTAACATTTACTTTATCATAATATAATAATTAAAATATAAACTACTTTACAATATTTATCTGAGTTTCCAAACCGTTTAAGAATGTTACTTTAATACATTTTGAAGACCTCAGATTGTTATAGCCTTCAGCAATAGATATATCGGCTATTTCTATATTTATTGAACCTTTAAAAGTTAAAATCGCACAATTGATAATAATTTTATTATCTTCTTTTTTTATCTCTTTTATCTCAGGATGCAGATGAAAATATGCGACACATTTAAATAAACGATCTTTTTTCGATTTTATTTTATCAACTATCTCCACTTTATCGTTAGAGGCGATAAATTTACGGGTATGATAAACTCCAAATCTTTTATATCCGTCATGAGTAGCTAAAACCTCGGATTCCGACTCTTCAAGCTCAACGATTTTCGCTCTTCTAGCCACACGAAAACTAGACCAAACTTGCGATTGATCCGTTTCGTTTACCACTACGGTGTTGTGAGCCTTCGTGGATCTTTCGAGACTTCTTCGTTCATTCGTCTCATATGTACTTATACCCGTATCCACTATAACGCCTTTCCTATCCACAACCAATTCGAAGTTAAATGTATCGCTATGAGCATGACCCGGTATATAATCCGGTCCGATATTTCCGACATCGACTATCAATTCGTATCCGTTTCTATCAAACCGCCTATATCCACACTCTTTCAGTCTGCTTTTTTCAAACTCGATATTCAAACTTTTTGCATAGGAGAATAGATCCTTACTAGATGGAGCGATATCGTTCGTGCTATCATTGAAATGAGGAACATTTGCGTTATCGTAAGTGATAGAAAGAAGCCAACCTAGCATAAGAACGGCTTTTTGAGTTAAAAAATCGAGAAATTCTTTGTTATCAAATATATTTTGATTGTTCTTGAGCAAGTTTATACAATCAAGCAGGCGAAAAAGCATGATTTGATGATACATAGGAGCAAGTTCAAAATGCGCTCCATCTTCTAAAATCTGTTCATTCAATTGAACTATCAAAATCTCTTTCGCTTTTTGAAGCAAAATCTCATCGCCGAAATAATAAGCTCCAAACAGAAGAGAAAAACCGTTTTCCAAAAGGTGATTTCCAAGAAGATGATACTCGAGATTATCCATCAATATCGCATATTGAGCATACAGAGAATCATTTATTTTGGAGTCGTTGATTTTATTTTCGGTCAGAAATTTTATCCAATTTATCCCGCGTAAAGATATGGGAAAAGGCTCAAGGGCATCTTTAACATTCTCAATATCCGATAAAAACTCTTCAATAAGCGTCAACGCATGATCTTTTGAAATGTTTTTCTGATTCAAATAATCAAAATAATTCAAATTATATGTCCATAATTTTCCATATCCTTGAAAATTCCAATCGATTTTATCCTCAAAAGAGTGTGAGAGATTTAAAAAAGTGAACTCTCTTTTTTTTTGTCCGGCAAAAAAAGTTTCATAAGAGTTGATACCGCCGCTAAAATACAGATCGTTTGTTTTTGACGGTTTGATATAAGGATAGCTATGCTTTACGAACTCTCTGTACTTTTTTCTCAGTCGATAATATATCTGATAGCGTATCTGTATGGGTTTTACATATTTTAAAGTATGATAATACCTAGAAAGTTTTTTTAAACTTATCATGGATTGAAAAATCTTCTTATCTTGCAAACAGCATCTATCACCGTCAATTTTTCGGAACTATTATATGTATGTACCGCTTTGATCCCCTCTATAAAATCAGGAGTGATCTCACTTATGAACTCCTCTTTATACTCTTTGGTGTTGAGTTTTATAATTTTATTGAAATTCGTACTGTAGCCGTAACCGCCAGCCGAATTTTGAGAGGGTCTGTAAAAGTCGTTTTTATACGATATGATCTTTCCTGCGGGTCTTGAGCTTCGAATATCCGATATAATCGGATTTTTTGCATGAGGTTTCCATTCATCTTTCAAGAAATCGTCACAATAGAAAATATATAACTCTTCGTTTAACGATTGACCGCTTTTTTCGATCATATTTGTAAACATCCACCATTTATCGTTATGGAAAAATAGTGTAACATCAACCGCTTCGACATCTTTCATCAAGACTCTTTGCACTTCCCATTTATATGGAAACTCGACAGCTCTATACAGTTTTACATCTTTATCTTTCGAACCTTCGGGTATCATATATATCTCATCTTCATGCTCGAAAATAAACGGATAGGACTGATGATAATCAGTATCGATAACAACGGTAGGTTCGGATAATTTTCCGCTTCCGTGGTCATATTCGATCACGGAAATATGACCTTTGCCCGTTTTGTAAACATAATCCTCAAAAAATATATAGCTCTTATTATCTTTATCTATTACAAAAGGATCGGCCCAAAAAAAGGCGTTTGGAGTTTTTATCTTCTTAAATCTACTCATATCCCTTTGGAAAGGATTGTTCGGTTCGTTTTCGGCAAAGAAAATGGACCATTGCACCTTATAGAAAAGACGATCGATTCGGCTTGATATATTTTTATATAAAAGTCGGCAAATCGGTTTGATCATCTCCAAGTTCGTCGGATATATCTCTTTTTTATCTTTAAAAAAATAGAGATTTTGTGATTTTCGAGATATAAAAGCTTCGGGATTTTTTGCTAATCTCTGAAGATTTACAGGTATCATCATATGAGTTTTCCAACACAAGAGATTTTGATTGCTAAAAGCGGACAACTCGTCAACAACGGCGACAAATGTATCTATGGTATATCCGTCATTGTTCAAGTCCGGAAGTTTTTGCAACTTCGCTTTCATAGTCAACTCACCATTTAGCGTCTCATAAAAACCGGCAAGATCCGAACCCACCCCTTTGCTTCCGTAAGAGTACTCCCATATACCGTATTTTGCGACTGAGAGTATTTCGCCTTTTAAAACGGTTTTACTGAATTTTATCATCAAATCAGGATCGAACTCTTTGATTTTTCCAATATCTTCATCCGTCAAATAATCATAGCCGTTTTCCCTCTTGGTTCTAATAGCCACTGTTTTTAAATTCAGACGCTCCAGAGTCACCGGCTTTATATAGTTTTTTGCGCGAGAGTAAACAAGATTGTCCGCCTTCGTGTACAATTTATACAAAAAGCTTCGCTTTACTTCGGCGGGATCGGTTAGATTTGTAATCAAAACAACTTCATATAGTTGGGAAGATAAAATAGTTTCGATAATTTCATACTCAAAAGCTTTGACACTATTTTTATCTACCAATATCGCGATTTTTAGTCTGTTTGACAAATATTTCTCCTGTAAAATAAGGTTGTACCGGTTTATGCCGTCTTTTTAAGATAAAGCTCTTTGTAACTTTTTGCACATTTTTCGATGGTATAGTTATTTTTAAAAAGCTCGATAAGAGCGTTGGAATCAATCGCTTTACTCGTAATTATTTTCTCTAAAGCTCGACAATAAGCCTCTTTACTCATATCTTCGCTTAGGTAACCGGTCTTGCCGTCTTTGATGATATCGGGCATACCTCCAACAGGCGTAGAAACCGTCGGTACTCCCATAGAAAACGCTTCTAAAACGGTAATCGGCATACCTTCGTAAAGAGAAGAAAAACATAATGCGTCCGCCTCTTTCAGATAGTCGGCTACATTGTCTTTTTCACCAAGCAAGTGAATTCGTTCCGGAGTTTTTATTTTGCTGCGACACTCTTTCGTAAATTCCGGTATAACATCGTAAGAGCCTAAAATCAAAAGCTGTGCGTCGTATCCTTTTTTTAAAAGAAGTTCAAAGGCATCGATAAGCAATCCTTGGTTTTTCACATTGAAAAGACGACCGATACTAATAAATATTTTAGTATCTTTACCTTTTCGTAAACTATCGATAAACTCCTTAGTCTCTTTATGCCTATTTGTTATCGACAGCGCCTGCGCTCCGTTGTCGATTTTGATATCATACTTTTCACCATACTCCTCTTTCATCGATCTAAGTACCATATCGCTTATCGCAACAGGAGTGAAATTGAAATAATCGTAAAGAAATTTATACAGTTTTCTGCGCATTTTGGGTGTCTCTTTTTGCGCAACGCTATGAATCGTATGAATATTGGGTTTTCTCATCAAAATAAGAGGCAATGCCGCAAAGAACTGTGATCTAAGATGAGTATGCGTAATATCGGGCTTTTGGGATAAAAGCATTTTAAATATTTTCCATACTATTTTTGGGCTATTAGTCACTTTGTCAAGACAGATGAATTTAACATTCGGATTTATATTTTTATACATTATCATCTGTTCTTCATTCATCTTTTCCAAAGAGCATAAAACTACCTCGTCTTCAGAATTTTTGGCCAATTCGTTGCAGATATCTACACAAAATTTTTGTGCTCCGCCCGTATGAAGATCAGGCGAAATGTGGACTATTTTCATACTCTTGCTCCTCTTGAGATGATGATACGACAAATATCGCATTCGCCAACAGCGCAAGACTCATCCAAAAATATTTTTCATAAGTAATCGAAAGCGTCAAGCCCATAAAAAGATTTACATAAGCCACCAAACTAAGCCAATAATAATCACTTCTTAAGATAAGAGAAAACTTTGTTCTAAGCAAAACATATATAAAAATCAAAAAAGCGACAAAAGGGAAAAATCCGGTCTCCGCAAAGATTTTGACTAAAATATTGTGAGGCGCGAGTGAACCCTCGTCGATAAAGTCAACGGCATATTCTCTAGCATGCTTTTCATAGTTGTCAACTCCCACGCCCAACAAAAAATTATCTTGTATCATTCTGCTTCCGGCTTTCCAAGATATAAATCTCTCATGAGCTGTACCGAGATTTCCGGCTCTCTCTTGCATACCTTTTATAGCCGTCATTTTTGAAAAGTCATACTGAGCCGCAAATATACCTATAATCAAAAACAGTATCAATACCTTTATCGAAAAGAGTTTTTTTAACAAATAACTAAATCTCACAAACATCGTATATAAAACAACAAGTGCCAGTGCCAGCATCGCCGATCTTGATCCGGCATAAAGTAGCGCGTAAAGAAAAAGTGTCGATGTGGATAGTAAAAGAAATAAATTTTTATGTTTTTGAAACAGATATATTCCGATCCCCATACCTGTTAAAAGATGAACCGAAAACTCGTTTTGGTCGCCCGTACCGCCTGAAATTCTATATGTCCACTGATCCGAGGGTTCGTTAAAAAGAGAGATGATAGCTGACATAATAACGGCCGACCAGACAAAATAGAGCAGTTTATCCAGATCATGATAACGACTAAAATATATAAATACTACACTTATGGCTATGATGACTTGCAAACCTTTTATTAAAGTAGTATATCCCAAAAGTGCGTTTATCAAAACCGAAATGGATAAAATGACAATAAAAAGATAAAAAGCCTTCATAACATTGTTTGAAGGGGCTTTAAAAGCAAGTATAATATCTTTGATATGCACGATTATAAACAGACCGAATATTATTTTTAGAGAATTTTCACCGGCTATTTTATCGACAACGAAATCATCGTTTATAAAGCTGACAATCAATAACAACAGAACAATATCTTTTAACAACCGCATAAAACTTCCTTACTCGCTTTCATTTATACTGAAATTGTTATAAGACGGGAATTTTTCTTTTTACATTCATTTTACAGAATATAAGCACTTCCTTCGTATCATCAATTTCAATCTCTTTAAACTCTTTATGACCTACTAAAAACACGATAATATCCGCATCCTCTACCGCTTTTTTATAATCCACTATTTCAAATTCGGCATAACTGTTTATGTTCGGTTCAACCGCAAGAACTTTTATAGACTCCGCCATCAATCTTTTGGCAATGTAAAGTGCCGGAGACTCCCTTAAATCATCTATATCAGGTTTAAACGCAAGCCCCATACAGGCGACTTTGGCTTTTCTTCTCTCTTTATTTTCAAACTCCAAAGCGGCGTTTTTAATCTTCTCGACTACCCATTCTGACTTATAATCGTTTACTTCTCTCGCACTTTTGATAATCTTTGCATCGCCTTTTGCGGCATCGACTATAAACCAAGGATCAACGGCTATACAATGCCCTCCGACACCACAGCCGGGTTGAAGTATGTTTACACGAGGATGTCTGTTTGCAAGCTCTATCAACTCCCACACGTCGATTCCGAATTTATCGCTTAACATCGAAAGCTCATTCGCAAAAGCTATATTTACGTCTCTAAAACTGTTTTCCGTAAGTTTTGCCATCTCCGCAGTTCTAGCATCCGTTTGAAGCACTTCGCCTTTTACGAAACTTTTGTAAAACTCGACCGTCACCTTGGTTGCCTCTTTTGTCGTACCTCCTACGATTCGATCATTGTGAACAAGCTCATGCATGATTTTACCCGGTAGAACTCTCTCGGGACAGTGGGCAAAATGAATCACTGAAGTGTCAACACCCTCATCTTTTAAAGTCTTCTCCATCAAATCGGTCGTTCCAACCGGCGAAGTCGATTCCAAAATGACGATATTTCCCTCTTTGACATAAGGAGCTATGCTTTTTGTGGCATTTACGATATAGTCAACATTTGGCACATGATTATCCTTAAAAGGCGTCGGTACGGCGATGATAAATACATCGGCTTCCACCGGCTTGACACTCGCTACAAGATTTCCCGAATTTACCGCCGATTGTACGAATGTATCAAGATCGGGCTCGACTATATGAATTTTCCCCGCATTGATGATATCGACCGTCTCTTGTACAACATCCACGCCATAAACTTTATATCCCCGGTTTGCAAGAAGAGAAGCCGTCGGAAGTCCGATATAGCCCAACCCCATTACACAAATTTTTTCAATTTCCATATCTTATTTCCCTTTTAAAAAACATACTATTCTCTCACAGGCTTTACCGTCTCCGTAAGGATTGTGCGATTTTGACATGATCTCGTATGCGTCGTTATCTTCAAAAAGATTTCTACACTCTTTGATAATATCATCTTTATTCGTACCGACCAACTTTACCGTACCGGCTTCAACCGCTTCGGGTCTCTCCGTGGTTTCACGCATAACCAAAACCGGTTTACCGAGACTAGGAGCCTCTTCCTGTATCCCGCCGCTGTCGGTTAAAATAAAATATGACCGATTCATCAAATATACAAACGGTTCATAATCAAGCGGATCTATCAAAAAAACGTTATCCACATCCGATAATATCCGAATAACCGGTTTTTGAACGTTCGGATTTAAATGTACCGGATATACTATATCCGCATCTGGATACAAAAGAGCGACCTCTTTAAGAGCTTCGCATATATTTAAAAATCCCTGCCCGAAATTCTCTCTTCTATGCCCCGTAACAAGGATAAGCTTTCTCTCTTTATCTACTTTATAACCTTTTGTTGCGATAAGTTCTTGGAGCTTTTTTTCAAGATCTTTATCCGATTCGATTTTCGATACGACACTTACAAGTGCGTCGATCACCGTATTGCCTGTGACGATTACATTTTCTATATCGACATTTTCCTTTATGAGATTAGCTTTACTCTCCGCTGTCGGAGCGAAGTGATATGTCGCGAGTCTGCCCGTTACTTGTCTGTTTCCTTCCTCCGGCCAAGGCGAATAGATATTGCCGGTTCTTAGTCCCGCTTCCACATGTGCGACCGGTATTTTTTGATAAAATGCCGCCAATGAAGTTGCAAGAGTGGTCGTAGTGTCGCCATGAACCAAAACTACATCTGGTTTGACCTCTTCAAACACCTTTTGAAGTCCTAAAAGTATATTGGTCGTAACTTCATAGAGATTTTGTCCCGGTTTCATGATATCAAGATCAAAATCGGGTTTTATATCAAAAAGATTCAACACTTGATCAAGCATCTGCCGATGCTGTGCCGTAACGCACACAATGGTTTCAAACTCATCTTCATGCTCAAAAGCTTTAACCAGCGGCGCCATTTTTATCGCTTCGGGTCTCGTGCCGAAAACGAGCATCACTTTTTTCATATTTTCTTTTCCCACTCCAGTCCCGTTTTACAGATAAGTTCGAGATCGTCATACTTTGGTGTCCACTTCATGACATCTCTTATTTTACTATTATCTGAAATAAGAATCGCCGGATCTCCCGCTCTTCTCTCTTTAAGCTCTACAGTAAAATCCACCCCGCTTACTCTTTTCATTGTCTCTAAAACTTCCTTAACACTAAATCCATGACCGTAACCGCAATTAAAAACTCCGCTTTTTTTACTATTTTGAAGATATTCAAGAGCCTTGATATGAGCTGATGCCAAGTCTTCCACATGAATGTAATCTCTAATGCAAGTACCGTCCTCTGTCGGATAATCATCTCCGAATATATACATTTTTTCACGCTTACCGAGTGCTGTTTCCGCCGCCACTTTTATAAGAAGCGTCGCATCTTTTGTAGATTGGCCGATCTTACCGTCAACACTAGCCCCGGCCACATTAAAATATCTCAACGCGACATAGTTAAAATCTTCATATGCAAATGCCGTATCTTTTAAAACCGCTTCACTCATCAGCTTACTGCTTCCATACGGATTTATCGGTGCCGTTTTACTCTCTTCGGTAACGGGAATCTCATCTATCGGGGGTTCGCCGTAAACTGCCGCGGTGGATGAAAAAATAAAATTATTCACTCCGTTTTCCACACACTGTTTGATAAGATTTGCGGTATTGGCCGTATTATTCAGATAATATTTCAAAGGATTTTCCACACTTTCCGGAACTACGAGGCTTGCCGCAAAATGAATGACGGCGTCAAATTTATTCTCTTGGATAATCTCTCGTATTTTATCGAAGTCACTCAAATCCGCTTCTATAAAATCACCGTACAAAACGGACTCTCTAAAACCCGTTACCAAACTATCCAAAACAACAATGTCATGATCGGTTTGCTCCGCAAGTTGCTTTACGACATGACTGCCGATATAGCCGGCTCCTCCCGTTACCAGAATATTCATTTTCTATTTCTCCTTTAGAAGTTTGTTGACGATATCGACCATTTTCGCACTCTGTTTTTCTCGGATAAAATTGGCATATATGAATTTTTTATTGTTTTCTGAAAATTTAAGAGGTTTGTCTTTATATTTTTTTATAGCAACTTCCAGCGCTTTGACGTCACCAGGATTTATGGTAGTACAGTTTTCAAGCCTGTTGATAAAACTTCTAGCCTCGCCCAAACCGGCATAAATGATGGGAAGTCCGGTCGATGCGTATTCGTATAGTTTAGAAGGCATAGCCGCTTTAAATTTTTCGTCAAGTTGAGCAAACAGTACGGAACTTTGCTCGTAAAATTTAATGATTTCATCACGATTGACTTTGCCGAAAAATGTAATATTCGAGATTTGATTTTTTCTGGCATAATTTTTCAATTCAAGATATTTATTTCCTTCACCGATTATATTTATTTTTATATCTTTCATTTTTTTAGCAATATCAACTAAAACTTTAATGTTTTGAGCTATACCCACATTCCCTATATATGTCAAAGTAAAAGGTTTGACCTCTTTTTCGGTGAGAGTGTTCAGTTCATCGAATTTAAACGATTCTATACCGTTTGTTATCTTTTCGATTTTGGCGCTGGGAATGTTCTCTAAAATCCACCTATACTCATGAGTATTCGTTACGGTAATATACTCATATAGTTTTATGGTCTGTTTCATAAAAATCGTTATAACTTTTTTCACAAGCTTGTTATACAAAGAGTTTTCGTCTATATACTCCCAAACAAGATCCCTGATATCGATAATCTTTTTACCTTTTGAAAACATTCCCACGGACGGAATTATGAACATTTGAGGTGATGTGGCTATTATGATATCACAGGGAAATTTATTTGACTTTAACGCCAGTTTGATAGCGTAGTAGAATTCATGAACGGCTCTGGTATAAAATTTTTCACTATCGTAATTTTTTTGGTGTACATAAAAAACACTGACATTTTTGCTAAAATTTACGATATCGTCCGGTTTATCACCCTTCTCGCTGATACATATTACGTTTATTCTATACTTTTTTTCAAGCTCTTTAACCAGCGCTAATATACGATTGGTACCCGCACAATTTTCAGGTATAAAATTCCCGGTCAAAAAATTTATCGTCTTCATTTATAGCACTGTAACCTTTTTTAGCAAAGTTTATAATCTCACCGCTCTTTAATATATTAAATATAATATATAAATAGTTCTTTAGTTAAGTTTATAAACTAAAAAACTTTAACTATAAATCTAATTAATCTTTATTTTATCTCTTTTTCGTAACATTAAACTAGTTATGATCTATAAATTATTTAAATTGTACTGAAAGAATAATAAATATCTTTCATGTACAATTATATCTTACAATTTGTTACATTTTCGTTCTTATATGGCAAATCAAGTAGTTTGCAAACGGCCTTTTGAATACCTTCTATAGTAAAACCGTAATGTTTAAAAAGCTCGTTCGCATCGCCGCTGGCACCAAAACCGTTCATACAAAGCACTTCATCAGCATATTTATACCATTCGGACGCGCTCGCGGCTTCTACGGCAAGAACTTTCGTATTTTCGTCAATAACGCTTTTTTTGTATATATCGTCCTGTTCGTCAAATAGTTCCATACAAGGAATACTTACGATATTTGCATTTATACCGGCGGCTTCAAGATGACATCCGGCCTGAAGAGACGGCATAACTTCACTCCCGCTAGCCATAATCGTAACAACGGCATTCTCTCTTCTTTTGATAAGATAACCGCCTCTTTCAACTTCGCCGAAATCTATTTTTGATTTAAGAACTTTCAATTTTTGACGACTTAGAACAAATGCGCTAGGCGCGTTTAACTCAAGCGCTTTTTTCCAACAAGCGACATTTTCACTAGCATCAGCAGGTCTAAACAGATATAAATTAGGAAGCGCACGAAATTGACTTAAATGTTCTATCGGCTGATGTGTGGGACCGTCTTCACCGACACCAATGCTATCATGCGTCCAAACAAAGAATGTTTTCAACTTCATCAAAGCGGCAAGTCTCACAGCGGGTTTGAGATAATCACTAAAAACAAAAAATGTAGCACTAAAGGGCATAAAAAGTCCATATAGACTTATAGCGTTACAGATCGCTCCCATAGAGTGCTCTCTGATACCAAAATGCATATTCTTCCCATTTGGGAAATCTCCCATATTTTCAAGATATGTCTTATTGGATGGAGAGAGATCCGCACTTCCGCCTATAAATCCTGGAAGCGCTTTTGAGACGGCGTTTAAGATTTTATGGTTGCTATCTCTTGTAGCCACTAAACTTCCCTCCTCAAATATCGGCCAATCAATTTTTGAGAAATCTGGATTTTGGAGCACATTTAACGCTTCATTCTGTTCTACTAACGGAGCTTCGGTTAAAAGTTTTTTCCACTCTCTTTCAAACAAATCACCTTTTTCAACAGCACACCTAAATCTAATCAAAACTTCTTCGGGTATAAAAAAGTGTTCCTCCGGATCGAATCCGGCTTTTATTTTTGAGGCTCTTATCTCCTCTTCACCCAAAGGAGCGCCATGCGTATGTGCTTCTCCTTCCATAGTCGCCGCACCCTTTGCGATAACGGTCTTTGCAATTATAAGTACCGGTTTTGACTGTTTGGTATTTATTTCGCTCAAAACCAAATCTATTTCACTATAATCGTGTCCGTCGATTTTATATACTTTCCATCCTTGAGCCTCAAATCTCTGTTTAATATTTTCACTGAGCGCTATCTCGGTATCCCCTTCGATAGTAATCTCATTAGAATCATATATCAAAACGAGATTATCCAGCATATGATGACCGGCTAACGAAGCCGCTTCGTAACTGATCCCTTCTTCAAGATCGCCGTCACCGCAAAAGCAGTAAACTTTATGATCGATTATTGAAGCCGTTTCACTATTTAAAAGTTTGGAAGCATATTTTGAAGCTAGCGAAAAACCGACGGCATTCGCCACTCCCTGCCCAAGAGGCCCTGTAGTCACCTCGATACCGGGGACTTCACCGTATTCGGGATGTCCGGGAGTTTTCGAACCGAATTGTCTGAAGTTTTTCAAATCCTCAAGGGTTAAATCATATCCCCACAAATGTAGCAAAGAATATATCATAGCACTAACATGGCCGCCGCTAAAAACAACTCTGTCTCTATTGAGCCATTTAGGATTTTTGGGATTGTGCCTTAGATAAAAACTCAAAACCGTAGCGATATCCGCCAATCCCATAGCAGCACCTGGATGACCGCTATTTGCTCTTTGTATCATATCTACCGACAAAAATCTTACGGTATTTGCCATCTTCGTCAACATCAGTTTATCTTCCATTAAAAGTTTTCCTTATCTAAAATAGTAATCTATCATTTTTTCCAATTTTATTTTTATCTTGGTATCAAGATATGATAATTGTTCTTGTATCTCATCTATCGTTTCATTTTTTTTCATCATTGCGCCGTTAACTCCGAGCAGATTCGTAAAAGAGTTTTTTTCGCTATCGTTAGAGGTAGGCTTACCCGCATCTTCCGAACTCATCGTCGCGTCTATGATATCGTCTTGTATCTGAAACAGCAATCCGATCTTAAGCCCGATCTCATAAAAAAGATCTTGTTTATATTTATCAAGATCAACTATAATCGCACCCATCTTCAAACTTGCGGCTATCAGTTTCGCCGTTTTATGTATATGCAAAAACGATAACTCTTCAATATTTAACTTTTTATTTTCAAAAAAACAGTCAATCGCCTGCCCCAACACCATTCCGGAGGCTCCGCCGTTCAAAGAGAGCTCTTTTATCAGCTCTATTTTACAATCACTCGAAAGCGGGGCATTTGCTATCATATAAAAACTATGAGAATTAAGCGCATCCCCTATAAGCGTCGCGGTCACTTCATCGTAAGTTATATGAAGAGTGGGATGACCTCTTCGTAAATCCGCATTGTCGAATGTCGGTAAATCGTCATGAATCAAAGAATAAGTATGAAGCATCTCGATTCCCGCGGCAATATGAAACGCCGCCGGAACAAGCAACGGTTCGTAAGAGTCAACTACTTCAAGCAATATCAAAGGCCTGAATCTCTTACCTCCGGCTTGAAACATTTCGGTAAGTGCCTGTTGATAGGTGGGGTGAAAACTTTCTGTCAAAGGTAGATGCTTTTGTAAAAAAACTTCAAAATCTTTAAGCAAAGCGATGCTTCTAGTCTGCAAAAAATATCCTAATTCTTAATTTTAAAACTTACCGCCAAATCCACCGAGTCCACCGAGCATTTTTGAAGCTGCCAGTTTCTTATCCTCTTCTATCATTTTATTTACATCGTTCACCGCACTAATGAGCAAAATTTGTAACGAATCTTTATCTTCCAGAAGCGAATCGTCAATCTCGATATCTATAATTTCACCACTTCCGTTACCGGTCACTTTAACGAGTCCTCCTCCGCTTTTGGCGGTAAACTCTTTGCCGGCACTCTCCTCTTGCATTTTTTTAGCTTCTTCTTGGGCTTTTTGCAACATTTCACCCATTTTGCTAAAATCCATATTCTCAAACATAGTCTCTAATCTCTTCTATATCGTTTTTGTCATCCAGCAATACGACATACGGTTTAAACTGTTCGGCTTCTTCGAAATCCATAGAAGCGTACGCTATTATTATGATTTTATCACCTATCTCGGCTTTTCTCGCGGCGGCTCCGTTCAAACAGATATCTCTATCGCCGCGCTCACCTTCTATAACATATGTGGAAAATCGTTCACCGTTATTGATATTTACAATATCCACTTTCTGTCCTACGCGAAGTTTCGCCGCATCCATCAACTCTTTATCGATAGTGATGGAACCGACATAGTTCAAATTTGCATCTGTTACAGTAGCACGGTGAAGTTTGCTATATAACATCGTGATATTCATAAGTCTATCTTCCGGCCATCTTCATAGCTTCAACGGGCGAGAGAGCCTCATCCCAGAACTCGTCGGGTATCAAATACTCCTGTACGACTCTCCCGCCGATGATATGCTCGTCTATTATTCTGGTAATTTTTTCTTTCGTCAACTCGACATACATATGGTGTCCCGGCTCTACAAGCATAACCGGACCTTGCTGGCATCTGTTAAGGCAAGCCGTTCTTACCGGATGAACGGTCGCTATAAGCCCCTTCTCCATAAGCGTCTGCCCCAAATGCTGAAAAAGATCTCTAGTTTGGTCGTTAACGCAACTAGGTTTTGGCATACCCGGAGGCGAAGACTGTTCGCATTTAAATATATAAAATGCCGGTTGTGGTATTCCCATTGTTATTTCCCCTATATTGAAATGAAAGTCATTTTAATCTATTATCTATTAAATTTTTCTTTCATAACAGCTCTAACCACTTCACGATCGTCAAAAGGTATCTTTTGGTTCCCTATTTCGATATATTCTTCATCTCCTTTACCCAAAATCATAAGAATATCTTCATCTTCTAATTCGTTTACGGCGGTCTCTATCGCCTTTTGTCGATCGGGTATGACTTTTAGTTTTGTAACTTCGGTTATACCTTTTTTTATATCTTCTATAATATCAAGCGGATTTTCATCTCTAGGATTATCGTTTGTCAGATATATTTTTTTACCGTATCTGTTAGCCACCCTTCCCATCATCGCTCTTTTGCTTTTATCGCGATTACCGCCGGCTCCGAACACGATCGAGAGTTTTTTCTCTTTCAAAGAATCAAGAACCTTGTCCATCCCATCCGGAGTATGTGCAAAATCGACAATCACAAGCGGCCTGTCGCTTACCACTTCCATTCTACCGCCCACGCCGGCAAAATTTTCAACGACATTGCAAATATCTTTCAATGAAAAATCCGTAAGAAGCTTTACAGAAGCTATCGCGGCGGTTATGTTATAGAGATTGAAAAAACCGTATAAAGGCGAAAAAAACTCGACTTGTTCTTCAAAATGTTTCAACGCCGCCGTTATCCCGTCATTGAGAGAATATGCGACTATATTAAACGATGCGGGCACGTCCAAAGCGTAAGTATATGCGTTTTTTATATTAAAATCTATCTTCTTCGCATCTTTGTTTATAAGTTTTAAAACATCGTCGCTAAAAAAGCTACTTTTTACACTCCAATAATCCTCGAAGCTTTTGTGATAATCCAGATGATCTTGAGTAATGTTCGTAAACACTTTAAGGGCGAAACTCAAACTCTCTATACGCTTTTGCACTATCGCATGAGAACTTACTTCCATTATAAAAAATTCACATCCCGACTCTTTCGCAAGATACATATGATAAAGCGTTTTTAGTATCGGCGGAGTAGTTAAACTCTTCTCTTCAAGTTTTCGATCATTTACGAAAAAACCTCTGCTGCCTTGAAAAGCCGCGCCATACCCAAGATCCAAAAGAATCGAATAAATTGCCGCCGCAGTAGTCGTTTTTCCGTTCGTGCCGGTGATACCTACAACTTTCATATCTTTTACACCATAGATATCTTGCACGATTTTTGGTGATATTATCTTTATCTCATCTTTTTTTCTTACTTCATGTAGATACTTTTGATTTTGTTCGGTCAATACGAACGCGCACTTTTCGTCACACTCGAGCGAATTATCGGTTATAAAATCGAACGGTCGGTTTTTTACGGGATATTTCAACGCCTATAAAGTCTCTATTTTTTTCATAAGATCATAAAAAACGTTATCTTCAGGATAAAGTAAAAGCGCACTTTCAAGATAGTTAAAAGCTAAATCCCGATATCCGTTATCGACTAAAATACCTATAAGCTCGATAAAGTCTTCTTTCTTATAGATGATGATTTTGGAACTGAACATCAAATCCTCAAGCGCTCTTTTAACGTCTTCGCGACTATTGACATGAGCTATAAAATCCGAATAGAGTATCCCGTCTTCGATCGCCACTATTCTCTCTTCGATCGTCGAGAGTATATCGCTTAGAGGATCGGACTCGTACTCGATAGAATCTATTATCTGTTCAAGCGTCTCAAGTGCATTTTCTATCTTCATCGATTTGGATACTTCATAATACTCAAAAAGAGCGACCGCTTCCTCCTCTTTTTCAAACGCCATATCCGCTAGAAGAGCGCCTATTTTAGCCTCTTTATCTTCGGGCTTCTCTTTAAGAGCCAGAGAAAAGTTAAGCAAAGCTTCTTTATATTCTCTTTTGAAAAAGCTGATATTCGCCAAATCTTTAAACTTGCTCATGATCATTCGCCCGCAATCTTATCGATCATATCTTCCATACCTTCGGCAATATTGATAACTTCAAGTTCGGGATGAATGTCCATTCTAAGCTGCCTTTCAATCCCATATTTAAGTGTCTGGTTACTAGCGGAACATCCGACACACGCTCCTTGAAGCTGCACGAAAACCTTACCGTTTTTAACCGCCAAAAGCTTCATACCCCCACCGTCTAGCGCCAACATAGGTTTTACCTTTTCAAGCGATTGTTCGACAACCGGTAGCAACTCTTCATCTGTAAAAGGAATCATATATAACCTCTTGTTAGTTTCATGCAAGAATAGTAAGTTTATACCATCTTATCTCTTATAATAAATTGTATCAAAAATTATTTAAATTAGTAGTCTAATATTCAAATTGCGGAAGTAGTTTAAGTAAATAGTTACCTTCGGTATTATGCAAAAGGAGTTTTCTCCCTTTGCACAAAATCTATACCAACTCTATAAAAGCCATTTCGGCGGCATCTCCGCGTCTAATTCTCGTTCTTGTTATTCTAGTGTAACCGCCGTTTCTATCTTTGTATTGCGGAGCGATTTCATTTAAAAGCTTTTTCGTACTCTCTTTATCCTGCAAAGCTGCGAATACGGCTCTGTGAGCGTTAAAATCTCCCACCCTAGCTTTCGTGACAAGTTTTTCAAAATAACTTCTAAGCTCCTTCGCCTTAGGAACGGTCGTCTCTATTTTACCGCTTTTTATCAAAGCGATAGACAAATTTTTCAAAAGGGCTTTTCTGTGGCTAGAAGTTCTGCCTAATTTTCTATATCCATGTTTATGTCTCATGTTATGCGTCCCCAGTTTGTGATTTTAATTCTTGTAATTTTTTATTCAATACCGCTAAGAAATCTTCATCAAATTTATATCCTACCGGAAAACCGATCGATTCAAGTTTACTCGTGATCTCTTCGAATGATTTTTTACCAAGGTTTTTAAGACCTTTCAATTCCAACTCACTCATAAGAGACAACTCCGCCACATACTTAATATTGGCTCGATCCAAGCAGTTGAAGCTTCTAGCGCTCAAGCCGAGATCTTCCACATCTTGAATAAGCTTCTTCATTTCGATCGAATTTTTATAATCGTCTTGCGGAGTACTTACTCCGATATCGATAGCTTTGGAAAAGATCGATATTTGCTCGTTTAAAGCCTCTATCGCCTCTTTAAATGCCTGAACGGGAGGAATTTGACCGTCCGTCTCGACATCAAAAACAATTTTCTCAAAAGTAGGATCATCTTCTACAAGCATATTTTCGATAGTATAAGTCGCTTTTCGAACGGGTGTAAAAAAAGCGTCCACTCCTATATATTCATCCGCCAAATTCTCTCTTAATTCTTCACTAGGAACATATCCTATCCCTTTTTCGATTATTATCGAAAAATTAAGCTCCGCATCTTCGTTTATAGTCGCCAGATGAACCTCAGGCGTTACGACTTCTACACTATCGTTCTCAAGATCGCTACCGCTTATCTCTTTGTATCCGGTGAACGAATAACGAACTTCAATTTTATTTGACTCGTTTTTTATCTTGAATCGGATATTTTTCAGATTCAAAATAAAGAGCGATACATCTTCAAGCATACCTCTTATAGAGTCAAACTCATGTTTTACACCGTCGATTTTGATCGCGGTCACCGCATATCCGGCCGAACTTCCGAGCAAAAGACGGCGAAGCGGATGCGCAACAGTAACCGCAAAACCGGTCTGAAAAGGATAAGTGATTATTTTCACTCTATTTTCATTGATCTTTTCGATCTCGATCTCATGCGGCATATACAAAGATGTTGTAATCTTTTTCATCTTTTAATCCCTTATGCTTATTTAGAGTAAAGCTCTACGATGAGTCTCTCTTCTACAGGTATGACGACCTCTTCTCTTTCCGGCAATCTTGTAAATATACCATATTTTTTATCTATCTCGACATCAACCCACGGTGATATACCGGTTTGAGCGGTTAATTCACCGGCTCTGACGATTTGAGGATTTTGTTTCGATTTCTCTTTTACCTCGATCTTCTGACCCGGTTTAACTCTATAAGAAGGTATATTCACTTTCTTACCGTCAACTAGTATGTGACCGTGAGTTACGAGTTGTCTCGCAAAGCTTCTAGTCGTAGCAAATCCCATTCTATAAACCGCGTTATCCAATCTTCGCTCAAGAAGAGTGATCAGATTCGCACCGGTATTTCCTTCCATTCTACTAGCGTCGGAAAAAAGTCTTCTAAATTGTTTTTCACTGACACCGTACATGAATTTCGCTTTTTGTTTTTCACGAAGCTGTAAGCCGTACTCGCTGACCTTACTTCTTCTTTGACCGTGTTGTCCCGGAGGATACGGTCTTTTGTCGAGTGCGCTTTTGCCTGCTAATCTTCTCTCACCTTTAAGTGCGAGAGAAACGCCGAGTCTTCTTTCTATCTTTTCTACTGGTCCTCTATATCTTGCCATATCTCACCCCTACACTCTTCTTCTTTTAGGAGGTCTGCAACCGTTGTGAGGCAACGGTGTAACATCCTTTAAAAACAACACTTTGATTCCTTCGATAGCACCGACGCTTTTTACCGCCGTTTCACGACCTGAACCGGGACCTTGCACTTTAATTCCGACTTCTTTTATTCCGTGCTCCATCGCTTTTGCCATCGCATCTTCAACAGCTTGCTGCGCCGCATAAGGAGTCGATTTTTTACTACCCTTGAAACCGAGTCCGCCGGCGCTACTCCAAGCAATAGCGTTTCCCATCTCATCCGTAATAGTAATCATCGTATTGTTAAATGTAGCCGCAATATGCACTATTCCTCTTGCGATATTTTTCTTTACAACCTTTTTTCTAGTAACTTTTCTTTTTGCCATTGTTTCGCTCCGTTACTTAGACGCAGAACCGACAGTCTTTTTTCTGCCTTTTCTGGTTCTTGCGTTCGTTTTTGTCTTTTGGCCTCGTACCGGCAAACCTCTTCTATGTCTAAGACCTCTATAGCTACCAAGATCCATCAACGCTTTAATATCCATAGCAACTTTTTTTCTCAAATCACCCTCAACTTGATATGAGTTTTGAATCTCGTTTCTAATAGCCGCTATCTCGTCTTCGCTTAATTCGAAAACTCTCTTATCCAGTGAAACGCCGGCTCTACTCAAAATATCTCTCGAACTTTTGAGCCCGATGCCGTATATGTACGTCAATCCGTATTCGATTCTTTTTTTCTTCGGTAAATCTACACCAGCAATCCTAGCCATTGATTATCCTTGTCTCTGTTTATGTTTAGGGTTTTTACAGATCACTCTGACCGCACCTCTTCGCTTGATAATTTTACAATTATCACACATCTTTTTAACCGATGGTCTGACTTTCATCATTAACTCCTGTTTTATCTTTTCCACTTTACAAACAACGAACGAATATGGCTTGGTGATATCTCCAGCCAGTAATTGAAAAAGCAGTGGACCTTATGCAATTACTCTTCATGTAGTTTCGTCATTCGAAAAAGAGAGGGATTATACCCAAATAAAAATAAATCTTTACTTATACCTGAATGTAATGCGTCCCTTGTCCAAGCTGTACGGTGTGAGTTCCACTTTGACCTTGTCACCGAGCATGATCTTGATATAATGCATTCTCATTTTACCCGCAATGTGACACAAAACCTTATGACCGTTTTCCAATTCTACCATAAACGTGGCATTCGGCAAAGCTTCAATGACCGTACCGTCAACTTCTATAACATCATCTTTCGCCATATATTTTCTCCTTTCTTAAAATCATAATCAACCTTTATATTACCGATAATATTTCGGCTTTGTTGTCTATTATCGCTACCGTATGTTCGTAATGACTACTTCTTAATCCGTCTTCGGATCGTACGGACCATTTATCTTGTTCGTCAACTATCGCCGCACCGCTTTTTTGACATATCATCGGTTCGATACAAAATACCATACCGTTTTTTATTTTAGGTCCTTGTTTAGCGTTTTTACCGTCGAGATAATTCGGGATTTCCGGCTCTTCATGAGGTTTTCTACCTATACCGTGGCCACAAAAACCGCGAAGCGGTACGAATCCGTAATCGGTAATAAAATTCTCAAGCTCCAAACTAAGCTCTTTAAACCTCATTCCCGGTTTTATAACGGAAATGGCATGATATAGCGCATCTTTCGCACAAGCTATCAACTTACGATCTTCATCACTAATTTGACCGATAGGAATGGTTATAGCGGAGTCACCATACCAGCCGTCTTTTTCCACACCTATATCAAGTCCTAAAATATCACCCTCTTTTACAACTGTATCGTCGGGAACACCGTGGATTACAACTTCATTAAGAGATGTGCACACTCCTGAAGGAAAACCGTACAAGCCTTTAAACGCGGCTCTAGCACCTAGCGAGGAGATATACTCTTCACCCATTTTATTTATCTCTTTTAAAGTCATGCCGGCTCTAATATAAGTTTTTAAATGATCCAGCGTTTTTGCTACATATAAGTTGGAAACCCTTAGCTTTTCTATCTCTAAGGGTTTCCTAATTGAAATCGCCATTAACCTTAAAGTCCCAGCGAATTGAGAGTATTATATTTGTTCATATATATCTGAGCTTCTATCTTTCTCATGGTATCGAGTGCAACTTGCACGACGATCAACACGGCGGTACCGCCGAAATAAAACGGTACACCCATAGTTTTCACAAGTATCCAAGGAAGCGTCGAAATAAGCCCTAGATATATAGCGCCGCCGAATGTCAACCGACTCGCAACTTCGTTTATA
>Ga0256914_1000469_pt1 | contig 40037 bp, 38 predicted proteins | sample HulkmetaG_FD_191571 | JGI IMG/M metagenome (GOLD analysis project Ga0256914, IMG submission 191571) | Hydrothermal chimney microbial communities from Main Endeavour vent field at the Juan de Fuca Ridge, Pacific Ocean - Hulk | ecosystem: Environmental > Aquatic > Marine > Hydrothermal vents ... | reverse complement strand
GACAAGCGAGACGCCACTCCTTCGGGAATCAATTTTGACGTACCTTTTGATGGTGCCACCATTGGTTACCAGTACTCTTGGCCGTGGCCAGGTCGTATCCGTATTTGTTACGGTCGCGGTTTTGAGTCCGGTTTCAAGACCCCCATTGACCGGGCCAAAGACGACGTTGACTTCTATGGTATTGCTTGGGACGTGATCGATGATCCCGATCGTGACATGTTGCTCATCGTTCAAGCTTTCAAGGCTGAAGGGGTGATGGATTTCCCTGATGGCCAGATTTACATGTACAATCCCTACTTTGGTCAGTGGATGGAGGCCTTCCGGACGGCCACTACCAACCTTGGTGATCTCTATGAGATCGGTGCCACCTGGCAACACAAGGTGGATCTTCCGTTTCTGGGGCTCGAAGGGGTTGACTATTTCGTGTCAGCTGGCCTGAGCATTGCTGACCCTGACGAGTGGAGCACCCTAAGTATGCCCACCCAAAGCGGGATCTATTACGTCCATGTAAGCCTTTTGAACGGCCCTTATCTCAGCACCTCTCCTGTACCTCCTGGTGATGACGACCTCGACACCAAGACGGGTTGGGCCATCTGGCTTGGAACCCGGATTCCCATCCCCAAGCTCAACAGCAAACTTGGTCTGGAATACAATTACGGTTCCAAGTGGTGGATGCCCTTTGCTATGGCCACAGATGATCCTTACATCGATAAGATTGCTACCCGAGGTCACGTGGCGGAGATTTACTGGATCTGGGATCTCCCAGTGGGCGAAGCCATGAGCGAATACGCAAAGGCCTTCTTGCGTATTGGTTACCAATATTTCTGGTTCAATTACACTGGCAGTGGTTCCTGGCTGGGTAAACCCATGGCCATTCGGAGTGAGCTTAACGAGGCACCCTATCAGCTGTTCAGCGCTCCTATTGATCACATGAGTAATTTCTATCTTTCTTTGGAACTCTTCTTTTAAACGTACTTTCTGTTTAGAATGGGAGGCGGGGCGCGTGCCCCGCCTTTTTTCTTTAAGGGCCTCTTATGAGTGCGGTTGGGCTGGTCCTGCTTGGACTTTTGATCCTTCTGTTAGGCTTTACAGTGTATAGCCGTCTGGCTGCCCGCTGGTTCGGTGTGGATCCTCTGGCTCCCACTCCGGCTCACCGATTTCGAGACGGTCTTGATTACGACCCTGCTCCCACACCGGTGCTTTTTGGTCATCATTTTGCTTCCATTGCCGGGGCCGGTCCAATCATAGGTCCTATCTTGGCGGCTTCTTACGGGTGGCTGGGTGTCTTTCTTTGGCTGATTTTGGGGGCGGTTTTCGCCGGTGGAATCCATGACATGGGCTCTATTCTGGCTTCGGTAAAGCACGATGGCCGTTCCATCGGCGAACTCATAGGAAGATACATTCGCAAAGAGGCTCGCCTGGTATTCCTGGCCTTTGCCTGGGTTACGCTGGTTTTGGTCATCGCAGCCTTTGATGTCATCGTGGCCAAGACCTTTACTCACACCCCGGAAGTTGCTACCGCTTCTGTTTTCTTTCTGTTTTTGGCTCTGGCTTTTGGTTCTCTGCGTCAAAGAGGGGTATCCCTCCTTCCCCTCACTCTGATGGGGTTAATAGGGCTCCTTGGGGCCATCTATTTGGGATTTCGATTCCCTCTTGAGGTCCCAGAGAAATTATGGCGTCTAGTCCTTTTGGCTTATGTCTTCCTGGCAGCAGTAACACCCGTTTGGCTTCTCCTCCAGCCGCGCGACTATTTAAACGCCTTTCTTCTTTACGGACTCCTTTTAGGCGGGTTATTGGGTTTTTTCTTCGCTGCTCCGAGGCTTACCCTGCCGGCTTTCACTTCCTGGAAAAACGATCTAGGTCCTATATTTCCCATCCTTTTCGTGGTTACTTCGTGTGGGGCCATCTCGGGTTTTCATTCTCTGGTGGGCTCTGGTACCACAGCCAAACAGCTTGACCGGGAACCCCAGGCCCGGGTGATAGGTTACGGGGGAATGCTCCTTGAAACCGTACTGGCTTTGGTGGCCCTCATGGCGGTGGTGGGGTTAAGCCTCTCCCAGTATCAGGCTCTGCTCAAAAGCAAGGGGCCCATCGCTGCTTTTGCCCAAGGAATAGGGGGCTTTTTGGCTGCTCTGGGATTTGCTCCCAGAGTGGGTGAAGCCTTTGCCGCTTTGGCGGTTTCGGCCTTTGCTCTCACTTCCTTGGATACTGCTACGCGGGTGGGACGCTTTGCTCTTGAAGAGATCTTGGAGTTTCAGGTCCTATATGGGAAACGCTTTCTGGCCACGGCTGCTACCGTAGGATTGGCGGCGGTTTTGGCCTTAAGTGGCACCTGGAAAAGCATCTGGCCTCTGATGGGGACGGCCAACCAGCTTCTAGCTGCCCTGGCCCTGTTGGCTCTCACCTCCTGGCTAAAAGCCAGCGGGCGTTATCACGCCTTTCTCAAATGGCCTGCAGGGTTTATGTTTCTGGTCACCATCTCTGCTCTACTCCTCTTGATTTGGAAAAATTTTTCCACGGGAAAACCTCTTTTGGTTGTCCTGGCCGGAGGTCTCCTGATCCTGGCCCTCTATATTGCTTGGGCCGGTTTCAAACCCCGCGTCTTTCACCCCAGAGGATCTTGTGGAGCTGGAGCTGGAAACGTACCGGAAGACGGTCCCTGAGTATCCAGTTTGCCAATTCGGCGGGCTCTAAGGCCTTGAAAACCGGAGAGAACAGGACTTGGGTGTAATACGTGAGATATCGTTGCTTTACAATCTCCTTGGCCCACTCGTAATCCTCTTTATTGGCAATGACAAATTTTACTTGGTCTTTGACACCCAGGTGGGCTAGATTTTCCCAGCACATACGGGAACTCATGCCTGAGGAAGGACACTTGATGTCCATCACTTTGACCACCTCCGGGGGGACCTTTCTCAACGGCAGGCTTCCATTTGTTTCGAGCAAAACCGTGGTGTTTTGGTCTAAGAAAGCTTTCATCAAAGGATAAACTCCTTCCTGGAGCAGAGGCTCTCCTCCGGTGATTTGGATCCATGGCAAGCATCCCTCTCTTTGCCAGTGTTTGAGGATCTCCTCGACAGAAATGGTCTTCCCCTTTTCTTGGCGGGCATAAACGGTATCGCACCAACGGCAGGCTAGATTACAACCTGCCAAACGCACAAAAAAAGTGGGTAGTCCAGCGTGGGTTCCTTCTCCCTGGAGGCTGACGAAGATCTCAGAAATCCTGACCGTAATAGGAAGCACAAGAGCGCTCTGTTTCACAAACCGTGACCTGTACAAGCTTTACCGGGTAAGAAACAAGTTTTTTGTTTAATTCTTCAAAGATGTGGCGGGCAATATTTTCTGAGGAAGGATTGCGATCCCGAAAAGCTGGATGTTGGTTGAGGTCTCGATGGTCAAGGTCCTCAAGCACTTCCTTGAGGAGACGTTTCAGGTCTTTGAAGTCTATTAAGACGCCTATTTCATTTAATTTTTCCCCTCTTACACGAATTTCTACTTTCCAGTTATGTCCATGAGGGCGCTCACAAGCCCCGGGATAATCTCTCAGGTAGTGCGCTGCGGCGAATTCGTCTCTTACGGTGAGCTCGAACATAGGCGAGACCTTGGAGGCGGCGCGGGGATTCGAACCCCGGAATAACGATTTTGCAGACCGTCGCCTTAACCGCTTGGCTACGCCGCCTCGTGTTTTGGTGGCGGCGCAGGGACTCGAACCCCGAACCTTGCGGATATGAGCCGCATGCTCTTACCAGTTGAGCTACGCCGCCACTCGCCTTAATTAGTGCTCGATAAGCTCGTCTTTGTCAAGGGGCCCTAAAGACGTCTGAAGAAATAGAGAAGACAGCGCCCAGGGCCTGGTCTCTCATGCTCCAGCACGGCTTTGAGCAGGTCTTTGCTTGCGTGGGGGATTTCCCAGACCTCAAGCTTCGGTCCCTCGGTGGTTTGATTTTCTGAAGGATTTTTCAACTTTTCTTGATGGATCTTTAAGATCTCTTCGCGGTCTTTTTCCAAATCTACAGGTGTGAGGGAGATTTGACCAAGTCTTTTGGCCTCTTGGGCCAGGTCGAGGAGGGTGTCTCGTACCTCGACTTGGTCCGTGGCCAAGATGGAAGGAATTTCTCCTACCAGGGGAAGCAGGCGGGCAAAGGCTCGCATCCTCTCCGGCAGGCCTTGGAGCTCCCAGTTTGGCTCACGCCCTTCTGTTATCCAATGAGGGAATCGCTGAAGGGTGGGATCGTACCCCACCACAAAGTCCGAGAGTCGAGAGGCCTGTTCCTTAAGACGCTCGAATTCAAAATCAAGCTCTTCGAGTTTTTGATCCAGGTTCTGGGCGAGCTGGAGTACCACCCTGGCTCGCAGGATGGGATCATCTTGTTGATCTGTTCGTCCGGTGAGGGCTTGCTTGATTTCGGCTACGGATTCCTCCACCGCTTCTGGCCAGGCTTTGAAAAGGGAGACGTTTTCCGGCCAGCGCATCATCTGTCCCCATTCTTCATAAGAAGCCACCAGACGTTCGAACCAAGGTAGTTTCTCTCCAAAGGGAGGAGGGGTGATAATTTCCACCCATCCTTTTGAAACCAACGAAGCAAAAGCCGCTTGAGGTAACGCTTCACTGGGTTGAAGTATTACTACCTTTTCAAAGACCGCCAGCAACAAAGAGGCCAGATCGAGCCTCAAATGGGTGTGAGGATAAATCAGGGCCTTGCGCAAGGTAAACCTCCTCCTCGCACAACTCTAATAGATTCGCTATTGCTTCACCAGTTTTCTTTGAAGTTCGCGAAATAAATACTAAGTTTCTCTGATGGGGCAACTTTTTGAAGGGAGGCCAAAGTGCTTTGCGGGTTTCTTCTTTTGCTGTTGTTTTTGGGGGTCAATCCTCTCAGGGCTCAAGATTACGGAGACGCCCTGGTCATAGGTTCCATCGGGGACGCCAGCATCCTGATCCCCATGTTGGCCACCGATGCCCCAAGCCACGAAGTGGCCGGACTCATTTTTAATGGTTTGGTGAAATATGACAAAGATTTGAACCTGATCGGAGACCTGGCAGAGCGTTTTGAGGTCTCCCGGGATGGCAAGACCATTACCTTCTATCTTCGACGAGGAGTGAAATGGCACGATGGAGTAGAATTCACCGCAGAAGACGTCTACTTTGGTTTTAAGCTCATCACAGATCCCAAGACCCCTTCGGCCTACGCCGGAGATTTTTTGGAGGTGGAAAGGGCCGAAGTCGTTGATCGCTACACTTTTAGGGTCCATTATCGGGAACCCTTTGCTCCTGCCCTGGGTTCCTGGGGAAATTTGGTGATCTTACCCAAGCACTTGCTCGAAGGACAAGATATCACCAAGTCTGATTTCGGTCGCCATCCCATAGGTACCGGCCCCTTCAGGTTTAAGGAGTGGCGTCCCCAGGAAAAGATCGTTCTGGAGGCCAATCCGGATTATTTTGCCGGCCGACCCTTTCTGAATTACGTCATCTTTCGGGTTATCCCGGATCCCACCACCATGTTTATGGAACTCAAGGCCGAGGGCATCGATTGGATGGGTTTGACCCCTTTGCAATATGCCCGTGAGACCAACGATCCTTCTTTTCTGGCCCGCTTTCAAAAATATAAATATTTATCTTTCTCCTACACCTATCTTGGCTACAATCTGAAACATCCCTTTTTCCGCGATCGTCGTGTAAGACAGGCCCTTTCCTACGCTATCGACAAAAAAGAGATCATCCAAGGCGTACTTTACGGGTTGGGTGTGGTGGCTACCGGGCCCTACAAACCAGACACATGGTTCTACAATCCAAATGTGAAACGTTATCCTTATGATCCCCAGCGAGCGCGAAGACTTCTGGCTGAAGCAGGCTGGCGGGATACTGACGGAGATGGTTGGCTGGACAAAGACGGACAGCGGTTTGAATTTACAGTGCTTACCAACCAGGGAAACACCTCCCGTCTCCTTACCGCTCAAGTAATTCAGTATCGTTTGGCTCAGATAGGGGTAAAGATGCATATTCGTACCGTGGAGTGGACTGCCTTTATTAAGGAATTTATCGACAAGAGGCGGTTTGAAGCCGTCATTTTGGGCTGGACCACCTCTACGGAACCCGACGTCTACGATATCTGGCATTCCAGCAAGATCGAACCACCGGGCCTTAATTTTATCGGCTACGCCAATCCAGAGGTGGATCGCCTCCTTGAGGCCGGACGGCGGACTTTCGATCAAGAAAAAAGAAAGAAGATCTACTTTCGTTTCCAAGAAATACTAGCAGAGGACCAGCCCTACACCTTTCTCTACGTACCCATGGCTCTTCCGTGTATTCACAAGCGTTTCCGTGGGATCAAACCAGCCCCGATTGGTATCTCGTATAACTTGGAGCGCTGGTGGGTACCGAGAGGCGAACAAAAGTATCTCATGCCCTAGCTTCTTCTTTCAAACGACAGACAAAGCACGGAGAGGAAACAGCGGGTTCCCCGCAAAGTTCGCAGGTGATGAGCGGCTTGTCTAGGAAATCTTCCATCTTCTCATGGAAAATCGGATAGGCCTTCCGTATATAGTCTAGGTAGAATCGAAGTTTGGTCCCTGGCATCTTTTTCTCGAGCTGGTCCATTATTTCGGCGTAAACCAGGCGTGTGGCCTCGGGTGACAGAGGGCAACGGTCTTCCAGGTATTCTATCCCTTTCCTTTTGGCATATTCGCGGATTTCAAAGGCGGTGAAACGACAAAGTGGTTTGGCCTTCCGCACGAACCCGTGCCCTTCGGGAAGGACCGGATATTTTCGGGCCAGATACTTGAGGTGCCAATTGATGACGTTTCCTAGGAGAGAGGACGCTTCATCGTCCAAGTTATGCCCGGTAACCAAGACCTGATAACCCATTCGTCGAGCCAAATGGTTGAGAAAATACCTTTTTACACTCCCGCAAAGGGAACAATATTTTTGGGTCCGAACTTTGAGGTCAGGGATGGTAAAGCCGAGTTCTTTTTTCATAGAGATGATATGAAGGGGACGACCAATCTTTTCTGCGAAATTTTCTGCAATACGACGAGAGGGGAGGGAAAAGTCCTCTATTCCCAGATCGATGAAGATCCCATCAGCCTGGTAACCTAAAGCTACGAGGCCCTGCCAAAGGGTGAGGCTGTCTTTGCCTCCCGAGACGCCTACCAGGATTTGGTCCTGTCTTCGGAACATCTTGAATTTCTTGATGGTGCGTTCCAGATAGTTTTCGAACCAATCGATAAAATGCTGATCACATAGAGGCAGACGATGATGGGGAATGTAGATGCTGGCTTTCTCCCGGCGACAGATGCGACAGCGGGCCATGGAGCTCCTCCTTCAAGGCTTCTTCGAGCATCTCTTTAACGTTCTTATCTTTCCAGAACTTTTCTCGCTCCTTCAAAAATTGATAGGGGACCCTCAAGGAGGGAAGTTCTGGTGTTTGTTCCGGTAGTTCTCCCTCAAGAGCGCGTTGTACTTCCAGGAGGACCAGGTTTTCGGCAGCCTTGGTGGGATAATAACGCTCTTCAAAGCAACGGATGATTTCGTTTTTTTCCATCCGTTTCAGGACCCGAAGGAGATCAAAAGGAGAAGCCCCGGTTTTTTCTGCCAGTTCCGCCAAAGTCGGGCCCTTTTGTCCCTGGAAATGGGCTTCGTATATTTCAATGAGGGCTCCAAGTCCAAAAAGGAGCCAAGAAAGTCTCCGGTTGGCTCGATAGTGGGCCAGAATTTCTCGTCTTTGATTAAGGACACCAGCCACTTCCGCTCCCAAGAGGACCAAAGACCAGTTTACCCATAGCCAGAGTAAAAAGAGGGGGATAGTAGAGAGGGAACCATAAAGTTTAGAGTAGGCTACGGCCTTACTGGTATAAAGAGCATATAGTGAAGCAACGATGGTCCAGAGGACTCCAGCGGTGGAAGCTCCGGCTATGGCTGGTAGAAGTCGTATCTTTCTGGCGGGGAGATAAAGGAAGATGATGGTGAACAGAAGAATGATGGAAGGAACGGTCCAGAACTTGAGAAGGAGGGAGACAAAACCTATCCCTTTGAGGCCCATGTGCGTAAGGTAGATGGTGATACCTAGGGGTAGAGCCACCAACAGAGGGCCCAGGGTTAGTCCCATCCAGTAGACGGTTAGACGTTGAAGAAAGGAACGTTGACTTTCGATGCGGAAGACCTGATTCAAGACACCTTCGAATTGCATAAGGAGCCCGAGAACCATGGTAATGAAAATGATCATGCTGGCTGCTCCGAGAGGAGCTTTTTGGGCCTTGCTGATCAGATCCAGGACCACTTCCTGGGCTCGGCTCAGGGCCCCTGGATTAAGAAACTGAGAGAGGGCTTGGTTTAGGCGGGCTATAATATCTTCGGTGCCTACGAAAAAGCGCACCATGGAAAAGGCAAAAGCCAGTAAGGGTACCAGAGCAAAGACCGTATTGTAGGTGAGGGCCTGGGCGTTAGTCAGACAACGATCGCGCCAGAAACGCCAGAAGACCTCCCTTATCAGGACAAGCCCCTGAGACATGTCTTAAGGTTAAGACCAGGGGAGGGCTTTGGCAAATAAAATTTCAGTAATCGATGTCTTCTACCGCACTACTTACTACTTTGGCCGTAATAAAAATAACCAGCTCCTGTTCTTCGCTATTTTTTTGAGAATTCTTGAAGAGATTTCCTACAGCGGGAATTTTCGAAAGGCCTGGTACCCGATCGTAAGATTCCTGCTTTTTGGCTATTTTCAGACCACCGATGACTACGGTGCCACCATTTGGCACCCGTAAGAAGGTCTGAGCGGTTCGCGTGAGAATAGCAGGAACACCGTTTACCTGTTTGGCCCAGTCAGGTTCACTTTTATCGATATTGATTTCGAGTCGGATCTCATTGTTGGGCAGGATATGAGGAACCACCTTTAAGGTAAGATCGGCGTCAATAAATTTGGTAGTGGCGGTTCCCTCTGAAGTAAGCTCCAGATAGGGTACCTTGTAGCCCTGTCTGATAAGGGCTTCCCCATTGTCACGAGTAATAATCCGTGGTGCGGAGACGATGCGTCCTAATCCTTGCTGTTCCATGGCCGAAAGATGGACATCTAGAAGTAAAGCTGAAGTTTTGGTTATGTATCCCAAAGCAAAACCCAGCGAAGAAGTTGAGGCCACCCCCAGGTCTACAATGGGGCCAAACGGAGGGGCGCTGGTGTCATAAATTCCGTCACTTGGCCGGCCAGCTTTACCTACAGGTAGCTGAGTAGAGGGTGAGATGCGGAAGTTTGTTTTGTTGTTGGTCTTATAATAACCCCCATACCATTGTACTCCCAAATTACGAGTGAAATTGGTATTAGCTTCTACGATACGAGCTTCTATTAAGACCTGTTTGGTTGGAATGTCTAGTTTGGCTACCAATTCTTTAACCGCTTGAATGGCACTTTCAGTATCTTTAACAATGAGAGTGTTTGTTCTGGCATCACAGCTTACCGAACCTCTTTTGGTTAGAAGTGTATTAATGAGAGCTGTGCTTGAAGCTCCAGTTGTGGTACCCTGGCCTCCCAGGGCCTGGTTGGCACTGACCGAAGCCTTTAAAAGATCACAGGCACTTACATAATTTACGGTGATATATTCTGTTTTTAGAGGTCCTAGGTCTTCCCCTTCTGCTAAAGTTCTTTTAAGGCTTTTGAGTTCCTCCGCTCTCTTCTGTAGCGCTCCGATGGGAGCGATATAGATGACATCATCAAGTGTTACCTTTCCCAGACCAAACCTGGCCATGACAATGTCTAGAACCTGATCCCATGGAACATCTTTTAATTTAAGCGTAACTTTTCCCTTAATTTCTTCTCCTAGAACGATATTGACGCCTCCCACTTCGCTCAACAGACGGAAGACAGATTGAACGTCAGCATTTTGAAGATCAAGGCTGATTTTTTGACCTTTGTACTTTGTCTTGTAAAAGGGAACCGTGATGTCTCCCGGTGTGGGGGGAAGTTCATAGGGAAAGGTGCTCTCTTCCTCTTTGGGTCTTAAGGAAAGGATCAAATCTTTTCCAGATACTGAATGATTAAAAGAAACCCTTTTGGGGGTGCTTAAACCGATGACCAAATCACCACCACTCTTGTAAAGATCGATCCTGTTTACCAAGCCTTTTGGATCAACCAGAGGAGGCTGGGCATCAAAGGAGCTGTCTTCAAAAATAATACGTATTCCAACTCCCTCGCCTTCTGGTGTGATGGAAAACCTTGGAACTTCGTCTGAAAATTTGAAAATCAATTTCGTGGTTTGGTTTTCATGGACAGAGGATATTTTTTCTAACTGAGCAGCTATGGCGGGACCCGAAAACAAGAAGTATACGCAAAATATAAAAGCTATTTTCTTGAACATGGTCCCTCCTCACTTGCTAAATAAAGGATTTTGGGTTCCGAGGGGATGATGATTCGTCCCCTAAAATCGACATATCTTTCTTGAATATATACGGCACAGTCTGTGATTTTGATTATTCTTCCTTTGTTGCTGCCAAGATAATCTCCAACTTTTAAGAAGACACCTCTTCCTTTTGGATCTTCAATAACAGCGATATATTTATTCTTAATTTTTATTATTCCGACTAGCCTTATCTGGCTCAAATTATATTCTGACAAATATACTGTAATATTACCTTTTAATGGTGCAGGTCTTAGTTCTTGAATAATGGGAGCGAATGGATCGAAATTGGTTGGTATATATTTAAAACTATATCTTGCTTTTAAAGCTTCCTGCCATTCTTTGATGGCTTTGTCTAAAGATTTCTGCTGTCCTTTAGCTAGGACAGTAGCGTTTAGAGTTATTGTTATTAAGAGAGTAATAATCAGTTTCTTCATTTTTTCTTTCTTTTTTTGTTTTTCTTTTCTTCTTCCTTTTCTTTTAATTGTTTAATTTCTTCTTTTGTTAGCAATCTATATGTATTTATGTTACAATTTGCTTTTAAGATGCCCTTTTCGCTTTTAGCAATAAGTTTTTGTGGTATCAAGATCCTTTCTTGGAATCTTAAATTGTCGATAAAAAGCATAATGTTGTGAAAATCGCCTTCAAGTTCAATTTCTATAGGGATGGTAGTATAGATCTTATTTTCGGCAATAACTTCACTTTTAGCCTGGAATTTTGTGATTGTTACGTTGAATTTTCGCCCTTCTTTTGCTATATTATTTAACAATTCCGATATTTCTGTTCTTTCTGGTAATATCTTTTGGGCTTGATCTAAAATAGATTGAATTTTCTTTTCCTCTTTTTTGAGTTTTGCAAGTTGGATTTTTTTAAGTTTTAAGTCGTTTAATTTTATAGACAATTGTTGTTCTTTTTTCTGTAGTTTGTTTATTTCGTGTATCTTTGGTGTTAAAATGAATTTATAATAAAGAAAACATGGTATAATAATAGTCAGTATGGCAACGATAATTTTATCTCTTTGTGAAAGTCTATCCCAATTGTCTTTTAATTTTTGAATTTCAGTTTTCAATTGGTCTTTGATTTTCATCGTTTTTATAAAGTTATTTTTATTGTGAATGTTGTCAGTTTGTAATCTTCGACTTTTTTGATATTCGTGCCTTGTAGTTCGACTTTTTTAAATTTTTTAATTTTTTCAAGACGATCTATGTAATGAGCTATTGTTTCTAGGTCTAAAGCGTTTCCTTTTATTGTTATTTTTTCTTTATCATACGAATATTCTGTTAGGTAAAGTCTTTTGGTGGGGATTTCTTTTATCGTGAAGTATATATTTCGCATCATATCAGGACTTTTCTTAATTAATGTGCTTAATATTTCCAGTTTTTGAATCGCTTCTTTTTTGCTCTGTTTGATTTCTTTTAATTTTTTTTCAACGATTTTGTACTTTTGAAGTTCTTTCTCTAGACGTGCTATTTGTTGCTGATATTTTTGGCTTTGATAATTAGTCCATGCAAAAGAAACAATAATGCTCAAAGTAGTTATTATTACAACAATAAAATATATCTGTTTTAAGGGAACTCCCTTTTTCTTTATTTGGTCTTTTGGTAGTAGATTTATGCGGATCATGATATTAACTCTCTTATTCCTAATCCTATTGCTACACAAGCAATATGGTTGAAATAATTTTTAGACTCATCATGGAATTTTTTTGTTTCCAGTTTTGCGAAGGGAGCTATCTTTTCTGTCTTTATGTTTGTCTTTTTTTCAAAAGCTTTTGTTATTTCTGGTACAAAAGATCCTCCACCGCAAAGATAAATTTTTTTTATTTGACAATCTGCGTAAATTGATTTGAAATAATCAATGGTTCCTTTGATATCTTCTATTACATCTTCAAAGTAATCTTTTATAATTTGCTTTACTGTTTGAGTATCTGATTCGTTTCCGCTTATTTTAAGTTTTTCGCTTTCTTCAAAAGAAAGATTTAGTTTTTCTTGTAATATATCATTTATTTCTAAGGTTCCGTGTCCAATATCTCTGTTTGCCATTAGTGATTGATTGTGCCATAAAACTACAGACGTTTTTGAAGCTCCCAAATCAATAATGAGAGAAGTTTCTTGTGGTTGATATAGATATTCAAACAGATTGCTCAAAGCTATTACATCTACATCAATGATTGTTGGTAATAATCCTGCACTTTCCAGAATGTCTGAGACGTTGTTTATTAAATCTCTTTTGGCTGCTACTAATAAGAGATCAATTACATCACCTTCTTCTGAGAATATCTGGTAGTCCAGATAAACGTCGTCAAGATCGAAAGGAATGTGCGCTTCGGCTTCTTCATAGATAGCGCTTTCTAAATCTTTTTCCTGAGGTATGTTAAGATTTAGACGTTTGATGATGGCTGCGTAGCTAGAAATAGAAACAACAGCAGGTCTATTTTTCAGGCCGAGATTTTCAACCAGTTGTTTCAATTTGTCGGTGATGGCTTCAAGATCCTTGTAGATGCCACCCAGGATGCTCCCTCTAGGAAGGCGAATTTGTCCCAGGGAACGGACTACCGGTGGATTCCCGGGGAGGGCCTCCGCTACTTTGATAGCATAGGTGCCGAGATCAACACCTACAAACCCGCTCTTTTTTCGCCAGCTAAAAATGGACATCTCCCGAGTGTTAGGCTCCTTGTTCGTCCCTTGTCAAGTTTTTTGGAACTATTATCTTATTTCGGGTATTCATTCGGTGGACAACACTTAAATCGACCACTTGCTCGAAAAACAAAAATCCGGGGGCTCCGTGTGAGCCCTTAATAAATTTTCACACGTTTTGACGATCTAAGGAAAAATGAAGGCCTTTCCACCTGAAAAAATTAGAAACTTTAGCATCATCGCCCACGTGGACCATGGAAAGTCCACGCTAGCCGATCGTCTACTCGAAAAAACAGGCATGGTGTCTGAGCGCGAGATGCGCGAGCAATTTTTGGATCGACTCGACCTGGAACGCGAACGCGGCATCACCATCAAGGCCCAAGCGGTTCGTCTTTATTATCGGGCCAAAGATGGGGAACTTTATCAGTTGAATCTCATAGACACCCCAGGGCACGTGGATTTCTCTTATGAAGTCTCGCGCAGTCTTGCAGCTTGTGAAGGGGCCCTTCTGGTAGTAGATGCCTCCCAAGGGGTGGAGGCTCAAACCTTGGCCAATGTTTATTTAGCCTTAGAAAACGATCTGGAGATCATCCCGGTACTCAACAAGATAGATCTCCCTCAGGCTGATCCTGAAAGGGTAAAACGTGAAATTGAGGAAATCATCGGGCTGGATGCCTCCGAAGCTATCTTAGCCAGTGCTAAAAAGGGAATTGGGACAGAAGAGATCCTAGAGGCTATCGTGCAGAAGATCCCACCTCCTCATGGAGATCGAAAGGCTCCCCTGCGGGCCCTGATCTTTGACTCCTGGTACGATCCTTATCTAGGGGTGGTGGTCCTGGTACGGGTGGTGGATGGTCGCCTCTATCCCGGACAACGCATCCGCCTCATGTCTACGGGTAAAGAATTCGAGGTGACAAAGGTTGGAGTTTTTGCCCCTAACCCCACGGGAGTGGATGTCCTGGAGGCTGGGGAGGTCGGTTTCTTTGCGGCGGGAATCAAAGAGGTGCGGGACACTAAAATCGGTGACACCGTCACCGAAGCCCATCAACCGGCCAAGGAGCCGCTGCCAGGTTTTCGTGAAGTCAAACCCATGGTCTTCTGTGGGCTCTTTCCGGTTGAGAGCGAACAATACGACGAACTTCGGGAGGCCGTTGAAAAACTTTGGTTGAACGATCCGGCCTTTTCCTACGAACCCGAAAATTCCGCCGCCCTCGGTTTTGGTTTCCGGTGTGGCTTTCAGGGGCTCCTTCACATGGAAATCATCCAGGAACGTCTGGAACGGGAGTTTGGTTTGAGGCTCATAAGCACCGCCCCTTCAGTGCGTTACCGGGTGGAACTTGTAGATGGGAGCACGGTGGAAGTAGAGAATCCGGCGCACTGGCCTTCACGGGAGAAAATAGCCCGGGTCCTTGAACCCTACATCCGGGCGGAGATTTATACTCCCAAAGAATACGTGGGCACCTTGATGCGACTCTGTGAAGAGAAACGGGGCGTCCAAAAAGATATGCGTTATCTTACCCCTCAAAGGGTACAACTTATCTACGACCTGCCTTTCAGTGAGGTGGTACTTGATTTCTTTGATAAACTGAAGTCTTACTCGCGCGGTTACGCCTCTATGGACTACCAGTTTCTGGAATATCGCCCCTCTGACCTGGTGAAGCTTGACATTTACATCAACAAACAACCTGTTGACGCCCTATCTCTCATTGTGCATCGAGAAAAGGCCTACTATCGTGGTCGGGACCTGGTCTCTAAGCTAAGAGAGGTCATCCCGCGTCAGCTCTTCGAGGTGGTCATCCAGGCGGCGATAGGTTCAAAGATCATTGCTCGTGAACGTATCCCGCCCCTCAGAAAAGACGTGTTGGCCAAATGTTACGGAGGCGACGTAACCCGGAAGCGCAAGCTTTTGGAGAAACAAAAAGAAGGCAAGAAACGGATGAAGAACTTGGGGCAGGTCGAGATCCCTCAGGAAGCCTTTCTGGCCATTTTGCGCATTTAATTTCCCCTTGTCTTTTCCCCAAAAAAGTAATATTCCTCACGAAGCGTTTCTCTTCAGAAACTTTGGAAAAAGGAGTTTTCTTTGGAAAAAGAGACCTTGGCCGCCAAGATTTGGGATTGGGTCAAGACCATTGTCTTGGCCCTGCTCCTGGCCCTTTTCATTAGAACCTTTTTTATCCAAGCCTTTAAGATCCCCTCCGGTTCCATGATTCCCACCCTTCTCATCGGCGATCACATTTTGGTTAACAAGTTCATCTACGGGGTGCGCAACCCTATCACCCGGAAACTTTGGATCAAAGGCAAGACTCCCGAACGCCGGGATGTAATCGTCTTTATCTTTCCCGAAAATCGAAAACTCGATTTCATCAAGCGGGTGATTGGCTTACCAGGGGAGATCGTCGAGATCAGGAACAAACAAGTCTACATCAACGGTGTTCCCCTGAAGGAACCCTATGTCCAGCATACGGATCCTCGCATCCTTCCGCGAGAAATAAGTCCCCGGGACAATTTCGGTCCCGTCAGGGTACCTCCAGGGCATCTCTTTGTCCTGGGCGACAATCGCGATCAAAGTCACGACAGCCGGTTTTGGGGGTTTGTTCCCATTCGGGATGTGAAGGGCAAGGCCTTCATCATCTATTTTTCGTGGGACCCGCGTACCTTTCATATCCGCTGGCGACGTATCGGAAAACTCATCCACTGAGACAATAGGGTTCTTTTCGTCTGTCAATAAAATAGGCGCTTTTAGGGTTTTGTTTGACAATTTTTTTGATCTGGGCCGCAACCGCAGCCACTTCTCCGTAGTGTTTGAATTTGCCCGGATAGTTAGGAACTACGGCGATAGAGATGGAGGGAAGAGGAAAGTGTTGGACCTGGCCTCGCCGGTCTTTGGCAACGAAATAACCCCTTTTCAAGTCTTCCTCGTCCAGAAAATGGGGCACCAGACGATCGAAACTTCCGATAATTTCTTGACAGACCTTTTCCACCACTGCCAGAGGGCAGATGAAGACAAAGTCGTCTCCCCCTACATGGCCTACAAAACCGCTGTGTCCGGCATAAAAGTGGACGCTGTTGCTCAGCAAGCGGCCTACCAGACGTAGGATTTCGTCTCCCCGGGCAAAGCCGTAACGATCGTTGAAGGGTTTGAAATGGTCCAGATCTACATAACAGAAGGCCACCTCTTCGCCGGAATCGATCTTCTGTTGGATGGCTTTCAGGATAGATGTATTGCCAGGGAGCCCGGTGAGGGGGTTGTTGTCAGCAATGCGCCAAGTACGTGAAAAGGCGAGCTTGATACGGGCCAGGACTTCCTGGGCCGAGGCTTCCTCGAAGAGGAAGTCGTCAATGGGCAATTCCTCCTCCAGTTCTTCGGTCCCCTTTACCAAGAGTAGAATGGGCAAGAAGGACAGGTTCAGGTTTTCTTTGAGGGCAAAGATCAGTTCCGTCATGAGTTCGGGGGCCAAGGCCTTCTCCAGAAGGAGAAGATCTGGTGGGGTTTCCAAGACTTCTTCAGCTGTTTCGCGAGGGTTGTCTTGAAGGTCTACTATCAAACCCGCTTTCTCTAGGGTTTTTCGCCAGGAAATCGCCCTGGGATTACGCGTGAGCAGGAGGATTTTGGCCAACCTCTCCTCCTTGCATCTCCAAGGTAAAAAAACGTAAATCCAGGAGTCGTTCGTCAAGCACGGGCATCAATTCGTTTATCTCTTCTTCTTTGAGGCGCAGTAGCTTCCAAGCCTTGTCGTTCAAAGGTGGTACCCAGGGATCCCCGCCTGATCCATATCCCCAGGCCCTGATGAGGATGTCTGCCAGATGAACGATTGCGGTTTCTTTCTTGAACCGACGGGCCTTTTCCACTTCGTGATGGTAGGCGATGGGTTCAATGAGGCGCTGCGGTAAATTCCATTGATTGGTCAGGAGACGACCTATCTCACCGTGATCAAGTCCAAGCACCCGGATTTCGGCTTCTCGGGTAAAGAGTTTTTCTTCTCGCACTAACCGGGCTATTTGCTTTTGGTATTCAGGAAACTCGGCGCGAATAACTACTTTGCCCAGATCATGTAGAAGCCCGGCAGTGGTGACTTCTTCCGGGTTCTGAAGTTCGAGTTTGGCGGCCAGAAGACCGGCAGCAGCAGCTACACCCAGAGAGTGTTCCCAGAGACTCAGATCTTCACTTTGCATCATCTCAAAAATGGAGGCTGTAATGATAAGGGTACGGATGACATTGAATCCCAAGAGTACGATGGCGTTGGATACGGTGGAGATGCGACGCGGAAAACCGTAGAAGGCAGAATTGACCATTTTCAAGACTTTGCCTGTGAGGACCTGGTCTTTTTCGATCACTTCGGCCAATTTGATGGCGGTGGTATTGTCGTCTCCCAGAAGTTTGGTCAATTTGGTTACCACCGGGGGAAGAGTAGGAAGTGATTGCAGGTTACGAAGACGTTTTTTGACCTTGCGTTTGGTTTCGTCCACCTATGCCTCGTTTCTGGTTTCAAGCCAATATTTTTTGATGATTTCCTTGAGTTTCCTAAGACGGGTATCGTGAGCAACACGACAGAAGCGCTCTTCGAGCAAGGTCAGCTCTTCTTGGAGGGGACGCTCCCACGGAAACTTGATAGGATGGCCTTCTACTGTCACAAACTTGACTCCAAGTTGTTGGAATTTCTCTATCAAGGAGGCCTCAAGGGCCACGCCCGGTCCACAAAGGACGCGGCCCTGATCATCGGTTACGTCTCGGGCCAATTTCATGCCAGGCTGAGCCATGGTAAGGGGTATCTTCTGCATCAAATCTCTGGTTCTTTGGGTCTGAGATCAAGGGTTTTTTCAAACTGGTGCCCAAGGGCCAACACTTTGGGTTCGCTGAAATGGGGCCCCATAATCTGGAGACCGATGGGCAGACCTTCTGAGGAAAAACCACAGGGCAAAGAGAGTCCCACGATACCAGCCAGGTTCACAGAGATGGTGTAGATATCTGAAAGATACATCTGTAGAGGATCGTCAATCCTTTCGCCGAGCTTAAAGGCCGGGCTAGGAGCTACTGGCCCTACAACGAAGTCCACTTCTTGAAAGGCCTTTTGAAAGTCCCGGGCTATAAGGGTGCGCACCTGGGAGGCCTTTTTGTAATAGGCATCGTAGTAGCCGGCTGAAAGGGCGTAGGTTCCAATCATAATGCGGCGCTTCACCTCCGGTCCAAATCCTCGGGAACGCGTCTTTTTGTAGGTGTCGATCAGGTCTTTGCCCTTCACACGCAGACCATATTTCACCCCGTCGTAACGAGCCAAGTTGGAACTCGCTTCCGCCGGGGCAATGATGTAATAAGCTGCGATAGCATAGGGGGCGTGAGGCAAAGATATTTCTTTCACCTCAAGCCCCATCTTTTCGAGTATTTCCAGGGCCTTTTCAATGGTCTTGCGAACCTCGGCATCAAGTCCTTCACCCATATATTCTTTCGGGAGGCCGACGCGAACTCCTTTAAGGTCCATTTCCAGGGCTTCTGAGTAATTGGGGACCGCCTCTGGAGCACAGGTTGAATCTTGGGGATCTGGTCCAGAAATTACCTGGAGGAGGAGAGCGGCGTCGGCTACGGTCTTGGTCAAGGGACCGATCTGATCGAGCGAGGAGGCAAAGGCTACCAGCCCGTACCGAGAGACCCGACCATAAGTGGGTTTGAGACCTACCACTCCACAAAAGGAGGCTGGTTGCCGGATAGATCCTCCGGTGTCAGACCCGAGGGAGCCAGCGCAAAGACCCGCGGCAACGGCGGCTGCCGAGCCTCCAGAAGAACCTCCCGGGACCCGGGTGAGATCCCAGGGATTATGTGTGGGGAAAAAGGCCGAATTTTCTGTAGAAGACCCCATGGCAAATTCGTCCAGGTTGGTTTTGCCAAGAAAAACCGCTCCAGCGGCTTTCAAGCGTTTGATGACCGTGGCGTCGTAAGGAGGGACGAAATTCTCCAGGATCCTGGAGGCACAAGTGGTGCGTACCCCTTCAAGGCAAATATTGTCCTTGATAGCCAGTGGAAGCCCCAAAAGAGGCGATGTTTCACCTCTTTTTAGGGCTTCGTCGGCTTGTTGGGCCTGGGCCAGGGCTTCTTCACGGGTGACCGTGAGATAAGCCTTTACCTTGGGATCAAGATCTTCAATTCGTTTCAGGAAATATTCGGTGAGAGCCGTGCTCGATACCTCTCCGGAACGAAGCTTTTCTCGTAATTGGACGAGAGAGAGTCGATGCCACTCCATGGTTCAGCCTCCCTACTTGATGACTTTGGGTACCACAAAGAATCCGTTTTCCCTCTCTGGAGCGTTCTGTAAGGCCTTTTCTACTGGCAGGGATTCTTTGACCTGGTCTTCCCGGAAGACGTTGCTCAGTTTCAAGGCGTGATAGGTGGGTTCCACCTCTTTGGTGTCCAGTTCTTCCAGTTTGGCCACGTAAGAAAGAATTTCTCCCAACTGTTCTGTGAAACGTTCCACTTCTTCTTCATCGAATTCCAAACGGGCCAGATGGGCCACATGAAGAACTTCTTCTCTACTGATACTCATTGTTACCTCCTCAAGGCAGGAGTTTAAGGGCTTTTTCCACCACTTCGAAAGGATCTCGGCCGAGGACCCGGATCATAGGTTCCTTGCCTACCTCTCCTCGATCTACGATGAGATCTGGTACAAACCCCAGTCTGCGGCAAACAAGATCAACCCCCCAGGCCAGGGTGGAACCTTCCTTGGCTTTTATTTCCGGAGGTTCTTCGGCTCGTGAGAACTCTCCCAAACGCAGACCAAACCTTTGAGCCCGTTCAAGAAAGGGTTCTTCCAGGCGGATGTTGAGGGCGGAGCGCATCTGCGGATCGTGACGCATGGCCGCCAGCACTACGTTGGCCACGTGTCTGGAGGCTCCAAAAGTAGGGCACCCTACAGGTTGGGCCCTTTCACCCACCGCTACGATTCGTCCTGGAAAAGCGGCGACCTCCTCCGGTCCTCGGGCCCAGGGAAGGGCATAAGCCAAATTGCTTTGCACTTCTGGAATAAGGTTCCTCACGGGAAATTCGCAAAAATGAGTTACCGCCTTTTCTAAGGCCTCCAATACCTCAAAGCGGGCTTTTAAACGGTCGAGATGGACGAGATGGTCCAGAGGAGAGATTCCTCGCCCGAGCGGTGCCTTCTGGGCACCTAAAAGGCCCAGATAAACAAATTCTTGGGCTTGAGCTACCGCCTCGCAAAGACTTCGTCCTTGAGCCAGAAATACGGTAAGGGCTGCGGCGAAAGTGCATCCCGTTCCGTGTCCAACATTTCCCTTCACTCTCGGAACGCGGAAGGAAAAAAGACCCCTTCTTTCAGCCAATATGTCTTCTACTTCTTCCCCAGGAGCGTGTCCTCCTTTGAGAACCACCGCTTCGGGTCCCAATTCTAGAAGCTTTTGAGCGGCTTCTTGAGGGGATTTGATCCTCTTTCCGAGGAGCACCTCGGCTTCGGGAAGGTTGGGGGTCACTACTTTGGCCAAAGGAAGGAGTCTTTCTCGATAGGCTACCAAGGCTTCCTCTTTGAGGAGGGGTTCGCCACCTTTAGCCACCATGACAGGGTCTACCACCAAAAGGGGACGTTTCCTTTCCAGTACATCCGCTACCGCGAGTACGGTTTCAGTCTGAGCCAGCATTCCAGTCTTGATAGCCAAAGGCGGTAGATCTTCAAACAGGGCTTCAAGCTGGGCCCGAACCATCTCTGCCGGAACCGCCTCCCAGCCTTTCACCCCCAAAGAATTCTGTACTGTGAGGGCGGTGATCACGGTTTGACCAAAGGCCCCTAGCAAGGTAAAGACCCGGAGATCGGTCTGGAGACCGGCACCTCCACTGGGGTCCGAACCGGCAATAGTGGCTACGACCAGGCGGGCCATAAAAGGGAGAATAACGCGAGAAAGGGTCTTCGCAAAGCTACTTTCCCAGACAAAATTGGCTGAATATACGATCGAGGAGGTCTTCGGTGGTAGCTTCTCCGGTGATCTCCCCCAGATGGGAGAGGGCGTCTCGGAGGTCAACGGCCACCAGTTCCGGAAGGACGTTTGGAGACCTGAGATGAGAAAGGGCCTGTATCAGGGCCTCCTTGGCTTTCTCCAGGGCCATCTTCTGACGAAGGTTTGGGGCGACCTGGGGGACTGTTCCGGTCTTTTCTCCCACTATCGTTTCGAACATAGCTTCTGCTAGGGCTTCAAGTCCTTTCCTTTCCTTGGCAGAGATGAAGATCTTACGGCTCCCGGGCAGGGTCTCTCGCCAGAGAGTAAGGGTTTCTTCCGAAGCGATGTCGATCTTGTTTACCACTACGAGATGAGGTCTTGAGCGAATCTCTTCATAAAGACGAAAGTCCTCACTTGAAGGCTCTTCGGTTCCGTCTACCACGAAGAGCACGATATCTGCTTGGGCGATTTTTTCTCTGGCACGTCTGACACCTATTTCCTCCACCAAGTCGGTGGTTTCCCGCAGACCAGCCGTGTCGATCAGGCGCACCGGCAGACCTCTGATGGTAGCCATTTCTTCGATTACATCCCGGGTGGTGCCTGGCACCGGGGTGACAATGGCCCTTTCTTCCATCAATAAGGCGTTGAGCAGGCTGGATTTGCCCACGTTAGGACGCCCGGCAATCACCACGGCGATCCCTTCCCGAAAGAGGCGTCCGTGCCGGTAACACGCCAAGAGTTCTTCGATAGGGCCCAGAACCTCTTTTTCGAGCTGGTCAGCCAGTTCATAATGAGACAAGAGCTCTACGTCTTCGTCTGGGAAATCGACCGCCACTTCCACCACCGCAAGAGCCGAGAGCAAGGCCTCTTTTACGGGCCTGAGTCTTTCGGCCAGTGCCCCTCGCAATTGATTGAGGGCCAATCTCAAGGCCTCCTCGGAACGTGCGGTCACAAGTTCTTGGATGGCTTCGGCCTGACTAAGATCTAGGCGTCCGTTTAAAAAGGCCCGACGTGTGAACTCTCCTGGTTCTGCCAAACGGGCCCCTTCCCGCAGGACCAGTTCTAAGATCTTTGTCAGGACGAAATAGCCGCTGTGTCCGTATATTTCGAGCACGTCTTCGCGGGTGTAAGTATGAGGGGCCTTCATAAGGGTGATCAGGACTTCGTCTATAATCTCACCCGTGGAAGGGTCCTGAATGTAACCGTAGTAAAGACGATGGCTTTGAATTTCAGAGATTTCTTTTTTGGGTTTGAAGAGACGCCGGAAGATACGTTCTGAGAGAGCACCACTTACTTTCACCACCCCGATGGCCCCAGGGCCAACGGGGGTGGCGATGGCGGCGATAGTGGCCTCGGTGTAGGCCAGAGAATCTTTCATCGGCGCCGACTACGGCGTCTCTGAGGATAGATAACCACCCGACGCCCCTCTCCCTGTCCTCTACTCCGCGTCTCCACGCCGGGATAGTCCTTGAGGGTTAAATGAATAAGACGTCTTTCATGGGAAGGCATGGGACGCAGTTCTACTGGCCGGCCTGTTTTTTTGGCCTTTTCCGCCAAACGTCGGGCCATCTCCCGGAGACGCTCTTCCTGCTGAGCCCGAAAACCTTCGATGTCGAGTTCGATCTTTGGTCCTACTCCGAGCCGCCGGGCCACGATCTTGTTGACGAGATATTGAAGGGCATTCAAGGGGAGTCCGCCCTTTTCTGTCAGGTATTGGGTATCCGGACCATTTAGTTCCACCAGTACCTTTTCATCTTTGATTTCGATTTGAAAGCCGATTTCAAGCCCTGCGGCGGAAAAAAGATCTCTGAGGACCTTTTCAGCCTCCTGGGCCCGCCGGGATAGGAGGACCTCGTCCTTCAACCGGGCCCTGATACGGGCCTTCTTGGCTCCAATACCGAAGAGACCCGTGGAACCGTGGGTAATGATCTCGATTTCCAGTTCTTCTGGGGAAACCTGGAAGTGTTTGCAAGCTTCTTCAATGGCTTGATCGATATTTTTGCCTTCAAATTCCTCGGCCTTCATCATTTACCCCGCTCTAACATTTTGTTGGTCATTACCTGCTGGATGATGGAAAGAACGTTGTTTGTTAACCAATATAACACCAAACCCGAAGGGAAATTGATAAATAGTACTGTAAAAAGTACCGGCATGAGAAGCATCATTTTTTCTTGAGTCGGATCAAGAGAAGTAGGGGAGAGCTTTTGCTGAAGATACATGGAGACACCCATAAGGATGGTAAGAACTGGCAAGCCACCAAGATAAGGGATATGGAAGCCAACCGGTAATCGATCAGGAGCCGAAAGATCTTTGATCCAACCGAAGAAAGGTGCATGGCGTAATTCGATGGCCATGAGTAACACCTTGTAAAGAGCAAAGAAAACCGGAATCTGGATGATCATTGGCAGACAGCCCATGAAAGGATTGACTTTGTATGTCTTGTAAAGGCGCATCAACTCTTCGTTAAGTTTGGCTTTATCGTCGCCGTATTTTTCTTTGAGTTTCATGATGATGGGCTGAAGCTCTCGCATCTTTTGCATGCTTTTATAGCTCAAATGATTGAGAGGCCAAAATAGGATGCGAATAAGAGCAGTGAGAAGGATGATAGCCACACCATAGTTGTGAACGTATTTGTAGAAGAAACGCAAACAGTAAAGAAGTGGTTTGGCCACCGGGTCGAAGAAGCCAAAATTTACGGCCTTGGCCAGGTTGTAACCCGTAGCTTTCAGTATTTCGAGGTCTTTGGGACCAAAATAGAGCTTGAGGTCGAGTTCTCGGCTCTCTCCAGGATTTAAGACAAATTCCGGGCTCCAGAGGATGACTTCTTCGGCCCTTTCGTTAAGCCTTCGGAAGGTGGCGCGCCAGGGCTCTCCCTTGGGGGGGATCATGGCCACCAGGAAGTACGGGTCTCCGTATCCCACCCAATCTATTTCACCGGTGTATTCCGAAAAACTTCCGGGTTTTTTGAGCTTGACCTCTTCATAGATCCCCTGATGACTATAAGAAGGGCCTCGAAAGATATAGCGCCGGTCGAGCTTGGCCACGGGTTCTGAGACCAACCGAAAGAGGATCCGATCACTGATGGCTGAGTCCCCGGGATTTTCCACCCTCACTTTGAGGCCCATCAGATAAAGTCCGTCGCGGAAGTCGAACTCTTTTTCGATGGTGAGGGGTTCCTTGATCAAAGGTTCGAAGATGAGTTCTCCGTGGGCACCGTTGGTGAGAGAGAGTTCCTCTCTGTCGGCTTGATAGGGTGAGATGGCAAGTCTTGGGGCTTTGGTGGGATAGACTTCCACCGGGAGACCCAGCTTCGGAGAGGAAACCAGTTCTACCGGAGGAGAATCAGGGTCAATGGTTTGACGATACCTATTTAAAGTAAAACTCTTGAAACGTCCCCCCGCTTCGGTGAGAAGGGCCCGATAGAGACTTGTTTCCACGGGGATGTCCCGCACCCGGGTGGTATAGGTGATTTTTTGCGCCGGGACCACTTCTTCGGCCGAAAGTTTGGCAGCTTCTTCGGCTTCTTTGGGTTGGGGCTTCTGGGCGACCACAGAAGGGCCCCCCTGGGGAGTGGGGTGTTTCTTTTGCTGGGCGGACATAAAAAAGTGAAAGCCGATGATTACCAAAGTGGAGAGCACGATGGCCAGGATAATATTCTTTTCCATGGTTTACTCCTTAGCGTGATCAAGATCTCGAGCCAGGGAAGACCTGAAGGTAAATTTTTGGGGAACCGGGTCGTAGCCTCCGGGGTGGAGGGGATGACAACGCAACAGGCGCCACAAGGCCAAAAGCCCGCCGCGAAGGACTCCGAAGCGAGAAATAGCTTCTTCGGTGTATTGACTACAAGTGGGATGGAAGCGACAACACGGTGGAAAGAGGGGTGAGAGCAAAAAACGATAGATTTTAATGATCAGTAGGGCGATTTTTCTCATATCTTTCAAGGATCTGCTTGAGATCCGCTATCACTTCATCAAGCCGTTTTTCCAGAAGATCCGGCTTCGGGATAAAGATGACATCGTGCGAAGCCGGAAAAAGGGCCTTGTGACGCCGAAAGAGCTCTCTCAAAAGACGTTTGGCCCGGTTGCGATAAACGGCTTTACCAAACCTACGGGAAACCGAAAGTCCTAGCCGCCGCAAACCCAGCTCATTAGGAGCCAGGACAAGTTTGAGATAAGGGAGCTTGAGTCGGCGGCCTTCTTTATAAACCCGTTCGAAATCGCGGCGCCGCCTCAAACGTTCAGCCCGTGAAAGCCTCTGGTCTAAACTGTCAGCCGCCACCGACCTTTCCGTCGCCGGTTCGCAATGATTCTCCTTCCAGAACGCGTCTTCATCCGGGCCCGAAAGCCATGTACCCTCTTTCTCTTGATCCGGCTGGGCTGATAGGTGCGTTTCATCTCTATCCCTCACTCGGAGATTGTTCTCAAGACGAAGGCCTCCTCGCCTCCCTGGCGAGCGGCCTCGGGACTCGGTCTAATAACCACACCCATCCCGGGGTGTCAACGTTTCTTTCTCTTCTTCTAGCATTGCGGAAGGATGTGGATTAAAATAGAGCCACCCTCTGGCAGTTTTCCTGCCAAATCCCGGGTTCTATGACAATTAGCGATGGTGAGAGAGGAATTGAAAGTCAGGTTTGAAGACATTCCCCCGGAGGGACTGGATCTTTCCTTCGAAGATCGCCAGGGTGAGTTGGTGCGTGATTGTTTTCCAGTTCGCCAACCCATTCGGGCTTACGTCCATTTGGTGCGCTGGGGAGTTTCCGTCAAGGTGACCGGACGGGTGGAGACCGAACTTTCCCTGACCTGTGATCGTTGCTTGGAAGAATTTCCCTTCAGAGTAGCCGAAAAGATAGACGTTCTTCTCGAACCCGTAGCCACTTTCTCACATGTCAAAGAGGAGATCCGTTTGAGTCGGGAAGACCTTGACGTCATTTTCTTCGATGGGGAGACCATCGAAGTAGACGAGGTGGTCAGGGAGCAGATCTTACTTGCCGTGCCCATGAGACAGCTTTGTCGGGAAGAGTGTAAGGGTCTTTGTCCGATTTGCGGTGAAAATCTCAACCAGCGCTCCTGTAACTGTAAGAAAGAGGTGAAGGATTCCCCCTTTGCAATTCTCAAGAAACTGGTAGTTTCATCCCGCTAGTTCGCAAAGGAGGTTTAAGATGGCGGTTCCTAAGAGAAAGAGTTCTCGTTCTCGGCGGGGGATGCGTCGGGCGCACAAACATCTCGTGGCGCCATCCATCTCCGTCTGCCCTAAATGTCGGTCTCCGAAGTTGCCCCACCGGGTGTGCCCCAGTTGCGGTACTTATCGGGGCAAGGTCTTTTTGACCATGGAGGAAGAGGAGCTTTAAGTCGGTGCCTCGGGTAGCGGTCGATGCCATGGGGGGAGATTTTGCCCCCCAGGCGGTGGTAGAGGGGGTATTAGAGGCCTTAGAAGCCTTTTCTGACCTGACTATTCTCCTGGTAGGACAACCTGAAAAGATTCACCCCTATCTCAAGAGGCGACGTGTAAAGAGGCTGGAGATAATAGAGGCCTCCCAGGTGGTCTCTATGGATGAGGCCCCTATTGGGGCCCTGCGGGCCAAACCGGATTCTTCCATCCGACGGGCCTTTGACTTGGTTAAGAATGGTGAAGCCGAGGCTGTGGTTAGTGCGGGCAACTCCGGAGCCGTGGTGGCCACGGGGCTCTTCGTCCTCGGGCGCCTTTCTGGGGTCTCAAGACCCGCTATCGCTACGGTCCTTCCAACGGTCAAAGAAAACGCTGTCCTCATTGACGCCGGGGCTAACGTTGATTGTAAGCCCCATCATCTGCTCCAATTTGCTTTTATGGGAGCGGTATTCGCCAAGGAGATTCTTTCCCGAACCAACCCCAAGGTGGGACTCCTTTCCATTGGTGAAGAAGGGGGTAAAGGTAACACCTTGGTGAAGCGTACACACAAGCTCCTTTCCTCTTCGACCCTGAACTATGTCGGCAATATCGAGGGGCGTGATATTTACCGGGGAGAAGTGGATGTCATCGTATGCGACGGTTTCGTGGGCAACGTGTGTTTGAAGTTGTCAGAAGGTCTGGCCGAGGCTCTGATGGCCATGATGCTTGATGAGGTTCGCCGGAAAAGAAGTGCCCAGTTGGGCTTTGCGTTAGCCCGCAAGGCCCTTATGAATTTCAAGAGGCGAATTGACTGGCGTGAGAGAGGCGGTGCCCCTCTGTTGGGGGTGGAGGGGGTCGTGATCATCGGCCACGGACGCTCTGATGCCCGGGCCATCCGGAATGCCATTCGAACGGCCCGGGACTTTATTCAGCAAGAAGTGGTCGTTCGGTTAAAAGAGGCTCTTTCAGAGTTGGCTTCTCCTTCTGGTGTGGCGTCGTAAAATGAAGCCAGGGGCTATGATCATTGGAACAGGTTCGGCCCTTCCCTCGCGGGTACTCACCAACCGCGATCTGGAAGAGATGGTAGACACCTCTGACGAATGGATCACCCAGCGCACCGGGATCAAGGAACGCCGTATCGTAGGGCGGGGAGAATCCAATAGCCAACTTGCGGTGAGAGCTGCGCGTCGGGCCCTGGAGATGGCTTCGGTCTCCCCGGCAGAACTTGATCTCATCATCGTTGGCACACTGACCCCGGACTACCTTATGCCTTCGGTAGCGGTCTTGGTGCAGAAGGAGCTCGGGGCTAGTCGGGCCGGAGCTTTTGACCTTTCTGCCACCTGTTCTGGTTTCATCTATGGGCTCTCGGTGGCTGACCAGTATGTGCGCGTAGATCCACGTCGGAAGATTTTGGTGATTGGTAGCGAGGTGCTTTCTAACAAGGTCAATTGGGGGGACCGCACCACTTGCGTACTTTTCGGTGACGGAGCCGGGGCCGTGGTCGTTACAGGTTCCAGAGAAGGGCGGGGAGTACTCTCCACCCATCTTCACGCCGATGGGAGCCTCTGGCATCTCCTTACCCTGAAAGGTTGTGGATCCCTTTACCCCCCCTGCGGTGAAGAGCTTCCCCGGGAGGAATACTTCATTCGGATGCAAGGACGGGAGGTCTTCAAAAATGCGGTGCGAGCCATGGAAACCGTGGCCTTAGAAGCCCTGGAAAAAAACGAGGTCGCACCAGAAAAGTTGGCCCTGGTCATTCCACATCAAGCCAACCGAAGGATCATTGAGGCTTTGCGGGAGCGTTTGGGGCTGCCTCCTGAAAAGGTCTTCGTCAATCTCCACAAATATGGCAACACTTCAGCCGCCAGTATTCCCATCGCCCTGGACGAGGCTGTGCGCCAGGGCCGCTTGAGCCCCGGAGACCTGGTCCTGATGGTGGCCTTTGGAGGGGGCTTTACCTGGGCTTCAGCCCTCCTGCGCTGGTAGAGATGCCAGAGTGGTTGGTCAGCGCCTCCGGCGAAATAGGGACCAAGCGTCCCGGAACTCAGAGAGAACTCAAAGTCCTGCTTGAGAAGAACCTGAGGTCCCGGGCTCAAGCCTTGGGTTTGAGTTTTGAATGGCAGGAAATAAAGGGACGGTTTCTGCTAAGGGGACCAGAGCCCCTCCAGCCCCTTCTGCTCTCCCACTTTGGTTTCTCAAAGGTCTGTACGCTGTTGCGCCTTAAGAGGCGTTCCTTCTTGGACTTTGATTTTCATACCCTTCTTCCCTCTCGCCCATTTGTTTATACCGTTTATGTAACCCGGTTCGCTGATCAGGGGGCCAGGGAGGAAGGTCTGGCCTTCAAGAAGGAACTTCTTTCCCTTCTTGAAAAAGCGGCCAGGGAACGGCTTGAAAACTGGGATAACCATTGGCCGGAGGAAGTCTCCTGGGAGATAGAGGTCTGGCCCGAAGAGGTCTGGCTCCTGACCCAACGTCATTTTGCTCCGGCCGGACTCCCCGTAGGGAGCGGCGAAAAGGTCCTGGTGCTTTTCTCTGGCGGGCCGGACTCCTTGTTGGCCGCCTACCTCTTGGCCCGGCGTGGTCAGGAGATAGAACTGGTCTTCTTTGATGACGATGAAAAGGGCCGTTTCGAGCTGGTCCAAAAGGCCGCCAGGGCCCTGGCTTACTTTCTCCCTGGGCTTGAGATAAGACTTTGGCAGCTCCATTACCGCTCCATGCTTGAGAGACTCGAGGAGATGGTTCCCCTACGGGAGAGATGTTTCTTTTGCCGGGCTCTCATGCTCCACCTGGCTTCCTACCTCCTTACAGACACCGGGGCCAAGGCCCTGGCCACCGGTGAAATACTGGGGGAACAGGCTAGTCAGACCCTGACGGGGCTTGTTTTCGTTCAGACTGATCTTCCATTGCTGCGACCGGTAGTGGCCTTGAACAAGGAAGAAGTCTACCAGATGCTTGAGGCTGTGGGTCTGGCCGGGGTAGCACACCTCCCTTTACCTACCTGTCCCTTTGCTCCCAAACGGCCCCGAACGCGGCCCACCAAGACCCCTTTTCATTTGAAGGGCCTGTGGCGGAAGTTCAAAAAGCCGGTTTTCATTCCGCATCTCTTGAAGGCCGCTTTTTGAGAGAAACCCCTGGTCTTTTCGTGTTAGTATGGCGTAAAAAACGCAGGTGAGGAGAAAATCCATGAAGATAGAAGTGGCCAAACATCTGGTACGATTCAAGTGGGGGGAGGAAGTTTTCAGACAGATAAACCTGGCAGCGGAAGAGCTTTACCTGGAAGTATGGCGTGGTGAAGAGCTGGTCCTTTCACGCAAGGTGAGCTTTTTGTCCGAGACCGAGGAGTTTTTCCCAGCCGGAATCTATCAGGCCCGTTTGTTGGTGAAGACGCGTCAGCGCCTTGGTCTTGAAACGAGTTTTCATTACACCCCAAAAGTGATCTTCGTTTCAGAAAACGAGAGGCGTCACCATTTGAGCTTTGCAGAAATAGACTGGGAGGCTCTCAGACGCGATGTTGAACTTGGTACGGGTCTCAAATGGGGAGAAGAAGTGGAACCTGCTCTCCTCATTCGGCGCCATCCTGACCCTTTGACTGACTTTCCCGAAGAGGAATGGCAACCCCTGAGATTCAAGGACTACTTCCTCATCTTGGGGGCCTTAAAGGCTCTTGAATTTCATCTGGTGCCTCGGGGGAGCACCTCGAGCCTCAAGCGTTTTCTCCTCCTGGAACTCAAACCTTCTGAGACGAAGGGCGTGCTCGAAAAGGAAGAATTCCGCGTTCCTGAGATTTCAGGTCTTTTCTTGGGACGCCAGGTAGTGGAGCCAGATCTCGTAAACCTCAGGATCTTTTGGGAAGTACCAGAGGAGTTCTGGAAAGAGGTGGAAGAAAGGCATCTCAAACCCCGGGGATTGAGCTGGAAGGAGGCAGAGGTCCGTCTGGAGGTCCTTTATTGGAAGCCAGGAGAAGAACCCCGTCTTTTTCGGCCTGAAGAGGTGAGGAAGATAGGGCTGGCTCGGGACTGGATCCTTAACCACGTACCAGATGGTTGTTTCTACCAGGCCCGCCTGGTGCTCTACGCCAAAGAACGGCTAGGACAATTGCTGGTTTCGGAGCCCTATTTTGTCCCGCGGAAGCCGGAAAAGATTGTCCTCCTTCCCATTGATGAAAGGCGGCTTTTTGCTTATTGGCATTTCGACCAGGATGAATTGGCTCAGCGTCTGGGGCGTTTTGCCGCAGGCCGGACGGTGACGACTTACTTGCGAGTTTATCATGACTTTTTTGGACAGCTTTATCACCACCGCGACAAGGACGTAGCAGTGGACCTTTCTCAGGCGGACAATTGGTATCTCTGGGTAGATCCAGACAAGGCCTATCGGGTGAAGATCGTGGCGGTACGAGAGGACTCCCAGGAGATGGATCTTACAGATTTTTCGAACCTGGCTCACACGGCCCGTTTGGCTCCGGGAGGCGCTCCGGTCTCCTATGCTACCCACGCTGATCCGATACAACATCCCACGATACGTCCCCTTCGCTCCCGGATGGGAACCAGCGAGCATTCCATTGGTTATCTCCTTCTCCATTTGCATGCCCATCTGCCATACATCCGCCGGCGGGTGGTCTACGGAGCCGCTGGTATCTGGCAACCTCTGGGTTTTCCAGAAGAGTGGTTCCACGAGGCCCTGGTGGATACTTACATCCCTTTGGTGAGTCTTTTCGAGCGTCTGGAAGAAGAAGGAGTTGATTTCAAGCTTTCCATCGACCTTTCCCCCACTCTCTCCAGCATGATGCGTTGTCCCCTTCTCCAGGAAGAGTTTCTCAAGTACGTAGAGGGCCTTATCAATCTGGCCCGGGCAGAGATCGAACGGGTCAGGCGCGAGGCCCCGGGCTTTGAGGCTGCGGCTTGGATGCATCTCCGGCGTTTTGAAGAAGCACGGGAGATATTCTTGCGTTACGACCGGGATCTGACGCAGGCCTTTAAACGCTTTCAGGACTCCGGTCAGATTGAGATCTCCACTTGCGCGGCCACACATGGTTTCCTGCCCTTTTACACCATGTATCCTGCGGCGATACGGGCTCAGATAGAGACCGCAGTCAGAGACTACGAGGCGGTCTTCGGGCGGCCACCGGTGGGTATCTGGCTGCCGGAGTGTGCTTATGTGCCGGGGCTTGAGAAGTATCTTGAAGAATATGGTCTGCGTTATTTCTTTGCCGAAACTCACACCGTGCTACACGGTGACAGTCCCGCGGAATTCGGGGTGCATGCTCCGGTTTTCATTCGGGGCTCCAAAGTAGCGGTCTTTGGTCGAGATCCGGAGACGGGCAAACAGGTTTGGAGTGCCGATGAGGGGTATCCGGGAGATCCTGATTACCTCGACTTCCACATCAAAGGGGGCCCCTTTCGCTATTGTCGGGTGACCAATCGATATTCCATGCAAAAGGAACCTTATCATCCCGACTGGGCTCGTGAAAAAGCCGCAAAGCACGCCCAACACTTTATGGAATGTCGTAATTTCCGTTTCGAATATATCCGCGGCTGGTTCTGGAAAAAGCCTCTTTCCGTGGCCACCTATGACGCCGAACTTTTCGGGCACCACTGGTTTGAAGGACCACTTTTCCTCTATTTTCTTTTGAAAAAGCTCTATTTCGATCAGAACCAGACGGAGCTTATCACGCCAAGTGATTATCTGTCGCGTCATCCCACCAACCAGGAAATCCTCCCTCCTCCCAGTTCCTGGGGCGATAAGGGCACTTTTGACAAGTGGATGTATGGTTCGGTTTCCTGGATGTATCGCCATGTGCACGAGGCCATTGAGGCCCTGTCTGAGCTGGCCAAGAAAGCTGGATCGGATCCTCTCCTTGGTCGCCTATTGCGTCAGGCAGGCCGCGAGGTCCTCTGGGCCATGAACAGCGACGTAGGGTTTGTCATTTCAAACGGGCACTTCGTGGACAAGATGAAGGAATTTTTCTTTGAATCTCTGGAACGGTTCTGGAGACTTCACGATCTAGCCCGCCGAAGACTGGCCGGGGAGAAGATCGAGGAGAGAGAGCTTCTGGAACTCGAGATGACTCGCCCGCTTTTTGGGGAGATGACCTGGGAGGTGTGGAAGAAGGATCAGCCATAGAGACGCAAGATTTCGCCTTTGGGAGCGGTGACGAGGTATTCGTAAAGATTCGACGGATTGGTCTGAGGGGCCTTTAAGGCTAGCAGGTCGGCCCTGAAGCCCGGGGCCAGTGCTCCCAGGTCCTGACGCTTCAAGGCCCTTGCCCCCCAGAGGGTCCCCATGAGGAGGATTTGTCTGGGAGAGAGTCCCGGGAAGAAGCGATGAATGGTTTCCATTTCGGCAAAGATAGAGAGTCGATCGTTGCTGGCGAGGCTATCGGTCCCCAGCGAGGGTTCAAGTCCCACCTTGATCATCTCTGGTACCGGAGGGATCCCCACTCCTAGAAAGGTGTTGCTTCGCAGACAGATACAGGGTCTCACCCTTCGCTGGGCCAGGATCTCGAGTTCGTCTGGTTCCACCTGGACGAGATGGACACCTATGGTGTCCTGATCGAGGACTCCCAACCGTTCTAGATAGGCGACGGGTCTGAGCCCCGGGGGTTTGAAGTTCGGATTCCATTGCCCCCTTTCTTCTAGGAGGAGACGAATGGGACCGGTGCCGGTGAGGAGGAACTCTATTTCTTCGGGAGATTCCGCCACGTGGATGGAGAAGGGCAATCCGAAGCGCCGGGTCCAGCTCTTGATGGCCTGGAGCAGGAGGGGCGAGACGGTGTAAGGGGAATGAGGAGCCAGGGAGAGGGTTATCTTTTCGTCCGAGAGGCCCTCACGCAGGAATTCTTTGAGATTGAGTCGTCCGGTGAAATCAATCACCTCACGAAAAAAGACAGCGGGGATAGGTCCTTCACGCAAGAGGTGGATGCTCAAGCCGGTGTTACCCACGTCTCCTACAAGGCCGATGCCTTCGTGCCACATCTCTTTTAGGGCTTCCTGAGCGGCCTTTTGGGCCTCTCCGGCTGATATTTGACTTCGGGCCCGGAGGAGATTCTTGACCCAGCCTACGAAGGAGCCCGAAGGGGTGAGACGCCACTTCAAGGCAGAGAGCTCCAGGTGGGTGTGCACGTTGACCAGAGAAGGCAGGAGGATCATCTCTCCGAGATCCTCCTGTGGTCCTAGAAACCCCTTTTTAACCTGGTAATAGGGGCCGACTTCCAGGATTTCTCGCCCGGCGGTGATCAGTGCTCCGTTTTCTATGGGTTCGAAGAGCAAGGGAACGATGAACTTGGCCCGGTAAAGGGTCGGTTCGGAAGAGATGCGGATTTCCATCCTGGCCTCAGATGAGGGTGTAATCCATCCTCCGGCGACGAGGGGTATAACCGGCGTCTCGAATGATCTTTTCGATTTCTTCGATGGAGAGACGATGGGACACCCCGGCAGCCGCCACGACGTTTTCTTCGATCATGGTGCTGCCAAAATCATTGGCTCCGAATTCTAGGGCTATCTGAGCCACCTTGGGCCCTTGGGTGACCCAAGAGGCCTGAAGGTTGGGAATGTTGTCCAGGTAAAGGCGTGAGAGGGCCAAAAGACGCAGATATTCCACCGGCAATACCTTGGGGACCCGCAGTTCAGTATTGCCAGGTTGAAAGGGCCAGGGGATGAAAGCGGTGAACCCACCGGTTTCGTCCTGCAAACGGCGGATGCGATCTAGGTGTTCGATTCGGTCTTCGATGGTTTCCACGTGTCCAAACATCATGGTAGCGGTGGTCTTCAAACCCAGGCGGTGAGCCGTGCGCATCACGTCAAGCCATTCTTTGGCCGAACATTTGTTGGGCGAGATCTTCCGTCGGATACGATCTACGAGGATCTCAGCCCCACCCCCCGGAATAGAATCAAGACCAGCGGCTATGAGACGTTTGATGACCTCCTCCAGGGTCAAACCGGAAATTTTGGCAAAATGGCATATCTCCGGAGGAGAAAAACCATGGATGTGGATCTCAGGGAAGCGTTCCTTGATGGCTTTCAGCATCTCTTCGTAGAAACTGAAAGGAAGGTCCGGATGCAGTCCACCTTGTAAGAGTATCTGGGTGCCCCCCAGGGCCAGGGTTTCTTCGATCTTGCGAAAGAGGTCTTGGAGGGAGAGGACGTATCCGCCAGGGGTCCCAGGGGCACGATAGTAAGCACAGAATTTACAGCCTGATAGACAAACGTTGGTGTAGTTGATATTGCGATCCACGATATAGGTGACAATACGTTCGGGATGGAGCTGGAAGCGGACTCGGCGAGCAAGGCTCCCCAGGAGATGAAAGTCCGCCTCGTGCCAGAGGAGGAGAGCTTCCTCAGGCTGAAGGCGTTCCCGGGCTTCAATCTTGGCAACTACTTCCGCAAGGGACATGCCTCATGGGTAGCAAGCAAGCCTCGCCTCGTCAACGTCTTGAGAATCAATCCACCTCGAAGAGAGGGAAGCCGTGGAGACGAAGCAAGGCAGCGCAGACCCCGAGTTTGGGGGTCACCCCACACGATGGACTTCGCGCCTTGAGCCAGACTCCTTGGACCTGGTAGAGCTTGGCCAGGCGTAAAACTTCTTCTGCTCCGCGAATGAAGGCCGGAGTTACGTCTTCTCCGAGCTGGTTGACGACCCGGGCCCTCCCTTCGAGGACCGCCAGTCCGTCACCACCAAGGATTTCTGCTGGGGCCCTGGGTGTGGGCAGGCCCCCCAGCTGTTCCGGGCAGACCGGTATGAATCGGCAGGCTCCTCTCCGGAGCCAGGCTACCTCTTTGGAATTTCCGTCGTAACGCGTTCGCAGGCCAAGAAGACAGGCCGAAACCAAAAAAAACCCCTTTGCCTCCATAACTTCGATATTATCACATCTTAAAAAGCTTAACTTTCCCTCCGAAAATTTTTCTTGACATTTTGATTAGTAATTTCCATAATCCCGCCATCAGCGAAAATTGGCGATTAGAGACAATTATTGTTTATCGTTCGCAATTATTGGCAAATATGCCTTGTTATATTTGTTTCTTAATTTTTCTTAAATAAAAATTATTCTAAGGAGGTTGGGTATGAAAAGAGTGGGGATGTTTTTTGGGGTGTTTTTGTTGGTCTTGGTATTGTCGTCTGAGGTCTGGGCTGGTCCTCCTCTCACCAACGCTGAGGGAGTAGGGGGGTGCGCGCTCAATCCCTTTGCTTACGTGGCTAATCCTATCAAGGAGGGCGAAACGGGACCTTTTGGTTCAAACGTGGTGGGTTATCCTCAAATCGGTCTTTGGAAAATCGGTTTATATGACAATAAACCTGTAGGGCGGATCGACTGGTTTACTATAGGGGTCAATCTGACCTTCTTTAACAGACTCGAAGTTGGTTATAGTCACGAGTACGTGGATATAGAGAACGTCAAAAATATAGGGAAAGACAACCTGACGGCCAAACTCAATCTTATCCGCGAAGGAGATTTTGGGATCAAGCTCCTTCCGGCCATTTCCGTAGGGGCTATTTACAAGACCACAAGCTTCGATGCCGACGATGACAGTGACGTGGATTACTACGTGGTGGCAACCAAGATGTTTGGAGACTTGCCGGTTCCTGTAATGCTGAATGCGGGTTTGCTTTTCACCAAAGGTATTGTGCGGGGGGTTCTGGGCTTTGGTGACGACCGGGATACGGTCTTTTTCGGCAACATTGAAACGGTGCTTTTCAAGAAATTCATCGTAGGCTGGGAATACGAAGCCAAGGTGGATACCGAGTTGGACGGCCAGGATGTCAGGACCCACGCCATGTGGGAGGCCCACGTGGCTTATATGCCCACCTCGGATCTCATGCTCGTCGTCTCTTACGCCTATACCGGAGACAAAGATCACGACGGCGAGTACGCCTTTGGTAACGCCTACGTTCTTTCCCTTCAGTATACCTTCTAAGTTTTGTTCTAAAATTTGTTCGAAAACTCTCTCTTTCTTAAGGGGCGGTCTTTAGGCCGCCCTTTTTAAATGTTTTGTTATAACTGTTTTTGTTGATTTTGATTTTCAGTCAAATATTCAAGAAAATCCCAAAAAAATTGGGAAATTTTTTGTAAAATTTCTATTTTCACCAAAAAGCTGAAATTTCATTTTTAACACTTATTTTTGGCCTTTTTCTTTTAAAATCGAAAAAAAGCTTTTTGAGAAGAAACTTGCCAAAAAGAAAGGCTTGAAGTGTATTATTGGAAATAAATTCCTTTAGCAGGAGGTTTTTATGAAAAAGGCGATGTTTTTTGCTCTGGTGTTCTTGTTATGGACGGGAATGGCTTGGTCTTCCGAGGAGAAGCTTACTTTTCCTACCGGACCCATCGATGATTTTGAGACCTTTGTAAAGACTTATGATTCAAAACGCTGTATGGAATGTCACGAAGACATTTACAACGAATGGAAGGAATCCTATCACTCCCGTTCTATGGTCTCTTCTATCAAAGGAATCGCCAATTTCTTCACGGTCGGAGTGCCAAAAGAGTGGGAAAAAGAGCTCAACAAGCAGGAAATTATCAAGTGTTTGGACTGTCATCTTCCTCAGATCAAATTTGCTACAGAGAGGTTGGCCAAAGAGATCGCCGGTTACATGATTGACGCCAAATTGGCCAAGGGGGCCAAGAAAGAGAAGGCCATTGCCAAACTGAAACAGCTCAATCTTTCCTGTTATGGCTGTCACAATGTCAAGATCGCCGGGACGGCTCCGGGAATCACGGGCCACATTGATCCCAACGTCATTTACACTGGTGGCGAGGGCGAATCCGACGTCCACGAGACCGAACACGCCCCCATCCTCAAGCGGGCGGCTTTTTGTACGCAGTGTCACGGGGTCTACATCGCTCCAGATGGTGAGAGCACTTACTGTAATACTCTCTCTGGAAGCTATGTTCACAACTACATCGGACAGGGTGGCCGTGAGACTTGTCAGGATTGTCACATGAAGAAGAAGAATCGCGGTCACCGGATGCCAGGTGGTCATGACCTCGAAATCGTAAAGGAAGGCCTTGAGTTCCAGGCCGAAGCGCGGGGTTTCCGTTACGGAGTAGGGAAGTGGATCCCGGCGGCCAACGTGGAGGTCTTCCTGACGAACAAAGCGGGGCATCGTACCCCTGACGGGTGACTCTGGTCTGGTAAGGTGGTCCTGGAAGTGACCGCCAAAGACCTCGGCACAGGTAAGGTCCTCTACAAAGACGAGCGCACCTATTTCGAGATCGGTCTCGATCTTGACGGCTACATGCGCTATGGGGCCTGGCAAATCAAAGAGATCCTCGACATGACCCTCCAGCCCTTGAAGACCCAGCACGAGCGTTTCTTCTTCCTTATGGATAAAAACACCAAGGCCGCTGAGGTCACGGTTAACGTCTACTACTACATCAGCGGCAAGAAGGGCAGCCTCATCCATCAGAAGAAATTCCTCATGAATTTTGAGGAAGAGTAATCCTGTCTCGCGAGGGTCGCCTACCGGCGGCCCTCCTCCCCGCTCTTTTTAAATGCTTTTGCGAAGGCTTTTGTGCGGAAAATATTCAACAAAATTGATTATTAAATTAAGTATAATCAAACAAAAGGAGGTACATTTTATGAAGAAGGGGTTTGTTTTCGTTCTATTATGGCTTTTCTTGGCTGGTAGCAGCTTGGCGGCGGAGAGTTGGAAAGAGGCCTTTCAGAATGGAAAGATAAACGGTGAGATTAAGTTCTGGTATCAGACCAATGACCGAGACCCTAACGACCTCTTTGACAAAGAGAATACCATCTTTGACGCTGGCTTGCGCCTCAGTTATCAGACAGACTCCTGGAAGGGTTTTCACGCCAAGGCCACCTTTTACGCCGTGGATGATCTCTGGGCTTATGACCGCTTTGCAGATTTGAGCATCCATCGAACCGATCCTCATAAGACCATGGCCTGGCTCGGTGAGGCCTACGTGGCTTACTCCTGGCGCAACACCCTGCTTAAGGTGGGTCGCCAGAACTTTAAGAATCCCCTGGTAAACAGTGACACCTGGGCGGTCTTCCCCAACAACTTTCAGGGATATCTGGTGCAAAATACTGATCTGCCGCAGACCACTTTGCTAGCAGGCTGGTTTACTGACGAGAGACGCCTCAAGAAAGAAGATTTTTCGGATTTCCTGGGAGACGATGGGGTATACTTTTTTGGTTTCTCTACCAAGGCCCTTCCTCTGGCCACGATTTCGGCCTATTACTACCGCGCTGATCTCGACGGAGAAACTTATTACTGGCAGGGTAAACCCTACCGAGGCTATGTGGACGCTGCTTACCTGGAAGCCAAGGGCAAGGTCAATCGCTTCAGTTTTGCGGTCCAATACTTCTTCTACAATCCCGATAAGGGAGGATACGACACCACCAAGGCCTTTGGTGTCAAAGTGGGAGCCAAAATTTGGAAGACTCTTGGGCTCTCGGTGGCCTTCACCACAATAAGTGATGGCTATTTCAACGCGGCCAAACTTTCGGACAATGGAATCAAGACCCCGCTCTATACCGCCACCATTTCGGGTGACGGTGACATTTCCGGTCGTCCCAACACGGATTCTTTCAAGATCTCCCTCTCCTACTCTCCTCTGAAGGACCTCTCCGCCACCCTGAGCTATGGCAACTACAATTGCGCCGACAAGTGGAATACGGCGGTCTCTGACGACAACGTGGCCACTTCCACGGAACTCGTCTTCAAATACACAGGGCTCAAAGACTTCACTTTCTTCCTAGCTCTTATCAATTCGGACCACCATGGAGTGGGGGCCTGGAAGGGAGCTGATGATGACGATCTGAATTCCATCCGGGCTTGGGTCCGGTTCAACTTCTAGAGGACTGAGGTAAGAGGGGCGGTGTACACCGCCCCTCTTGTTTTTTGACTTAAAAAGCGAAATTCAGGTTTATACCGCCGTAGAAATGGTCGTGGTTCTCATCCCAGGAGCCAGCTGAGAGAAGATCTTTGGCGTCTCCGGTGAGAGCAAATTGGTAGTAAATTTTGGGGGTAAGACTCAGGTATTCGCCGACAGGGATATTCGTTTCAGCTCCTAACTGGAGGTAAAGCCAGCCGGAAAACTCATCGTCTGGATTGTCCGGGTCAGGATAGGCACTGCGGTCGTTGGAATCAAGATACATGGCTGAAGCTGAAAGGGAGAGGGTGCTCTGGTACCAAGGAAGAGAGAAGTCCTTTCCGGCGCTGATCTCCACCCACCAGCCCGGATAGTGTGAGATCTCCCGATAGAGGGTGAGTCCGAGAGAAGCTCCGGTCACCGGACAGGTCCCGGAGAGCCCCAGAAACAATTCAAAAGAGTCCTTGGTGCCATCGAGGGCGTAGTAGATGCCTCCCACGTCCAGGGCGAGACCATAGGGTAGCTGGTCATAGGTGTAACCAAAGGTGAAATCCGTTTCGTTCCATTTGGCCTCTCCGTTGGTCTCCTGATCGGTATCATAGTTGCCCCAGAAGTTCACGTAGAATCCCAGGTAAGAAACCGTCATAGAGGGTTCGATGACTACGGAATCGTTAGAGAGCGCAAAACCACGCCAAACATACTGTGAGAGTATGTCCACGGAAAGGTCGGTCGAGGGTTTCTGCTCTTCAGCCCATCCGACCTGTCCTGCCAACAAGACCAGTAAACAAACCATTCCCAACCACCAATAAACCTTTTCCATTTTCAACCTCCTTGTTTGGATTTTTTAGAGGGGAGAGGCCTCACGACCTCTCCTTCGATCAGGGGGGGAGACAGGGGCC